>OCZV010000340.1_pt1 | contig 17097 bp, 17 predicted proteins | sample 1539051 | NCBI WGS metagenome assembly OCZV01 (sample SAMEA3113581, study PRJEB22503) | soil metagenome
CTCGAATTCCAATTCTCTCACGGCCATTCTCTATTCGTGCGGATAATAATCTTTGGTTCGTAACACGGCGACTTCTCTCAGTCAATTAGACTTCAGAGCACGGCAGGTTATACCCAGGGCGACGAACGGCGAGTCAACATCTCCGTGGCTCTCCGTGAGGGTAGCCCGGCAGTTGCACGTTCAACGGCAGTGAGCGATTAGCGTTATCCAGCGTGCACGTAAGCCCGAACCCAATCGTGCGGCGTCGCCGTATGTCCTTGACCGGTGACATCCTCGGCAAGAAATACATCGCCGGGACCGAAGGTCATTGCGGTCCCGTCACCGAGGCCAATATCGACAGTCCCTGAGAGAGTAACGACCCACTGCCGCCGCGGGGCGCGATGCCACTTAAGAATGTGCGGCGCATATTTCCTTCTCAATACCATGCGCTTAACTGCATGGACGGTGTCGAAAAGGGTCGAAGCCGTGGTGTTATCCAGCGCTTCAAAATGAGATTGCCCGTCCTCGCCGGTATATAATCGGTAGAGCTTCACTATTGACGCCTGTTCGCCTTATCGCCGGCGCGCCGACGTTGGCTGCCGCCATCATTGTTCTCTTAGCCGGCATTTGATTTCTCTAGCTTTTGCTGCAGTTCTTCGAGAAGTGCTAATTGACCTTTGGAAATTTTTTCTTTCGCAACCGCCAGGGTAAACCAGCCAGCTCGATCGACCTCAGGGAACTCCTGCCGTTTACCGGAACGCGGAGGCCACTCCAGAGAAAAAGTGTTACTCTTGATTGATTCGGGTTGACAATCACCTTCGACCGCCCATGCATGCACGAGCTTCCCACTGGGCTGCTTAAGCGGAGTTAGTTCTATGAAATTGCCTTCCACGGCAAAACCCGTTTCCTCTTGAAATTCCCGCTTGGCAGCCTGAAGCGGATCTTCCTCCGCTTCAATTTCTCCTTTGGGTATCGACCACGTTCCAGCATCCTTTTTCGCCCAAAAGGGACCCCCGGGATGGACGAGCAAAACTTCAAATGTAGAGTCGCATGAACGATGCATCAGGATGCCGGCAGTGTTTTTCTTTGCCATTCCGGTATCGTACCATCGATCGAGTGGTTGACTAAGCACCGCTGCTGTTATTGTCCGTGGGCGCGGGTCGAGCGCTGCATGGTCGTCGTCTGCAAGGCGCAATGGCTTCAACCCTTTGCCGAGCATTCGACGACCTTTAGGGCTTCTTGCGCGGCCTTAGCAACGGCTGGATCCTGATCTCCCGTGAACTGTCGAAGTTGAGGAATAAGCGCCGGATCTCCGATCGATCCAAGAACCGTCAGCACGGTTGTGAGGTTCTCTCGTCGATTCACGGCTTCCTGGAGCAAAGCCTCGGCCCGTTTCCCGCTCTTGGCAAGGAGTATGCCTGCAATGCTCCGAATATTTCGGTCTTTGGAGTTGAGGGCCTTAACCAAAACGCGGCCGGCTGAAGTGAAACCCAGCCAATACCAGAGCGCCCGGCAAAGGAATAGGCGTGTCGCATCGAACAGTAACCGCATCGAGCGCGATCCTAGCATGGCTCATGGCGGGATCACAGAAGGGAGATTATGTCTCCGCCAGATTGCCGGGTCATGCGCGGCGAAATGGTTAAACCAGATCGGAAGAATATGCTCTTTGATTCTTGGATCACGAAATCGCTGGCCACCGCCATCGGCCAGGATCACGAGATCGAGCCGCACTCTTATCGACACGATCGGGCCTGTCCTCTGGAAGTCGGGCCTGTAGATAGAGTGCACGGGGCAACTCAGCAGCACCAACGGGCCGGTATTGAGTCCGCTTTGAGTTGCGAGCATCGCAACACTGCCCCCGTGACTGTGGGTCAACAAGTAGGGAGTCTGAATGTTGCGCCCGGCAAGCCAGTTCCGCAGCTCCGTAGCAGCGATAGCTCGGGCCGCGTCGCTATAGATACCAGACCATGAAAAAGCATCAGCCTTTGCATACAAGTCGGGACGAATACCGCTCAGTAGGTATGAATGAAAGTCCCCGTCGGCCTTCCACCACTGCTCGTTTGCGGCCCACGTGCCATGAACAAGGAGCGACGTATGGGCTGAAGGGCGTACGCTTTCAGGAGACGTCTTTTGACTCAACTCGGAAAGACGCGGATTTTCCGGGGCCAGCCGGCTCAAGCCCGTCGCTGCGATAGTACGTACAAGAGCATCCTCGCTGTGAGTACAATCTTCCAAGATGCCGATGAGACGGCTCGGTTCTGAGGTGAGTCCAAAATAGGAGATAGCGGTGGCCGCTCTAATGAGCGGATGTGGATGGCGAAGGCAGGCCTCCATTAAGCTGGCTACGGCTACGAGACTTGGTTTTCTTCCGAAGTCGCTAGCCAGCCTGCGAAACCTTCTCGGCGGCAGAAACTCCTGTTCGGCACTGAGAGGCCTTAGTTCAAGTGCAGACTCAACGTTCTCAACTCTAACGCGGCGCCCGGTTCCGGAAACGGCTGGGACGCGGAGTGTCCGTCTCGCAGTTTTGTATTCAGCAACAATTGCGCGCGCGCGACGCAGTCCTGGTTCCATTAGAAGTAAAATAGCTGCCTGCGATAATATGGCCGCGTCGCTCGTCGCTCCAAAGGCCCGCGGAAATGGAATCGGTTTGGTGACGGTTCTGTACGGCATAGTCGCTCCTTACGAATTTACTTCCACAAACTTACCAACAAGACCGCGATTGCTATGGGTGAAAAGTTCCGGACGACGGTCGATTATAGACAAAGAGGCCGGACACCGACCTAGCGGGAACAAAGACCTGACCCGATGGGAGAAAAGCAGGCGAAGTCGTTCGGTGAAAAATCCGACAGCGCGAGCACGTGCGTGCGTCGGCCGCTGCTCTCTGGGTCCAAAGTTGGATGGCAGGGTCTAACCCAGGGAGTTACCCTTAGGACCGTTTCGCTGCGGGCTTTTATTTAAATCCTTCGAGGCCGGCTTTGGCCACTTGCTCGTCTTGGTCCGAAGTGACGCCACTCACACCGATGCCACCGATAACCTTACCGCCTACAATGATGGGCAGCCCGCCCGTAATCGGCGTCGCGACGGGTATACCCAAAAACGATACGCGGCCTTTGTTGACCGTATCTTCCATGGCCCGCGTCGAGCGACGGAACATCGCGGCGCTTCGTGCTTTCTCAATCGCGATCACGGGGCTCGCGCTCTGCGTATCGTCCATGCGCTCGTAGTAGACTAACGAGCCATGGTTGTCGACGATCGCAATGGCTACGTTCCAGCTGTTTTTCTGCGCCTCGGCGAGCGCCGCATTTGCGACTTTCTTCGCATTCGCGAGGGTGATTTCCTGCCCGTAAGACGGCCTCTCCTGCGCCGATGCCGTCGTGCCGAACAGAGCGAACATCAAGATGCTTGATATCTGCATGAGTGTTTTTAGTGCACACATGGCGGCCTCCTCTGCTCGATGATGAAAGCGCCTATTAGCATAAGTCCAGTTAAATTCTCAAGCGAAAGATCGTGCGTAACCGATATATAACAAGGGCAGACCGATGAAGAGGCGACAGGCATCAGCGCAAAGGGGTAAGTTAACCGGGCTTCCAAATCAGTGGCCGCGACGCATTGCCGTAACCAAACGTCCGCTAATCGATCGCTAAGTCTATTGGACTAGCTTACGAAACGTCTCGTTTACTTCGGCTTCTCTTTGGCCGAGATCGATGTCACTCATGAGCAGGTTGTATTGCTTGAGAATCTTTCCGTACTTGGATTCCACGTCGTCTCGAATCGGCACCCGGCCGTAGTGGTTAATAACTTCCTGACCCTCCTTCGATAGAAGCCATTCGATAAAAAGTTTCGCGGAGTAGGGATGCGGTGGCTGGGACGGCAAGGAAACGGCAACGGTGTAGGTGATGACCGGTTCGAGACCAACCCAATCGACGGGCGCGCCCTTAATCTTCATATCTTCCACCGAATATTCATAGACTCCCGCCGCGATGGGAAACTCGCCGGCGGCAAGCAATTGCAATGCAAGTGTGTTCCCGCCCCGCACAGTCGGCTTCTGCGCGGCGAGTTTTTCCATGAACGGGAGGCCCTTTAATTTCAGCAACATGGCAAACCACTCGATCTTGTTCGAGTCGATTGCTATGGCAGTCTTGCATCAGCGTTTAAAAGATCCTCATACCTTTTCGGAGCCTCTGTCCGTTTTACCTGGCGGCTATTGAAGCCCAAAAGCGTGCCGCTGGCATAGACGGACGTCCAAAAGCCCTCCGGGTCCTTATAGTGGCTTGGCAATACCGATGCTTCGTTTGGAATGTAGCGGCTCAAGGCGGCCCGTTTCTTCAAGATGTGCGTCTCAATCACGCTCGTGTGGATGAGATCGGCGATGTGTTGTTTGGCTCGTTCCTCCAGTAATATCTTGCTGACCAGCTTCTGTTTGCCAGTGCGAAAGAATTCGGTCTTGACGAACGGGTATCTCTTATTGAAAGCGGTAAAATACATCTCAAGCTGCCGAGCGGTGGCAGAGGCATAAACCACCAGCTTGCCCTCCTGCTTGGCGCCGGCGATGAGTTGTCCTTGGGTTTCTGCCGAGGCGTTGCTGTGCAAGGTCAGATATGTGGCGATGGCGATGGTTGCGAAGATGACCGATCTCATAGGGCCTCCGTGTGGCAAACTATTCAAGTTGAGATCGTTCTGTCAACTGGAAGGAAATCGAGGCGCGCAAGTTACTGCGGCCTGAAAGAATAAGGCGGCTTTTATCTCGGCTCCATATACGGAAGCGAAACGACAACCATCCGATTGCGCCGATCCCGCATTGCAAAAGTCCTCGATCCCGGGCACGTCCTTCCGAGGATCGCTTCTCCTATTTGACGTTTAACCAAGGGCAGAGTTATCTTGCGGTGAAAGCTAAACAACGACCCGGAGGTGTAAGTCATGCCGACCATCGATGCCGATGCGCACGTGATTGAGAGCGAGCAGACTTGGGGTTACATCGGGGGAGATGAATTACGCCCACTACTGGTGACGCCAAGCGGTGGCCGCCGGCAATACTGGCTGATTGACGGCCGGGTGTTCCATCGCGGCGTGAATGTAAACCGTGAGCTGCCTGAAGCGATCCGCGAGATGCGCGATGTTGCCGGCCGTCTGAGACACATGGACGAACTCGGCATCGACGTGCAGGTGCTTTACCCGTCGTTGTTTCTGCGACCGTTGACCTCCAAGCCGGAGGTGGAGGAGGCGATTTGCCACAGTTACAACCAATGGCTCATCGATATCTGCAGTAAGGCGGAAGGCCGGTTGCGCTGGGTGGCGACGGTTCCCATGATGAATATCGAAAGCGCCGTCGCCGAGGCGCGTTTCGCCAAGGCGAATGGCGCCTGCGGAATTTTCAGCCGCGGCTTGATTGATGACAAACGTTTAAGCAACCCTTTTTTCTTCCCGCTCTATGAGGAGGCCGAGCGACTCGACCTTCCGATTTGCGTTCATGCCTCGACGGGCAACTTCGACTGGGTCCAGTTGTTCGAAGGAGAAAGTGGATTTGCGCGCTTCAAAGTGCCGGTGCTCTCCGCCTTCCACTCTATTGTCCACGACGGCATCCCGCAGAAGTTCCCTAAGTTGCGCTTTGGTTTTATCGAAGTCAGGGCCCAGTGGATTCCCTACATGGCCATCGAGTTGGCGCGGCGGTTTGAACGCGACAGCCGGAAGAACACGCAAAGCATCATCCGTGACAATCACATCTACGTGACCTGTCAGACGGACGATGATTTGCCGTACGTCCTAAAATACTCCGGTGAAGACAACATCGTGATCGGGTCCGACTATGGCCATGCCGACACGTCGGCGGAAATTGAGGCACTGCGGAAACTGAAGCAACAAGGCGAGGTCGAGCCGCGCGTCATCGACAAAATTCTTTATGACAACGCCAAGGCGCTGTACGGGCTATAGTTTCGCATTCCGGGTTTCGGGTTTCGAGTTAAGGCAACAGTCAAGACACGCCGCTCGAGGGACAGTGTCGCACGTGTTCGCATGCGGCACGGCGCTTCTCGGACATCTTTTCATTTCACTGTTGTTCTTTGGCTCGCTTAGCGCTCAAGAGAAGATCAGGATTGCGCCGTCATCCCCGGGACTCTCCGCCTGGCCGGTTCATCTGGCCGCTAAAGAGAAGTTTTTCGCCCGGGAAGGGCTTGACGCTGAGATCATCGTGATGCGCACCAACGTCGGTATCGCGGCCTTGGTCACCGGCAGCATCGACTTTACCACCGCGGGCGGCTCCGCCATGCGCGCCGCAGTCAACGGCGCGCCGTTGAAAATGGTTCTCAATACCAACAAGAAGGCCGATCTTTGGATTCTCTCACAGAAGAATATTCAGCGGGTCGAAGACCTCCGCGGCAAGATGATCGGCGTCGGCGGCAACTGGGGCACGCAGTTCTACCTGGTCCTTGAAGCGTTGAAGCACTACGGCGCCGACAAGGACGTGCAGCTGGTTTCCACTGGCGATGTCGCCAACGGCTATCTCTCTTTGCAGCAGGGGAGCCTGCCGGCGGTTGCCCTCACTCCCCCGTACAGCATTTTGGCGCAGCGGCAGGGCTATCGGGATTTGCTGCGAACAGGTGACGTTGTCGCCGTGTCGCCCACGACGGGACTGGTAACGACGAAGGAAAGGATCGAACGTGAGCCACAGCGGATTCGCCGCGTCATTCGTGCTCTGATGAAGGCGGTCGATTATGCGAGAGGCCGCAAGGCGGAGATGGTGCAGTTCATCATGAGGCAATACAAGATGGAAAAAGAAGTTGCCGATTTAGTCTATGACGCCATCATGGAAACCCTTAATCCAACGCTTTTGCTGACGGATCAAGAAATTCAGATCGAGCTCAATCGGATCGCCGAACAGACAAAAACCAAAATGACGACACGGGCCGCTGACGTTGCCGATTTTTCCGCAGCGCAGCACGTCGCTCAAGAGTTTGGCCGATAACCGCCCCGCGTCTGTGTTCCTGAAATTCCGCTAGCTTCAAGTGAGTGCGCTCCGAAGAAACGGGAAGCTCCTGAACCTGAGCTTCTCCTGCCCCTTTGACGGGGGAAGATTGAGATAGGGGTGCTGATTGCTGCAGATTATTCTGCAAGATTCCCCTCCTCTTTAATTCGCTCCCGTCGGAGACTGCAGTCGTAGCGTCATTCTGAGGTGCAGCCGAAGCATCTCGACTTCTTCGGACATTGAAATCGTTAGATCCTTCGCTAACGCTCAGGATGACAATTAGGAGACTTTGCGGGTTACGCCACAGTTTTATCACGGAGGAAAAAAGATAGGGGAGCCATACCGAGGAAATTGTCGGTTTCGCGGGATGATGCCCGGAAGATCCGGACGCTCAGTTACAAATTATAAAGCCGCGCCGCATTTTCACCCATAATCTTTGTCTTTAATTCGTTTGACAGGTCCTTGCGCTCCATGACCTCTGCGACGGTATGTGGAAATTTGGAATCGCTGTGGTTGTAATCGGTGGCAAAGACTAGCCGGTCGGCACCGACGAATTCGGCGACGTAGGGCAGCATCTTTTCTTCCATCTCAAAGGCGTAAAACATCTGGCCGGTTTTCATGTATTCACTCGGTGGCTTCGTTAGCCATGGCACGGTCGGCTGAAGAAATTCGAAGTGTTCGTCCAGCCGTTCCATCCAATACGGTACCCAGCCGCACCCTGCTTCCATAAAAGCAAACTTGAGACGGGGAAAACGTTCCAATAGACCACCGACGACAACGCAGAGCGCGGCGATCATCTGCTCAAAAGGGTGCGCCATCGCGTGCGTGAAAAACGGATGATCGAAACGTTCCGTTCCGGCGGGTACGCCGTCGCCCGCTCCGACGTGAATACAGACGGGCACGTTCAGCCGCTCGGCCTCGGCGAAGAAAGGATGCAGATCCGGATCGTCCAGGTTTTTTTTCGAGGCCGAAGTTGGTGGGGCGGCCACCGCGACAAACTTGAGTTCTTCAACGGCGCGCCGGAGTTCCTTTACGGCTTCGGTTGGATCTTGAATCGCCGTAAGCGCCACGCCTTTGAGCCTTCGCGGATCCGCTTTGCAATAGTCCGCGAGCCAGTTGTTGTAGACGCGCGCTACGGCGCTAGCCAGATCTTTGTCCTCTACGAACGGCAAACTCAAAAACGGCGATGTCCCAAACAGCACCGCCGTGTCGATGCCTTCTATATCCATGTCCTTGAGACGCTGAACGGGGTTCACCATTCCCGTCGTTGGTTGGGGGTGGCGGTTACGAGGAGCTCCGACGAAACTGCAACCTTTTCCAACCGGCTTTGGCGTCAATCTGCCGTCGATCATCACAAAGTTAAAGCCGCGGTTGTCCTGCACAGCCCTTGGCGCCCGCGAACGGTAGGGCTCTTCGAGCAAGTCCGCCCACGGGATGTCTCTTTCCAGCACATGGCCGTCGGCATCGATAATGCGCATGTTGCCTCTCCTGTCTTAGCTTTAGTCTGAGATTTCACCACTAGCAGATTCGGCCAGTTTCGCTCAAGAGATTGCGAAAGGGCGGCCGAGAATTTCTCGGCGCGTAAGATTCCAGGCAATTCACGTACTAGCCGGATTATTCACTGGCAGGCAAGATCAACGGGCGAGGCGTCGGGATCGAAAGCAGTGAGCCTATACCTTGTCCGCGCTAAGGCAAGGTGAGTCACGCTGAGCCCCCAATCCGCAGATCTTGCTAAACCCGCAGGGCTGCGCTCAGAATAGCGCTTGTGCACGATGTGTCACTTCACGATTCCTGGAAACAATTTCGACCCGTAGTCTCGATTGACTTCGCGGATGAGCGAGTTATCGAAGAATCTTTTCGGGTCTAATTCGCTGGCTTTGGGAACCGTGGACTGTTCGAGGACGAGCTTGATGGCTTCGGGATCGACGGTCATGTCCTTGTTCCAGACTTTAAGGCCCTCCTGATAACTTTGTTCGAGCACCTTGCTATCGGAAACTTTGGTGTATTGCGCCTCGATCTTGGTGGCGAAGGCCGGGTCGTCAATGGATCGCTTTACGCCGTCGAGATAGCCCATGAGAAAAATTTTCAGCGTGTTCGGATTTTTTTGCATGAACCAGCGCGCGACTCCCGTCCCGGGCCCGATAATTTTTAGTCCGCGCTCGTAATAGTCGATAACGATGGGAAAACCTTTGCTGCGCGCCATTTCGCTTTGTGGCGGCGTTACGATTAGCGCCTCGGCGTTTCCCACGACAAAAGTTGCCAGCGCCTCCGGGGGGCCCTTGTGGTAGAGAAGCTTGATGTCCTTACCGACTTCCATTCCGCGCTCTTTCGCTGTTTTCCGTATGGCGATTTCCCCAAAAGCGCCGACGGAGGTTGTCGCGATTGCCTTGCCGCGGAGACTTTCGAAAGTAGCGAATCCTTTCTGCCCGAATAAAATCAACGTGCTGCGATCGACGGCCGCGGCGATATAGATAAGGTCGGTGCCGCCCACGTTGGCGTGGATGGTGGCCGTACCGCCTTGATAGATATCCAGTCTTCCCGAGATCAGCGCCTGAGCCGATGCTGTGGCGCTTAGTTGGGTAATATTTAGATTGAGTCCGCGTTTGGCAAAGTATCCAGCCTCATGCGCGACCAGCAACGGCAGATACAGCGGGCCGTAAGCAGCGATGGCGACTTCCAGGCTATTCTTTTCAGGCTTGGGTTCGGCGGCGTTCAAATTGTGTTGCAACAGCACCGTAACGAGGAGCAATAGCTTCGGTACAAGCGCCGTGCTTGAATATCGAACGAACATACGAAAGTTCACGAGCTTCTTAATTCGGTTTTCCGCCTACTTCACAGCCAGAATGGCCGCGAGTTTGGACACAATGGCCGGGCTTAGATTGAACAGGCCGGTGACGATCCTTCCGACCTCTTCACCGGTCAGAGGGTTCACCTCGAGCTGAACCTTCTTTGCTTCCGCCACAAAATCCGGGTCCTTCAGGGTGTCGGCGAAAGCCTTCCGCAGCAGTTGTACTCTATCTTTGGGGGTGCCCGGCGTCGTGACGTAAACACGCGTAATCGCGCCCGGATCGATGGCGCCGTATTTGATGATCTGTTTTGCTTCATCCGTTTTCGCGACATCGAGAGCCATTGGCACACTGGAAAGCTCCGGGATTTTTTTCGCCGTAACTTGCAGCACGACGGTGATTTCTTGAGCTTGGAGCGCCTTGGCCCAGGTTACTTTGATGGATTCATAGGCCCAGCAGGCGCCGTGAAGCTCGCCGCCGTCTGCCGCCAAGCGAATGTCGGCCGTGCCTTTATAACCCTCGACAAGCTGGATCGGCAGGTTGAGCGTCGCCTTGATCGTGCGAACGACGTCGCTCGTGCTATTGCCCGGTCCGAGCCCGCCCAGCTTCAGCGGCGTCTTCGCCGCGAGCCATTGCTCCAGGCTGGTGACGCCACTTTCCTTGCGCAAAGCGCAGGCGACGTTGTCCTGTATCGGGACTCCAAGCCATTCGAACTTTCTTACATCGAAATCGAATGACTTCGGGTCCAATACTTGGCTTAGAATCAAGTAGCCGTTGAAGATACCGAACGTCAGTCCGTCCGGCTTCGCGGCACTGTGGATATGTTTCGCCGCAATCCGGGTTGCGGCCCCGGTCATGTTTTCAACTACGAGCGTTGGATTTCCGGGAATATGTTTGCCCATATAACGGGTCATTGCCCGGGTATAGACATCAAACCCGCCACCGGCGGTGCCGCCCACGATGACGCGAACGGTTTTGCCTTTATAGAAGTCGTCCGCGAAGAGAGCGCCGTGCAGTAAAAAACAAAAACAGATCGCCAGTAGCGGGGATCTCATCTTCATAATTTGAACCTCCGAACTCGCTCCATACAGGGAACCGAGGCTCGTTGTCAATGCGCTGCTCGCTTCCTCAAAGACGTTGACGTGGAAACCCATTTTCGCATAGTGTGCCGTAGCTTTCGTGTCTGGTGCTAAGGAGGTTGCCGACATGTGGAGAACATTCTTTGCGACAGCCCTATTCTCGATGAGCACCGGAGCAGCTATGAGTTCGCTGGCTTTAGCCGCGAGCGACGAATTCTACAAGGGTAAAGTGATTCGGATTGTTGTCGGCTTTTCCGCCGGCGGCGGGTTCGACACGTATGCGCGATCTCTCTCCCGATACATGGGGAAGTATATTCCCGGCAATCCAACAATTGTCGTGGAAAACATGACCGGCGCAGGCAGTTTAATCGCAGCGAATCACGTCTACAGAGCGGCCAAGGCGGATGGCCTAACGATTGGCGCGTTCAACGGTAATCAGATCCTAGGGCAACTTGTCGGCGCGCAGGGAATTGATTTCGATGCGCGCAAGATGCCATGGATTGGCGCGCCCGGTTATAACCATGATCTTTGCCTGCTTAATCAGAAAATCGGAATTGCCAATGCCGAACAATGGTTGGCTTCCAAAACGCCGCTCAAATTGGGCGGCAGCGCGCCCGGCACACCGACGGATGACGGACCGAAGATTCTCAAGGAAGCCATTGGTCTCCCGATGCGCCTCGTCAGCGGCTACAAAGGCACCGCGGATATTCGCGTTGCGGTGGAGTCGGGCGAAGTCGACGGCCTGTGCGGATTTTCTTGGGCATCGGTGCGGACCACATGGCGCAAAGCGACCGAGTCCGGGCAAGTGGCCGTGGTGATACAGAGCGCGCCCAAGGCGCACGGCGATCTACCGAAAGTGCCGTTGTCCATTAGCTTCGCCAAAACGGCGGACGCGCGCCAGTTGATCGAAGCCGGGATTCATCAACCCAGCTCCCTTACCTACGGTTACTCACTTCCGCCAGGGACACCGAAGGATCGCGTGCAGATCCTGCGCCGCGCATTTTCACAGACAATGAAAGATACGGACTTCCTCAATGATGCTGCGAAGGCAAATCTGGAGATCGCGCCGGCGTCGGGTGAGGAAATCGAACAGCATATTCAGCAGATGTTCAAGACCGAGCCCAAAATCGTGGCGAAGTTGAAGGAGACTTTGAAGTAGTCCGCACTTTCTCAAAGGATCGCCTTGACTGAGGGCCGGGCTTTCATCCTTTGAAGCCAGGCGCTCAGCCGCGGCAAAGACGACGCCGGAAGCGCGCCGTAGGATTCCATTCGAAGGAAACGCGGCAAAATGTCGATATCCGTGAGGCTGATGTCGCCTAAGAAATACGATCTTTCTCCCAGCGCATCTTCGAGATACTGAAGAAGCTTTCTGAGCGTCTGGCGTTTTTCTTCCATTACCGTCGAGTTGCGTTCGGAATCTTTTTTCAGCATCTCACCGCGAAGGGCCCAATACGGCTCGTGCGTGTAATTCAACCCGTAATCGACCAACACCCGTCCGCGGCCTCGCAGGTAGGGATCCTCGGGCATCAGCGCGGGTTGGCGATACTTCTCATCGAGATACTCGTTGATGATACAGGACTCGAATAGCACCCTCCCGTCGTCGTTGATCACCGGCACTTTGCCATACGGATTGAGCTTCACGAACTCCGGCTGCTTTTGTTCCTTCTTTGCGAGATCGAGGGTTACGCGGTCGTAAGGGAGTCCTTTTTCCTGAAGAACGATCTTGACCCGATCGCTATTTGATGACGGCACCGCGTCGTACAGAGTTATGCCCATGAGCGACCTCCTACGCGTTGGGATCTCAGATCTCAGAACTTATAGATTGAACCGCGTTTGCTTTGCAATCGCCATTTGTAATCTGAGGCGTATTCTGGAAATACCCAAGCTATGAGTTCTCCGAGTTTGTCGCTTTGGGTATGCTGACGAGGACGACGGAGGCGATGATCAGGGCGGTGGCGAGAAGGGTGCGCAACGTCATCGGCTCGTGAGCCAAAAAGTAGCCGAGTAAAACCGCGACGAGCGGATTGACATAGGCATAGGTCGCGACGAGCGGCGTGGGGGCGACGCGCAAGAGCCAAACATAGGCGACAAATCCGCCGGAGCCGATTACGGTCAAGTAGGCCACGGCGACAGCCGAGCGTGTTGAAACGGCAGCGAGATCGAATCGGTTCCATTCTCCGACCGCGCCCGCGATAACGAACAAAGCCACGCCGCCGGCAAGCATTTCCATACTCGTGCCGAGTAATTGAGACGCGGGAAGGATGGCGCTCCTGCTATAGAGCGAACCCATCGCCCACGAAAGAGAAGCAAATACCAACGCCGCCGCCCCGAGAAGATTCATTGCGCGCGCGTCGTTCACCGCCGAGCCGATGAGCAAAATCACTCCGCCGAAACCAATGAAAATGCCGCTGGCGGCCATGAAGCCCGGCCATTGTCCACCGGGACGGAGCGCGTCTATCAGCACCATCCAGAGAGGCACGGTAGCGACCAGAAGCGCCGCGAGGCTTGATGTCACAAACTGTTCCGCCCAGACCACGCCGCCATTGCCGCCGACCAAAAGAAAAATCCCGATGATCCCCGCGTTGCGCCATTCCAACCACTTCGGCGCAGAGTCGCCGCTCATTCGGCGCATGGCGTATAAAAATCCGCCGGAGACGATAAAGCGGGCCGCGGCCATTGAGAAGGGCGGCGTAGTTTCGACTGCATAACGGATGGCGAGATAGGTCGAACCCCAGATTAGATAAACAGCGACCAGCGCGGACCAAATAGCCAGTAGAGACGCGTGATACTCCGATGACGCCGGAGCCGGTCGGCGCACTAAACACCTCCTTCGACTGCAAGCTCATTTTTGAAGCTCGGTTTCGTCGTTTTTCCTCTTCCTCGGACTAGTAACAGGCGACAAATTGCCTGCTGGCCCGCGCGCTTTGCTGTGAGCAGCCCACGACCTGCTCGATCTCAGGATAGTCCAAGTCTTGTAGGTAGCGAAGCCTAATACAAGCCTTTGTTAGGCCGGCGATCCGTTCGCCTCTGCGAAAAAGCTAGGCAAGAAATTCAGGCGAAATCTAAGCCTTTCAGTGCAGAGCAATTCGCCTGGTTATTCGATAGTCCCGCCAGAGCCTATAAGCCTGATCCGCTATTTTCAGCCTCGCATCGCTTCCAAAATGCCGCAATGCGTCATTCTGCACCACTTCCTGTAATGTTTGTTGGCGTGCTCCAGTTAATCAACTGCCTGTAGTTCAAGCGTTTTTGCACTGGCAAGCCGGTTGCTATAAAGAACCGGTTAGGCACATGACAACGATCGCGGAGAAAGAGCCATGATTTTCGAAATCACTTACCGAAACGGTGCAGATTTGATGGATGATCGCTCACAGCGCCGGCAAAGCTGTTTTATGGAGAAGGACGCCCAGCCGGATTGGCCCGAAGTGCTCGATCTGGTGAAGCGCTTGAGTGGCGGGAATTTTCAACAGGATAGTATCGATATCGAAATATGCAGCGCTCTTGATACCCAAGTCGTGCGCAATTTGGAAATTCCAATTTATCGATCAAATCCAGCCCGGGGCGAGGCGACGGCCGCGTAGTTAATCATTGAGTATTTTGTCGGTCAGCCGGCCGAGCAACTTCGCTAGGTCAGCCGCGCGCTGATAGTTTCCCGTTTTCGATATCCACTTACGGAAATTTAAGGTGCTTTGGCGTACTACTAAACCAAAGATTTGCCTCCCAGCACTTATCCAGGAAATCGTGACAGTGGAGATGTGAAGCGGATCACGATGTCACCGCTCTGAATCTTTAACACGCAGAAAGCTTTACCTGCCGAACCGCAAATTTTGCCTCGATTCGAAGCCCGTTCGGCGACCCATTCGGCTAATTCAAGCCGTCAAGCGATCCGGTCGCTCGCAGTTTCTTTACGTGGAGGGTGAGCCAGGAGGATCAAGATCGACGATGTAAACAGCGCCACTGCGAAGACGGCAAAAGAAAAGTAATAGCCGCCCGTGGCGTCGAAGAGAAAACCGAAAAAAGGCGCGCCGCTGGCGGCAAAGAGATGGGAAAAAAACAGCGAGATGCCGCGGACCGTGCCGAGGGAGGTGCGGCCGAAGAAATTAGCCCAGACGACTTCACGAATAACGAAGCTTCCAGCCAATCCAGTGCCGTACAGAAAAAAGCCTAAGTAAACGAAATGGATTTGAATGCTCAAGGTTGCAATCACCAATCCAGCGCCTTGGATCAAAAACTGGATACAGGAGACCTTCCTGATGTCAAATCGATCCGCGAGCATTCCCCAGACGAGCGTGGAGCCGAGCTGTGTGAGCGCGATCGTGCTCATGAAAGAAGCGGCGACGAGCGGTGAGTAGCCGATGTCGGTGACGAAAGAGAAAATGTGGAGATTGAGACCCGCGATCCCTACACTGGCGATGCCGAAAGTGACCACCAGCAGCCAGAAGCTGGGAAGTCGAAGCACCTCCGACCTGCTCCACGATATATTGTCCGGCAAGCTTCGCCGCTGCGCGGCAGACGGCGTATTGGCAATCGCCGGCGAGTCATCGGAGGCTTGGAACGGCGCTTCGCCGTCGGGCGTAAGTCCCATGTCTTCGGGCCTTCTGCGTATGAAGATGAGCGCCGGTGCGATCACCAAGAGCGGCGCTACGATTCCGAAAACGGCCCACGTGCCGCGCCACCCGACGAGGACAAACAACCATGCCGCACAGAAGGGAATACTTAGTTTGGCGAGACCCGTGCCCAAGTTGGCGATGGCGATGGCGCGGCCGCGCTTGCGCACGAACCACTGCGCGATGGTAACGTTGATGACCAGCGAGCTCAGAAGGGCTTCGCCGGCGATCACCAAACAGCAGCGGACAAGAAGGAACTGCCAGAAGTCTTGCACCAGACTCGAAAGCAAAAAGCCTGTGCCTTCCATGAGGACGCCGATGACCAGGATCCAGCGTCCTCCGTGGCGGTCCATCATCGGACCAAGGAGTGGCGCGATAAGAGCGGCGACGCCGATCTCAGCCGTCCGGACGAGCGAGAAGGCCCCGCGCGAGACACCGAGTTCCTCGGTGATCGGTTTGAGAAAAATGCTCAACGTGCTGGAAAAGGAAAGTGTTCCGGCGATATGGACGAGGATTCCGACGCCGACGATATACCAGCCGTAAAAGAATGGACCCGTGTGCCCTTGGGCAGTGGCATGAAGCGGCATTTCAGGAAGACGTCGTCGTCACTGGTCTGATCAGGTCGATCTGATCAGGTCTGAGCCGAGCAGGCAAGCACGTAAGAATCCGATCTTCGAAACGACGGACTAGTCAATGTTCTTATCACTTAGCCGTGTCTTCGTCCTGGCTGAAATCTAATAGCCCCTGAAACTCCAGTCCCTCGATTTCTTGGAGCGTTTTGCCGGCGATCCCTTGGAGGTCGCCGTACATGCCGACGGTGGCCTGCATGACGCGGTCAATTTGTTCTTCCCGTTTCGCCCATTGCTTGGTGATGGCCTTTCTCTCGCGATCGAGGTCGTCTCGCATGGAAGAAAAGGCTTCGACGATCGCTTGAATGCGCTGGCGGAAGCGCGGCCCGGTGAGATACTGATAGACCATTTCCATTTTGGTTTGCTGGCCCTCGGTCGCCTGCCGCACACACGCGACCTCGATGAGAGTTTGACGCAGTGACATGGCGACGGGCAGGGCGACCCGTGGATGGGCGACCCAAACGCCTTCCACAAATCCGAAAGTTTCGACGTCCTTCGGTAGAACCTGGCTGATGATGACGGCGATCTCAGCCTTGGCTGCGCGCTGGTCTTCGCGCAGTTTGGGCAACCAGCCGTCGCTCCAATTTTTGGTTCGCTTCGATTCCCAGAGAATGGTGCCGCACTGCTGGCCGATGGGGCCGATGACGCGGTGGATGACATCCCCGCCGAATTCGCCTTTGGCAACGGGCTGAATCGTATCGCGCGGGAATTTTGCCCCGAGCAGTGCTTCAAGTTCGAGTTCCTGCACTTCTCCTTGAAGTTGCTGCGAACCCTGTTCGGCGCGCCGTTTGAGATCTTCAATCTGCCTTTGCATGGCGGTGATGGTTTGGTCCTTTTCCATCACCTTGAGTTTGAGTTCTTCTTCGGCTTCCTTTTTTGCTTTTTCACGCTCGGCGCTGAGGTCGGCCTGCACTTTCTTCTCTACGGTCAGATCGAGCTCGCGTTTAGCGTCTTCCAACTCGCGCTGTTTGCGGATCAGCTCGGCTTGCGCTCGCTGGGCCTCCGAGAGCTTTGCATCTCTTTGTTTTAAAACCTCTTGAAGATAATTGATTTCTTTGGTTT
>OCZV010000341.1_pt1 | contig 17090 bp, 16 predicted proteins | sample 1539051 | NCBI WGS metagenome assembly OCZV01 (sample SAMEA3113581, study PRJEB22503) | soil metagenome
CGGGCGGCTCGGTGCTCGACTCGCCCGACAACCTGCTGGTCACGCCCCGGGGCGGCGTGCTGCTGTGCGAGGACGACGCCACCGGCGCCGACAACGACACCCACCCGCTCGCCCCTGGCATCGAGGACGTCAACCGGTTGATCGGCATCAACCGCAGGGGAGAGGCGTTCGAGTTCGCCGTCAACGTGCTCAACGACTCCGAGTTCGCGGGCGCGACGTTCTCGCGCGACGGCGAGGTGCTGTTCGTCAACCTCTTCGGTGATGGTTCGCCCGGCAGCGGGATGACCTGTGCCATCACCGGACCATGGCACCGGGGTGCGCTGTAGGTGCTCGCACCACCATCCCTGTTCACCGAGCCCACACAGACACCGACTCACCGGGCGGCCGCGTGCACAGCGGCCGCCCGGTGCGCGCACAGAGCGCTCGGGTCACGACCATCTGCCCTGGTCAGCGGCGCCGCTGGCGGGCGTTTTGGCAACGTTCCGGCCTCGTTCACCCGTCGTTCACCCTTGCCCTCCCCGGTCGTTTACCTGCTCTCCCTACGGTGATCCCGACAGGAGCGTTTGTGCTCAATTGCGACAGCAAGCCCACAAGGGAGGGCATCTGTGCAGTCCATCAAGAAGCGCCGCTGGGCGTGGCTGGGGATCCTCATGGCGTTCAGCCTCGTCGCCGCCGCCTGTGGCGACGATGACGACTCCGCTTCCGGCGACGGGAGCGGCTCGCCGAACGCCCCCGCAGACGGCGAGGGTGGCGGCGACGTCTCCGGCTCGATCAACATCTCCGGCTCGTCAACGGTCGAGCCCATCACCTCGCTGGCGGCCGAGGCGTTCATCACCGAGAACGAGGGTGTCGACATCGCCGTCGACGGGCCGGGTACGGGCGACGGCTTCGAGCTGTTCTGCAACGGGGAGATCGACATCTCCGATGCGTCCCGGCCCATCGACGAGGACGAGACCGCCACCTGCGAGGCCAACGGCATCGAGTACGTCGAGCTGCAGGTCGGGTTCGACGGAATGGCGGTCATGACCAGCGCCAACAACGACGACGCGCCCGAGTGCCTGAGCTTCGCCGACCTCTACGCCCTCATCGGCCCCGAGGCCGAGGGCTTCGAGAACTGGTCCGACGCCCAGGCCCTCGCCCAGGAGCTGGGCTCCACCACGGAGTTCCCCGAGGTTCCGCTCGATCTCACCGGCCCCGGCACCGAGTCGGGCACCTACGACTCGTTCATCGAGATCGCGCTGTCCGGCATCGCCGAGACCCGCGGGTTGCCCGAAGACCAGGTCGAGACGACCCGCACCGACTACGAGTCGAACGCCGACGACAACATCATCATCAGCAACATCGAGGCGTCGGATTCCTCGCTCGGCTGGGTCGGGTTCGCCTTCGCCGAGGAGGCGGGCGACCAGGTCACCGAGATCCCCATCTCCGAGGAACCGGGTGGCGAGTGCGTCGAGCCGACTCCCGAGACCATCTCCGACGGGAGCTACCCGCTGTCCCGGCCCCTGTTCATCTACGTGAACACGGCAACGGCCGAGGAGAACCCGGCGGTGGCACCGTTCGTCGACTTCTACCTCGAGAACCTGAACCAGTTCGTCGAGGAGGGCGGCTATGTGACGATGCCCGACGACCAGGTCGACGCCACCGTCACGGCATGGGAGGGCCGCTGATCGGCGCCGGCACCCCGGTGCGGGTCTTCGTGGGGTCGGGCTGTGACGGCCCGGCCCCACACCCCTGTCCCCCCGCCTACGCTGCGCCCAGCCACCCCGACCCCAATCACGTCGAGGCCTGACCGATGGCAACCACCACGCTCCCGCCTCCCGGGACTCCGGGGCCCGGGTCCCCCGTCGACCTCTCTGGCGATCCCCGCCGGCACCGTCGCGAGCGGACCATGGGCATCGTCTTCTTCGCTGCCGCCGGCCTGTCGCTCGTGATCAGCGCGCTCATCCTGATATCGCTGTTCAGCAACGGGTTCGAGTTCTTCACCGACGTCGATTGGAGCAACGTCCTTGACGTCCGCGGCTGGAACCCCCGGCAGGGCCAGTTCGGCATCAGCACGCTCCTCATGGGCAGCCTCATCGTCACCGGCATCGCCATGCTGGTGGCGGCGCCGCTGGGGCTCGGGGCCGCGATCTATCTCTCCGAGTACGCCCCGCCCGGCGTACGGACGGTGCTCAAGCCCATCCTCGAGGTGCTGGCGGGCATCCCGTCGGTGGTGCTGGGTGTTTTCGCCCTCAACTGGATCGCCCCCGAGGTGGTCGGCACCCTCTTCGGCGAGGAGCACGGGCGGGGTGGGAGCATGATGGCCGCGGGCATCGGCGTCGGCATCCTCAGCATCCCGCTGGTGGCCTCCGTCTCGGAGGACGCCATGCGGGCCGTGCCCGGCAGCCTGCGCGAGGCGTCGGCGGGGGTTGGTGCGCGCCGCATGTCGACGACGCTGCGGGTCGTGCTCCCGGCGGCGGTGTCCGGCATCGTGGCGGCGCTCATCCTGGCGGCGTCGCGAGCCATCGGCGAGACGATGGTCGTCTTCATCGCAGGCGGCGCATCCGACACCGCCACGTACACGACCGACCCGCTGGAGGGCAGCCTCACGATGACGGCGGCCATGGCCTCGCTGGCGGTCGGCACCGACAACGTCCGCACCGGCGCGGGTGGTGAGCTGGCGGTGGCGAGCCTCTACTTCGTCGGCATCGCGTTGTTCGCCTTCACCTTCCTCCTCAACGTGATCGGCAACCGGTTCGTGCGCCGCGTCCGCCAGGCCTACTGACCGCAGCGAGCATCACATGGCACTCACCACCATCCGGACCAGTAGCGAGGCGGCAGTCGAGGCCAAGGTCGCGGCCGCCTTGCGAGGCCGTCGCGCCGATCCTGGGGGGCGGGTCTTCGAGATCGCCCTGCTGGCCGCTCTCCTCCTGTCGCTGGTCATCCTCGCCATCCTCATCTCCCGGGTGCTCATCGACGGCGGGGGGATCTATACCGATCGGGGCTGGGAGTTCCTCGACGGCAGCCTTTCGGGCAGCGCCGAGCGTGCCGGCATCTCCCAGGGCATCGTCGGCTCGTTCTGGATCGCGGTCTGCGTCGTCGTGGTCGCCTTCCCGTTGGGCATCGGCGCCGCGATCTACCTGGAGGAGTACGCACCCCGGAGCCGGCTGACATCGTTCATCGAGCTCAACATCCGCAACCTCGCCGGCGTGCCGTCGGTGGTGTACGGGCTGTTGGGGCTGGCCATCTTCGTCGACGCGCTGAGCGGCTTCAGCGGGGCGGAGGGGGTCGACCGACGCACGTTGGCCGCCGCCGGCGTCACGCTGGCGGTGCTGGTACTGCCGATCGTCATCATCACCACCGCCGAGGCCATTCGGGCCGTCCCCCAGGCGCTGCGCGAGGGGGCCTACGGCGTGGGCGCCACGCGCTGGGAGGTCATCCGCTCGCAGGTGCTGCCCTACGCCGCTCCCGGGATCTTCACCGGCGCGTTGCTCTCGATCGCCCGGGCGGTCGGCGAGGCCGCCCCCCTCATCGTCGTCGGTGCGGTGACCGGGTTCTTCAGCCAGGGTGGCGGGCTCAACGTCGGCAACGTCGTCGACCCCGGCCACCTCAGCGAGCGCTTCGTGGCGCTGCCGACGATCGTGACCACCTTCGCCAAGCAGCCCGAGGAAGCGTTCAGGGTGGCGAACGCATCGGCGACGATCATCGCCATGCTGGTGTTCGTGCTGCTGATCAACTCGATCGCCATCGTCCTACGCAACCGCTTCGAGAAGAAGAGGTCCGCATGACCGAGTCAGCGGGGACCCCCACCATGACCGACACGTCCGAGACGCCGGAGAGGCCGCTGCCGCAGGGCGTCGAGGTGCCCGCCCACGAGCAACCCGATCGCGAGCATCTACCGATCGTGTTCGAGGTGCGCGACCTCGCCGCCTACTACGGCAGTTTCCGGGCCGTGCGCGAGGTCACCCTCGACGTCCGCGAGAACGAGATCACCGCGTTCATCGGTCCTTCGGGCTGCGGCAAGACCACCGTCCTGCGCTGCTTCAACCGCATGAACGACCTCATCCCCGGCGCGCGGGCCGAGGGCACGCTCAACTACCACGGCGTTCCGCTCTACGGGCCCGGGGTCGATCCGGTCGAGGTACGACGGCGCATCGGCATGGTGTTCCAGAAGCCCAACCCGTTCCCCAAGTCGATCTACGACAACGTGGCCTACGGCCCCCGGCTGTTCGGCACCAAGAAGCGGGCGCAACTCGACGAGGTGGTCGAGACCTCGTTGCACAAGGCGGCCCTGTGGGACGAGGTCAAGGACCGGCTCAAGGACTCGGCCATGGGCCTGTCGGGCGGCCAGCAGCAGCGGTTGTGCATCGCCCGGGCAATCGCCACCCGGCCCGACGTGGTGCTGATGGACGAGCCCTGCTCGGCGCTCGACCCCATCGCCACCGCCCGCATCGAGGACCTGATGCAGGAGATCAAGTCGGAGTTCACGATCGTGATCGTGACCCACAACATGCAACAGGCGGCCCGCGTGTCCGACGCCACGGCGTTCTTCTCCACCGAGGTCAATCCCGAGTCCGACCGCCGCACCGGGGTCCTGGTGGAGTTCGACCGCACCGAGACGATCTTCTCCCACCCGTCCGACGACCGCACCGAGAACTACATCACGGGGCGCTTCGGCTAGATGTCGACCGACTCCGCGCCCATCCACATCCGGAGCGCCTTCCAGGCCGACCTCGACCAGCTGCGCATCCAGGTCGAGCTCATGGGTGTTCGCGTCGACCAGAACCTCGAGCTCATGCGCAACGCGCTCTCTTCGGGCGACGCGGAGCTGATGGATCGGGCGTTCGCCGCCGACGACGAGATCGACGCCATGCACCTGTCGTTGCTGGGGCGCTGCTACGACCTGCTCAACCGCGAGCAGCCCATGGCCAGCGACCTGCGCTACGTGGTGTCGGTGGTGCGCATCCTGTCGGAGTTCGAGCGGGTCGGCGACTTGGCGCTGCGGGTCATCAAGCTCACGCCCCAGGTGGACGAGCTGTCGCGCTGCGGCACTCCTTGGGACCTCGCGGTCACGATGGTCGAGAGCGCGGTTGAGCAGTACCGCATGGCGTTGCGGGCCTGGTCGACGCAGGACCTCGAGCTGGCGACGCGGCTGGTCGAGAACCGGCCGCCGGCCGAGAGCTACACGTACCACGAGCGCCTGCTGGCGGAGTTGCAGCGCCTCCAGGGTCCCGACTCGGCGGCCACCGCCATGGGCGTGTACATCATCGGGCAGGCGGCCGACCGCATCGCCGACCATGCCGCCATCATCGGTGCCCGCCTGCGGTACCTGCTCACGGGCGAGCCCGCGCACCTCGCGGCCGAGGTCCGTTGACAGCGACGACGCCGTTGTCGGAGGGGGTAGGAGGTTCATGCGACGGTCTGTCGGCCGCGAGCCGCGGCGGCAGACTTGTCGTGACCCCCGACCCCCGGGAGGATGCATGAAGGTCCTGGTCACCAACGACGACGGCGTCGCCTCGCCGGGTCTGCACGCGCTGGCGCGGGCGCTGGTCGACGACGGCCACGACGTGATCGTGGTCGCCCCCGACCGCGAGATGAGTGGCTCCGCAGCCGCCATCGGCCAGGTACATGTCGAGTCCGGCATCGACGCAAAGCGCATCGACCTACCCCGGCTCGACGGCGTGCCCGCCTACGCCGTGGCGGGTCCTCCCGGGCTGTGCGTGCTCACGGCCCGCCTCGGCGGGTTCGGCGATCCGCCCGACCTGATCGTCTCGGGCATCAACCCCGGGTGCAACACCGGCCGGGCCGTGCTGCACTCGGGCACGGTCGGCGCCGCGCTCACCGCCGCCAATTTCGGCTGCCGGGGGCTGGCCGTCAGCATCGACGTGTCGACCCTGCACCTGCACGAGCAGTTTCGGGGAACGGTGACGGTCGGCGACGGCGACGAGGCGCGGGCCGAGGTCGTCGAGAGCGTCGAGATCGGGGACGACCCCGGCGCCCGGGGCCGCCTGCGCGACGTGTCCGGCGTCGCGTTCGACCGGCCTGCCGAGTGGGACACGGCCGCGACCGTGGCCGCCTCGGCCGTCGGCTGGCTGGCCGAGGCGCCGCCGTGCACGGTGCTCAACCTCAACGTGCCCAACGTGGCGCTCGACCGCCTGGGTGGCGCCCGATCCGCCACGCTGGCGCCGTTCGGGACCGTCCGATCGTCGGTGGTCGAGGCCGCGCCTGACGGTGGCAGGCTGCAGATCGAGTTCCGTCCCACCGACCAGGAGTTGCCCCCGGAGTCCGACACCGCCATCGTCGCCCAGGGGTTCGTGTCGGTGACCGCGCTCAGCGGCATCGGCGTCGACGACAGGGTCGACGTGTCCGGCGTGCTCGAGCTGGTGCCGACGGAGGACCGGCGGACCGCGTGATGGTTTCGCCTCGCAACCAGAGGTTGCTCGGCGAGTCTTGGGCCGCCGCCTGTCGGCGTCGTCGTTCTCCTGTCGCTCGACCGGCCAAGCCGGTTCGAGCGACGGCTGGGGGCTCCGGCGGGAGCCTCGGGTGGGTGGGTCAGGAGCACCGGAACCTCCGGTTCCGGTGCGGACCGCACCCCCCGCCGGTCCGCTGCCCGCGTGTCATGTGTCCGCGTAGCCGCCCCCGCGACGGGGCTCTGTCATGACCATCGCCCTCACGGTGCTCGTCCTTGTCCTGGTGGGGGTGCTGGCGGCGTGGATGGCGGCGCTCGTGGCCCAGCGGGCGGCCACGCAACGGCTGCTGGCGGCCTCACGGGCGCTCGAAGCCGACCCCCTGTCCGTTGCCGAGCCCGAGCCGGGCGGGCTGGGTGCGGCGCTCGACCACCTCGAGCAGTCGGTAGCGCAGGCGGTGGAGCGGCGATCGCGGGTGGCCAGCGCCGAGGACCGGTTGTCGTGGGCGCTGGGAGCGATCGGCCACGGCGTGGTCATCTTCGACGAGCGGGGCGAGGTGGTCTACCGCAACGACCCGGCGGCATCATTCCTCGCCGCCCGCCACAGCGATGCGCTGGTCGAGGAGGCCATCAGCACCCTGGCCGCCGATGCACTGCGGGGCCGCCGGGTCGAGCGCGAGCTCGAGCTGTTCGGGCCGCCGCGGCGCATGCTCAGCGTCCGGGCGGTGCCGTTGGCCGATCCGGCGCGGCCGTCCGGCGTGCTCGTGGCGGTGGAGGACACGTCGGAGCGGCGCCGGCTGGAGAACGTCCGCCGCGACTTCGTGGCCAACATCAGTCACGAGCTCAAGACCCCGGTCGGGGCGCTGGCGTTGCTGGCCGAGACGCTGCTCGACGAGCGCGACCCGGACGTGACCCGCCGGCTCGCCGAGCGCCTGGCCAACGAGGCGTTCCGGGTGGGCCGCACCATCGACGACCTCCTGGAGCTGTCCCGGCTGGAGGTGGCCTCGGCCCCGGCCGACGAGAGCGTGTCGGTGGCGACCTTCGTGGACGAGGCCGTCGCCCGGGTCCAGCCGGGTGCCGAGCAGCGCGGCATCGAGCTCGCCGTCGAGCAGGCGCCGACCCGGCTCACGGTGGTGGGCGAGCGCCGCCAGCTGGTCTCGGCCGTGACCAACCTGCTCGACAACGCCGTCAAGTACAGCGAGCCCGGCAGCACGGTCGAGGTCCAGGCCCGCACCGACGTCACGTGGGTCGACGTCACCGTTCGCGACCACGGCATCGGCATCCCCCGCCGCGACCTCGAACGCATCTTCGAGCGCTTCTACCGGGTCGATCGCGCCCGCAGCCGCGAGACCGGCGGCACAGGCCTGGGGCTCGCCATCGTCCGCCACGTCGCCTCCAACCACCGGGGCGAGATCCGGGTCGAGTCCCGCGAGGGCGTGGGCTCGACGTTCACGCTGCGGCTGCCCGCCGGGCCCGGGCCGGTCGCCGTCACCAAGGAGGCTGGATAACCCATGAGCGAGCGTCCCGCAGGGCGAGAGAGCGAGCGAGGCCCGAGCGGCCCGCTGCGAAGCAGCAAGAGCGGGAAGCAATGACCACGCCCGAGGCCACCGTGTTCCTGGTCGAGGACGAGGACAGCTTCGTCGAAGCGCTCACCGTGGGCCTCAAGCGGGAGGGCTTCCGCGTGCAGGTGGCGCACGACGGGGCCGAGGCGCTCGAGCTGTTCGACGTCGTGAAGCCCGACCTGGTCCTCCTCGACGTGATGCTGCCCAAGATCTCGGGCGTGGACGTGTGTCGTGAGCTGCGCCGGCGCTCGGCGGTGCCGATCATCATGGTCACGGCCAGAGGCTCGGAGATCGACACGGTGGTCGGGCTCGAGGTCGGAGCCGACGACTACGTCACCAAGCCCTACCGCCTGCGGGAGCTGGTGGCCCGAATGCGGGCGGTGCTCCGCCGCCGGCCGCCCGAGGCGGGGACGCGGGCGGCGTCGGGGGACGTGCTCGAGGTGGGTGACGTGCGCCTCGACCCCGAGCGCCACGAGGTGGAGATCCGGGGCGAGCAAGTGCGGCTGCCGCTCAAGGAGTTCGAGCTGCTCGAGATCCTGCTCTCCAACGCCGGCCGGGTGCTGCCGCGGGAGACGCTCATCGACCGGGTGTGGGGGACCGACTACGTGGGCGACACCAAGACCCTCGACGTCCACGTCAAGCGGCTGCGGGCCAAGGTCGAGAAGGACCCGTCTGTGCCGACCCGCATCGTCACCATCCGCGGACTGGGCTACAAGTACGACACACCCAAGTGATTTCGAGGGGGGAGGGAAACCCTCCCCCCTCGACCTCCCCCCACCAGTTGGGCCGCCGCCTTTCGGCGGCGTCGTCATCTTTGTCGCTCGACCGGCAAAGCCGGACCGAGCGACGGCGGGGGGCTCCGGCGGGAGCCTCTGCCCCCCACACCCCCCGCCACGCCCCGCCATTGCAGGGCGCACATGCGACGGCTTGTACCCTCGCTGGTGATGGCGACGGGTGCCGGCAACGCGGGGTGGCAGCCGCTGAGCGAACCGAAGCGCTCGGGGGCGGCGGCGTTCCTCGTCACGCCGTTCACCCGCCTGGCCCGCGCCCACGCCGCCACCGTGGCGGGCGACACGCTCATCACGCTGGCGCTGGCCGACTCGCTGTTCCTGTCGATCGATCCCGACGCTGCCCGCTCCAAGGTTGCCCTCTACCTGGCGCTGACGATGGCGCCGTTCGCCGTGGTGGCGCCGCTCATCGGTCCGACGCTCGACCGCGTCAAGGGCGGCCGCCGCTGGATGGTCATCGGCGCCAACGCACTGCGGGCGCTGTTGTGCGTGCTGATGATCCGCGACCTCGACAGCCTGCTGCTGTTCCCGGAGGCGTTCTGCGTCCTCGTGCTGTCGAAGAGCTACCACGTCGCCAAGTCGGCCATCGTCCCCACCGTGGTGCGGTCCGACAGCGAGCTCATCGAGGCCAACTCGAAGCTGTCGTTCTTGTCGGGGGTCATCACCTTCGCCACCGCCATCCCGGCCGGCATCGCCGCGGTCATCGCGCAGAGCCAAGGCGTGCTCGTGCTGGCGGTCGTCGCCTGCGCCTTGGCCGCGGCCCTCGGCTTCCACATCCCGGCGACCCAGATCGCCGCCGACGACACGTCGCAGACCGAGCGCAACGAGCTGCGGGGTGGCGGCATCGTCCTGGCCGCCTCGGCCATGGGCCTCATGCGCGGTGTCGTCGGGTTCCTCACCTTCCTCGTCGCCTTCTACCTGCGGAGCACCGGCGCCGCAGCCTGGGAGTTCGGCTTCGTGCTGGGGGCCAGCGGCGTCGGCTCGCTACTCGGCGCCCTGGTGGCGCCGGCGCTGCGCCGGGCCGAGGTCGCCGAGGAGCGCATCGTGCAGATCGTGCTCGGCATCACCACTGCGGCGGCCGTGCTGGCCGCCTGGACCGGTGGCCTGGTGGCGGCCGCCGGACTGGCGTTCTGCGTGGGCGTGTCGGCCGCCAGCGCCAAGCTGGCCTTCGACTCGGTGGTGCAGCGCGACGCGCCGGACGCCAACCGCGGCCGCTCGTTCGCCAAGTTCGAGACCCGTTTCCAGCTCACCTGGGTGGTGGGCGCGTTCGTCCCGGTGATCCTCACCATCCCGGTCCGGGTCGGCTTCGTGGTGGTGGCCGTGTGCGCCGGGTTCGCGCTGTTCTCCTACCTGGCGGGGCTGCGGGCGCTCAGCCGCGGCCAGCTCCCGGCCCGGCGCTCCAAGCCGCTGGTCCGCCGGATCTCCGCCGAAGTGGCCCGCCGTCGTGGCAAGGGGGAACAGAAGGCGACGGGGCCGGACGGCGCCGTTCAGGCGCCGCAGCCGTCGGCACCGCCGCCGCCTCCGCCACCCCCGCCGTTCTACGACCGTGCTGCCGACGTCGACGCCACCGATGTGGACGCCACCTCGACCGATGGCGATGGCAAAAGCGACCGCGGTCCCACGAGCGCTGACGGCGGCCCCGGGCGCGACCGCACCGTCATCATCGACCCCACCCAGCTCCAATAGGACAGAGTCGGTCGTCACACCGACGCCATCACGGGCGGCGGGTGGGGGTCGGGCCGGACTACTCGGCGGGCAGGTCGGGCAGCTCGATGCGGGCCAGCCACAGGCCCGGCGCATCGACCTCGGGCGGGCTGGGCAGCATGCGGTCGCCCTCCCACAACCGGGCCAGCCCCTCGGCACCGGCCCGCTGGATGACGCCCTCCACGAACCGCGCGCCGCGGTCGTAGGTGGCCTGGGTGAGCTCCAGACCGAGCAGCCGCTCGACGAACCGGTCGGCGTCGGCCGTCTCGACCCGGCGGCGACGCAGTGCCTCGGTCAACATCCCATAGCTGCTGATGAGCTTGTGCCCCACCTCGTCCATCACGTGGTCGACCACGCCGACCACCACGGCCACCAGCGCCTCGACCTGGGGGAGGAGCGCGCGCTGCTCGTCGGACTGGATCGCGCCCAGCAGCGCCCCCGGCTCGCCCAGGACCTGTTGGATGCGGGCCAGCGACTCGGGCCCGCCACTCAGATCCACCTCGCCGAGGTGCTCCTCGAGCGCCCGCGGGTCGGTGCGGAAGCTGGTCGTGTAGCGCGTGAGCAGCAGGTCGAGCCGCTCGCGCACATGGGGCACCGCCAGCACGGTGTGGTGGGCGATCTCGTGCAGGCAGATCCACAGGCGCAGGTCGTCGGCGGGCAGGCTCCACTCGTTGCCGAACGCGTCGAGGTTGGGCACGAGGATGAGCAGTTCGTCGGACGGCGTACGGGGGATCGGCAGGTCGTACTGGCCGAACGACCGCCGGGCCAGGTGGCCGACCATCGATCCGGCGGTCATGGCCACCATCATCGGCTGCATGGCCTGGATCATGGGGCCGAGCATGGCGGCGAACTGGTCGTCGGGATCGGCACCCAGCCCCAGGTCGGACTCCTCGGTGAGGTCGAGCTCGCTGCCGCCCGCCCCGGCGCCGGTGGCGCCAGGTCCACCGACGCCATCGATGTCCGGCGACCCCAGCGAGCCGGCCAGCTTCTCGAGCAACGGCCGGTAGTCCTCGAGCGTCCGTTGGGCCCAGTGTCCCCGGTTCACCGGCAGCACCGTGAGCCCGCGCCCGGTGACGGTCGTGGACAGCCCGGTCAGCTTGGCGACGTGCAGCTCGGCCACCCGGGCCAGCTGCTCGAGCTTCATGCGCTCCAGCGGATCGACGTTGGGCTCGCTCTGGTTGTCGGTGGCGACGGCGAGCGCCAGGCTGCGGGCGGCGTCCCAGGGGACACCCCGCCCGCCCTGACCGAAGAGCTTGGCGAGGTCGCCGAACAGGGGGAACCCCTCGAACGGATTGGGGGACCCGGGGTCGCTCATTGGCGGGCCTCCAGCCCGTCAATGGGTGATCGCCGCTTCCCGGCGACAACCACGCTGTGCTTATGGCTCGCTCGCTGACGCTCGCTCACTGGTTCCGACGCTATCGCCCGAGCGGTGACCGGCCACCGCGGCCGGTCGCGGCGCGTGCTCCCCGCTCAGGCCTTCGGCCGGGCCGCTCGGGCCTCGCTCGCTCTCACCGTGCTTCCCCGTCACCCTCGACGGACGCTCGCTCAGGCCCGCTGATGTTTGAGCTGGTCCCAACTGGCAAGGTAGGAGGTATGGAGACCGTCGTGATCACCGGTGCCGACTCCCCGCTCGGGCGCCGGGTCGCCACGTTGGCGGCCACCGATGCGGGGGTCGACAGCGTGATCGCACTCTGCGGCGGGCCGGTGGTCGGGCTGCCGGACCGTGTCGACGTGCGGCGGATCGACCTCGGGTCCGACGACGTCAAGCCCCACCTCGAGGGGGCCGCGGCAGTCCTGCACCTGGCGACGTCCGTGCCGGCGTCCCCCACCGCGCCGACGCAGGAAGTCGAGCGAGCGCGGCGGGTGTTCGACGCCGCCGGGGACGCGGCCGTGCCGCACCTCGTGGTCCTGTCGAGCGCCACCGTCTACGGGGCGTGGGCCAACAACCCGGTGCCGCTCACCGAGGAGGCGACGCTGCGGCCCAACCCGGGGTTCGCGTTCGCTGCCGAGCGGGCCGAGATCGAGCGGCTGGCGTCCGAGTGGCGCGACGCGCATCCCGGCGCCGTGGCCACCGTGTTCCGGCCTGCGCGCACCGCCGGGGCCGACCGGCGAGAGTGGCTGGTGCCGGCGCTGCGTCCCGGTCCGGCCGTGCCCGAGACCGCCGAGGAGCCCCCCGTGCAGTTCCTGGACCTCGACGACCTGGCGTCCGCCATCGATCTCGGCCGCCGCCGGCGGCTCAGCGGGGCGTTCAACGTGGCGCCCGACGGATCGGTCCCGGGCGACCAGGTGCGCTCGCTCACCGGCGCGGCGCTCAAGGTGCCCTTGCCCGAGCGGGTGGCCGGGCGGCTGGTGCGCTGGGGTTTCCGCTGGGGACTGGGGCCGACGCCGCCCGAGCTGGTGCCCTACACGCTGCATCCGTGGACGGTTGCCAACGACCGGCTACGCGCCCAGGGCTGGTCGCCGAAGGTCAGCAACGAGGAGGCCTGCGTCGATGCGTTCGAGGCCGGCGCGTGGGCCACGATGAGTCCCCGCCGCCGCCAGGAGATCGCACTCGGCGTGGCCGGTGCCGGCCTGGCCGGCGTCGTCACCGGCGGCGCCCTGCTGGCCCGCCGCTGGATCCGATCCCGCCGCTGACCCGCCGGGACCTGACTGGGTCAGCTGGCCGCGGGCTTGCGGCCGAGCGTGACGTCGAGTCTGATGCGCTCCTCGTCCCGCACCACCGTCGCATCGATGCGGTCGCCCGGTGACCGTGACCGCAGGGCGAGCATGAGGTCGGGAACCTGGGCGATCGTCCGCCCGTCGACGTCCACGAGCACATCACCCTTGCGTAGCCCGCTCTCGTCGGCCGGGCTGTCGGGCACGACCGAGGCGAGCATTACCCCGCCGCCCGCGTCCCCGGCATCGTCAGCGTCGTCCCCGCTCGACCCGCTCGCCTCGACCTTGCTGCCCTCGATCCCCAGCCAGCAGTGCTCCACCTTGCCGAGCCGTAGCAGATCGTCGGACACCTTGCGGACCACCTCCACCGGCACCACGTAGGCGGCGCTGCCCTCGTCGACATCGGCGACGATGCCGACCACGGCACCCTCCGGGTCGACGAGGGGACCCCCGAGGGCGTGGGCGGGGGTGTCGCCGGTCGTCTCCACCACGGCGTCGATCGTGGCGCCGGCGGGGGTCACGTAGCGGCGGGCCGCGCCGATCAGCGCGGCCACCGTGGAGGCCCCGCCGGCCGCGCCGACGCTCACGGTGAACGACGACTCGCCCGAGGACGGGGTGCCAGGGGCCAGGACGCCGGTCGAGTATCCGGTCCCGGCCAGGTCCAGCACGCCGACCCCTGTGGCCGGGTCGGCGCCCACGATCTCGGCCTCGGCCGACGATCCGTCGGGGAGGCGCACATCGAGCGGTCCGGTGCCGGTGGCCAGGGCGGCGCTGGTGAGGACGATTCCGTCGTCGCGCACGACGACCCCGGAACCACCCGCCTCGACGCCCACCACGGCCGGCGCCACCCGCTGGCGGATGCCGCTGATGCCGGCCTGGTCGCCGTCGCCGAGCGACGACGACACGGTGTCCAGCGCCACCCGCTCGACCGGACGGACGCCGGGCCGGTCGCCGAGACCGAGCGCCAGCACCCCCGCGCCCGCCAGCACAGCGCCTGCCGTCCCGGCCGCCGCCACCACGCCCCAGGGCCGACCCGGGTGGCGACCGCCGGCCCCGGTTCCCGCCGGACGCGCCCGGCCGAGCTCGGACGGGTGGCGCCAGAGCCGATCGTCGGGGTGCGGGGGCGGACGGAACCGGAAGACGTCCTCTTCGGCGTCGTCGTCGAAGGGCACGGCGCGGAGGATAACCCTGGGTGGGCACCGAGAGACCGCGCGGGGGTCGGGGAGCGCACGCGCCCATGACCTCGGGTTCACCCGGGTCCTGCGTACCATGGCAGTGTGGAGTCGCAGGCCGAGCCAGGGCGGGACAAGCTCATCCCGCCGGAGGGCGACACCTGGATCGCTCTGTCGGGGTCGCCGCTGCCGGTGGCCGGGGCCGCCGGCTGGGCCGTGCGTCCCGACTGCGGCGGGCTCGTGCTGTTCTCGGGGACGGCCCGCGACCATGCCGAGGGCCGGCCCGGCGTCCATCGGCTGGAGTACGAGGCCTACGAGGAACAGGTCGTGCCCCGCCTGCGCGAGGTCGCCGACGAGGCCCGGCTGCGCTGGCCGGTGGTGGGGCGCGTCGCCCTGCTGCACCGGGTCGGCGTGCTGGAGATCGGCGACAGCGCGGTCGTGGTGGCGGTATCGGCGCCCCACCGCGACGAGGCCTTCGCCGCCGCCCGCTTCTGCATCGACACCCTCAAGCGCTCGGTGCCGATCTGGAAGCGCGAGTCCTGGGACGGCGGCCACAGCTGGGGACTCGAGGCCCAGCACATCGTCGACGCGGGAGCCGGGTGATCCCGTGGCCGCCGTCGCCTTCCTCCTGATCGCCGTGGTGATCTCGGCCGTCGGGTTGACGGTCCTGTACCTGCGCAACCGGCCACCGACCTCGGCCGACGACAGCATCGACAACTTCCGCCGGGAGATGCAGGCGCTGGCGCCCCGTGACGGCGAGCCCCACCCCCGCCACTGGTGGAAGCGATGAGGCACTAGTGGCCCGCGACCTCGCCATCGACCTCGGCACGGCCAACACCCTCGTCTACGAACGGGGACGGGGCATCGTCCTCAACGAACCCACCGTCATCGCCCTCAACAGCCGCACCCGCGAGGTCCTCGCCATGGGCCACGACGCCTGGCAGATGATCGGGCGCACGCCCAGCGACATCGTCGCCGAACGGCCGCTGCGCCAGGGGGCGATCACCGACTTCGACGTGACCCAGCGGATGATCCGGCTGCTGCTGCACCGGGTGCGGGTGGGGCGCTTCAACCGACCTCGGGTTGTTGTCTGCGTCCCCTCCGCCATCACCGAGGTCGAGCGGAGGGCCGTGGCCGAGGCCGCCCGCCGGGCCGGCGCCACCGACGCCTTCCTCATCGAGCAGCCCATGGCGGCCGCCATCGGCTGCGGGCTGCCGATCCACGAGCCCATCGCCAGCTTGGTGATCGACGTGGGGGGCGGCACGACCGAGACGGCGCTGGTGTCGTTGGGCGGGGTGGTGGCGCTCGACGCCGTGCGGGTGGGGAGCTTCGACATCGACGCCGCCATCCAGGCCTACGTGCGGCGCGAGTACGGCATCGCCGTGGGGGAGCGCACCGCCGAGGAGATCAAGATCGCCATCGGGTCGGCCTGGCCGGTGCGCGACGAGCTCAAGGCCGAGGTGCGGGGCCGGGACCTGGCGTCCGGCCTGCCGAAGACGGTGATCCTGACGCCGGCCGAGATCCGGGCGGCCATCGACGACGTGATCACCGAGATCATCGAGTCGGTCATCGCCTGCCTGGGCAACGCACCGCCGGAGCTGGCGCACGACCTCATCGGCCAGGGCCTGCACCTGGTGGGCGGCGGCGGCATGCTGGCCGGGCTCGACCAGCGGCTCGCCCATGAGACCGAGATCGACGTCCACCTGGTGGAGAGCGCGCTGGAGTGCGTGGTCCTGGGCGCTGGCCGCTGCATCGAGGAGCCGGCGGCGCTCCGGGTCGTGTTCCAGGCCGGCCGGTAGGTCGCCACCATTGCGTTCTGTCGGACGTGACGCGCGATAGCGCGGGTGAGCGCTGACAGAACGACGGGCGCTAGCGTCCGCCCCCATGTCGTCCACCGCTGACCTGCTTGCCGACGCCCGGCGGGCGCTGCTCGACGAGCGACGTCAGCTCACGCTCGGCGAGCTGGGGGCTCTGGCGGCGCTGCCCCTGCGCATGCCCATCGGCACCCTGTCCAAGGTGATCTGAGGTGGCCGGTCACGCGACCTCGACGTTGCCGGCGCCCGCCGACTGGCGGCACTGCTCCGGCTGCGGCGCGCCGGTGGAGGAATGTCCCGGTTGTGCGGGCACCTACGAGCCCTGGCGGTTCTGTGTGGACTGCGGGCGGTGGCTGACCGTCCAGGTGACCCCCACCGGTTGGCGGGGCCGGTGCCGCGGCTGCGGTGCCACACCGGAGGTCTCCCACCGCCGCTGACCCGATCCGGCGAGGCGGAGCCCGACCACCCCGGCCACTAGCGGCTCAGGTCCTCGGCGGCCTGGCGGACCTGCCAGTCGCGGTCGCCCAGCGCGCGCTCCAGCGCGGCGTCGACGTCGGGCCCGTCGAACGGCGCCAGCGCCAGGACCGCGCGGCGCCGCACCGCCGGCCGGTCGCGGGTGGCGGCGAGGATGGCCGGCAGGCCCTCGGGGTCGCCGATCGCCCCCAAGGCCGCGACCGCCGCTTCCCGGCAGATCGGATCATCGTGGTCGGTGGTCACGCTCGCCAGCGCCGCCACGATCCCCGGCTCGGGAGGCCGCCGTTCGCCCGACACCCAGGCGGCCGCCTCCACCACGGAGGGATCGGCGTCTGCGAGCACCGGCGCCAGGGCGGGAGGGGCGTCCCCCGGGACGTCGGCGGCCAGCTCAGCGGCCCGGGCGCGGACGGGCGGCGCCGGGTCCGCCACCGCGGCCGTGAGATCGGCACCGGTGAGTGACCCGGCGCGGGCCAGCGCGTCGAGGGCCGTGGCCCGGACCGATGGCGCCGGATCGGCCAGGAAGCGGCGCGCCGTGG
>OCZV010000342.1_pt1 | contig 17025 bp, 17 predicted proteins | sample 1539051 | NCBI WGS metagenome assembly OCZV01 (sample SAMEA3113581, study PRJEB22503) | soil metagenome
GAGTAGCGGTTTCTCCTAGTCTCCCGGTGCCTCCGGCCGACGCCACGTGTTCGCGGTGGTGACGGGATCTTCTGCTTCCGGGTCGACGAACGCGTTGCGCTCGGAGATGAATGTCGAGTACCGGGAGCCAGAGCGAATCGAGCGGCCGATGTAGAGCGCGCGATCGCCCGAGACGAGCGTGCACCGAACGCAGACCACGTCCTCGGGCTCTGGGTCTTCCTTCGAGCGCTCCTCGATGACGAGCGTGCCCCAGGCCCCCTGGCACGTCGTTTTCTCCGCCTCGAGGTCACCGACGCGAAAGTCGAGAAACGTGATGCGATACCCGAGCATCACGTGGATGGCGCTCTGCTGTACGCCGACGGGGGCAGCCCCGCAGTTCGCGAAGCCTCCGATCTCGATGTCGTGCGCACCGAGCTTCACCTTCATGGCATCGAAGGTGGGCCCGATGCCGGCGCCGTCGCCCTCGATCTCGAGAACGAGGTCGATCGTCTCCGGGTCTCCGTCGCCGGCGCAGTCCGGCCCGCTCAGGGTGACCGCCTCGACGGGCGCCTGGGGGGCGGTGTTGTCGATCCGCGACTTGACGATGATCGGCAGCTTGCCGTAGGACTCGAGCGGCCGGTCGCACTCCCAGTTCTCGGTGGTACGAATCGTCGTGCCCGGCGTGGCCTCCTCCGCACGCTTCTTGAGCGCCTCCGCCATGAGATCGAGTCCGACCTGCTCCTCCGCAGTGGAGCTGAGAGGAATGAGGATGCCCTCGAAGCGCTTGTGCAATACGACGCGGACGCGCTCGTCGCCGAGCCGCTCGAGGATCACCTCGTACTCGCGGTCCGCAACCCCGGGCAGCAGCTCCCGCGACATCCACGCGAGCTTCCGGTTCGGCCTCAGAACGGTGATTTCGGGCGAGAGGTTCTGCCTCCTGCCGTTGGGGGGCTCGATGTCAAGCTCGAGCTCGGCGCCGAGGCGGGCCTCGCCCACCACGCTCGTCTGGAGCGGGTTCCACCGTTCGTAGCTCTCGAAGTCGGTAAGGATTCGCCAGATCGTCTCGCGCGAGGCGTCGACCGTGATCTCGCTCTCGATCATCTTCGAGGGCCGGTCGAGTGAGGCGCTCGCGAGAACCGCGAGCAGGAGCAACGCGAGCACCCCGGCGAGAGCGGCGACGATCGCCTTCGCGGCTCTCGGCACACGGTCCGTCACGACCGGCCTCCCGTCGCGCGGGTCCGCCACAAGCGACGTGCTCGGGCGAGCAGTTGGCGGCGCCCGAGGAGCGACCGGGCGGCACGGTCGGCCGCGAGGAGAGCCGTCCTCGTCGCGTTCAGCCGCATGGGCCGCGGCCGTCGCGCCCACACGAGCACGTCCTCCTCGAGCCAGGAGTCGTCGCCGAAGTGCTGTTTGTACTCGGCGTCGCCGAAGCCGAAGTCGATCCAGTCGAGCTCCTGCTCCCGGCTGAGCTCCTCCACCATCCGCGCGAGCACGTAGGTGCCGACTCGGTGGGTCCCGAAAGCGGGGTCGTACCCCGTCGGGCCGGTCGAGAAGACACGGCCGTAGCGGATCCCGTGCCAGAACGCGCACGGCTTCCCGTCCACGTAGAGCACGAACCCGCGGAACCAGCCGCGGGCGAGCGCGAGGGTCGTCAGCTCCCGCTCGACCCCGGAGTCCGAAAACCCGACGCCGAGGGCGCGGTGGTACGTGCCCTCGTAGACGGCCCGCGTGTCCTCCAGCAGGCGGTCGAGGTCGGCCGGGTCGCGGAAGCTCCGCAGCTCGATCGCGTCGGGGAAGGCGGCTTCGAACTTGCGGGCGTATCGCCGCAGGTTGGCGCGCGTCTTCGAGGAACGGCGGCCCACGTAGTCGTCGTACGAGCCGTCCAGCCGCGCACGCCAGTGCCGGGTCGGCCTGGCGAGCGCGTCCCTGGACAGACGACCGGGGGTCGACCGCGCGGCGCGGTGGAGGGGCGATCCGACCTTCAGGTTCCGCAGGCGCGCGACGTCCGCCTCGCCCCGGCCGAGCGAGGCGAGGATCTCCTCGACGACCGCGCCGGCGGCCACGTCGTCGTCCCGGCCGAGCACGCCGCCGTAGCTCACCGTGAGCACGCGGACACGCGGCCGGCTGACCGTCTTGTATCCGAGCCGCACGGGGAGACGGGTCTCCTCGATGCGGCCGACCACGAGTGTGGAGGGAGCGCCGTCCCGTTCGAGCAGGAGGACGTGGTGGCCCTGCGCCCCGGGGCTCTTGTCCACCAAGAGCAGGTGGTAGTCGATGTCCGCGTTCACGACGTCGCGCTCGAACCCGTCCCAGACCGCGCGGAGGGCCTCGACCTCCTCCGCGGAGCGCGCCGTGCGGACCTGCGCCTGCCCGCTCACGCGCGCCTCCGGACGGCGGCCTTCACTCGTCCTGCGCGGACGCGCAGGCGCCGTGCGAGCGCGCGCGCCTCGTAGCCCGGGAGCGGCCTCGCGAGCGCGGCGATCTCCTCGGCGCTCAGGCGGAGGGCCGCCGCTCCGACGTTCTCCTCGAGGTGCGCCGGCGAGGCCGTCCCCGGAATCGGGATCGCGACCGGCGAGCGCTCCAAGACCCAGGCGAGCGCGACCTGTCCCGGCGTCGCGCCGGCCGCAGCGGCCGCCCGGGCCAGCCTCCCGGCTCCTCGCGCGAGGTAGCCCTTCGCCAGGGGCGCCCAGGCGACGAACGAGATGCCCCGCCGCTCGCAGCGCTCGAGCACGTCCGCGGAGGAGCGGTCGGCGACGCTGAAGCGGTTCTGCACCGAGACGATGGGGGCGACCGCCAGCGCGCGCTCGAGCCCGCCGGCCGTGACGTTGCAGATCCCGATCCGGCGGATCTTGCCGGCCGCGCGCAGCTCGTCGAGCGCACCGATGGATTCCTCGAGCGGGACGGCCGGGTCGACGGCGTGGAGCTGGTAGAGCTCGATGCAGTCGACGCGCAGCCGGCGCAGGCTCTCCTCGCACGCCGCCTTCAGGTGCGCGGGCCGCCCGTCCTTGCTCCAGCGGCCGGGCCCCTGCCGGCGCAAGCCGCCCTTGGTGGCGACGACGAGGTCGCGGTACGGATGGAGAGCCTCGGCGACGAGGAGCTCGCACTCGTGCGGGCCGTACGCGTCCGCGGTGTCGAAGAACCCCACGCCGAGCTCGACGGCTCGCCTCAGGAGGCGCACCGCCTCGGCGCGGTCGGGCGGCGGCCCCCAGACCCCTGGGCCCGTGAGCTGCATCGTCCCGTAGCCGAGCCGGCCCACCGCGATCTCGCCGAACTCGACCGTCCCGGCCGCCCGGGCGTCTCTCTGCACCCCTGGACTGCTCAGCGGAAGCCTCCGCCTCCCTGACCGCGGAGCGGCGGGCGCCGGAGGGCGTAGCGCAGCGCGCTCGCGCCGAGGGTCCACTCGGCCGCCACGAGGCGCGGCACGTTACGCACGAACGGGCCTCGGAGCTCGGGCGACCGCCTGATCCTCCGGTAGATGGGAAGCAGCCGGACGAGCGCGAAGTAGTGCACGGGGACGCGGGCGAGCACCCGCTTGCGCGTTCCCTCGCGCTGCACGGGGCCGATGCGGGCCAGGCCGTACGCGAGCCGCCGCTGCTGCCCGCGGAGCGCGCCGAACGTGGAGCGGTCGTGGTCGTGGAAGGCGTGGAAGCGCGGATCGAAGACGAGCTCCAGGCCGGCGGCCAGCGCGTCGGCACAGAAGATGCCGTCCTCGCCGCCGTAGCTCGGGTCCCAGCGGAGCGGCGCCTCCCGGGGCACGGCCATGCAGTAGGAGGAGACGAAGGCGGCGCGCCGGGGCCCGCCTCGCGGCAGGTACGGGGTCTCGCTCTGCAGGTGCGCGACCCACCCCCAGGGCGTCTTGCCACGAAAGGTCCGGGCGCAGCCGACGATCGCCCCGGGGAACTCCGCGAGCGCCCGCCTCAGGCCCGCTCCCCAGCCGGGATCCGGGATGGCGTCCGAGTCGAGGAAGACGACGACGTCTCCGGTCGCCTCGTCCCAGCCCCGGTTGCGGGCGGCGCCGGCGAACCCGCCGCCGTCGGTCCGGACGACCCTGGCGCCGCGCTCCGCCGCCAGCGCGGCTGTCCCGTCCGTCGAGCCGTCGTCGACGACGATCACCTCGTCCACGGGTCGCTCCTGGCCGGCGAGTGCGTCGAGCACCCGGCCGAGCGTCCGTTCCGCGTTGTACGCGGGGATGACGACGGTCACTGTGGGCACGTTGGCGAGCGTAGCGGGTGATTCCTCCGACCCGGGCGAAGAGGGTGCCGCTAGTACGACACGCGGGCGCGGCACATGGCGGGCAGCGTCCGGAGGATCAGCTTGAGGTCGTTCAGCAGCGACCACGTGGTCACGTATACGTAGTCGAGCCGCACCATCTCCTCGAACGGGATGTCGTCCCGTCCGAGCACCTGCCAGAGGCCGGTGATGCCGGGCTTCAGGGTGAGCCGGTTGCGCCGCCAGTCGACGACGTGCTGGTCCTCCTCGAGGATGAGCGGCCGCGGGCCGACGAGGCTCATCTCGCCCCGGACGACGTTGATGAGCTGCGGCAGCTCGTCGATCGAGAGGCGCCGGAGCCAGGCGCCCAGGCGCGTCACGCGCGGGTCGTTCGGGATCTTGAACATGCGTGCGTCGCCCTCGTCGCCGTTGTGCTTGTTGAGGACCGCGTACTCGTGCTTGCGCTCCTCGGCGTCCACAGTCATCGTGCGGAACTTGAAGATCTCGAAGGTCTGGTCGCCGCAGCCCATGCGGAGCTGGCGGAAAAAGACGGGCCCCTTCGAGTCCAGCTTGATCCAGATCGCCACGAAGGCGAAGACCGGGGCGAGGAGGACGAGGCCGAGCGTGGAGAGCGCCAGGTCCATCGCGCGCTTGAGCAGCACGGACGAGTGCGAGAGCCGGAGCGCGGGGAGCCCGATGAGCGGCAGCCCCTCGGCCGTGTGGATGCCGATGTTCGTCCCGATCACCTCGAAGAAGCGCGGTACGAGGTCGATCTGGATGTTGAGGTCCTTGAGCGAGCGGATCAGGTCGAGCATCTCCTCGTGCGAGTCGTTCGAGAACGCGACGATGACCCGCTCGACGTCCAGGATCTGCACGAGCTGCGGGAGCTGCTCGGGCCCGCCCAGGAGCGGCAGGTCGTTCAGGCTCGCCGGCCGCTCCTTGGGCTGGGCGTCGACGAAGCCGACCAGGTTCAGCCCGTACTCGGGGTGCTGCCGCAGCTTCTTCGCCACGAGCTGTCCCACGTCGCCGGCGCCCAGGATGATGGTGTTCTGGAGGTAGGCGAGGTTGCGGCGCGCGAGCGTCCGCGCCACGGCTCGTCCGGCCGTGATGAAGACGATGGCGAAGAGCCAGAAGCCGAGCAGCCGGGCGAGCCCCGTGTCCGCCGTCCCCGTCACGGACGTGAATGCGAAGAACAGCCAGCTCCCGACGGTGACCAGGTGCAGCACAGGCACGAGGTCGTCGGTCGTGGAGTGGTCCGTGCGCTCCTCGTCGAGGTCGTAGAGGCCGTAGAGCTTCGCGACGACGACCCACGCGGGCAGGCTCAGGAGGAAGAAGAGCAGCTCGACGTGCGGCTTCACGGTGTCCGAGCGCGCCGGCATGTCGAAGATGACGCTCGCCGCCAGGAAGGCGATCGTCAGGCCGGCGAGGTCGGCCGTCGCGAGCGCACGGCGCACGAGCCAGCCGCGTCGCATCGGCGTCGAGGCCGAGCGCCGGCGTTCCAGGATCTGGAGGGTGCGCTTGTCGACCGCGACCGGATAGTCGCTCAGAGCCTTCGAGCCGACCGCAGGCTCGACCGCGCTCATCTAGCGGGTCTCCCCCGTTTCCGTTGGCCGCGCAACTAGCCGCATCTCCACTCCCTGGTGGTCCGTGTCGCATCCCGGGGGGCCCCGTCTCTCCCGAACGTGCCCGGGCAGTCCGAAGCTACAAGCCGCGAGGTCGCGGGGCAATGAACTAATGGACGGCCTGTCCCAGCGTTTTCTTCCGGGACGCTGGACTTTCGGCTAGGGACCCTGCCTTCCCCTGGTTCGCACGCTATCCGAGAAGCGCCGCAGCTGCGATCGCGAGCACGGGAAGGAGCAGCACGGCGCCCGTGAAGAGGCCGAGCCGGGCGCGGCTCGCCGTGACCGCTGTCTGGACGTCCCAGAGCGTCGTCCAGACGACCCGGTACGCGAGGGCGAGGAGGACGAGGCTGATGCTTCCGGCCGCGAGTACCTCCGCGAGCACGACGCGCACCGCGGCGGGGGAGTCGAGCGCGAACGCGGCGAGCATCGTGTCGCCGAGCGTCGTGATGTTCGCGCCCATGATGTAGGGCAGCACGAACTCCCGGCGGACGACGTTCCTGGCCACGAGGGGGACGAGGATCGTCAGCGCGACGGAGATGGACATGGTCACGAGCGCCACCGCCGATCCGAGCGCGAACATCGGCCATCTGCGCCGGAGCCAGGCGGGGCGGCGCGAGACGGAGGCGTCGTCCAGCGCGGGGAGCGCCGCGTCGATCAGCTTGAAGGCGAGCAGGAGCACCGCGATCCCACCGAGGAAGACGAGCGCGGCGGGCAGGTCCTCCGCCCGGCCGACGACGTCGCCGTAGAGGAAGTCGATCAGGTCGACGAACTGGCTCGGGAAGCTGAGCTCGAGCCCCGCGTAGGGCCCCCAGGAGAGGAGGGCGGCGCCCAGCCCGGCCGCGGGGACGTACACGAGCGCCGTCGCGGTGAGCGCCAGCACCGCGGTGGACACGGGCGCGCGGCGATGCCCTTCTCCGGCTCGGAGGGCGTAGATGACCGCTACGACGAGCACGACGAAGGCCGCCCCGAGCCGCGAGCCGGTCAGCATGGTGAAGCCCTCGAGCTCGCTCAGGCCGCGCGCCCCGCCGCTCTCCTCGCCGGCCGCCACGAGCGCGAGCGAGGTTGCCGCCACCGGCGAGCCGGAGAGGACGAGCAACGCCCCGAGCCAGCCGAGACCGAGGGTCGAAAGCGCGTTCTCCACGAGGACGCTTCCCGGCTGGAGCGCGCCGAGGGTGGCCGCGCCCGTCTTCATGAGCTGGAGTGCGCCGATGAACAGAAATAGGCCCGCAACGAGCGCCACCGAGCGACGGACCCAGAGCCAGAACCGCGCCGGGCCCTGCTCCGGACTCGCTTCACAAGCGCGCTGGGGGCCACCGGCCACGAGCGCACTCTTCCAGACGCGCTGGCCGGGACGGTTCGCCTTTCGACGTTCTCCGTCTACCCTTTGTGTGCCGTCCGATCGCTCCCGATCGGGGCGGCACGACCCCAAGACGGATGATGACGGTGTATGCGGCCCCTTACGACATGTGCACCCGGAGCACGGCTCTCGCAGGACGAGAGCTCCGGCGAGCTGTGAGCGCCCGCGACTCGGATAGGGCCGTATGCCCATGATCGACTCCGGAAGGCGCTCGGACGCGACGCAGGACGAGCTGACTTCGGGCTCGGCGCGGCCCCAGCCGCCGGCACCGCTGGTCGACGTCCGAGACGTCTCGCGCCGCTTCGGCGCGGTGGTGGCGCTCGACGGCGTCTCGCTCGCCGTCAACGGCGGAGCGATTCATGCGCTCCTGGGGCCGAATGGCGCCGGGAAGACGACGCTGCTTCGGGTGCTCACCGGTCTCGTGGATGCCGACAGTGGCCACGTCCGAGTCGCTGGCCTCGACCCGGCGGGCGGTGGACGCGAGCTTCGGCGCCGCGTCGGGCTCGTTCCGTCGGGCGACCGCACGCTCTACCTTCGGCTCTCGGGGCTCGAGAACTTGGTCTTCTTCGCGCGCCTCCACGGGTTCCGCCGCCGAGCGGCGACCCTTCGCGCTCACGAGGTGCTGGAGTCCGTGGGGCTGGACGACGCGGCTCGCGCCCGGGTCGGCGTGTACTCGCACGGCATGCAGAAGCGCCTCTCGGTGGCCCGTGCGCTCCTCGTCGATCCGGCCGTGCTCCTCGTGGACGAGGCGACGCACGACCTCGACCCCGAAGCCGCGGAGAACGTGAGGAGCCTCGTCCGTGACCTGGCGGGCCGGGGCACAGCGATCATCTGGACGACTCAGCGGGTGGACGAGGTGAGGGGCTTCGCAGGCTCCGTCACCCTGCTCGCTCGAGGCCGGACGCGCTTCGCCGGCACCGTGGCGGAGCTCATGGCTCACGCGTTTCCGCGGCGCTACCTTCTCCGACTCGCCGACGTGCGCGGCAACAGCGGGCTACCGAGCCAGGCGCTCGAAGCTGGCCTCGCGGGTCTCGGATCGATCTCCCAGACGGGGGACGACGCCACGCATTACCTCATGTCCCTCGAGGACGGAGCCTTCCTCGGTGACGCGCTTGCCGGAATCCGCTCCGCCGGCTTCCAGCTCCTCTCCTGCCGCGACGAGCGCTCCGAGGTGGAGGAGGCGTTCCTGACGCTCACTCGACAGGAGCAAGCGTGATCGAGGCCGCATCCCCGGACACCGGGCGCCTCGCCACCGTCGCGCGGGAGGTGATGAAGCTCCCCGCCTTCGCGCGGCGTGATCTCATCGTCGCCTGGAGCTACCGATTCGCGTTCTTCTCGGACGCCTTCGCCCTCGTGATCCAGGCGTTCCTCTTCTACTTCGTGGGGCTCCTCGTCGACCAGCAGAAGCTCCCCGAGTTCGGCGGAGAGCCCGTCTCGTACATGGAGTTCGTCGCGATCGGGATCGCGCTCGCCGCGTTCGTCACCGTCGGGCTCGGGCGGATCTCGGCCGCCCTGCGGCGCGAGCAGATGATCGGGACGCTCGAGTCCATGCTCCTGACGCCGACGTCGCCCGCGACGATCCAGCTCGGCTCGGTCGTCTACGACCTGATCTACGTGCCACTGCGAACCGCTGTGTTCCTGGCGGCGATCGCAGTCGGCTTCAACCTCGACTTCAACACGGCCGGGCTCGTCCCGGCGCTCCTCGTCCTCTTCGTCTTCGTGCCGTTCGTGTGGGGTCTCGGGCTGGTCAGCGCAGCCGGCACGCTGACCTTCCGCGGGGGCTCGGCCGGAGTCAATTTCGGCGTGACGCTCATGACGCTCGCCTCGGGTGCCTACTTCCCGCTCGAGCTCCTGCCGGGCTGGCTGGAGGCGATCGCGGCCTACAACCCGATGGCCATCGCCATCAAGGGGATGCGCGAGCCCCTGCTCGGGGAAGTGTCCTGGCCCGACACCTTCGAGGCCGTGCTCGTACTCGCGCCGCTGGCGGTCGTCTCCCTCGCCCTCGGCATCCTTGCGTTCCGCCAGGCGCTTCGGCGTGAGCGCCGGCGGGGAACGTTGGGACTCTACTAGGCAGCTGCGATGTCCATCGATCCGAGCACCACGCTGGCGAAGAACGAGAACGTGGCCTTCCGGCGGCTGGCAGAGGGCGAGGGCGGCGTCCTCCTGCACCTCGAGTCGGGGGAGTACCACGGGATCAACGAAATCGGCTGCCTGATCTGGGAGCTGCTGGACGGCGAACGGACCGTCGACGCGCTCGTCGTCGCCCTCGGCGAGGACATCGAGGACCCGCCCGCCGACCTCTCCGACCAGGTGATCGCCTTCCTCGACAGCCTCCGTGAGCGCGACCTGGTCACGTGAGCGAGCTCGTGGACGGGTCCTGCTACGGATTTCAGCCGGTCTCGGATCTGGACTTCGAGTACCTGCGTAGCGGCGGAGGTGACCCGCTCGCCGTCGACGAGCACGAAGCGCCGGAGGACGGGAACGGCGTGCTCGTGACCGAATGGACGCCGATTCCGGGCCGGCGCGTGTGGGCCCGTCTCTACGCCGACGGTCCGCGCTACCGGCTCTGGGTGGAGGGGTACGGGTCGTTCGGAGTGGATCCGCAGGCGCCCAGCGTCGAGCTCCCCACGGGCGCCGACAGCGCCGTCCGCCGCGAGGAGCGTCTCTGGGGCGTTCCCGCGATGCTCTGTTTCCTCGCGCGCGGCGACCTGCCGCTCCACGCCGCCTCCGTCGACCTCGGCGGCCAGGCGGTGCTTCTCGCCGCCCCGGGCTACTTCGGGAAGACGACGCTCGCTGCCGGCTTCGATGCCGCCGGGTACCGCGTTCTCGCCGAGGACGTCTCGTGCATCCGCTTCTCCCCGGAGCCCTGCGTCGTGCCCGGGCCGGCGATGCTCCGCGTGCGACAGGACGTCGCCGACCGGCTCGTCCTGCCCCGGGCGCGGGTTGTCGCGTCGAGCGACAACCGTGTCCACTTCTCGCTCGATCCAGGTCGTCGTGGCGACTCGAGGCCCGTGCCGCTCCGCGCCGTCGTCCTGCTGCGAGGCGCGGACGACGGGATCGCGCTCGACCGAGTCCCGGCCGCAGAGGCGCTGCGCGACCTGTGGCCGCTGAGCTTCCGCCTCCCGACGGTCGAGGACCGGGCGCGCTGCTTCGACGGCATCGCCCGGCTCGCGGCGAGCGTCCGTCTCTGGAACCTCCTCCGTCCCCTGCGGCTCCCCGACCTCGGTCGGGTCGTGGAGCGCATCGCCGCCGATGCGTAGCCGCGACGGTCTCACGCTCGTCCAGAAGGCTCGCCTGGCGGCGCGCATCTGGATCCGATTCGTGCTCGTCGTGGTGGATCTCCGGCGTGAGCCTCTTCCCGCCCTGGTCGGGCGGCTCGCGCATACGAACGGCCGCTCCCCGCACGATCGGCACCGCCCGGCCACGCTGAGCAGAGCGGTCCACCGGAGCCTCCGGGTCGGCAACCGCCGGCCTCGGTGCCTCCTGAACGCGCTCGTGCTCTTTCGGCTTCTCCGCGAGCAGGGCGAGCCCGCCGAGCTCGTGATCGGACTGCTCCCAGAGGCGCTCGACCAGCGGGCGCACGCGTGGGTCGAGCTCGCCGGCCGGGACGTCGGGCCGCCCCCCGGCCGATCCGGCCACGAGGAGATGGCGCGCCTCCCATGAGCCGGATGCCTGCGTCACCGGCGCTGTGGGCCCGCGTCGACGAGCTGATCGACGCGGCTCCCGGGCTCGCCGCGCTCCGCGCTCACAGACTCCAGCTCCTCGCCGGCCGTCGATGGCGCGCGACGGGGCGGGAGGTCCCGGGAGACCTGCGCTCCGAGGAGCAGCTCGCGGCGATCCGCGATGCGATCGCGCCCGAGCTCCTCGCGCGCGTCCGGGCCGCGACCGAACAGCCGGTCGTGCTGCTGAAGGGGCCGGAGATCGCCCGTCGCTACCCGGGGCAGGCGCTTCGCCACTTCATCGATCTCGACCTCCTCGCCCGCGACGCCGACCGACTGCAGGCGGAGCTGCTCGCGGCCGGCTTCGAGAAGGCGGAGGATCCCGCCTGGTCCTTCCGCCTCGACGGGGACGCCGACCTCTTCGCGGACAAGCATCATTGCCACCCCCTACGCTGGGCTGGATGGCCGTTGCGCCTCGAGATTCACCGCCGGCCGAGCTGGCCCGCCTGGCTCCCGGATGCACCGGTGGACGAACTGCTGGAGCTGGCCGAGGAGACGGATGACGACGGGATCTTGACACTGCCTCCGGGCCCGCACGCCCTCGTTCTCGCCGCACACGTTTGGGTCTCGAATCCGTTCGCCCGGCTGCGCGATGTGCTCGACATCGCGCTGCTGCTCCCGGAGATCGACCGGGCGAAGGTCGACGACCTCGCCCGGAGGTGGGGCCTCGGCCGCCTGTGGGCGACGACGCGGGCTGTCGTGGAGTCGGTGCTGCTGGGAGGGGGGAGCTCGTCGGCGAACCGCCTCTGGGCCCGGCATCTGGTGTCGGCGCGGGAGCAGACAGTGCTCGAGGTGCACGTCGCGCGCTGGGCCTCTCCTTTCTGGGCGCTTCCTCCTCGCCGGGCGGCCGCCGTCGCCGCGGCCAGCCTCGCCAGCGATCTCAGGCCCGCCGTCGAGGAGTCCTGGCGGTCCAAGGTCAGGCGGAGCCTGCGCGCGCTCGCGAACGCCGGCGCCACGAAGTCGCAGCACGAGGACGAGCTCGGCCGTGAGGGGCGCCAGCTCGGGCGCTAGGCGGCGCCGGCTACGACCAGAGGTCGACGAAGGCGTGCACACCGGCCAGGTCCCTGGCCCAGAGGTAGTGCGCCAGCGGCATCCTCTCGCGCTCGAGCTCCTCGCGAAGCCGCTCGTAGTCGACTCCCTTCACCCGGACGTCGCCCTTCGACAGCCAGTGCCGCACAGCGGGGTAGTCGACCGCCATCACCTCGAACCACCCGTCCATGTACGTCTTGTCGCGGCGGTCGAGGATCTCGTCCGCCACGTCGCCGCGCAGGGCGTTCCGCGCGAAGCCCTTCATGCGGTAGTCGGGGAACTTCACCTCGGCCGGCAGGCTCAGGAAGAACTCCCAGAGGTCTATGTCCGCCCAGGGCCTCCGCGCGCGGATGCCGTGAAGCGCGTGTGAGTAGACGTCGGCCTCGCCGACGGGATCCGCGCCGAAGAACGGCAGCTGCGCGCTCGTCCAGCGGCGCCTGGCCGGAAGCGCGTGCCGGGCGTCGCGCTCGCCGATCCGGGCGAGGTCGATCCACGGAGGCAGGAACACGGGCGGATGGCGCCGGAAGCCCCTGGCCTGGACGCGGCGCGGTGTCACGGCCTCCCTGAGCTCGGAGAGAAGGCGTCGGCGGCCCAGGCCTGCCGCCCGCTGCGAGCGGAGCTGTACGATCGCGCCCTGGAGGTGCGCGCGCCAGAGGAGGTGCGAGACGAGGTGCGCGCGCACGGCGCTCACCTGCTCGGCGAACTCGCCGCTCAGGATCGTCGTGAAGCCGAGAGCCTGCGCCTGCGCACACCGTTCCGCGGTTCCCTCCGGCGACCAGGTCGACCACGGACCGTCGAAGAGCCGCAGCCAGAACTGCAGCCGGTCGAGGCGCTGCGGGCCCGGCTCGTAGGTGTGCAGCGGGAGCCCGAGCCGCTCGGCGACGAGCTCGATGTACCCGCTCTCGTCGCTCTCGGGAAACGAGGGGTAGACGGCCGAGAGCGCCGGGATCGGCCGTTTCCAGCGCCGCGCGTACTCCCGGTTCGCATAGGCGGCGATCGGGGGCGAGTCGATGCCTCCGCTCAGCGAGACAACGTCCCGGCCCGTGAGCGGCCTGGCCACAGCCTGGGCGAAGAGCTCCCGGAACCGTTCGGTCGCCTCCTCGGTCGTGAGCGACGCGCTCTCGAGGAGCGAGGCCGGATCCCAGTAGGGCGAGACATCCAGCGAGCCGACCTCGGCGGCCAGGAGGGTGGCGCCGACCAGCCGCCGCACGCCGCGGAGGGCGCAGACGGTCGGATCGTCGAGTTCGCCGTAGAAGAGTGCATCGACCGCGTCGAGGTCGGGCTCCGGCGAGACGCCGGCGCCGGCGAGCACCTGCTTCGCCTCGGAGGCGAGGTACACGATGTCGTCGTCCTCGCGGTGGAAGAGCGTCTCGAGGCCAAGGTGGTCGCGGAAGGCCCAGAGTGTCGTTCCGTCCGAGGCCGCGCAGGCAAACGTTCCGCGGAGGAGCGCGGCCGCCTTCGTGCCGATGGTTTTGAACGCGGCGAGCACGACCTCGGCGGCCGGCGCCGTCGGATCCGCGGAGAAGCGGCCGGCCAGCTCCTGCGCGTTGTCGAGGGCTCCCGCGAAGGCGACCGCGTAAGCCTCGTCGGCCGCGAGCGTGGCCTCGCCGCGCGCATCGAGGTCGCTGACGCCGAGCGTGCACCCGCCGATCGACGCGACCGTCGTCAGGTTGCCGCGATGGGGGGCGGCGGCGAGCATGCGCTCGACCGTGTCGCCGGCAGGAGCCCGCGACCGCGTCAGGATCGCTGCTAGTCCGCGCACGCGAGCCCGGAGGGGTTGTCCAGCATCACCCGCGTTGACATGTCCTCACACGTGGTACAGGCCGGCGAACCGGCCTGCAACCACCTCAAGATCTGAGTCGCGCGTGCTCGCGCGATGCCGCTCGGCTACGGCGAGCCGCCGCCGCCCCCGTCCTCGGGGTGCGAGAGCTCGCAGTTCGTGGTCTCGATGCGGCAGTTCCGGAAGCCCTTGTGCCCGCCATTGGGGGACGCCCCCGTCGGCGGAGTGGGCATGAACGTGTGTGCGCTGATGGACCCGAAGTCCATCACCTCTGGCCTCTCGTACGAAATCTTCATCCTCTGCTCCCCTCCTTTTTCGACGAGGCCTTCGACGAGCTGGCCGCGTGGGCATATGGTGCACGGCGCGAGGACGCGCCACAACTAGCCTTCCGTTCAGTTCTCGTTGAGCGAGCACTCGTCGTCATACCTCCACGACGAGGCCGTCGTGGGCGACCTGCACGCCGTCGGGAATGGGGAGCTCGACGGGCCGGTGGGTGAGGAGCACCGGCCCGTCGGCGGCGGCGAGCGCCTCCGCCGCCGAGAGGTGCCCGCGCGGCAGCCCGTCGTCGACGCCGTCGGCGAGGGTCGCCTCGCAGAGGAAGAGGTCGGCGCCGCGCGCGAGACCGGCGAGCTCCTCCGTCGGGCCGGAGTCGCCCGAGTAGGCGAGAGTGCGGCCGTTCGACGTCACGCGGAAGCCGTACGAGATGAGCTCGTAGTGCGGCAGCCGGCACGCCTCGACCTGGAAGCCCGCGGCGGTGAAAGGCGACCCCGCCTCGAACTCGCGGATCTCGAAGGCCTCGTCGAACATGCGCTCGTTGCCCCACCGCTCCGCGAACTGGCCGAGCTCGCCCCGCCCGCCGGGCGGCAGCCAGAGCGAGCAGTCGATGCGCTGGTCCTGCGGCCCGAAGGCGTTGAGCCACGCCCACGGCACGAGGTCCCCCCAGTGGTCGAGGTGGAAGTGCGTGATCGCGATCGCCCGCGGGTAGAGCGCGAGCTCCCGCAGGCGCCCCAGCACGCCCGGCCCGCAGTCGAGGAGAAGCGCGCCCTCGGCCTCCACCACGTACCCGGACTGGGCGCTCCCGGGATTCGGCCAGGCGGGCGAGGAGCCGATGACGGTGAGGCGCACCTCCATATACTGGCGCACCATGACCAGGAAGATCCGGGTCGTGATCGCAAAGCCCGGACTGGACGGGCACGACCGGGGGGCGAAGATCATCGCGCGGGCGCTCCGGGACGCCGGCATGGAGGTCATCTACACCGGTCTCCACCAGACGCCGGAGCAGATCGTGGAGACCGCCATCCAGGAGGACGCGGACGCGGTCGGCATCTCGATCCTGTCCGGCGCGCACATGACGCTCGTGCCGCGGATCCTCGAGGGCCTGCGCGAGAACGGCGTCGAGGACGTCGTCGTGGTCGTCGGCGGCACGATCCCGAAGGACGACGTGACGTCGCTCAAAGAGCAGGGCGTCGCCGAGATCTTCACGCCGGGCGCGCCCGTCTCGGAGATCGTGGACTTCCTGCGGGCCAACGTGCCCGTCACGACGTGATCGCGCTCGAGCGGCGCGACGGGGCCGCGATCCTCACGGTCGACCGGCCCGAGGCGATGAACGCGCTCGACCTCGAGCACCTCGAGTCGCTGCGCGACCGCCTCGTGGAGCTCGCCGACGACGACGAGGCGCGCGTCGTCGTCCTCACGGGCGCGGGCGAGAAGGCCTTCGTCGCGGGCGCCGACATCAAGTACATGCAGGCGCTCGACGTCCTCGGAGCGCGCCGCTGGGGCGAGCTCGGGCACGAGTGCGGCAACCTGCTCGAGACGATGCCGAAGCCGACGATCGCGGCGCTCAACGGCTTCGCGCTCGGCGGCGGCTGCGAGCTCGCGCTCGCGTGCGACCTGCGCCTGGCCTCCACGAACGCCCGCCTCGGCCAGCCGGAGATCAATCTCGGCATCCTCCCCGGCTGGGGCGGGTCGCTGCGCCTCGCCCGGGCGACGACGCTCGGCTTCGCCAAGGAGCTCGTCCTCACCGGGCGCCAGGTCGGCGCCGAGGAGGCGCTCGAGCGCGGGCTCGTGAACGCCGTCCACGAGCCGGGCGAGCTGATGGAGAAGACGCTCGAGCTCTGCCGGACGCTCGCGGAGAAGAGCCCGCTCGCGCTCGCCTACGCGAAGGAGGCCGTCAACCTCGCCCTCCAGGGCGACCACGGCGCGAACCTCGCCACGGAGGCGCGCCTCTTCGCGATGCTCTTCGGGACCGAGGACCAGCGGGAGGGCATGGCCGCCTTCGCCGAGAAGCGGACGCCGGAGTTCCGCGGGCGTTAGGGGCACTAAGGACGCCGATGGCCACGCGCGTGGAGCGGGTCTCGCCGGCCTACGAGCGGGTCGAAGGTCTGATCGCCGACGACGAGGTCGTCATCCTCGACGGCGGCAACGCGACCGAGCTCGGGCGCGAGCACGCCGGGCAGCTGCGGGACGCCGACCGCGGCCTCTGGGGGACGGGGGCGCTCTACGATGCCCCGTACTCGGTGCTCGACGTCCACCGCCGCTACGTCGAGGCCGGCTGCGACGTCATCTCGACGAACACGTGGGCGATCCTCGCCGCCGCGGAGCTCGAGGCGGCCGGCCTCGTCGGGCGCGGCGCGGCGATGCACTGGATGGACGTCGCCCGGCTGGGGGTCCGCCTGGCCCGCCAGGCGGTCGAGGAGGCGGGGAGGACGGACACGTGCGCGGTCGCCTTCAGCGTGAACGGCGACATCGACAGCCCGCGGCGCCACGCGACGCTCGAGCTCCTCCTGCGTGCGCTCGCCGAGGAGCCGCCGGACCTCGTCCTCATGGAGACCATGTCGCTCGTCCGGGAGGGGCTCACGATGCCGGGCGTCGAGCTCGTCGTCGACACCGGGCTGCCCGTCTGGCTCTCCTTCCGCCGCTGCCGGCACGGCGTCTGCGGCGTCTACGGCCAGCACTGGGGCGGGCCGGAAGGCGACGAGTTCGGCCGCGCGGCACGGGCTTTCGAGGAGACCGGCGTCCGCGCGCTCCTGATCAACTGCCTGCCTCCCGACCACGTGCCCGGGATGCTCCCGTGGCTGCGCGACTTCGTCGACCTCCCGCTCGGCGTCTACCCGAACCTCGGCTACTACTCGGACGCCGGGTGGCGGTTCGACCCCCACGTCGGCCCGGAGGAGTACGCGGAGCTCGCGCTCGCCTGGCGCGCGGAAGGGGCGCAGATCGTCGGCGGCTGCTGCGGCACCTCGCCCCAGCACCTCGCCGCCGCGAAGCGGGCGCTGGCGGGGACGACCCCGGGCCGCCCGAGGAGCGCGCCGCCCGCCCCGGAACCGGCGG
>OCZV010000343.1_pt1 | contig 17016 bp, 17 predicted proteins | sample 1539051 | NCBI WGS metagenome assembly OCZV01 (sample SAMEA3113581, study PRJEB22503) | soil metagenome
ATGCAAAAGCTACGAAGTTGCTTGTATCAGCATAATACAACTGCCTCACACCTATTCTGTCCCTTACAAGTGCAGTCTCGCCGGTTTTCTTATCCTGTATTGCAAGGGCATATACGCCATCAAGCTCTGCAACTGTTTTCTTTATTGCTCCAAGAAGGCTATTTTTACGTAGGTGATCTTCAATAAGGTGCACAATCACTTCACTGTCAGTCATGGTGGTGAATTTGTGACGCCTTCCAAGTCTTTCTCTAATCTTCTTGTAGTTATATATCTCGCCGTTGTGTTCCAGCAGAATACGCCCATCGCAGCTGCGAAAAGGCTGCGCGCCGCAGGTGCCTCCAACTATTGCAAGTCGTGTGTGCCCAAGTGCGCTTTTTCCACTGACGCTCTCAAACTGCAATCGCATTGCTGAAATGGAGTCGGACTTGACAATCCGATCATCCGCAACCAAGCCGACCCCATCGGGGCCTCGATTCACCATACAGTGGAGCATCGAGCCTAAAAGTGGCACGACGTTCTCACCTTTCTTACTTAAAACTCCAGCTATTCCACACATATTTATTCTCCAAATTTCAAAAGCCAAGCTTCTCTATTTAACACAGAAAGAAGCTCAACAATCACTATTATATTGCCACTAACAGCTTAAAAAGGTTTATTTAGAAAATTCTAGTACTTTAAGAAGATCTGGTTCGGTTACTATTTTATCGCTTGCTTTTCTTATTTCCTCATCTTTCGGCATAAATGCAACACCTATTCCTGCACGCTGTATCATGCAGATATCAGACTTTGTATCTCCAACAGCTACCGTGTTTTCTATTGGCACGCAGAACTGGTCAGCACTTTTTTCCAAGTGGTATCGTTTGCAGACAGAAATTTTACAATAACAGCCGATCCTATTCCACCCAAGTGGCATGTCAACCTTGCCGGTAATCTTGCCGTTAAATATCTGGAGCTTGTTTGCCATCACAAAATCCAGGTTCAATCTATCAGCCACAAAACCTGCAGCTATAGTGTAACTATCGCTTATGATACCGATCTTGTAGCCTCTGTCTTTCAATACTGCAATTGTACGCTCACAATTTTTGGTAAAGGGTATTGATGCAATAGCAGATTCCAAGTCTTTTGTTGTTAGGCCTGAAAATAGCGCTGCTATCGCCTTTGTCTGCTCATGCCCAGCTATTCCCCTGTGTGACTGTATAGACTTTACTTTGTCTGATAGGTCAAACCTGTCCGCAAGCGCAAAGACCAGCCTGCCTTGGATAAGCGTACCATCCATGTCAAACGCTGCAAGGTTTGACGATAACATCATTGAGCGTATGTACTAGCCTTGCTTAGAACTTTTGCAAATTGCCGCACATCGATGTCTTTGAATGGCTCTATCTTATGCGGCGCAGCGGGCTCCTGTTGTTGACTTTCCTCCAGCATGTTTTTGCTGCGCAGGGCTTCTAATATCTTTTCACGAACCTTTGGCGGACAGATCTTGCTATGATATATTGAGCCTAGTGACCCGACTACCATTTCTTTCAGGTGATCGTCGCCCTTATCTTCATGGAAGTGAGGATTGCGTGTTTCAACCTGCATTATTTCGACTCCCTTATCCATCGCGTCCTGATTAACAGTGGGGATAATGCCACCAAATTCCTCAAGTACATTTACTATTTCATATGGCTCAATAGCGTAGCCCGATGAATATGTAAGCAGCTCGGCTAACTTGAGTGACATGCAATGCTCGCCTGAGTTGCCTGTACGCATTACTTCTGTCTCAAAGCCAGTATAGTATGATACTAGCGAATTCAGATGCTGGTTTGTTATCTCTGACACTCTTCCCCACTTGCTGAAGTAAAGCCCTGTTTCAGATATTTTTGGCTTGTAAATCCATGATATCCTGACCATGACGTAAGGTGTCTGAGACATTGCGATGCCGGACGCAAATATCTTGACGTACTCATTGACTGCACCAGGGACGTAGTTGTCTGCATCAATAAATCCTACATACTCTTTGCCCGCCATCTTGGCAAGCAACATTCCTATCAGCATACCCTCTGCCTTGCCGGCTCTCACCGTGCCATCGGGCCCAAGGATGCTGTTATAGCCTACATCCCTAAGCACTTCTGACAGGACAGGATCACGCTGGTGCAAAATGAATGCATTGCGCCCCACAAATCTGTTAAACTGCTGAAGTGCCTCCTTCTCAAGCTTGTATCTATCGACTGGTTGCCTCGGGCTGTTTGATATAATGATTGTTAGACAATCGTGTGGTATGCCGCTTAGTACTCCTTCAAGGAGGCGCAATCGCTCTCCCTTGGTGGGGATCACTATGGCCATGCGCCTCTCTATGTCCACGATCTGGTTGTTTCCTATATTCACTATAGATTCAGAAACCGGCCTGCCATCATCAAAGCCCGAGTCTAGCTCATAGACTCGCTGTACTCCGTGTAGGCTGGTCGCTCCAAATCTTTCAGTATATCTTGGCAGGTCGAGCTTCATTTCTTATAGCACTTAAATACACACAATGATCGCTTATAGCAATTTTCGCCGATGACTATGGAAATCTGCTGCTATACAAAAAGTGCTTTCAAGTTTGGAACTATTATTATTCTTCTAATATCATTATCATGAACTTATTGTAAAAAATAAAGTCTAAATCAGCATTTAGATAGGAGCTGCAATTAATAATGTCAGCTAAGGGTGTTAAGGCACTTTGATTTATTCAATAACTGTTTATAATATCTCTTGATCACTCTTGTTATGCTAGACAGGAAATATCAAAGAAAAAAACACACAGTAGAGAAATTCATCAAGAAATTTGGCAAGGTTGACCATTCTGTCATACTGAACAATGTTGATATTGACTATGATACTCTTATGAGGGTACTTTCTGATTTGCGAAACGAAGGACGTATCAGATAAAATTAATCAGCTACAGTCACATAATAACTGGCATGAAGGTGACTTCAGATCGAGTTCTGCTTTTGGTGCTCTAAAGAAGGCTTTTCATGCAAGCAAGTAAAGGGTGGACGTTAATCATAGTTGACTGCGTGGGTGGTTGGCTTGAAAAGCCTACGTCTATAAGCATATGCCCGAAGACAATACACATTACCTGTAGTCGTTCAATTTGAATACAATTCATCTATCGCTACATAGTAAGAGCTGCTGACAGTCTTTTAGAATAGCCATGATCCAACCACTACGAGAACAGGAAACAGGAAAAGGCTGGAAGCAGGAATGCAGTACTGATGAGTTGTGTTCTTTTTCACAAGAAAGAATGGCAAAAGGCGGCGAAAGTGATGAAGTAGAAGTTACAGAATTCGACAAGTTTGGCAATAGAAAAAAGGTTATGACTGAAGTCGTACTGGCATACACATTTGAAGGTTAAGAATACCATTAACACTAATACGCTAAGTAGGGCTTGATGCAATTTTTAACATAGACTATGGGCAATTGTAAAATGATATCACGTTGGAATAAAGCACGTGTAGGACCTATATCTCAGGAAAACAAAGCAACAACTACTGTTTGAATACTATAATCTAGTCTAAGAATCTTGTACTTAAACTGGTAAATAGTTTTTGGCTGAACTTATAGACACTATGGTCAGTGAGGGAGAGGAAAAATCTACTACCACATCAGCATCTGACACAGAAATGGATGAAGATAAAACTAAAGGATATGGCACCACTAGGCATGGAAGCCATCTAACAAAAACTAGCGAGGGTGTTGCTGAATCTGAAGATGTTGAGGGCAAAAAAACTTAAACTTTCACAAATAATTTTTTGTCATTTCACTTAGAGCACCTATCTCTTTGTAAGTGTAGCCTTTTGCTTAATCCATTGAGTTTTATGATGTTATTATAATCTCTCATACGCTGGCTCATGCTAAAGTTTCACATAGCTGTTCCAACATGTATTGCTAACAGTACTTCTATTGGAGATTATGATATCAATATTAGAATTCGATAAAGCCACCTTAGTCTGTAGAAAGCGGAAAATCTCTGAAAACAATACAGTCAGTTTTAAGCAGCATTCAGCTATCATAATATGGATTATTACCTAGCCGGCCCCTACAAATTTGTGCTAGGAAGGAGGAGACTTTTTACTCCTTGTCTATAAACTCATCGGGTGACGGTGGCTCTGGATTAAGGCCCTTCCTCTTTCTCAAGTCTGCAACTAGTGGCCTAAATATCGAGTTTGGAACCGCCTGCCATGACTTAAAAAATGTATTCCACATAGCCTTGCCTGCAGTTGCTCCTCTCATCTTTTCTGACAGATCAAACGTCTCAGATGCAGGTATTTCACCCTGCATGATTGCAATAATGCCTTTCTGCTCGACATTCAGTAATTTGCCCCTCTTGCTGGAGAGCACACTTGATACTTGGCCTATCAGATCCTGAGGGCATTTGACTTCTATACCAAGTATTGGCTCTAGCAGCACAGGGTCAGCGATCAACATTGCACCAAGCATCGACCTCCTTGTGGCCGGCATCAGCTGAGCAAGGCCCCTGTGCGCCGGGTCTTCATGAGGGACGAAGTGATGCAGAACAAACTTGATTCCCCTTACCGCTTCATGGGCAATAGGACCATTGCGTATAACATCATCAAACCCTGATCGTATAGAGTCCATGGACTCATGTAGGTATTGAACACCCTTTGTCTCGTCTACTAGCATGTTGCCGCTGATATCGATTGCTGTAACACTCCTTGCTTCATCTGCCTCCCATCCCCTCTCGCGCAATATTCTGGCCATCTCCTTTTTGTCCATATCTTCCTTAAGCTTGCCAGTCCTTATCATGTCAAGAACGTCGTCTGGGAGCGCCTCAACGCGCATGAATATCTTGTTGTGTTTGTTTGGAGACTTGCTCATTATTGGACCTGCCTTTGCTCTTATCGTCTCACGGTAGTTTATCAGAGGCTGGGTCGTAACGATGTCAAGACCTGCCTCCTGTAAAAGAGAAGTAGCTATTTCTAGATGAAGTACGCCCATACCTGCCATCAGGGTTTCGCCAGTCTCTTCGTTTATCTTTACTATAAGGTTAGGGTCTTCTACCGTCAGCCTGCGCAGAGCCTCGACTAGCTTGGGCAGATCCTTGGGGTGCTTTGGCTCTACTGCAATAGTGACTACAGGCTCTGAGACGTATTTGATGGATTCAAATGCAACTGATCCCTTCACGGTCGAAAGGGTTTCGCCTGCAACTGCGTAATCGAGCCCAAGCAGCGCTGGAATGTTGCCTGCCGGCAGAAAGCTCACAATCTCTCGTGTGTTGCCCATGTAGATGTTGACAGATTGGACCCTGCCTGGCCTCTTTGCATCTATAAGGTATACTTCGTCACCGTCCTTAATAGTGCCAGAGTAAAGTCTCCCAGTAGCGACTCTACCAGCTTGTGGGTCGACATTAATCGTAGTCACCATCATGAGTGCAGGTCCCTTTTCGTTACACTCTATTAGGGCCTTGCCAATGTCAGAGTTGAGCTCGCCAGGCCAAATCTTGGGGATCCTGTATCTTTGTGCAACATGAGGCGGCGGGTGGTGCTCTACAACCATTCCAAGTACTGCATCTGACAGTGGTGCTCTTTCTGCAAGTGTCTTGATGGCATTTGGATCGTTGCTAGTATAAGCATCATAAACATCCTTGAATTTGATACCTTTCTTTTGGGCCATCTTGAAGTTAAATCCCCATCTGTCCTTGGCAGAGCCGAAGGCTACGCTGTTGCCCTGAATACTTACCTTCCACTTTTCCTTGATTTCAGGCTCGGCGTAAATGTCAATCAGCTGGTTAAAGTGGTTGATGATATTGAACAGCCACCTTTGCATCTCGTCCGGATTCAGCTTCAACTCCTTGACGAGTCTGTCTATCTTGTTAATGTAAAGCACAGGACGTACACGCTCTTCTAGGGCCTGCCTTGTAACGGTCTCTGTCTGAGTCATTATGCCTTCTACTGAATCGGAAACAACGACTACGCCATCAATTGCACGAAGTGCACGGGTTACCCTGCCAGTAAAATCAATGTGACCCGGGGTGTCTATCATGTTAATAACATATTCCTTACCTTCAGTTTCGTAAAATAGCGTGACATTTGCTCCTCTAATTGTCATTTGGCGGTTCTGCTCAAGCTTCATAGAGTCAAGCGCCAGAGCCTGACCTGCTACAGATGGAGAAATGATACCCGATGCTGCCAGCAGGCTATCGCTCATGGTTGTCTTACCATGGTCAACGTGGGCAATGACGCCAAAGTTACGTATCTGATCCTTATTACCAATTATTCTCAAAATATCTTGAGTTGACTTAAACTTTGGCATATGATCAAGCCAAAAAAGTTTGGCGCAGGATTATTAAATGTTGTTCCAGCCAAGAGACAAACAGATTCCACAGTTTAATAGTGACAGAAGCGACCAAAGAAATGACAAATGGTTATAACTCTTGGCCATACACCAGATGCAGATGACGCTTTCATGTTCTATGCACTTGCATCCGGTAAGCTTAGGTCCATCTTTGTGATTAAGCATGTCATACAGGATATTGAAGCATTGAACCGACGTGCATTGAAACATGAACTAGACGTGACAGCAGTGTCAGCTCATGCCTATGCCCATCTAAAAGATTATATCATACTAAAGAGTGGAGGCAGTTTTGGGCTCAATTATGGCCCAATTGTCATAACAAGAAAGGAAAACATGATGTCTCCAGCTCAATTGGAAAATGCAACAATCGCAATTCCTGGCAAACTCACTTCAGCAAACCTGCTCTTGAAACTAGCAATTGGCAAATTCAAAGAAAAAGTGGTGCCATTTGAGACAGTACCGGATGCCGTCGCCGGAGGAAATGCAGACGCCGGGCTTGTCATACATGAGGCTCAAATAGCATACGACAAGACAAAATTTGCCAGCACCCTCGACCTTGGACATTGGTGGTCAGAGAATACTGGCAACCTGCCTGTGCCACTTGGCATCAACGTTGCAAGCACCCGAACTATGAGCATAGCTCAAATAAAGGAATTCAGTGACCTGTTTACAAAATCTATCAAGTACGGCCTTGATAACATTGATGCTGCGCTTGAATATGCGATGGAGTTTGGCAGAGGACAGTCAAAAGAAACGATAAGAAAATTTGTCGAGATGTATGTTAACAACTTAACACTAGATATGGGACACGAAGGCAAGAAAGCACTTGAGGAAATGTTTGAAATGGCAAAGGCTCGAAAAATGCTAGAGTCAGATATCCAAATCGAAGTTGTGTAATATCTCTCTACAACTGAAACCCTAAGCAGACTTTTTGTTTACGTTGAGATATTATATATTGTTGCTGTTACATTATCTTGCTCCTTTGGCCAGGGGATGATTTGGTGGAAACATCTTGTTATTTGCTCTTGTGCCTATTCTGTTAAGGCGTATGTCTTAAGAGTAAGGTGAATATGGGGCCAAGATCTGAGACAGTGCGCATGGCTTTAAAGCCATGTCGTCCATAATATAGCTGTGATTAGAAAAGCCATTCTAATATGGATTATCTCAAGAATTGCTACATCAGTCATGAAGAGAGCATTCAATCCTAGAAGAAGGTATCAATGACTTTACTATTTTTATTAAAAATAGTACTCCAAAAACAATTTTAATATCTTATTTGTAATAATTGTATAGGTTATAGATATGTCCAACCAACGCTTGCCTAACGAAGATGACGTACGAAGAGTTAGTGATACCGAGGAATTAGTTGATCTCCACGCCGCTCCCGGATTGCAAGAAGAAGCGCCAACTACTAGTACCTTACCGGCAAATGAGGAGGAAGAAGAAGATGCAGCGGATGTAGTAGCCTCAAGTAGCGAAGCAAGTGGAGAAAAATCGTCCTCATCTTCTTCAAATACAGGCCAAGAAACAGATGAAGAATCTATCGTAGAGGAGAGCAAACTGGCTGACGAAGAAAAACAGATTACAGAACAAGATGCAGCCAAACAAGAACAACAAGTAGCGCCCACAATGTCTCCTGAGCAGGTATTGTTATTGCAAGTGCTTAGGCGAGCTAAACGTCAGCAAGATCTAATCATCGAAGTACAGAAGAATTTGAAGTCATTAACAAATATCCAAAAAGGTATAGAAAGAACTATAGAGCAAGTAAAGCAGCTACAATCTGTAATTAAAGATTCTCAAAAACAGATTATACAGATACAGCGCCAGATCTCAGCAGTAGAGCGAGCACAGGAAAAAGAATTTGCAAAGTTGAGAACACAGAAACGAGGAGGAGGAGGAGGAGGAGCATTGATATCAGCTAAGGGCAAGACTGCTAAAAATAGAGGAAAAAGAAAGAAGTTAAGATAAATAAAATAGCAGAGAGACCCATCAAAAAGACTAATTGGCATCAGCCTATCCTATCATATCCATGCAATACTCATCGCAATAGACTGAAAAGTCAATATAGCAATCAGAATGTCGACGAGTCGGAAGTTATATAATGATAGCCAATGAGGTATCGTATTTTCTGCTCTTCTACTAGAAAAGTGCAGTGCACTTGGGTTTCCTTCTCGTGATGCTTCATCAATGAGTGCACCAAATTGCGAAGATACATCTAACCAAGATAACTTGCAGGAAGAAGCAGAGAGATGTTTGTTCAATACTTTGATTGTTCTCGGTAATGAGCTGTTGTCGCTTTTATTCCTATTTGTCTAGGATTTGCAACACGGCTAACATTAATAAAAAAATGCCGCCTTTATTAAGATATTAGCCTCGCTACTTATAAAGAAGTTATATGCGGGTCATAGGTTGTATTTGAACGACCCTCATCTTTGGAATTTTCTTTTCTATTTCTGCCTTCTTTTTATCCACCTGGGAACTCTTCCACTTTGCAAAACATGTGAGGTGGATCGCATTATCTTCTAGTTTACCAACATATATTTCCTTAACTCCTATTCCTTTTAGTGTTTTTTTTAGAATTTTAGGTTCCAAATCCAACTCTTTTCCCATATACTTCAAGAGTAAGACTGTTTTTTCGTCAGCCATGTTGTCACCTAGATATAGAAATTATATTTCATATCGGTTATAAATCTTATATTCAATAATCTTTCACCTTTATGGAGATACTATCCCCTTACAAGGGATATTCTAAGGATATTCTAATCTTACAAGAGCAAAATCATCTCATGAAATAAACTGAACAAGGAGTATTTTTGTCAAACGTAATATATACAGAGATCCATCTTGTGAGGTAGACCGAGAAAAATTGAAGAAAACAGCCTATTGCACAGAGAGACATACATGTGGATATATACATCCACATAACTCATTTATTGATACATGGTGACGTTTAATTTAGTACCTCCCAGTCCCCCTTCAGTACTTCAGACCTTATAAAAGGGAAATAAGCATATCGTTTATGAGTAGGGAACATAACTTCTTGAGCAATTCTAGTGAATTGCAGGCAAGTAACTGCTCTGATTGCAAGAAGCGTAGTATTCTTATCTGTTTAAGATGCGGCGCCTGCTATCTATGCCATACTCAACTCGAAAGACAGTTGAAAGAGGCCGTCTTGGAGATTCAATAAGCTTCTAATTTTTTTAGGTAAGTTCCTATATAACTATACAGTACTTTCTGGCGTCATGTTTTTTAACAATGATCAATCCAATCTGCGGATGGGATTAAAAAATGTGTCACGCTGGACCGGCGTGCGTCTAATCTCTTTGATCAAAGTTGCAAGCTCCTGAATTGAAGTGCCTCCAGTCTTACCTGCAGCCTTGAATATCTCTTCAGAAAAGGCAGTTCCTACGAGATCGTTGCCACCGTACGAGAGAGCAACCTGCGCAACTTTCTTGCCAAGCGCTACCCAATACACTGAAATGTTGTTAAGCACATTTGACAAAAGCAGACGCGACACTGCTATGACACGAAGGTCATATGTAGACGGGCTTTCTGCAGTCACCAGTCCCTTCTGTTCCAGTGGAGTATTTTCAAGGCTGAATTTGAGAGGGATAAATGTAGTAAAGCCTTTTGTTTTTTTATGAAGCTCCCTGATCTTTATTACATGGTCGACGATATGTTCTGGTTTTTCGACATGGCCAAACAGCATTGTGGAGTTACTTCTCAATCCTAACTCATGTGCCTGACGAGCAGTGTCAAGCCATTCTTCGCCGGAACATTTTCCGATCACTATCTGTTTTCTAGTGTCGGCGTGAAAGATTTCTGCGCCGCCACCTGGAAGTGCGTCAAGCCCTGCGCTCTTGAGCCGCAATAAGACTTCCTTGATGGAGTTTCTTGTCACCCGTGCAATGAAGAATATCTCTGCTGGTGTGAACGCTTTTATCGTGACCTTTGCAAATTCTTTCTTGATTGCTCGCATCATGTTCTCATAGTAGTCAAGCCCCAACTTTGGGTGAAAGCCTCCAACGATGTGAAGCTCAGTAGCGCCAAGCTGCTCTACTGCTATTTTTGATCTGGCGACTATTTGCTCAGTAGATAATGTATAGGCATCATTTTCGTTGCCTTTTCTGTAAAAGGCACACAGTGGACAGCTGGCTGCGCACACATTGGTGTAATTGAGATAATACGATGCGGCGAATGTGACAGTGTCGCCGCTAAATTTGCTGCGAATCCTATCTGCAGCTGCTCCTAGGAGGAAAAGGTTTTCCTCATTCATCAGCTGCACTCCGTCACTGTACGACAACAGCTCTCCGTCGGCGGATAAAGCCTTCTCTAATGCAGGCGTTCCGCCTGATACAATATCGGTTTTTTGCAAAGGATCTTCTTCTGTTTCTCTGTGTGGTTGAGCAGACCATATAAATCGTTGTCAGGTCCCACAATTGAGAGCTAAAAGAATATATAAATATCATTAGAGGCCCAAAGACCCCGTTAACATTTGCATCATCATAATAATAAACTGGTTTCAGATTTTCTGAGTAAATCCGATATTAGTGATATTCTTGACAGCGCACTTGCAGGCCACCGACTTGGCCTCAAAGACTGCATCAGGTTGATCAAATCTGACGATGTTAATTCTATGGGCTTTGTAGCAAACATGCTGAGGCGGAGTCTCTTCGGTGACACCATCACTTTCATTAACAACATTATCCTTAACTATACGAATGTCTGCATAACTTACTGCAAATTCTGCGCCTTCTATCGCCCTCCAGGGCATGAAGAGTCGTATACTGTGCCCATCAAAGAAATAGTCAAGCGCGTTGCAACGTCAAGAGAAATGTTTGGCATCACGCAGGTGTTAATACAAGGGGGCCACAACCCAAACCTTAAGCTAGAGTACTACGAAGACGCGTTCAGAGCTATAAAGCAGAAATATCCTGAAGTAGGTATAAACGGCTTGTCGCCATCGGAGGTAGATATGATTGCCAAGGTCGAGCGAAGCAGCACAAAAGAGGTTCTTGCGCGGTTAAAAGATGCAGGCATGGATACCTTTGCCGGTGGGGGTGCAGAGATCCTTGAAGATAGTGTCAAAGAACAGATAAGTCCGTTCAAGATAAAGAGCCACGAATGGCTAAGAATAATGGAAGAGGCCCACCACTTAGGCTTGAAGTCAGTAGCGACGATGATGTATGGAACAGTTGAAACAGAAGAGGATCGCGCACGGCACATCATAAAAATAGCGCAGTTGCAGCAAAAGACAGGCGGCTTTATGGTCTTTATCCCATGGAGCTTTGAGCCAAATAAGACCCAGATGCAGTCTGAAGGCAAAATAAAGTACCCTTCAGGAGGTCTATCGCTCTTAAAAATGATTGCAATTGCAAGGATAATGTATTTTGGTCTTATTGATCACTTGCAGTCGTCGTGGCTTACAAATGGTATTGGCATGGCACAGCTTGCACTTAATTACGGCGCCGACGACTTTGGAGGCACACTCATCGGTGAAGAGGTGGTGAGTGCAACTGGCTCAAGGTCAACGGAATTGACATCCGACAAAATAATTGTCGCTATCAAGCGGGCCGGCTTTAGAGCAGCCGAGCGTGATAATTTCTACAAGCTCATAAAGTACCATTGAAATATCTATCCCACTTGTTATCGACAAGGAGCTTTGTTTCCTCGTCAACTACTGCAAGCTGCTGAATTTCACGCATGTAGCCTTCATCTCTCCATTTTGTGGTGGCGTCGATCCCCAGCTTTGAGCCAAGGTTAACAAGAGGCGAGGCAGGGTCAAGCGTGTCTGTTGGAGTATTATTGATAATGACAGTGTCACGAGCAGGATCCGCTTGCGCGGTCAATGCCCAAATCACATCGTTTATGTCATGGACGTTAATGTCGCTATCGACGACTATGAACATTTTAGTCAGCGATAGCTGCCCCATACCCCAAAGCCCCATCATGACTTTCTTCGCCTGACCTGGATAATGTTTCTTTATTGAAATTATCGCAAGTCCTTGAAACCAGCCAGAAGCAGGCATAGAAAAGTCGACGACTTCAGGCTGGAACATCTGAATGAGGGGTAGAAATGAACGCTCGATCACCTTGCCAAGGTATGCGTCTTCCAGTATCGGCTTGCCAACTACTGTCGTGAGGTAGACTGGCCGATTGCGTCTCATTATTCCTGTCAATGTGAACGTTGGAAATGGCTCTGCTGGTGTGTAGTATCCTGTATGGTCACCAAACGGACCCTCCATTCTAATGTCATTGGGATCAATATACCCTTCAAGCACAATCTCTGCATTTGCTGGCACTTCAAGGTCGTTGTCTGTTGTTTTACATTTTACTAGTTTGACACCTTTCTTTCTAATGATACCAGAAAAAAGATATTTGTCCATTCCTTCTGGCACAGGCGCGACTGCGCTAAAGACAGTGGCTGGGTCAGCACCAATCACTATGGCAACTTCAATCTTCTTTTTGTTCTGCTCTTTGATCATCTTATAGTGCTCCGCGCCACGCTTGTGCGTCTGCCAATGCATTATTGCGTGCTTGTCATCGATGATCTGGATGCGGTAAACTCCCAAGTTCCTGATATCAGTTTCAGGATGCTTTGTTACAGTCATGCCAAAAGTGATAAAGCGCCCCGCATCACCGGGAAAGGACTTGAGCACAGGCAGAGAGTTGAGCGATATCTTGTTGCTGTCTGTTTCAACAACTTCGGTGACTGATCCATGGTCTACGTACCGAGGGCCATACTCACTTATCTCTGATAGCTTGGGCAGCATCTTTAACTTGTTGAGCATTCCTGAAGGCATCTTCATTTTTGTAAGCTCTGTAATGCGCCTTCCAATTTCAGAGAAGTCATCGGTCTCAAGCGCTATTTCTAGCCGCTTCATGCTGCCAAAAGCGTTGCCAAGCACCTGCATGCTTGAGCCTTCGACATTTTCAAAAAGCACCGCCGGCTGGTCTCCTGCATACATCAGTCGTCTCATGATTTCTGCAATCTCCAAGTTAGGACTGACCTTTTCTTTGACTCGCCTAAGCTGGTCTGTCTGCTCTAATGCTTCAACATACTCACCTAGGCTTTCAAGGGGCAATGCCACAGCTATTCTGGCTATGAAAAATATACCTTTGCATTGTTTCATAATCAGTAAATAGTAATTGATGCCACCACAAGCATGTCCGATCAAGAAAGAGAGTATGAGGAAGGCGCTCCAGGAACAGAAACTAAGAGAAAGGATGATCCATTAAAAGAATACCGCGAAAAAGAACCCATGACGCCTGCCAAGATAAAGGAGCACGAGCCAACAGCTGTCAAGCGTGAAATGGAAGAAAAAATAACTGAACCAGGCAAGACAGGGACAAGCCCAGATGAGGCAGCTGAGATAGCAAGACGCAAGGGAATGGCAAAAGGAACGGCAGGTGCAGCTGAAACAGGCTCTGAGTACGAACAGGGTGCTGCAGGAGCAAATAAGTAAACTAATCTTTTTTCTTTTTTGTTTGCCAACAGAGTCACAGAAGAGTATGAATAATTGATTTCGCAGAAGTACCGAAGTAGGTATATTGGAAGTAAAATACCTAAGAAAATTCAATATTGATGAAGCAGAGATATAGAAATCGAAAGTATACCTAAGGTCAGGTACAAGCAGCTTAGGCTGATAAAGGCAGAGGTGGTAACCTTAATCCACCTTAATTTTTTGTTTGTATGTGTATGTACGTACGTGATAGTCAAATACGATGTTTTTCTGTTAATTTAATGTGCAAGAACTCAACAAAATTGTCCGACAGAAAAATGATAATGGTAAGGACAAAGATATTGGTAAGACGCTAGCATCTGACAGGTTTCCAAATACCATGGACAGCTTTTGGTTTTCGATCAATCCTGACATCATTATAAGCCCTTTTGACTTTGTCACAGTCAGACACATTTTCAATACAAGAACTATTGGTATGGTAAAGGAGCTCAAAGCTGCCGAAGGTATCGGAACTGCAGCTAGGGTTGCGGTAATGGCAAATACTGGCATAGAAAGCGACTCAGTAAAGACTATTGCTATACAGATGCCTGTTGGAGAAGCCAAACATGTCAGGTTTGCCACTCAAAAGGAGGTGATATTCGCCCTTGGAATACCCGAGATGCAAAATCCTATACCTGCAGGAGTAATAGAAATGACAAATGGTCTTCAAGTACCAGTATCACTTGACATTTCATATCTGCTTGGACCTGATACGGCGCACGTAAACGCAGCCGGCATTTCCGGCAACTTAAAAACATCGTATCTGTTTTTTCTGCTTCAATCCGCCTATCAAAGACTTGTAAAAGACATGCAGGAGGATGTAGCGATAATAATTTTTAACACAAAGGAAGAAGATCTACTTCACATCGATGAAAAAAAGAAGGCCAACAAAAAAACAAGGATGCTGTTTGACCTACTTGACCTCGATATCAAGCCGTTTGAAAATGTCAGATACTTTTTGCCTAGGGGAAGGGATGGTAGGCCGAACTCTGCTATTGTGCGTAGCAATTCGAAGACATATTCTTTTGGACTGGAGGATGTATACGACAAACTGGACCTGTTATTTGGGATTAACGATGATAGCTATAATGTTTCATCGATACTGAACTACATCTATGAGGCGTGGCCGTTGCTCAGCGGCAGCAAACGGGTAAGCACGTGGAGCGATCTGATTGAATTCAGAGACTACCCTCAGGAGGTCGTGGCGCACAAATCCACGCTCCTCCGCTTCCTTGGTCATGTCCAGAGGTTCCGAAAGTCGCCTATGTTTATTGACAAGAAAGTAACAAGTAGGTATCTTGGAAATGAGATAAAAAAAATCAGACGCAGCGACGTTTTTGTGATTGACATATCCATGATACCAACTCTACAGGAGCAGGGATTTGTAGTAGGAGACGTAATGAAGAGTATTGACGAGCTATACTCTTCAAGGCAGAGTGGGAAAAGGCCTAAGTACATCTTGATTTTTGTTGACGAGATAAATAGGTTCATCCCACGGCCTGCACACAATATATCGGCTGTAGCTGAGCAGGTAATGAGGACCATAGTTGCCGGCAGGTCGCGTGGTACAATCCTGTTCTCTGCTCAGCAGTTCAAAAGCACTGTCGACCCTGCACTGCACGAAAACACGGGTATGCATATAATTGCCAAACTAGGCATGTCTGAACTGTCGATGCCGCCTTATTTGATGATAGACGAAAGCACAAAGGCTAACATAGTCAGACTCAATAAGGGTGAGCTTGTGATGGTGCATCCTGCATTTCGACAGCCTATCAAGATCGTATTTCCAAAAGCCCCATTTAAGACCGGCTAGGCATCTTTTAGGAACTTGTTCGTGTTCTTACGGACAAGCGGTATTATCTTGTCCATTATTACCCCGTGCACATTCCGCGCTGCCTCTACGTCAAATGATAGTAAGAGCACATAATAAAGCCGGCTGTTCTCGTCAGCAATGGGAATCGTTGCCCTGATGAGCTTGGCATAGTTTGACATGGCGTAATTGATCTTCCCCAGCATGTACTCCCACCTCAGCCGTGTATATTGTCGAGTGGCGGCGGTGATTGCATATTGCGCCCGTTCCTCCGGATTGAGCAGTGGTTTGAGGCCCTTTCGTTCTGCTATTGCCACAAGGTGGCCGTCTCCGTCCGCAATGCCGGCAAACCTGATGGACTTGTCAAGGGTAATCACCTTGTCACAAAATTCCTGAAAGAATGGCTTCATTCAATTTATCTTGAAAAGCTGACTATATTTGATTTTCGTACAGATTTTATGCAAATACTTAAATGGGCTACACCTCTCAGTGCTTCTGCTTTGTCTGCTCAGGAAGTTGCAATGCTGGAGGATCGTAGGAACTCGCTGTTAAACAGGCGCGAGATAAAGGTGCTTTTCAGAGGAGCGGCCGGCAAGATCAATAGAAATGAGGCTGCCGAGAAAATAGCTAACCAGCTTAATATCAATAAAAAGCAGGTTGTTCCGATAAACCTTAGATGTCAAACTGGAATGACAGATGTTCATGGTGTATTGTATGTCTATGACGATGAAAATGAGGCTACCAGGCAACTACCACACTACAGATTGCTGAGGACACTCACTAGAGAGGAAAGGAAGAAAATACTTGCTGAAGAAAAGGCTGCCAAGCTTAAAGCCAAGCAGGAGGCTGCTACTTCGAAGACTGGTACTGCTGCAGGTGCTAAAAGGTAATGGCGGACAAAAAGGCTCCAAGCAAAGGCGAAGTTACCATCTACAAATTCTATAACATACAAGGGGACAAGGTAACAAGGATCAAGCGCGATTGTCCCCGCTGCGGCAAGGGAACCTTTATGGCAGAGCACAAGAACAGGTTTACCTGTGGCAAATGTGGCTTTACTGAGTTTACTCATACTGAAAGTACCAAGAAGGCCAAAAAGTAAAAAAGACGAGCGCTAGCCGGCAATAGCATTTATTTCATTTTTGATCGTATGCACTATAGAAGGTACAAGCACAGGATAAAACGATTCTATATACCGCTTGCTCTTAGCAAGGCGTGAAATATTACTAGGATCTCCGACGCTCATATATCCTTCAACAAATTCCTTTGTTATTGTAGCTGCCATCTTATTGTTGCGAGTGCTCTTTAGACCCCAACTAATAAACTGCGCCACGTCCCAAGCTGGATCGCCGGCATTAAAGATAAACTGCT
>OCZV010000344.1_pt1 | contig 16994 bp, 13 predicted proteins | sample 1539051 | NCBI WGS metagenome assembly OCZV01 (sample SAMEA3113581, study PRJEB22503) | soil metagenome
GGAAGTCGCCCATCGCCGTCAGCGTCGAGGCCGACGGCGTCGGCAGGTACCCGCAGGAGGTCGAGGCGACCGCCTACTTCTGCGCGCTCGAGGCGATGCAGAACGTCATGAAGTACGCACATGCGTCGCGCGTGTCGGTCCGTCTCAGCCAGCGAGACGGCGCGTTGATGTTCGCGGTCGAGGACGACGGCGTCGGGTTCGATCCGCAGGCGGCACGTGGGTCCGGGCTCACAAACATGCGCGACCGTCTCGAGGCCGTCGGCGGCCGTCTGGACGTGCGGTCCATGCTCGGCGGCGGCACGACCGTCAGCGGACGGATACCTGCCGACGGTCGGGAGTTGCCGCCGTGATCGCCCGCCGCCAGATCGGCGGGTCGCTCGACATCAGGAGCCGTCCCGGCGGCGGAACGACGGTCGAGCGAAGGGTTCCCGTGGGAGACCGGGGTTCGAGCTACGAGGGCTTCGCCGCAGCCCAGGCGGACTCGAGCCGGTCGGGACCGAAGACCGCCTTGGGGATGTAGGCGGCCGCGCCACACTCGGCCGCGCGGGGTGCGTACTCCTCTTCTTCGTACGTCGACAGCAACAGAACGACGACGGGCTCACTCTGCCCGTCGAGGATCTGGCGAGTCGCGTCGAGGCCGTTGATTCCGGGCAAGTTCACGTCCATGAGGACGAGGTCCGGCGTGAGCTCACGCGCAAGCGCGACGGAATCCTCGCCGGTCTCGGCCTCGCCGACGACGTCGAACCCCTCCGTCGTCTCGACGACCAGTCGCGCCGCCATGCGGAACGGCTCCTGGTCGTCCACGATCAGCACACGAACGGGCATCCGCGCCTTTCCTCCACGGTCAAGCGTCGCACGGGCCGAGCCCAGCGACAGTGATGCCAGCACCACAGTTGCACCGCCGTGCTACCGCGCGGAGACCGGTCAGCCGGCCGACGCCAGCCGCAGGAACGCCTGTTCCAGGACGAGCCGGGGGTTCAAGTTGACGTCCTCGGCGAGGGCGGCCCGAGCCTCCTCGGCTGCGGCGACGCCACCTGCCGATCGCGCAACCGGCGCGATCGCGGGCGTGACGTCAGGATTCATCAGGACGTCCGACCCGCCTCCCACTACGGCCGCGACCCGATCGCGCAGGAGGGCCGAGACGGCGAGCAGGACGCGGTCGACGTAGTCGCGTTCGGCCCGGCGCACCTGTCGTTTGTGACGCTCCTCGATCCTGCGGATCGCCGCCCGGTAGGCGTCCTCGGGCCGGCCTCGCTCGTCGAGGAACGGCAACAGATCGTCCTTCTGACTGTCTGCCACGTCCTTCTTGTAGCGCTCGGCTTCCGCCAGGACGAGCTCCGCCGCCTCGAGCGCGCCCGCCGGGCCGGCGCCGGCGAGATCGAGCGCGCGAACTGCGACATCGCGGAACGCGAGCCCGTCCTTCTCCGCGGCGAGTCTGCGCGCTCGACCGAGGTTCCCCCCGGCGAGCCGAGCGGCCAGCCCGGCGCGTTCCGCGTCGACACCCTCCATTTGAAGCGCGTCCGAGACGAATCGCTCGGATAACGGAAGGAACGACACGACGTGACAACGTGAGACGACCGTCTCGGGGAGCTCGTCCGGACGAGCCGAGAGCAACATGATCACGGTGTCCGCAGGCGGTTCCTCCAGAATCTTCAGCAGAACGTCCGCCGCCGCGAGGTTCAGCCGATCTGCCTCACGGATCACGAACACCTTGCGTCCGGGTTCGGGCGCGGTTCGGTACGCGGGGTGCCAGACCTCCGAACGGACCGTGTCGACGTGGATGTCGCGCCCTTCCGGCTCGACGACGACCTGGTTCGGGTGCTTGTCGGCGAGCGCGAGGCGGCAATCGCGGCAGTCGCCGCAGCCGCCGACGTGACACAGGAGCGCCGCCGCGAACGCGCGGGCGCCGAGCGTCTTCCCTCCGCCCTCGGGACCGGCGAGCAGGTACGCATGGTGCGGACGTTCGGCCGCCCGGCGGAGGAAGGCGATCGCCCGCTCCTGTCCGGGGACGCGATCCAGGACGGGAAACTCAGTCTCCGTTCTCCTCACGCTCCTTCACCACGTGCTTCAGCGCCTCGACGACCTTGTCGTGAACCTGCTCCGGCGGCCCGTCGGCATCGACGACGACGAACCGCTCGGGATGTTCCTCTGCGATGCGAAGGTACGCGTCCGCGACCTTGGCGTGGAAGTCTCCGCCCTCCATCTCGATCCGGTCCGGCTCCTCGAGCGAGCGCAGGAGACCGGCCTCGGGCTCGAGATGCAGGAGGATCACCAGATCGGGAAACAGGCCCTGCGTCGCCCACACGTTCAGGGTCAAGACGTCCTGCTCGCCGAGGCCTCGCGCCCAACCTTGGTATGCCACGGACGAGTCGATATACCGGTCGGCGATGACGACCTTCCCTTCCGCGAGCGCGGGACGGATGACCGTCATCACGAGTTGTGCCCGGCTCGCGGCGAACAACAGCGCCTCGGTCTTCGGCTCGAGGTGTCCCGTCTCATGACCGAGCAACACTTTCCTGAGCTGTTCGCCGACCTCGGTCCCGCCGGGCTCCCGAGTCACGAGCACGTCGGCACCCTGCTCCTCGAGCCACTCCTGCGCCAGGCGGATCTGCGTGCCCTTCCCGGCGCCCTCGACGCCCTCGAACGCGACGAACAGCCCCGCCGCGGGGGCACGCTTGAGCTTCGGCACCAATCCGAGCGGTTCCGGCCGGGTCACGCGGAACCGGCGCAAACCACGTCGGGTGAACGCGCCGGCGAGCACCGCGCCGAGCGCCGCGAGGATCAACGCGGCCCGCGTGCCCGACAGGTCGATCCGGCGGTCCCCGATGGTGACGTCATGTTCGCCGATCGCCGACGCGATGATCGGAAACACCGTGAGGGACAGGAACAGTCCCAGCCGCGACAGCACCGTGAGCGATCCGAACGTTCTGCCACGGAACTCGTCTGTGACGTTCTCCTGCAGGAGAACGTAGCCACTGACCCACGCAGACCCGCAGAAGGCCCCGAGCACGACCGTCATCACCGCCGCGAGCTCGATGCCGGGGATCAACGCGAGCACGAACAACATCGCGGCGGCGGCGATGATCGACCAGACGAAGACGAACTCTCGCTCCACGAACTCGACCACCTTGTTCGAGGACGCCATCCCGATCCCCATGCCGATGCCGAACGAGGTCACCAGGATTCCCCACCCGGGGTTACCGGCGCCGAGCGTGCGGGCGAAGATCGGCCCGAGCGCGAGCACCGCGCCGACGGCACTGAACGCCGACACGATGCCGAGCGTCATGGCCGATGCGAGCGTGCTCTCGCGCAGGAACTTGAGGCCGTCGACGATGTCGCGCCCCACGCGCGACAGCTCGAACTTCCCCACTTTGGCCGGCGCGGGCGAGGTGATGCGGATCCGCGAGACCAACGAGGCGGAGACGGCGAAGGTCGCGCCATCGAGCCACAGCGCGAGCGACGTCGGATTGTCCTGGAGCCATGGCAGCAGATCCGAACCACCAGAAAGGAACGCGAACACGAGGCCTCCGAGTGGCAACGTGCCGTACGTCGTGACCAGCCCGAGAGATGTCGCGTTGCCGAGCTGACGTCGTGGCACGAGGTTCGGCAGCGAAGCGTCGCGCGAGGGCGTCCACAGGAGCGAGAAGCACTCGATGACGAATGAGATCAGGTAGATCGCCCACAGCGGGCCGAGGAACGGCATCACCACATACAGCGCGCCGCGCGCGATGTCGGATCCGATCATGAGCGTCTTGCGGTCGAATCGGTCGACGAGCGTGCCGGCGAGCGGACCGAACAGGATCGCCGGCAGCAGGCGCGCGACCATCACGCCGGCGACGGCGTAGCCCCCGCCCTTGCTCGCGACGAGCGCGGTCACCGCGACGAAGCCGACCCAGTCGCCGAACGAGCTGACGGTCTGCGCGATGAGAAGCCTGGAGAACTGCGTGTTGGTGACGAGATCCTTGAACGTCGCGGGCCGGGTGCCGCGGAGCGCGGCGACCTCATCCGCGAAGCTCGTCGACACCTCCGGCTACCCCTCTATGTCACGGCCGCACAACGTTCGCTTCGCTCACCGTGCTATCCCCCGCTGCCCCCCGTGGAGTCGCCGTCGCGGGAGGCGGCGCTCGCCGCCGTCGCGCCGGTCGACGTGCGCTTGCGCGACGTCCGCTTGGCCGGCGACCGCTTGGAGGTCGAGCGCTTCCCGGTCGAGCGCTTGGCCGCGGTTTTCGCGGAGCGGGCCTTGGCGCGTTCCGCGCGCGCCGCCGCCTTGGCGGCGCGCGCTGCCGCTTCGGCCTCCGGATCCCCGTGCTTCTTCACGTTGAACGCCTTGTCGAGCTCGGCCCCGCAGTTCCAGCAACGGTAGCTCTTGGGACGTTCCAGAAGGAGCGACCCGCACTCGGGGCACGGACGATCCTTCACCGGCGGATTGCTCGCGGCGAAGTCGCACTCTGGATAGCGGTCGCACCCGAAGAACATGCCGAATCGCGTGCGCTTCTCGACGATCTCGCCGCGCTTGCACTGCGGGCAGGTCACCCCGGTGCTCTTCGGCGGGTCCTTCTTGATGTAGCGGCACTCCGGGTACCCAGAGCAACCGACGAACGGGCCGTACCGGCCGACCTTGCGCTGGAGCGGACGCCCGCATTCCGGGCATTTCTCGTCGAGCGTTTCCGGCTCGGGGCGCTCCTCGCCGTTGATGTTGCGGATGTAGCGGCATCCGCCGTCCTCCTCGGCGAACCGCGAGCACCCGATGAACCGGCCGTACCGACCGAGTCGGATCTGCAGCCGGCCCGGAGGACGCCGCCCCTCCTCGATGCAGCGCGGGCACTCCTCGTCGAGGTCCTCGACGTAGCGCTCGAACTTCTCCTCGGCGCGCTCCAGGTCCTCGGCGAACGGCACCCAGAACTCCTTCAACACGCCCGCGCGCTTCGCCTCGCCCTCGGCGATCTCGTCGAGCTCCTGCTCCATCCGAGCCGTGAAGTTCACGTCGACGATCTCGGAGAAGTGCTCGACGAGCTTGTCGGTGACCACCTCGGCGACGTCCTCGGGGTAGAAACGACGGTCCTCGAGCCGGACGTATCCACGGTCCTGGATCGTCGAGATGATCGACGCGTACGTCGACGGACGCCCGATGCCGAGCTCCTCGAGCGTCTTCACCAGCGACGCCTCGGTGTATCGGGGCGGCGGCTGCGTGAAGTGCTGCTCGGGGAGCACCTCGAGCATGCGCAGGAGCTGGTCCACGGTGAGCTCGGGCAGGCGGCTCTCGGCGTCCTCGTCGACGCCCTCGTCGCGCCCCTCCGTGTACACGCGGATGAACCCGTCGAAGATCAGCGTCTGCCCGGTGGCGCGCAGTCCGTACGTCGCACCGTCCGACGCGCCATTCCGAGGGGTCGCCTCGATGTCGACACCGACCTGGTTGAACCGCGCTTCCGCCATCTGCGTGGCGACCGTTCGTTGCCAGATCAGCGTGTACAGCCGCAGCCGATCGCGGTCGAGCGTGCTCGCGAGGCGATCCGGCGTACGGAGCACCGAGGTCGGGCGGATCGCCTCGTGCGCCTCCTGCGCGCTCCGCGACCGGGTCTTGTAGCGCCGCGGTTGGGACAGCGTGTACCGCTCGCCGAACTCGCCCCTGACGACTTCCCCGATCTCGCGGATCGCGCTCTCCGCGAGGTTCACGGAGTCCGTTCGCATGTACGTGATGAGGCCGACCGTCCCCTCGCCGGGAAGGTCGACGCCCTCGTACAGGCGCTGCGCGATGGTCATCGTCTTACGCGCCGTGAAGCTCAGCTTCCGCGCCGCCTCCTGCTGCAGCGTCGACGTCGTGAACGGCGGTGACGGCGAGCGCTTACGCTCCTTCCGCTCGACGTTCGCCACCCGATAGCCGGCGGACCGGAGACGCTCGACGTGCGTTGCTGAATCCGTCTCGTTCGATAGGACGATCCCCTTCTTGTCGGGGCTCGTGGCGAGCTTGCCCTCTGGGATCTGGGTCAGCCGCGCGGTGAACACGTGGTCGTCCTCATCCGGCGTGAGGCGAACGTCGACGCTCCAGTACTCGACGGGCTGGAACGCCCGGATCTCGCGGTCCCGCTCCACGATCAGGCGAACCGCGACCGACTGCACCCGCCCGGCCGACAGCCCAGGGCGAACCCGGCGCCACAGGATCGGCGAGATCTTGTAGCCGACGAGTCGATCGAGCACGCGCCTGGCCTCCTGGGCGTCGAACAGCTTCAGGTCGATCTCGCGCGGGTGGCGGAAGGCCTCCAGGATCGCGTCACGGGTGATCTCGGTGAAGGTGACGCGCTTGGCCTCGCCCGGATCGAGCCCCAGCAGATCGGCCACGTGGTAGGCGATCGCCTCGCCTTCGCGGTCGTAGTCGGTCGCCAGGACGAGCTCGTCCGACTGCTTGAGGGCCTTCTTCAGCGCCGTGACGTGCTTCTTGGAATCCTCGGGGACCTCGTAGGTGACGCGGAAGCCCCGATCGACGTCCACGCCGAGGTCGCTCTTGGGCAGGTCGCGGATGTGGCCGTAGGAGGCACGGACGGCGTAGTCCGAGCCCAGGTACTTCTCGATGGTCTTCGCCTTCGCGGGCGATTCCACGACCACCAGGGTCTTTGCCATGCGCTTATCACGTCCGTTTCTCTTGGAGGGTGGAGGCCGGCTACCTCCAGGGGCCTCCGCGGCGAGGGTACCAGTACCCCGTCGTCAACCCGGGAAGCGCTCTTGAGGTCTCGGGAGATGTCTCGGGAGGCAACTCGGTCCGCGGCCGAACCTGTCCGATGAACACGATGGTAGGGTCGCCGCATTCCCAGCGGCGCGGAGGTTGTCGCTGCTCGCCATCCTGAACTCGTTCATCACCGAGGAGATCGCCAGGTACGGCTACGTGGCGATCTTCGTCCTGATGGTCCTTGAATCGGCGTGCGTTCCGATCCCCTCCGAGGTGACGATGCTGTTCGGCGGGGCGCTGGTCACGGCCTCGGCGCTGGCGCCGGAGCAACAGCTCGACCTGTGGCTGGTGACCCTGTCCGGGACGGGCGGGAACCTCGTGGGCTCGTGGCTGGCCTACTGGGCCGGGTACGCGGGAGGGCGACCGTTCATCCGCAGGTGGGGCCGGTACCTGTTGATCCGCCCCCACGAGGTCGACCGGGCGCACGACTGGTTCGAGCGCCACGGCGAGCTCGCCGTATTCCTCGGTCGGCTCCTTCCGGTGGTCCGCACCTTCATCAGCCTGCCGGCGGGCGTGGTCCGGATGGGCTTCTGGCGGTTCACGATCTACACGGTCCTCGGGTGCTTCCCGTGGTGCCTGCTGCTGGCGTGGCTCGGGTACCTCCTCGGCAGGCGGTGGGAGACGGTCGAACGGATCTTCCGCCCGTTCTCCTGGGGGATCGCCGTGGTCATCCTCGTCGGCGGGGTGTGGTTCGTGTGGCGCCGGATCCGAACGATCCGCCGGGAGGAACAAGAGCTCAGGGCACGCGCCGCCGAGGCCGAGACGATCGCGGAGCAGGCGCGGGAGTCGTCCGAAGAACCGGCGTGACGAACGACCGCTAGGACAGGTCGGCCCGCATCACCCAGGACTCGCCGTCCTCGCTCACGCGCTCGAACCCCGCACGCTCGTACATCATCCGTGAGCGGTTGTGGGCGGCGACCGACAGCGACAGCGCCTGGAACCCATCCTCCCGTGCCTGAACCATCAGCGCGCGGAGCAGCGTCTCGCCGATCCCTCTCCTTCTATGGAGCGGCACGACGGCGATCCCGAGCTCGGGCGTCTTCTCGTCGACGAACCCCCAGCCCGGCTCCTCCTCGGTGAACAGCCGGTACCACGCGGCGCCGACCGGGTCCCCGTCGAGCTCGGCGATCACTCCTCCGTCTCCTCGTCGCCCCCACTCTCGGTGGTACCGCTCGAGCATGGGGTCGGCGAGCGCGGCGATCATCCGTTCGCGCGGCCAGTCCGAGTTCCACGCCGCGGCCTCGTAGAGCATCTTCTTCAGGAACTCCACGTCACCGGGCCCGGCGGGCCGAACGTTCACGCGCATCGCCTCCGGGGAAGGACTGGAAGGGAACCCTAGCGCACCAACGCTCGTCCGCGTCCGGCAAACCGTTCGCCCCCGCCGGTCGTACGCTCGAACGAAGGAGCCCGAGGCATGGAGAACCCGTTCCGCCCACCCCAGGCCGAGCAGTCGCTCGAGCCGATCCTGGGTTGGCGCGCGTGGCGTCTGATGCGTAACACCACCGGCGACCTTCGCATCGTGCCGTCCACGCCGCGCGCCGCATGGGAGCCCCGCGAGCCGGTCCGCGCCACGTGCAGCGGCAGTCACACCCGCCTGTACATGGTGTTCAACCCGGAGCTCGCCGCGTCGCACCACAGTCCCGAACCCGGGTGCACGTGCGGGATCCACGCGGTCAAGGACGCGGCGCGACTCGCCCGCGCCGGTCGGTCCACCGCCGTGGTCGGTCGCGTCGCCATGTGGGGCCGCGTGATCGAGCACAGCAAGGGGTACCGGGCGGAACTGGCGTATCCATCGCGACTCGCGCTCGTGTGCGCGTGGTGTCTATGGCGCGGGCGCATGCCGGCGGCGCCGGACCGCGTCGTTCAGCGAGGCACGTGGCTCCGCCCGGCGTGCGCGGAGCACTCGCGGCGGCCGACGGCCGTCGGCAGGTCGACCCCGGCGAACGACGTGCTCCAGGAGCTCCTCGACACGTACGGCGTCGACCGCCTACCCGAGGAGATGTTCCGGCCGCTCGACGACCGGCGGCCGGGTGATCTGGTGACGCGGTTCCTCCGGGCGACCGATCGCGGGCGCACACCGCGATCGGCGTAAGCGTTACAGGTCGATCTCCTTCGCCACGCCCTGCAGTCCCTCGATCGACACGGCGATGAACTCGTCGAGAGGAAGGCCGATGCCGTCCTCGACCCCCGTGACCTCGTCGCGGTTCACCCCCGGCGCGAACGCCTTCTCCTTGAGCTTCTTCTTCACGCTCGAGACCTTCATCCCGGCGCTCCGCTCCGGACGAACGAGCGCCGCGGCGACGAGCAATCCAGCGACTGCGTCGGCGTGCACGACCGCCTGCGACATGCGATCGGTCCGGTACTCGGCGTACGCGTGTGCGAGGACCCCGTTGATCACGCGCTCGTCGACGCCCGCCTCACGGAGCCACTCTGCGGCCATCCGCGCGTGGTTCGACGCGTCGTCGCCGGTGTGATCCTGGTCGAGGTCGTGGAACAGGCCCGTCAGCGCCCACAGGTCCTCGTTCTCGCCGAACCGCCTTGCGAGCGACCGCATCACGCCCTCGACCGAGATGAGATGACGAACGGTCGTCTCCTTCAGGCATTTTTCCCGGCACAGGGCGATCGCGGCGTCTCGATCCATCACCCCTCCACGCTCGCGACCTCGGGAGCGCGAAGGTGGAACGGCACGTCCGTCACCACCACGTTCGGCTCGAACAACAGCATCCGTTTGAAGTAGAACGCCGTCTGGTTGTGGAGCAGGTTCTCCCACCAGTGCCGCGGGATGAACTCCGGCAGCACGACCGTGACGATCGTGTCTCCATCCTCGGTGTACTTACGGATCTCGGCCAGGAGCGGCTCGCCGAACTCGCGAAAGGGCGCCTCGACCAGAACGATCGGAACATCGACCTTGCGCTGATGCCATTCTTCGACGACGCCCTCGACGTCTTCCGGATCCGAGACGAAGAACATCCCTTCCATGTGCGTTGGATTGAGCGACTTCGCGTAGATGACGGCGCGAACGGTGGCGTCATGCACCGCAGACACGGGGACCAACACCACGTTCCGTTCCGGCTCGACCGGATGGGCCGCGTGCGCTTTGGCTATCTCCATCTCCTCGGGCACGAGCGGCACGTCGGTGACGACCACCCCCGGCTCGAACAGCAGCGCGGTCTTCAACCGGACCGGGTCGCGGTTGACCAGGAACTGGAACAACGACCGGCCCCGAAGCTCCTCAGGGATCACCACCGTGACGAAGTCACCGCGGCCGCGGGCGATGCCTTGGATGTACGAGCGAAGGGCTCGGACGAGGCGCTCGTGGCCGCCCTCGAGCAGCTCGAGCCGGCCGAGCCGGGGCGCGCACGCCTCCCACCCCTCAGCGACGGACGCGTACCGCCTCGGCGATCCGACGTACAGCGGGCGGACGTCCTCGGGGCGCAGCGCTCGCAGGTAGCTGATCGCATCGAGCGTCGCGGTGTCGAGGTCTTCGATGAGGAACACGAACGTGTTCGCCGCTTCGCGGTCGGCGGTGAGCCCCTTCGCGCGAAGGATGCCACCCACACGATCGTAGTGACCGCGGATGGCGAGGAAGATGCCGACGATCACCGGGATCGACGCGATGACGATCCATGCGCCGAGCGCGAACTGCGTGATGGCAACGATCGCGAGGACGACGCCGGTCGTGGTGACGCCAACGCCGTTGATCGTCAGGTTCCATCGCCAGTTCTGACCTTTCTCCCGCAACCATTTTCGAACCATGCCGGCCTGCGACAGCGTGATCGCCGTGAACACTCCGACGACGTACAGGTGGATCAAGCGGCTCAGCTCCCCCTGGAACAGCCAAACCAAGACGCCCGCCAGCACGGTGAGCGACAGCACTCCGTTCGAGAACACGAGCCGGTCGCCGCGGTTCCGGAACTGCGACGGCATGAACCGGTCACGCGCCAGGATCGACGCGAGACGCGGAAAGTCCTGGTATGCCGTGTTCGCCGCCAGGACGAGGATCGCGGCCGTGAGCGCCTGGAGGATCCAGAACGGACCCGTTCGGCCGAACACGGTCTCCCCGATCTGCGACAGCACCGATCGCGTCTCCGCGACGTGTTCGTTCACCCGTACCTCGAGCAATCGAGCGAGAAGCGTGATGCCGAGGAACATCGGGATGCTCATCGCGCCCATGAGTGCCAGCGTCGTGGCGGCGTTCTTGGCCTGCGGTCGCCGGAACGCCTGGACCCCGTCGGCGATCGCTTCGACCCCCGTCAGCGCGGTCGCCCCCGACGAGAACGCGCGAAGCAACAGGAACGCGCTGAGACCTGCGGCGGACTCCAGCGGCAGATCGGACGTGTCCGCCTGGGGGCACTCGTCGAGGCATCTGAGGAGACCGAAGACCAGCGTCACGGACACCATCGCGACGAAGCCGTAGGTCGGCAGTGCGAACAACGTTCCGGCCTCGCGCACGCCACGTAGGTTGGCGATCGTGATGATCAGCACGAACACGAGCGCCAACGGCACCTTGTACGGAACCAGCGATCGCGCGGCGGACGTGACGGCGATCGCACCGGCCGTCACGCTCACCGAGACCGTGAGGACGTACGACGTCTGGATCGCGGCAGCGGCAACCAGGCCAGGAACCGTTCCCAGGTTCTCCTTGGAGACGATGTAGGAACCGCCACCCCGCGGGTACGCGCGGCACGTTTGGCGGTACGAGGCGATGACGACGGCCAGGAGCAGCGCGATGCCGATGCCGAGCGGGAGCATCCAGGTGAGCGCGACGGCGCCGGCCACGACGAGGACCAGCATCATCTGCTCCGTCGCGTAGGCCACCGACGACAGCTGATCCGACGCGAACACCGGCAGCGCCAGCGCCTTCGGCAGCAGCTGATGCTCCTGCTTGTGGGACGCGAGCGCGCGCCCCACGACGAGCCGCTTCAGGATGCCGGCGGGCTGCGTCGTCCCACGCTTCGTCGTCGTTGCCAAGACGATCGATTGTAGGACGCCTCTCCCAGGAGGAGCGTCCGAGCGAGCCGCGCGCTATGAGCGGGAGTCTGCGCGGACGTGGAACGGCACGCTCGTGACCACCACGTTCGGCTCGACGAGGAGCAGGCGCTTGAGGAAGAGCGCCGTCTGGTTGTGGAGCAGTTGCTCCCACGTGTGCCGCACGACGAGCTCGGGAAGCACGACGGTCACGACCGTGCCCGGGCGAGACGTGAACTTGCGGATCTCCTCCAGCATCGGATTCGTGATGTCTCGGAACGGCGCCTCCACGATCGACAGCGGGATCGTCATCCTCCAGTCCATCCATTCGTCCGCGATCGTTCGGTCTTGTTCAGGGTCCAGCGAGAAGTAGACCGCCTCGACCTCGGCAGCGTTCAGCGACGTGGCATACGCGACCGCTCGCGCCGTTGCCGCGTGAACAGCCGAAACGGGCACAAGGACGACACTCCGGAGCGGCTCCACCGGCTGCTCGCCGTGCGCCGCCGCGAGCGGACGCTCCTCGGGTACGAGTGGGACGTTCGTAACGACAACACCCGACTCGAACAGCAGGCGCACCTTGAGCCAGAACTGCGAACGTCGTCGCACCAGATGGAAGAGCGAGTCGCTCGAAACCTCCTCGGGCACGACTACCGTTACGAAGTCGTCGACATCTCCATGGAGCGACCGTACGTAGGCGCGAAGGCTGTGGACGCGACTCCCGTTCCCCGGCAAGGCGGTGAGGCCGCCCATCCGCGGAGCGAACGACGGCCACGCCGTGGACGTGCGTTCGAAGTCTTCGGAATCTCCGAAGAACACGGGGACGACGCGCTCCGGCCGGAGCGATCGAAGGTAACCAACGGCGTCGGCGGTCGCCAGGTCGAGGTCCGGTACCAGAAGAACGAACGTGTTCGCGACCCGCTCCGCCGGTGACACCTTCTTGACGCGAAGCGCTTGGCCGACGATGCGGTAGTGCCGGTTCACAGCGAGCAGCAACAGCATCAGCACCGGTATGGCCGCGATCACGATCCACGCGCCGTGGACGAACTTGGTGGCGGCGACGATCACCAGAACCACGCCCGTGGCCGTTGCCCCGAGCGCGTTCAGCGTCATGCCTCGGCGCCACCCCGGTTCCCTCAGGCGGTGCCACCGCCTGACCATGCCCGCCTGTGACAGCGTGAATGCCGTGAAGACACCGACGACGTACAGCTGGATCAGGTCGGTGAGGTTCGCGTCGAACACGTAGACGAGCGCCGAGGCCAGAACCGAGAGAACGATCACGCCGTTCGAGAACACCAGCCGGTCGCCGCGGTTCCTGAACTGCGACGGCGCGAACCGGTCGCGCGCCAGGATCGCGGACAAACGAGGGAAGTCCTGGTACGACGTGTTGGCCGCGAGGATCAGGATCCCGGCAGTCAACGCCTGGAGTGCGAAGTACGGCAGGGTGCGCCCGAACACCGTCTCGCCGATCTGCGATAAGACGGACCGCGACTCGGCGATCTCCTCGTTGACCCTGACGTGAAGGAGGACGGTCATGACGGTGAGGCCGATGAACATCGTCACGGTCATGGCGCCCATCGCCGCGAGCGTCGTCGCGGCGTTCCTCGCGTGCGGCCGGCGGAACGCCTGAACGCCGTCCGCGATCGCCTCCACGCCGGTAAGCGCCGTCGATCCCGAGGAAAACGCGCGGAGGATGAGGAACAGGCTCACGCCGGCATGCGCCTCAAGTGGCAACGACGCGGTCGGCGCAATAGGACATCCGTTGACGCAGCGGACGAGGCCCGTCGCCAGCATCACGAAGATGATCGTGACGAAGCCGTATGTCGGTAGGGCGAAAAGGATGCTGGCCTCTCGAACGCCGCGGAGGTTCGCCAGCGTCAGCAGGAGAACAAAACCGATCGCGACGAGCACCTTGTGATCCGCGAGCGAAGGCACCGCCGAGGTGACCGCGAGAACGCCGGCAACGACCGAGACAGCCACGGTGAGGACGTAGTCGATGAGCACGGCCGATGCGGCCGTGAGTCCGGGGATCGTCCCGAGGTTCTCGCGCGCGACGATGTATGAGCCCCCACCGTGCGGGTACGCCCGAACGGTCTGCCGGTACGAGGCGATGACGATGATCAGGACCGTCGCGATCACCAGCGCAATGGGGATGCGGTAGACGAGCGCCCCGGCTCCCGCCGTCACCAGGACGAGCATCATCTCCTCCGTCGCATACGCGTTGGACGAGAGCGGGTCGGAGGCAAAGACCGGAAGCGCGAGCGACTTGGGCAGGAGCTGATGCTCGAGCTTGTGGCTCGCCATCGCGCGCCCGATGAGGACGCGCTTCACCGTCGCCGTAGCGGCCACCTACGCCGTGAGCCCCTTCGGCCGCTCGGTCCTGGGCGCCTGCTCGAGATCGACCCGGGGTCGCTCGTCGTCGGCGTCCATCCGTCGCAGGACGTCGCCCATCAGATCCGCCTCATGTGAGGCATCGACCCACTCACGCCAGGTCAGCCAGGCGCGGAGGAGGGGCGAGACCAACATCCCCACGCACACGCCGAGGGCCAGGCCGGTCAGGAGATCCGCCGAAAGCGCAACACCGATCATGTCTCTCAGCGTGCACGCGAACGCGTCAGGAAGGTGTAAGGGCCGCGCCTCCGGCCGTAGAGAACTTGTAAGGACGGCCACGAGCTCCCGCACGTCTGTTGTGCTGCAGACGGCGTGGCGGGAAGCTTGCGTTTGATGCGCTGTCTGAGCGTTCGCACTCGCCGCGGCGGTATCGTCCGGCCGCTACTCGTCGCTGCCGTATCTGCCGGAGTTGCGACCTCGCTGGCGGCGGTCCCCGGCGGCATTTCGACGGCGAGCGCCGCCCTGGTCTACGTGCTCGCAGTTACCGGCGCGACGGCGTTCGCGGGGCTCCGCGCGGGGCTCGCCACGTCGATCCTCTCCTTCCTCCCGCTCAACTTCTTTTTCACGGAGCCGACCGGCACGTTCAGCGTGGCGAAGACCGAGGATCTCGTCGCGCTCGCCGCGTTCCTGATCGTTTCGGTGATCGTGGGCACGCTGCTCTCAGCGGCGGTCGCGCAGCGCGCGCGCGCGGAACGGCGCGAGCGCGAGGCCGTGTTGATGCAGCGTCTCGGCGCGCGCCTGTTGTCGGGGGAACCGCCGCAGGACGTGTTGGCGAGCTTCGCGCGGGCCGTGACCGACCTGTTCGGGATCGTCCGGTGCGAGATCCGAACGGATGTCACGGACGAGCCGGTGGTGTCTGAACGCCCGACCGCCGCCGCCGGCGTCCCGGAGGTCATGCCGATGGAGGCCGCCGGCCGCAAGGTCGGCGAGATCGTGTTGGTCCATGATGCCGAAGCGGATGGGCTCTCCGACGACGAGCGCAACGTCGTGCGCACGTTCGCCAGCCAGATGGCCCTCGCGCTCGAGGGCATGCGACTCGCGTCCGAGGCGTCGAAGGCGCGACTGGATGCGGAGACGAACAGCCTGCGCGCCGCGCTGTTCTCATCGGTGACACACGACCTCCGGACGCCGCTCGCGTCGATCACTGCGTCGGTCACGAGCCTGCTCGACGAGGGCGCGAGGTTCACGACGGGCGACCGGCGCGAGCTCCTCGAGACGATCCGCCACGAGGCCGAGCGGCTCAACCGGCTCGTCGGCAACCTCCTCGATCTGTCGCGCATCCGCGCCGGCGCCGTCACGCCCAACGCAACCCTCGGCGAGATCGACGACGTCATCGAAGGAGTGGTCGGACGCCTTCAGGCTGTCCTTGCCAGCCACCGGATCCGCCTCATGCTCCGGGGCGACCTTCCCGAGATCTCGATGGACGTTGTCCAGATCGACCAGGTGCTGACGAACCTCATCGAGAACGCCGTCAAATTCAGTCCGGCGGGAAGCGCGGTGACGATCTCCACCGCGAGATGGCACGACACCGCCGAGGTGCGCGTCGTGGACCACGGGCCCGGCATCCCCAGCGAGGAGCGCGAGCGCGTCTTCGAAGCGTTCGTGCGAGGAGAGCAGGGCTCGGCGACCGGCTCCGGACTCGGCTTGTCGATCTCGCGCGCGATCGTCGAATCGCACGGCGGACGGATCTGGATCGAGGGGACGCCCGGCGGCGGAACGACGGTCGTCTTCCGGCTTCCAGTCGCGGGAAGATGACGCTGAATGTGCTTGCCGTCGACGACGACGAGCAGATCCTCCGCGCGCTCCGGACCAGCCTCAAGGGGCGCGGCTACGACGTGCGCACGGCGTCGAACGGCGAAACCGCACTGGATATCCTTCGCGACGAGAAGGTGGATGTCGTTCTGCTCGATCTCGGGCTGCCTGGTATCGACGGACACGAGGTCATCCGGCAAGCCCGCGCGTGGCGAGACGTCCCGATCATCGTGCTCACGGTTCGAGACAGCCAGGAGCACAAGGTGGCCGCGCTCGACGCAGGCGCCGACGACTACGTCACCAAGCCGTTCGCGATCGAGGAGCTCCTGGCGCGGATACGCGCGGTTGGGAGGAGAGCAAGCGGGGAAACGCCGAGGGCGGTCCTCAGCTTCGGTGAGCTCGAGATCGACCTCGCCCGCGAAGCGGTGAAGCTCCGCGGTGAGCTACTCCATCTCACGCCGACGGAATACCGCCTGCTCGAGGCGATGGCAACGCATCCAGGCAAGCTGCTGACGCACTCGTGGCTGCTGCAACAGGTATGGGGGCCGCGGTACGCCGACGAATCGCACTACGTGCGCGTGTACGTCCGTCAGTTGCGACGAAAGCTCGGCGACGACCCGGCGACGCCGCGGTACATCGTCACGGAGTCAGGACTGGGCTACCGGTGGAAGCCGGAGCCGGAAGACCCGGCATGAGGACGTCGCGGCGTCAGACCGCGTGGGCGCCGGGCAGTCGGAGTTAGGCTACCGAGCCGTGAACGTGATCATCATGGGGTGCGGCCGCGTCGGGATCCTGCTGACACAGGAGCTAGCGAAGGCCGGCCACGGCGTGACGGTCATCGACAAGAACCCTCATGCGTTCGACCGACTGCCGCCGGGGTTCGACGCGCGGACGGTCGTCGGGGTCGGGTTCGACCGCGAGGTGCTCGAGGAGGCGGGGATCAAGGAGGCGGACGCGTTCCTCGCCGTGTCGAGCGGTGACAACTCGAACATCGTCTCCGCCCGCGTTGCGCGCGAGTACTACCACGTGCCTCGGGTCATCGCGCGGATCTACGACCCGCTTCGCGCCGACATCTACGAGCGGCTGAACATCCCCACGGTCTCGACAACCCGCTGGGGCGTGAAGCAGATCATGTTGATGCTCAGCCACGAACGCACCGAGATCA
>OCZV010000345.1_pt1 | contig 16964 bp, 14 predicted proteins | sample 1539051 | NCBI WGS metagenome assembly OCZV01 (sample SAMEA3113581, study PRJEB22503) | soil metagenome
CCCCGGCGTTGCGCAGGATCCCCGGGTCGGTGGTGACGACCCGATCGATCCGCCGCCCGGTCGCGTGTCGTGTCAGGACCCCGCGGGCGTGCTCGACGTCGGGAAGCTCGGGCACGCCGCCTACGCGCCGAGCGAGGCCAGGTGGACAGCGTCGACGGGTTGTGTCCCGGCCGACAGCACCCGGACGCGGTTGCCGGCGATCCGCTCCAGCAGCGCGGCCGCCATCTGTGAGCGCCCCGCGTTGTGGACGCACACGAACAGGACGGTCGGCGTGGTCACGAGGGCGGGGGGATGTAGCTGGCCCGGATCGGGGCGCGACGCTCGGCCTGGAGGACCCAGATCGATCCCTTCTTCAGCTTCAGGGGGCCGTTCTCCACGACGCCCTCGGCGACGAGGTGGGCCAGCAACTCCTCGATCACGTCGCCGTGCGTGCACAGCACGGTCGGCCGGGCGGCCACGTCGGCCAGGAGCGCCATGACCTGCTCCCGCGCGGAGCCTTCGCGGAGGCGGTCCTCGAGCTCGAGCGGGAGCCCCCGGGCCCGGGCGAGCGGCTCAACCGTCTGCCGGCAGCGAACGGCCGGGCTCGACAGGAGGCGCTCGATCGACCGTCCTTCGAGGACCTCGACCAGGCCCTCGGCCTGGCGATGCCCCTCGGCAGTGAGGGGACGGGCGTCGTCGGGACCGGTCCAGGCCTGACGGTCCTCGGCCTTGGCGTGCCGGGCGACGTACAGGTTGACGGTCTTCGCCCCGGCGTTCGGTGTGGGCGTATCGAGGAGGTCGAGGAGGCCGCGGTCGTGGGGGTAGCTCAGCGTCCGACCGGCAGCCTCGGCGCTCAGCCAGCGCACCTCGTCGATCTCCTCCGTGGCGGCGAACCGTCCGTCGAGCGGCCGCATCATCCAGTACCGGACGAGCTTGGATCGCCCCCTCCTATCGCGGTACGAGACGTGGCCGAGATCGCGTTCGAGCCGGCAGCGGAGCCCCGTCTCCTCATGGACCTCGCGAAGGGCCGCTTCTTCGTCGCGCTCCCCGGGCTTCAGCTTGCCCTTCGGAAAGGTCCAGTCGTCGTACGCGGGACGGTGCACCAGGAGGACCTCGCGCCGGCCGTCATCGGCCGTCCGAGCCACCACGCCGCCGGCGGCCCGAACGATCCCGCTCACCTCGCCACTTTCTCCGCGGCCCGGACCGCTCGCCGCCACTTGTCGGGGAACCGCCGCCTGGCCTGGTCGCGCCGACCGGCGATGGTCGCGGCCAGCCGGCCGGCGGCGAAAGCCACGGGCCCGGGCGCGTCTCTCGACGCCTCGCGCAGCCACGCCTCCGCCACCACGGCGTCCTGATGCTCGCCGAGGACCTCCTGGATCGCCTCGGCCCGCTTCGCCAGGCGGGCCGCGGGCTTGCCGAGGACCGGCGCGGCCGCCTCGGCCGCGTACCGGCAGCGCTTCGCTCGGATGCGGACGGTGTGGAGGGCCTCGTCGGACGGTGGATCCTCGAGCCGGTCCACGGCCCGCTCGAGCCTTCCCCAGGAGGCCTCGAGGATGACCCGGAGGGCTTCCTGCACCGGCGCCCCCGCGCCGGGACCAGGGTCCAGGGCCGTGCGCACCGCCGCGTCGAGGAGCGCCACGTATCGCTTCTGCCGGACAAGCTCCTCGAGCTGGGCCCTGGCCCTGTCTCGCCGCTGAGCGAGCAGCTCGAGCGGCGAAGCCACGGCCTCACGGTCCGCCTCGAGGAGCCCTCCAGCCGACCGCGACAGAAGATCGAGGAGCACCTCGGCGTCGCGCAGTGCTCCGAGCGCACCGGCGAGCCACTTCAGCTCCCCGCGAACCGACTCGGCCCGGCCGGCGTCGAGGTGTGCGCCGAAGCTTGCCAGGTCGGAGCGGAGCCGCCGGGTGGCGACCCGGCATTGGTGCACGGCTTCCGGATCCTCGCCGAGGCGGACGAGGGGGTCGTGAAGGATCAGCCGGCGGACCGACGAGGCCAGGGTCCACCGGATCACGTCGGCGGTCGACGAACCGGGGCCGGGCTCGGGGACCTCGACCTCCGGTGGCTCCTGAGCCCGCTCTCCGAGCGCCCGGACGTGCTTTGGGGTGGGATCGGCCGCGCCGGCGCCGGAGGCCGCCAGCCGGCCTCGGACGGCATCGAGCACCTCGTCGCCGGCGCCGTCCCGCAGCTCCACCTCGACCTCGCGGAACCGTCCGGCGGTCCCGCTGCCGTCGAGGATCGTCACGTCGTCGAGGGTGACGGTGGCCGCGGCCCCGCCTGGCAACCGGAGCTCGACCGGTTGGCGACTCGTCCGCAGCTTCGCCATCGGGTGGACCGGCGTGCCACGGAGGAAGGCCGTCAGCAGCTGGAGGGCCGCCCGAGGCGGACGGGAGGCCGGCCCGGGGAACGGGATCTCGGTCCGCACCAGGAGGTCGCCGGCCAGCTCGCCGGGGAGCTTGACGGTCCATCCCTCGCCGCCGCGGTGCCGCAGCGAGCACCCCCATCTCGCCAGACGGAGGTCCTCGGAATCCCAGTACGTGGTCCTGAACTGCTGGGCCTCGCCGGCGACGGCCTCCACGCCGTCGACGCGGCCGAAGTCGGGCAGCCGGAACCCGTCGGGGGCGGCCAGCTTCAGCTCGCGCTCACGCACGGACCGGGACCTCGTTCCCGAGGGCTCGCTTGATGGCGAGCTCCTGCAGCTCGACGTGCGTGTTGATTCCCTTCTGTCCGGACGGGGGGCTCCACGTGCCGTCCGGCCCGAGCGTCCAGGCCAGCGTGTCGTCCTCGAGGTTCACCCGGAGGATCTCGTCGAGCCGCCCCTGGAGGCCCGGGTCGGTGACCGGGGTGAACGCCTCGACCCGGCGATCGAGGTTCCTCGGCATCAGGTCGGCCGAGCCGATGAAGTACGTGCGCTCCCCGTCGCCGGGGCCGAACCGGAACACCCTGGCGTGCTCGAGGAACCGCCCCACGATCGACCGCACCCGTATCCCCTCGGAGAGGCCGGGCACGCCCGGCCGCAGGCAGCAGATGCTGCGGATGATGAGGTCGATCTCGGTCCCCGCCCGGGACGCGGCGTAGAGCGCGTCGATGATCTCCGGGTCGACCAGGTTGTTCGCCTTCATGACGATCCGGCCCTCGGGGCGCTCGGCCTCGCGTCGGATCAGATCGAGTATGGCCCGCCGCATCGTCAGGGGCGCCACCAGGAGACGGCGGTACCCCCCCTTGCGGCTGTATCCCGTCAGGTAGTTGAACAGGTCCGTCAGGTCCGCGCCGAGCTCCTGCTCGGCGGTGAGCAGCCCGACGTCCTCGTAGATCGTGGCCGTGGTGGCGTTGTAGTTCCCCGTCCCGACGTGAGCGTACCTGCGGATCCCGTCGCTCTCCAGGCGGACCACCAGCGAGATCTTCGCGTGCGTCTTCAGGCCGACCACGCCATAGACGACGTGCACCCCGGCCTCCTCGAGGGCGCGGGCCCACTGGATGTTGGCCTGTTCGTCGAACCTGGCCTTCAGCTCGACCAGGGCCACGGCCTGCTTGCCGGCCTCGGCCGCCTCGATCAGGGACAGCACGATGGGACTCTCCTGGCCCGAGGTTCGGTAGAGCGTCTGCTTGATCGCCAGGACTCTCGGATCCTTGGCTGCCTGCGCGATGAACGCCTCCACGGAAGTGGCGAAGGAGTCGTACGGGTGGTGGACGAGGACGTCGCCATCGCGCAGCGCGTCGAAGAGGTCGGGCGGAGCGTTCTCGGTGCCGGTCAGCCGGGGCTGCGTCGCGGGGATCCACGTCCGCTCACGGAGGTCGGGGCGCTTCAGCTCGTGGAGCATCCACAGGCCCGACAGGTCGAGGAGCGCCTCGGTCTCGTAGATCTCCTCGGGCCCGACCTCGAGCTCCCGCGCCAGCAGGTTCCGGACCTCCCCCGACATCGTCCGATCGACCTCCAGGCGGACCATGTGGGCGAAGCGCTGCCGTTGCCTCAGCTGATCCTCGATGGCCACGAGCAGGTCCGCGGCTTCCTCTTCCTCGACCTCGATGTCGGCGTTCCGGGTGACCCGGAACGGATGGCTGGCCACGATCTCCATCCCGGGGAACAGCTCGCCGAGGTGGAGCGAGATGACCTCTTCGAGCGGCACGAACACGTCTCCCTCGTCGATCAGAACGAACCGGGGGAGCAGCGGCGGGACCTTCACGCGGGCGAACCGCCGGACCCCCGTGCGCGAGTCGCGTACCAGCACGGCCAGGTTGAGGGACAGGTTCGAGATGTAGGGGAACGGGTGGGCCGGGTCCACGGCCAGCGGTGTGAGCACCGGGAAGATGTGCTCGCGGAAGTACGCGCCAACGCGGCCGATGTCGTCTTCCTCCAGCTCCTCGGCCCGGGCGATCCGGATGCCCTCGCGCTGGAGGGCCGGCATGAGCTCCTCGAGGAACAGCCGCTCCTGCCGGGCCACGTGCTCGCGGACCCGGGCCCGGATCGCCTCGAGCTGCTCCTGGGGCGTGAGGCCGTCGGTCGACCCTGCGGCCACGCCCATCCGGACCTGCTCCTTCAGGCCGGCCACGCGGATCTGGAAGAACTCGTCGAGGTTCGAGCCCACGATGGCCAGGAACTTCACTCGCTCCAGGAGCGGCCGCTCCGGGTCCTCGGCCAGGGCCAGCACGCGCTCGTTGAACCCGAGCCACGACAGCTCCCGGTTCAGGTACCGGTCCTGAGGGGTTGCGGGATCGTTCGGGGAGTCGGGTCGCTCTGAGGCCACGGCTCAGTCGACGAACTTGTAGCCGAGTCCCCGGACCGTGACCAGGTGCACGGGCCGGTGCGGATCCTCCTCGATCTTTCGGCGTATCCGCTTGACGTGCACGTCCAGCGTCTTGGTGTCCCCGAAGTAGTCGGATCCCCACACGAGGTCGATCAGCACGTCGCGGGTCAGCAGTCGCCCCTTCCGGCGCAGGAACGTTTCCAGGAGGTCGAACTCCTTGGGCGGGAACGCGACCGCCTCGCCGCGGACCCTGGCCTCGTGCCTGGCCACGTCGAGCTCGATCGGCCCCCCGACCACCACCTCCTGACGGTCCCCAACCTCGGGGCCGTCCACCCGGGCCCGCCGGAGGTTGGCCCGCACTCGCGACACCAGCTCGCGCATCGAGAACGGCTTGGTCACGTAGTCATCGGCGCCGAGCTCGAGGCCGGCCACCTTGTCGGCCTCGGAGTCCTTCGCCGTGACGATGATCACCGGCACCGAGGACTCGATGCGGATCGCCCGGCACACGTCGAAGCCGGTGACCTCGGGGAGCATCAGGTCGAGGACCACCAGGTCGGGGCTCGACTCCCGGAACCGCTCAAGGGCCCGGCGGCCGTCGGGGGCGAGCTCGACCGCAAACCCCTCCCGCTCGAGGTTGTAGCGGATCGAGTCGGCCAGCGACGACTCGTCCTCCACGACCAGGATCCGGCCGTGCCCGTCACCTCCCAGGGCCCACCTCCGGGTGCGAGGCGTCGGTGAACTCCTGGAACTCCCCGGTCAGCAAGAAGGCCACCTGTTCGCCGATGTCCACGGCGTGGTCGCCGACCCGCTCGAGCTGCCGGGAGACGATCATCATCCGGATCGCCCACTCCAGGATGTCCTGGTCGTCGGAGCAGGCGGCCACCTCCCGGTACATGCTCCGGTTGAGCCGATCCACCGGATCGTCCATCTCGGGGAGCCGTTGGGCCAGTTCGAGGTCTCGCTTCACGAACGCGTCGAGGGAGGCCCTGATCATGGGCCGGACCACATCCGCCATCTCACGGAGGTGGGTGAGGATCCCCTGGTTCGCCGGGAGCGCCTTCGTCGCTCGCGCGATCTTCACGATGTTCACGGCGATATCACCGATGCGCTCGAGGTGGAGGTTGACGTGGATGATGACGGAGAGCAGTCGGAGGTCGCCGGCCACCGGGGTCTGGAGCGCCAGTAGCTCCAGCCAACGCCGCTCGATGTCGAGGTACCGCTCGTCGATGGCATCGTCCCCGGCGATCACCGCGTCGATCTCGGCGTCGTCGCGCGAAGTCAGCACGTCCACGGCGCGGCCGAGCGCTCGCTCTGCCAGCTCGCCGAGCGAGAGGATCTCGAGCTCGAGGGCCTCGAGCTCCTCATGGAAATGCCGCCGTGCCCTCATCGACCTCGCCATCCAGTGGATCCCCGTGCGGGCCACCTCACGCCTCGCGGGTCGATGGTACCGCTCCTGGCGTCCGTGAGCCCTGAGGGCCAGGAGGCGAGCGTCGGAGCGTTCGCACGTCTCGAGGATACGCGGGCCGGCCGGACGAACGCCGTCGGCATCGTCGGTTGGGGCGAAACGTTCCCTCGGCGGCCACCGAGCGACCCCCTTCCGGTCACCGAACGGTCACGTTGCGGTCCGGTTCGTGCGGGGGTGCATGTTCACCTCCAGTTCACCTCCGGGACAGGGTGCGGCCACGACCGCGACCTAGCATCCGCTCGCAGTAGAGGCACCCCCCGAGGGGAAGGAGACGGGAATGCGGAAGCGAAGGATGCTGGTGGCCGGGGTCGTCGCGCTGGCTCTGGTCGGCGCCGCTTGCGGCGAGTCGGACGACACGGGCAGTGGAGGCGGCGGGGGAGGAGAGGATCAGGCCCTCACCGGCTCGGTCTTCATCTCCGGCTCGTCCACGGTCGAGCCGATCAGTTCGCTGGTCGCGGAGCTGTTCGCCGAGGAGAACCCAGACGTTGAGATCACCGTCGAGGGCCCCGGCACCGGGGACGGCTTCGAGCTGTTCTGCAACGGTGAAACCGACATCTCCGACGCGTCCCGGCCGATCGAGCAGGAGGAGATCGACGCCTGCGCGGAGAACGGGATCGAGTACACGGAGCTCGAGGTGGCACTGGACGGGATCTCCGTGCTGACCTCGCCGAACAACGACGTCGCTACCTGCCTGAACAGCGGCGACCTGTACGCGCTGGCGGGCCCGGAGTCCGAGGGCTTCGATGCCTGGTCCGACGCGAACGACCTGGCGGCGGAGGTGGACGCCTCGGCCGCTCCCTACCCGGACGTGCCGCTGGACATCACCGCTCCCGGCGAGGAGTCGGGGACCTACGACGCGTTCATCGAGCTGTCCGGGATCCCGGACATCGCCATCGAGCAGGGGCTCTCGGAGGATGATTCGGAGACGACCAGGCCCGACTACCAGGCCTCGGCCAACGACAACGTGATCATCGACGGGATCGCCGGGTCGGACACGTCGTTCGGGTGGGTCGGGTTCTCGTTCTACGAGCAGAACCAGGACGTGGTCAAGGCCTTCGAGATCGACGGTGGCGAGGGATGCGTGGCTCCCTCGTTCGACACGATCTCGGACGCCTCGTACCCGCTCTCCCGGTCGCTGTTCATCTACGTGAACAACGCCAAGGCGGCCGAGAGCGAGGCGCTGACCGCGTTCGTCGACTTCTACCTGAGCGACACCGGCCTGCGCACGGCCGTCGAGGAGGTCGCCTATGTGGTGCTCCCCGACGACCGCATCGAGAACACTCTCAGCACCTGGGAGGGTGCCAAGCCTGCGTAGCACGAACCGACGTTCGAGCGGGCTGGGCCGAAGGATACCCGTGAACCGGGTATCCTTCGGCTCCCCGCGCATGGGGGAGGGAACGTGGCGGCGGTAGGGATCGCGGAGCTCCAGGGGGACATCCGGAGGCGGCGCCGAGAGGCCCGCATCCGCCGGGTCTTCCTGGCCGCCGCCGGTATGGCCATCGTCATCAACCTGGCCATCCTCTTCTCCCTCTTCGACGGGGTCGTCGACTTCTTCCGCGAGCTCGACGAGGGCCCCGGGCTGGGCGCACTGTGGAACGACACGGGCTGGTTCCCCCGGCGAAACCTCTTCGACGTGAAGACGGTGTTCGTGGGGACGCTGATGATCTCGGTGATCGCCATGCTCGTGGCCACGCCTCTGGGCCTGGGGGCGGCCATGTACCTGTCGGAGTACGCGAGCCGGCGAGCCCGGCGGGTCCTGAAGCCGATCCTGGAGGTCCTTGCGGGGATCCCCAGTGTGGTCATGGCCTACTTCGTGATCAGCTTCATCAGCCCGGACATCGTGCAGCGGATCTTCACCACCGCCACCTTCTACAACATGCTCGGGGCCGGGATCGGGGTGGGCATCCTGATCAGCCCGATCGTGGCCTCGGTGGCCGAGGACGCCATGCACGCCGTTCCGGACACGCTGCGGGAGGCCTCGTTCGGGCTCGGGGCCCGCCGGAAGTCGACCACCCTCCGGACCGTGCTCCCCGCGGCGGTCTCCGGCATCGTGGCTGCCCTGATCCTCGGCGTGTCGCGGGCGATCGGTGAGACCCTCGTGGTGACCCTCGCCGCCGGGGCCACGGGGGGCTCGGCGTTCACGGTGGACCCCCTGGGGCCCGGTCAGACCATGACCGCCGCCCTGGCCTCGCTGGCCACCGGCTCGGATCAGGTCAAGGGCGGCAGCGCCGCCTTCCCCAGCCTGTTCTTCCTCGGGGCGATGCTGTTCCTGTTCACGCTGGCGCTCAACCTGGTCAGCGATCGGTTCGTGCGCCGCGTCCGGAAGAGGTATTGACCCATGGCCGAGACCGTCACCATGGAGCGTCCGGGCCCGACGTCCGACGCCGTGCGGCGAGCCCTGCGGGGAAAGCGGGTCGACCTCGGCGGCCTGGCCTTCCAGGCCGCGCTCCTCCTGGCCTTGCTCCTGGCGCTGGCCATCCTGGTGACGCTGATCGCGGACGTCCTGGCCACGGCGCTGAAGGTGTTCGCCGACCGGGGCACGACCTTCCTCACCGACAACCTCTCGTCGCTCCCCGAGCGGGCCGGCGTGGGACAGGGGATCGTCGGCTCCCTGTGGCTGATGGGGTTCGTGGCCGTGATCGCGTTCCCGCTCGGCATCGCCGCGGCCATCTACCTCGAGGAGTACGCCAGCGACAACCGGTTCACCCGGTTCCTGACCGCCAGCATCCGCAACCTGGCCGGGGTGCCCTCGGTGGTGTACGGGCTCCTGGGCCTGGCCCTCTTCGTCCAGCTGTTCGCCGGCGTGACCGGGGGCCGGAGCCTGCTGAGCGGCGGGCTCACGATGTCGATCCTGGTCCTCCCGATCGTCATCATCACCTCGGCCGAGGCGATCCGAGCGGTGCCTCAGGGGATCCGCGAGGCCGGCTTCGGCGTGGGGGCCACCCGATGGGAGGTCGTCAGGAGCCACGTGCTGCCATACGCTGCCCCCGGCGTGCTCACCGGAACGATCCTGGCCCTGGCCCGGGCTCTCGGCGAGGCCGCTCCGCTCCTGCTGATCGGGGGCGCCCCGACGTTCTTTGCCGGGGGGGACCGCGGGTTCGTGGAAACGCTCCAGGGCGAATACACGGCCCTCCCGGCCATCATCTTCACGTGGTCGCGCAAGTCCCTCCGGGCGTTCGGGGACTCCACCTCAGCGGCCATCGTGGTCCTGCTCGCAGTGCTCCTGTTGATCAACGCGACGGCGATCTACCTGCGGAACCGGTATGAGCGAAAGTGGTGATAGCGTGGAATCCGAGACCGTGACCGAGCGAACGGACGTCGGCGAACAGGCTCAGGCCGGCCCACACCTCGACGTGCGGCACTCCGAACGATCGGGCCGCTCGGTGATCTTCGACCTCCAGGACGTGTCCGTCCTGTACGCGAGCTTCCGGGCGGTCCGCGACGTCTCGCTGCCGATCCGGGAGAACGAGATCACCGCGCTGATCGGGCCGTCCGGCTGCGGCAAGACCACCGTCTTGCGCTGCCTCAACCGGATGAACGACCTGATCGAGGGCGCCAGAGTGGAGGGAACGATCCTGTACCACGGCATCGACCTGTACGACGCCAGGGTTGACCCGGTCGAGGTGCGGCGTCGGGTCGGGATGGTGTTCCAGAAGCCGAACCCGTTCCCGAAGTCGATCTACGACAACGTCTCGTTCGGCCCGAAGATCGCCGGGTACCGAGGGAGCATGGACGACCTGGTCGAGGAATCCTTGACCCGGGCGGCCCTCTGGGACGAGGTCAAGGACAAGCTGAAGGAGTCGGGTATGGCCCTGTCCGGCGGTCAGCAGCAGCGGCTGTGCATCGCCCGGGCCATCGCCACCCGGCCGGACGTGATCCTGATGGACGAGCCGTGCTCGGCGCTCGACCCGATCGCCACGCTTCGGATCGAGGAGCTGATGCAGGAGCTCGTGGCCGATTACACGATCGTGATCGTGACCCACAACATGCAGCAGGCTGCTCGGGTCAGCGACCGGACGGCGTTCTTCACGGTCGACGTGCGCGAGGACGGACAGCGGACCGGCACGCTGGTCGAGTTCGACCGGACCGAAGTCATGTTCACGAACCCGTCGGAGAAGCGGACAGAGGACTACGTCACCGGCCGGTTCGGCTAGACGGAGCTAGACGCGGCGGCCCGGCCCCGAGGGGTGGGGTAGCCGACCACCACGTCGTCGAGGAACTGCCGCCGCAGGGTCTCCGCCATCCGCTCGAGGCGCGTACACGCCTCGACCAGCGCGTGCGGCTCGGTCGCCCCGGCCACGCTGGTCGCCAGGCGGCGGAGCTCGTCCACGACGTCGGACAGCCGGAGGACGGGCGGGGCCACCGGGGGAAGGTCGGCGGCCCCGCCGGACAAGCGTTCGACGACACGGGGAGGCTCGTCGTCGGGGGGCTCCGCGAACTCGGCCTCGCAGAGCTGGCAGCGGGTGCCGACGACCGCCCCCGCGGAGAGGCACACCGGGCAGTCGCGAACGGCCGCGTCCGTCATCGCGGGCGCCGTTCTGCGGTCAGCGCGACGAGCGAGCGGACCGCCGTGGTCCCGATCCGTCGCCGTGCGGCAGCGGCCACCTCGTCCAGGGGCTGCTCGAGCGGCGGACGGCCGACGCGCTCGAGGGGCCGAGCTGGCCGGCCATCCGGTGGTCGGGTGGGCGTCGTGACCACGGTGTCACGGTATCGAGGGGGCGTGGCCGTTCGGGGGAGGACATGCGAACGCCGGACGGCCGCGGGGGGAACGTTCTGGAGACGGCCGGACCCGCCCCTGGGGGTGGGGGCGGGTCCGGCTGGCTGCGGGGTGGGTCAGTCCGCCGGGGTGATCAGCAGGAGCTGGCCGTCCTCCACGGTCCGCGGCGCCGGGGCCGTGGTGGGGGAGTGGGCCTGCACGTCCGTGAGCCAGGTGTCGGGTCCGAACACCGCGGATGCGTCCACGATGCCGCTGGTCTCCCACACCCCGGGGCCGACGGGGATGCCGTCCCGGCCCGGGGGATCGAGCTCCGCGACCCGAAGCCCATCGGGGTCCACCCGGGAGGTCCACGGTCCGCCGCCGAGGTCGAAGCGCCACACGCTGCCCTCCCGGCCCTTGGCGGCCATGACCAGACGGCTCTCGGTGGTTCCGTCCTCGTTGATCATCAGGAAGCCCTCGCCGACGTCGACGTTGTCCGGGCTGATGGCGGTGTCACCGCCGTCGGCGATCACCTCGTCGGCGTTGTACACGACGTGCAGACCGGCGTTCCCGAGGACGTTCCCCGGGTTGAGCTGGAGCGTGTACAGGCGTCCCAGCTCGTTCTCCCCTCCGGTGCTGGACCCGGTTGTCACGAAGTGGAACAGGTTCCGGTGCTGGAGGTCGAAGGCGCCGTCCTCGGGGCGCACGAAGGCGAAGGCACCGAGAGCGTCCACCGCCGTCTCGAGCTGGACGTCGGTCATGCCCTCGGCTCCGGGGATCCGGACCCACTCACCGCCGATCGTGCCCTCGGCGAAGGTGGCCTCCGAGTTCGCTCCCGGTGTCGTCGAGCGGAAGACGTACAGCTGCCCGTCCACGAGGCCGTTGCGCTCGAGGACGCTGTCCGAGTGCGGCCGCTTCCGCCCAACGAACAGGTACAGCTGGGAATCCGGGGTCGCGGGACCGTCCTCGAGGGAGAGCATCACCGTACGCTGACCGGTCCCCGACATGACCAGGGTGTTCTCCTTGGAGAAGCGGCCCAACTCGGGAAGCGCGTGCAGCTCGTCGTCGAAGATGGCCACGCTCTGCCCGCCACGGCCGTCGAACGAGCTGGCTCCCGTGGTCTCCTCGTTCGTCAGGTAGATGTACCGGTCGAAGCCCTGGTCCGGGCCGGCCAGCGAGCCGGAGCAGAACCGCCCGAACCCGGGTGTGGCGTTGCCCTCGACCGCGGGCGTTGCCGGGTTATCGGTCTCGGCAGCCGCTCCGATCGGGGTGTCCTCAACGAACACCTGGTCGTAGGCCCGCTCGCCGGCCACGACGTCGCCGTCCTCGTCTAGCACGAGCCGGGACACCAACGCTCCTCGGTTCAGGGCACCGCCGAGGACCGGCTCGGAGAGGACAGTGTTTCCTAACTCGTGGTTCAGGTACACGGTCGCCGTGCCGTCGTCGTTCGGATGGACCCCGATCCCATCCGGAATGCCGATCATCTGGAACGTCTTCGACGGGTCGCTGGCCTCCGGCACCGTGTCGGCCACGCTCCACAGGGCGTCGACCTCGTAGGTGGTTCCGATGGGGACGACGTACGGCTTCACCGACGTGTCCGCCGCCGCTGTGGAAACGAGGATCGTTACGATCGCCACGGCCATGGCTCCCATAGCCATGCTGCGTCTCATGCGGACTCCCTTCGCTTGGGCCGGCCCCGGCGGCCGGCGTCGCCCCTAGAACTAGTGGACCGATCGGAGCGCCCGAGGACGCCGGCGCGGCGGTGAGGTGAAGAGTTGGGGAACGGGCCGGGCCGCCTCGAGGGGCCGCATAATGCCCGCATGAGGGCCGATCTGCCCACGGGCACCGTGACCTTCCTGTTTACGGACATCGAGGGGAGCACCCGGCTCCTCGATGTCCTGGGCGACCGGTACCCCGCGCTGCTGGAGAGCCACCAGCGGATCCTCCGCGAGGCGTTCGGCGGCCGTGGCGGCATCGACGTGTCCACCGAGGGCGACTCCTTCTTCGTGGTGTTCCGGACGGCCCCGCAGGCCGTGGCCGCCGCCGTCGAGGCCCAGCGGGCCATAGCCGCCCACGAATGGCCGGAGGGCGCCGCGGTCCGGGTCCGCGTGGGCCTTCACACCGGCGAGGGGATCCTCGGCGGCGACAACTACGTGGGGGTCGATCTCCACCGGGCCGCCCGGATCGCCGCCGCCGGGCACGGCGGCCAGATCGTGGTCTCCGAGGCCACCCGGGCCCTGGTGGAGCCGGCGGCGCCCGAGGGGGTGGCGTTCCGAGACCTCGGTGAGCACCGGCTGAAGGATCTGTCCCACCCCGAGCGCCTGCACCAGGTCCTGGGCGACGGGCTCCCGGCCGAGTTCCCTGCGCTCCGATCGATGGACGCGCGACCGAACAACCTGCCCGTCCAGCTCACCAGCTTCGTGGGACGCCGCCGGGAGCTCGAGGGGGTCAAGGAGGCGATCCGGGCCGGCCGTCTCCTCACGCTCACGGGGCCGGGGGGGACCGGGAAGACCCGGCTGGCGCTCCAGGCCGCCCGTCAGCTGCTCCCGGAGTTCGAGCACGGGGTATTCTTCGTGGCCCTGGCGCCGATCACCGAGCGAGGCCTGGTCCTGCCGGCGGTGGCGAAGGCGCTCGGCCTGCCAGAGGCCACCAGGGAGAGCACCGGCGAGGCGCTGGTCGAGCACCTCCGCGACAAGCGGCTCCTCCTGGTCACCGACAACTTCGAGCAGGTCCTCGATGCCGCGCCCGACGTTGGCATGCTCCTGTCGAGCACCCAGGGCCTCAGCCTGCTGGCCACCAGCCGCGAGCCTCTGGGGCTCTCGGGGGAGCGGGAATACCCCGTCCCGCCGCTCGACCTTCCTGATCCGGCCCACCTCCCCGCGATCGAGGGGTTGTCGCAGTACGAGGCCGTCTCGCTGTTCGTGGAGCGGGCCATGGCCGTGCAGCCGGGGTTCCAGGTCACCAACGAGAACGCGCCGGCCGTGGCGGAGATCTGCGCCCGGCTCGACGGCCTCCCGCTGGCCATCGAGCTGGCCGCGGCCCGGGTGAAGATCCTCGCCCCCCAGGCCCTGCTGGCCCGGCTCGACCGGGCTCTCCCGTTGCTGGCCGGTGGGTCCCGGGAGCTCCCGCAGCGGCAGCGGACCCTGCGTGACGCCATCGCCTGGAGCTACGACCTGCTGGAGGAACCGGAGCGCCCCCTGTTCGCGCGGCTCTCGGCTTTCGTCGGCGGGTTCACCCTCGAGGCGGTCGAGGCGGTGGCCGATCCGGGCGGCGACCTCGGCCTCGACCCGTTCGACGGGGTGGCGTCGCTGACGAACAAGAGCCTGCTCCGGCAGATGGTCACCGGGCCCGCGGAGCCCCGGTTCTTCATGCTCGAGACGATCCGCGAGTACGCAGCCGATCGGCTCGCCGAGGCGCCCGACGCGGACGAGATCCGCCGGCGCCACGCCCGGTTCTTCCTCGCGCTGGCCGAGCGGGCCGAGCCGGAGCTCACCGGCCCCGACCAGGTCCGGTGGCTCGACGCCCTGGAAGCCGAGCACGACAACTTCCGGGCGGCCCTGGCCTGGGCGGCCGAGCACGAGCTCGACTCGGCCCTCCGGATGGGGGGGGCACTGTGGCGGTTCTGGCAGTTCCGAGGACACCTCCGGGAGGCCGCCGAGCGGCTGGAGGGGATCCTGGAGCGCCCCATGCCGTGGGACCCCGAGGCCAGGGCCAGGGCGCTGGAGGGGGCCGGCGGCGTGGCCTACTGGATGGGCGACTTCGCCCGGGCCGGCCAGCGGTACCAGGAGTGCCTGACGATCCGGCTCGAGCAGGGCGACCCCCGGGCCATCGCCGAGGCCCAGTACAACCTGGCGTTCGCGCACGGGATCGCCCCCCCGCCCATCCAGGACCTGGATACGGCCGCGCGCCTCCTGGATGAGGCCCTGGCGCTGTTCGGGGAGCTGGGCGATGAGGAGGGAACGGCCAAGGCGACCTGGGGCCTGGCCACGATGGCCTACGGGCGAGAGGATTGGGCCGGAGTGGCGGAGCTGGGGCGAGCCAGCGTGGAGAAGTTCCGCGGGCTCGACAACCCCTTCGGCCTGGGCTGGGCCCTCCACCTCGAGGGGCTGGGCCTGGCCGTTCTGGGCCGCTCGGAGGAGGCCGAGGCCGCCCTCAGAGAAGCCATGGGGATCTTCCTGCCGAGCGACGACCGCTCAGCGCTGGCCCTGCTCGTGGCGGACCTGTCGATCCTGGCCGAGAGCCGCGGGGAGGTCGAGCGAGCCCTCAGGCTGGCCGGCGCCGCCGAGAGGATCGAGGAGGAGATCGGCACGGGCCTCCTGGTCAGCGACACGACCGTGTCGAAACGACTCCGGAAGCTGAAGGCTCGGCTCCCGGCCGCCGAAGCCGAGCCGATCCTGGCCGAGGGCCGGCGCATGACGGTGGACGAGGCGCTGGCATTCGCCAAGGACTGGCTCGAGCCGGGTCGGGACTGATCTCTACAGGGTCAGGCCGGTGATCCCCCGCCAGGCCAGGCGGACCAGCGTGTCCACTCTCTTCGCCCGATGCTCCTTGGACGCACCGGGGTCCCGCTGGGCGGCGGTCTCGGCCATGCCGATCAGCCCCAGGGCCACGTCCGAGGCCTTATCCCGGCCCAGTCCGCCCTTCGACTCCCGAACGATCACGTCGGTGACCTGGTCGAGGACCTCGTCCCGGAACCGGGCCAGCATCTCGCGGAACTCTCGCTCCGGGCCGACGGCCTCCTGCATCAGGAGCCGGAAGCCGGCGCCCTCCTCGTCGACGAAGTCGAAGTAGGCCTGGAAGGAACCGCGGATCCGCTCGCGGTTGCCCCGGGAGGTCTCCATCGCTTCCTGGAGCCGTTCCTTCAGCCGGGCCAGGTCTGCCTCGAGGAGGTCGCGGTACAGGTCCCGCTTCGAGGGGAAGTGGTCGTAGAGGATCGGTTTCGTGACCCCGGCCTCGCGGGCCACGTCGTCCATCGTCACGACGTGGTACCCCCTCGCCGCGAACACCTTGCGGGCTACCTCGAGCAGCTGCTTGCGCCGCTCGGGGGCCCGCATCCGCCGCTTTGCCCCGGTCGCCATTGACCCCTTTCCTACCTGGTGGTAACCTACCAGTCGGTAGGAACGAGCGCCATCCAGCACATTCTGTCGGGGTGAAGCGTGGATTTCCAACTGACCGAGGATCACCTCACGGCCCGCAAGTGGGCCCACGATTTCGCGGAGCGGGAGATCCGGCCCGTGGCGCCGGAGTACGACGAGACGGAGGAGTTTCCGTGGCCCGTGGTCAAGAAGGCCGCCGAGGTCGGGCTGTACTCGATGGAGTTCTGGACGGAGATGGTCACCCCCGACCCGACCGGGCTCATCCTGCCGGTGGTGATGGAAGAGGGGTCCTGGGGGTGCGCCGGGATCAGCCTGGGCATCTTCGGTACCGGGCTGCCGCTGGCGGCGCTGGCGTACTCGGCCACGCCGGAGCAGCTCGTGGAGTGGGCGCCGAGGATGCTGGGGACGCCCGAGGACCCCAAGCTTGGGGCCTTCGCCGTGACCGAGTCCGAGGCCGGCTCCGACGTGTCGGCGCTCCGGACCACGGCCGTCCGCGACGGCGACGAGTGGGTGCTGAACGGCCGAAAGGTGTTCATCACGAACGGCGGCATCGCCGACGTGCACGTGGTGGTGGCCACGGTCGACCCGGAGCTGGGGCATCGCGGCCAGGCCGCGTTCATCATCGGTCCGGGGACGCCGGGGCTGTCGCAGGGGAAGAAGGAGCGGAAGCTCGGCATCCGTGCCTCGCACACCGCGGAGGTGGTGCTCGAGGACTGCCGGATCCCGCTGGAGAACGTGGTCGGGGGGATGGAGCGGCTGGAGGCGAAGCTTGAGCGGGCCCGGGCCGGCCAGACCCGACAGCACCACGCGCTGAAGACGTTCGAGATGACCCGGCCGTCGACGGCGGCCCAGGCTCTGGGGATCGCCCGGGCCGCGCTTGAGTACTCGATCGACTACGCCAAACATCGGCAGACGTTCGGGAAGCGGATCCTCGACCACCAGGGGATCGCGTTCAAGCTCGCCGACATGGCCCTCGAGGTCGACGC
>OCZV010000346.1_pt1 | contig 16936 bp, 16 predicted proteins | sample 1539051 | NCBI WGS metagenome assembly OCZV01 (sample SAMEA3113581, study PRJEB22503) | soil metagenome
GTGCAAAGATAAACTCAATGGCAGAGCCAAATGGAATAGTGATAGGTGGAGATCTGTATCAAATCATAAAATCATTTTCTTTTATTGACAAATACTACCAGTTCAAAGAATTGAGAGGAGGATATTCTATTGGTTTTACTCATAGGTATCCGATATATCGTGTGTTGAGCAAGAATAATAACGATATATCTGAAATAGCTATCAATAGCGTTAATGAACTATTTACCTCGAAAAGAACTTCAACAATAAAAGATATTCAAACCAAACAACGACAACCACCATCGCAACTGTTGCAGCAGAACCAGCAGAAACAGCAGCAACAAAAATACTCTGCCAACATCATGGTAGTAGATGATGAGCCAGATACAGTCTTTACTTACAAGCATATTTTATCTGCTGAAGGATACAATGTAGAAGCCTTTACAGATCCTCAGGAAGCACTAAAGCGGTTTGTACAACTACCAGATCCTTCTTCTTATTATCAGCTAGTACTTTTGGACATAAGGATGCCAAGGTTAAATGGGCTTCAGCTGTTCTATAGGATAAAAGCAGTAAGCCCTGCTACTAGGATAATGTTTGTATCTGCACTTGATATAGCTGAAGAATTGACAAGCATATTGCCTGATATCAAATACGACGATATCATCAAAAAGCCACTAAAAAGAGAATATTTTATCAGCAAGATAAATTCAGTTCTTAACCCCCGGCCTGTTCATTTTGAGAGCTTAGGTGCATAATGCAAAAACTAACTAAGCTGTAGTATCAATTTTCATAGATCAGCTAAGATACCGTCCCCTGTGTTTGTTCTAATTAGAATGCAGTATTTCATTTAGCTTTTGCGTCAGCTCTTCAAGTTTATAGAATATAAGAAATGCCAGATGGACGCTCCGCTCCTCAGATATTGCACAAATGGCTTGCTAGCCTCTGCCACGATATCATGCGTCTTTTTCTGTGCTTGTCTAAAGCTGATCTCAGATAATTTCCATTCTATTGGAGATTTGTTTTTCAATGGCTGATACTATACTAAGTATACTTTATAAATTAGCAAAGGGGTAAAAGTATAATTGCAAAAGTCAGTGTCTCAAGAGAAACAATATCCTACTATGTCCGAATGGCTCCTACCTGAGGTGAAGTTTGCTCAATGCCCCATCAAGACTACCTTGGGTGTGTTGGGCAAAAAGTGGACAATGCTGATAATGAGAGATATCGGCATACTTGGTGTGGACCGATTCAATCGGCTTCTCGATTCCATTCCGGGCTTGACACCTAGGGTTTTGTCGATGCGTTTAAAAGAGCTAGAGAAAGAGGGATTCATTGAGCGCATCAAGGAAGAAAAAAAATCTCCGATGGTTGTGCGCTGGGTGCTTACGGAGAAGGGAAGAGATACTCTACCAATGTTGTTGCATTTTACCGCTTTTGCCTCAAAGTGGCACGCTGATGTGGTATTTGAGGACAAGATTCCTCGACGGCCTGACGAATTGTTCCAGCCAAAGGCTATGAAAGTCGTGCGAAGTATGATTGATACTTGAGCAAAAAACAAGGCATAACAGTACCACATTGACAACGGTGGCCTTAATGCGAGGTATAGTATATAGCTATTGCAGTAAGAATGCTCCTATCGATATTGAAAATCTGTAAGCATTAATCGAGATCTTTAGGATCCTTGAAACAGTTTCTACTACCATACAACGAAATCAAATAAAGGTAAGAATTCTCTAAAAGCTTAAGATATCAAAAGAGTGCTTGAAATACTGCGTGAGCCTCTATGATCTTAGAGACTCACGTTTGATCGCATCCTCGCCAGCTGGTCTCGCTTGGGATCAGCTGGCGAGTTTCGTTGCCAGTTCGAAGCTATCATTATTATACGTTTCAAGCAGGATGTTTGCAGTCGTCCTGTTGAGAGTTGACACTATAATAGGTCAATTCCATGATAGAGCAATTATTAAACTATCGAACTAACCTTGTACTTCTCGACAAGGAGTTAATTGCTCCGAGTATACTTCAATATGTATATGCCCCTATTTAAAGGAACAATAAAACCGTCCGCTTTATTAGATAACAATATCACTACTACTAGCTTTTTATCTTCTTAATGTCCTCTTGAATGTATTCTAATAATGTGCCATTGGTTCCATTTACTTTAAAGGCTGAAACAAGAAATAAATTCTTACTGCGCGGAATATTAATGCCAGATGTGCGATGTCTGAATATCTTCTGTCTATGTTACTATGGTCGGCATTTTCCTTACAAGGAGGCATTATCCAACTCAAAAGGATAAAATGGAGAGTACTGTAATAATAGCATCCCACCGGATAGCGGAAAATGACATAAACGTTTCGTAAATTATTGTCCCTGAAAAAGTTGGTTGTTGTAACAATCAATCCAGATCCGCTGCAGCAGAGCAGTTTCAATATATTGCTGTCATGTATTAGGGATTTGCTAGGTCTGCAAGGCGTTTCACCAAATCTCGAACTGTAATTGGCTTTTTAAGATAACACTTTACTTCCTCCAGAAATGGAAATGAACTTCTGAACTCTCCGCGAGATTCATCGTAGGCAGTTAGAAAACATACCTTTACTTTATTATCTATGTCCCTGATTTTGCTATATAGTTGAAAGCCATTCAATCCCGGCATTCTAATGTCCAGAATCAATAGGTCATATACCCCTGGTCTAAACTTTGAAAGAGCCTCAAGAGGATCATTAAAGGTCGTCACAATGAATTGGTTGTTTTCAAGCCCTATCTTGAAAACGGTTGTGATATCCTGTTCATCATCCACGATCATTACTCTGTGTTTCTTTGCCTGTACAGAAGTCTGAAATGTATCATGCTTCGACTCATTTTGCAAGACCCTAATATCCCTTGAATAAAACTGTCCGTGACTGCTTAATAAAGTGACTGGAAAGCCACTTAATTTCTTTAACAATGCGGTGTTCTTCACCTGAGGTTTACGGATTTCTCATTCTATACCTGAAAGTTTCATTTGTCTTATGCATATTAGACATCAAAACATAATCTTAGGTTAGATGATGAGGTCATGACAATCCCTCGCCTGCATATATGTCTCTCATTATTAGCCTACAACAGGTAAACTGAATGCAAACGTTGCTCCTAATCCATCAGGATTATTTTCAGCCCATATCCTGCCCCCGTGTGCCTCTATGATATTTTTCGAGATGAAAAGCCCTAGTCCAGTTCCCTTCTCAGATTTGGTTGCAAATTTTTCAAAAAGCTTTGGAAAAATCTCAAGGTCGATTCCACTGCCTGAATCTTTAACCTTGACAATGACTTCATTTTCTAATTTTTCCTTTGTAACTGAAATGCTTCCTTCCTTTGTAAATTTAAGAGCGTTACTCAAAAGATTTGAGAGAACTTGCAATATCCTCTCTTTATCTGCCTCGACAATTAGATCCTTCTTTTCTTGCTGCGCCTCTTGCATTTGTTTGTCAAAATAGGAAATTTCAATCTTTTTGCCACTAATCTTGACTTGGTTTTTGGCATCTTCTATGACTGTGCTTATTAAATCAGTTAAATTCAGTTTCTCTTTCTCTATAAGAAAACTGCCCGATTCAATTCTTGCAACATCTAGAATATCGGTTATAAGCGACTGTAGACGATAGGCATTCCTAGTCAAAGACTTAAGCATGTCAGTAGAGAGTTTTCCTGGAACATTCTGTAGCAGCTCTGAGTAACCAAGTATCGCTTGAGTCGGAGTTCTCAGCTCGTGTGCAGCTATGTTAATGAATTCTTTTTGCATCCTATCGTGAGCTTCTAGCTTTTCATACAATTCAGCTTGTCTCCAGAGGCTATCAAACATGGTGATATAGGACAAGACCGTAGATTTGCTGTTTGAAATTATTGCAGAACCTACTGCTTCAACAAAAGTCTCTTTTGTATTGTCCTTAAGCTCGACCATTAGATATGTTCTATTATCTACAATGAGTATCTTTGATCTGGCTTCAGTTGTATTAGTTGTTTTGATCTTGCGAATTTCGAAACCCTTCTTTAATTTTATCTTCTGCTGTATTTTTTCTTCTATTTCTTTGTCAGTTGGCAACAATATCCGTATGTTTGCGCCTCGAGCAACAGCTTGTTCGAGAGATTCAAAGATCCCAATTTTTTCCTCTCTTCTGTACGCAGTAGTCGTAGGCAGAAATAGAAGAACATGTTCTCTTGCTGATGCTACCAAGGCATGGTATCTCTTCTGAATCTCGGCTGGATTGTGAATTATGTCAATAAATGTCATTGTATGACTTTCAATTTCCTCGATTCTCTCTTTAGCATTAATGCCTTTGTTCCAAAGCTCTTCAAAAATAGCTGCGAATTGTTCAACAATCGCAGGTTCACTGCTGAATATCGCACTAGCATTCAGCGATCCACCTCGCATATTCTCAACAGTGACGCCCGTTTCTTTTTCTGATACACCAAAGCTCATGGGTGGAATAGTAGTGACATGCCTAATCTGCATCCCTAGTTTCATGAAGGTTTTGATAACCTCTAAAAGTCTGCTATCCTCATTATCCTCGATCTTTGTAACCCATCTGATGCCTAAATGTTTGCCACTCCTATGGAGTTCAAGTATTTCCTTGAAGGTATCAAAAGAATAATTGTGAGCGTAGAGCAGTCCACCAGATACAGAACAGACCGAATACTGCTTTGAACGGCGAATCAATCCTACAGTGTCTTGAAGAATCTCTAGTGGATCTTTTACAGCTTTTATTTCAGGACGAATGACTCCTTCTTCAATTTCTTTTATCCTGTCCTCTGCCAGAATTGCTTTGCCCCACAATGTGTCAAAGACATTCTTATTTTGTTCGACGACGCTTTTAGCAGTACTATAGATCAGTTCAGGCACTGGCTGTGCTTTATTCACGGTCGCAGTGGCAGTATACGCGCTATCGCTTACTCCAAAATTTCCTTTGATTCCGTCCAAATGACGCACCTCTGCATATTGCATCAAAGCTTTGCAATAAGAAAGATTATCCTGTGTAATCTCTGTTATCCATCTAACCTTAACCTTTCGACTCTTGAGGTTCTCATAACATTTCTTTATAGGCTCAACTCCCATAGCAACAGACGGGGCTAGGGAATCTCCGCATGCACCGACCCATTTTGCATTTGCGAAGAATAGAACTACAGCATGCGTAGTGTCCTCTGCACCCCGTAGGATTTCTGTTGTTTCAGGCTCAGTAGGGAATTGCAAGTGTGTCACTTCTATAATTTCTTCAATTTAAAATATCACGACAAATAGTTCTAGATAATTTGCATGTGACTTATTATTCTTAACTTCTTCTAATTTCTCTAGAGCTCATTATAATCTCGATGTAGCTATACTAGCTGCTCTAGGTAATACGAAGATATGGTCGCCTTTACAGCTGTTGCTCTTTTGCATGCTATTATCATGAAATCAAAGGATTAGCCCTTTGTATCAGAAAGTAACAATGTACAATTGATATGGCTTTTGCTCTGCCAAATTATGGTAGTTCCATTTGATTTGATCAAGGTTTGCCTTTTCAAATCTCCGCTGCAAATCGTCGCTTAACTTCTTGTAAAGTGAATTGCCGATGACCATTTGACCGCCCCTTGTGACAGATTGCATTTTCGCTGCAAGGTTCATGGTTGCACTGATTATATCGACATGAGACCTTTCTTGGTCTGATCCGTACCTGACAATTGTGTGTTGTCCATAATCTGAAGTTACTTTGACTTCAATTCCTGCGTGTCCCATCTGTAAAAGAAGTGGGTTTATGGCATTTCTTACCACATACACTACTGACTCGCCGCACAATACTATGTCGTCAAAGTTCTGGCTAGAGGTAAAGTAACCAATGGACGCATCTCCGACAAATTTTAGCACAAAACCGCCAAAGTGTTCGATAATATATGATACCTCTTGCGAAAAGACCGTGACTATCTTTGAAAGAAAATCGGGTGCTAGCTCAGTGCTCATTCTCGTAGAATTTACCAAATCGACATAGAGCACGGCAAAGTCTAGTCTCTGAGCAGTATGCTTTCTCAAGAAGTTGTCTGATTTTGCAATGGCCAGATGATGATATTCAAAACCTTCGACCAGAGCCTTCTTTATCCTCATTTGACTCTCTTTAACAATAATACTCTTGTCAAAAGAATTGGTTCTCTGCTGTCGCATCTAAAATTCCCTGCTTCAGTTGTTATATCTTCACTGATATATCAATATCATTGTCATCATGGAATCTATGAGACATTGAAAGAGTGCATTTGTAGATCCCCAATCCTAGCTAAAAGACCTTCCTAGATCATGTTCATGGGCTGAATTCTGAATGTCAGGCGCGAAAATACGAGCATACTGCAATATTATTTAGTAGTAATCAATACCATATTGACACCCTTTGATGAAAACAGCTCTATCACATCCAAATAAGGCTCTTGTGATCTACTGGGGAAATGAGAATGACACGTTACGAACACCTAGTAGACCCAGTCTCTCAGTCACTTTGCAAGGGATAAACCATCCGCTAGACTATATAGTCTCTCTAAGAACGATAGAGTCGTCACAACGCGATAAAGTCATTATAGATGGGATAGAGGATAAGGGAGAGATTCGCAACCACTTCATTTATCACCTTAATGCCATGAGAGGATACACGGGATTTAAGGATAAGCTCGAAGTTGCTACAAGAAAGTCATTTCCTGTAGGCAGTGGACTTGCAGGTTCAGCAGCAAGTGCATCCGCATTGGCCGAAGCATTTGCAGGTCTGATTGGCAAGACAGCAGATACAAGGTTGAAATCCATCATGGCAAGAAGAGGAAGCGGTTCTGCTTCACGTTCCGTCTTCGGGGGATTCGTGATGTGGCAGAAAGGCAATAGTGATGAGTCTTCTTACGCAGAGCAGCTTTTCGACGAAAATCATTGGGACCTTCGCAACGTCATCGCTATGGTTAGTTCTAATCCAAAAAAGATAAGATCGATTGAGGGAATGAAGTTGTCGAAAAAAACCTGTCCTGAAGAATTTTATTCAGACTTCGTAAGTGTTGCAAAGGACCATATAGAACAAATAAGTACAGCAGTGTTGGAAAGAGATATTGCAAGACTTGGAGTATTATATGAGAAAGAAAACTATCTTTTCAGACAGGTATGCCTTAGGACAACACCACCACTTGACTATTGGACGAAGGTAACAGATAGTGTTCTAAACAAAGTAGCAAATCTTCGTAATGACGGTGTACCCGCCTATGCCGGGACAGACGCAGGCCCAAATGTCCATGTCTTTACAGCGCCAAAGCATGTGGAACGAGTAATTAGAACAATTCAAGAGGTAGAAGGAATACTAGACGTTATTCATTGTAGAGTGGGAAAAGGGAGCCACCTGATTGAAGAGCACCTTATTTGAAAACTCGGGATTTTATAAGCAACAGCAGGATTTTTACTCTTACTAGCATATACTAGGAGACACATCTTCTTGTAAAGCAATTCCACGTGTCCCAGCCAGGTGACAGTACGCACAGAAGAAGACAAGATCTTTGGGATTTCTCCAGCTACTTCTTTCTCCTCCTGATCTGTTTATATTAGTATTTGAGCAACCAAACTCCACTTCTACCCGTCGGGGTCTGGTGGACAACCATAGTCGTCAGCCGCGCTTGTTCCGCCAACGGTTACCCCGCCACATTCGCTGTCCCCATCAGCCGGGTTTGTTTCGCCAATGCTTGGTACTCCGTCTTCATTGCTTGTATTGGTGACATCAGTGCCTGCAATAGTAGTGCCTGTAGTCGTGTTACCTTGCATGGCTCCAGCACCACCTAAAGCATTTAGGGCTAGATCCAAGTGCATAATCGCACTTTCAGTGTCCTCGTTCTGTAATGCTGTGCGTGCTTCTTCTAAATGCAATCTTACCTCTGATTGATTTCCTCCTACTCCTCCAGCACTGGTTGTAGCGTTTGCCCCTTGTGCAGCGCCGCCTTCAGTAACGCCACTACCACTTGTGATATTCTGCTGTTGTGCTATCACTGGCTGCTGGTAGCTGCTAACGAGGAATAGTCCTGACAGGAATAATGCTGAAATAACCGTTATGCCTGCGATAGCTACGCTAGCTATCAGTTTGGCCTTCTCGTTATCATCTTTGACAAAATCACCTTTAATACATTTACTACCTCGTTTTTCTGTCATAGCTGTAAGGATTACGAATGCATTATTATTAAATATGAGTACGTCAGGCCGCTTCTGTTAGAAGCGCAATCTTAAAGAAGGATATAGCATTCTTCGAAAGAAGCTTGGCGGTGCAAAAAACCAATATTTGACGTCATTTTCAGAGCTCATGACACAATTTATCTGCGTGAAGTGTATAGTATCATATCATTGGAAGTCTGCTATAGGTGCAGAGCAGATACGGGTGTCACTTACGCGTGTGAACATACACAGGAAAGAAAAATGTGTACAGAATGCTATGAGTTTATTCATTGGGGTATTAATAACAAAAATGATGAGATTGCTAAAAGTCAATAGTACGAATTTGCTAAGAGGTCACATCTTAGGTAGGCTGTGGTTACCAAGAATGGAATTGAAGAGAAAATGAAGAAAACAGTGCAGTATTTCGTTGAGTTAGAACAAACTTAGTATACACCGCATAGTTGGTACTACCCTCTGGTTTGGATACAAGCCACAATTCGCTACAATCGCTTTCTAATTAGTACATGCTATTACTTTATGTTGGGAGAGAGAGTGTGAAGCAAGGAGCTTTCTATCATAATCACTATTACTCATAAGTATTTGACTTCTACTGTAAGTATGGAGGAAAATAGAAACAAAAGCAGTAATAATAGCTGCGATGTCCGTGTCCATGCATATAAAAATGGAAAGACCATGGAGCAATGCAAAGAAGAAGCTAGAATAAATACGGAATTACTCTCAGAAGAAATTCTAAAGACGGGGGAAGTCTCGTGGGCAAGAGTATTAGAAAGTGCAGATTATAATGAATTAGTTTACAAATTAACGTTAAAATATCTTCGACAAAAAGGATATGATATAGGTTATAATAAAATTCCAAGGGTTAAAGCTTAACATCATCATATTCTAATGGTGGATACAAAAGTAGCTGTATGGTAGCTTGAATCGACTTGTTATCTTTAGTTATTCTATGGGTTAATTCATCATATACACCAATGGAATTTCTTGGCAAACTACGTCGCAAGAAAGGTAGAACTAGGGGAAAGGTCAAGGATTACACATCTCCTGGCTATCGGTTCTACTAATGTAGCCCCTCCTGGCAGAAGGATCAAAAGGTATAGTTAGGAAAACCAATCTACGAATTAACACTGAATTACTCCTAGTGCTGGTAATTACGGGCTGCCTAAAAAATGGGCCCTAATTTGCCATTTCAGAGGCGCGAGCATGATGACTGTCAGCAATCGCCATTATGATATAAACATTGACTGGTATGATGAGAATAAAAAACATAACCGATAATAGTGTAAAAGGACAAAGAATGTATGTAGATAGCAAGCCAGAATGTCGGATGACAACAACGAGAAGAACTACCTGAACTATGAGAGTTCAGTTCAGAACGCGCATGATCCTTTCTCTGATTGGTCTAGACTTATAGACAGACCAGTCTATTCAATAGACGGCAAGAAGATAGGCTTTGTCAGAAAGTTAGTTGCTGACTACATCTTGGTCAAGAAAGGACTTGTCACCTTAAACAAGTACTTTATTCCAAAGTCATTAGCAGAATCTCTGGACAAAAAGAGAAGAATAAGATTGAAAGTTGACGCCAATGAGGTTCGTACAAAATACTCTTATGCGAAAATGAAAGATTTGCTGTCCGCACTTGATAATGTACCGCAGCAAGATGTAAAGCCCCGTCCACTATATGACAGACTACAGACCTTTCGCTACGGAGTCACAAGGAATAGAGCAGCGGCTGCTATTGCATTTGTATCAGGCATCTTATTCATATCTTCTGGTTACAAGGCAAATATTGCCATTTATAATCTAATAGAAAGCCAGATTATTGCGATAGATGGTCTAAGGGACTTTTGGCAATATCTATTAACGCCAATAGGCGTTCTGGCACTATTGGCTCAGTTTGGGGGGATTACGGTGTTGTTTGGAGCAGGATTTTTTGCAGCGAATAGAGTCAATATCGGAAAGTTCCTTGTTATTGTTGGAACAGGTCAAGGCTTATTTACCATCGCAATACGTATTCTCACAGTTTTCATTACAAATCAGGCAGAGTCTTCGGTTCTTCTTTACAACTATGTCACCTGGCTGACCACTTCTGCTGCGGGGCTTGGAATCTTATTTGCAGTATTGTCCCAGTCAGTATCTAAGGGAAGTGGACAAAGTATTAGTTCAAAGGCAATGAGATTTGTAATGCGTCGACGAGTTGATGAAAAAACTAATTTTCCAGGTAAACGCTAACAAATACAAGGAATCCAACCTCTTATAAAGGGTGATTTTGCACTATTAGCGGACACAGACAGACAATTTATGCCTTCAAAAAAATTAGCATTGCTTGTATTAGCGGCGTTTACTGTCGTGATGATGGTGGTATTTTTCACTGTACCTTCAGCAATAGGAGAAGGATTAGGAGAGGCGTTGCAATCAGCAGCCGAGTTCACCGGCACAGAAGATGATGTACAGGAGATATTAGACAGAATCACTCACGAAACAACTCAAGACCCAAACCCATCCTGAAAGCCTTCACAGACTCGAATATGTTCCTATGTAACACTAGAACAATCTATACTCTACAAAGAGGAACATATATCTCTCTGCCGGCAACTTTTTTCCTGATGGATGTTATTACAACTATAATAATAACCACCCTGTATGTATTCAAATTCGCTATCAATAAACGGCTTCCAAATAGGAATGAGCTCAAAACATGGTTACTGAGTTCATCACTCAAAATATGAAGCAATGACTTAGTTCACGACAATAACCAATAGCAGAGGTTGAGCTTCTAGTAACATTTACCTTTGGCGTTAGACAGCAGTAATACGATAATGTAACACGAAGAGGCCACGTACCAAAAGCAACCAGGAGTTGCTACGAAGGTGATATGTTATATGAACAGTTTGATTTAATGGCTCTTTGTAGATGTTTTTAACATTTCAAGCTTCTTTGTATAAAGCGATTCAATATTCGCATCCAAGTCCAATTCATATTTTGAAGCGAGATAGTAAAGTAACGCGGTTGATTCCGTAAGCTCTAGCTTGGCATGTTCCATATTGTTCTTTTCCAGAGCAAAAGCCATTTCGCCAATTTCTCTTACCAAGTGGATAAACGCGGCAGTCTTGTCATCTCCAAATTTCCTATTATAGTAATCAATGGCCACTAAATTCATTTCAATTGCAGCCTAATCGACTTGTTATAAAAACTCTTCTTAAAAGGATCACATAAAAATGCAGGCAGCCAATCAGTTAGATAACCTGATTTAGCAACTTTCGACTACTAGGTTGGAAGGAGCGACAAATGACTCAATCAAGGCAGCAACAACAGCTAGACAGACAATAATGTCAACTTAATAACTAGGACTCCACTAAGTCTGCGCACGATCAAATTGTGAAGGAGTCCATATAGGAGATCCATTTTACCTTCCGCTTTTAGAATTCCTACCTCCAGAAATGAACGCATAGTTACATCATCAAAAAAAGAGGAATCTTCCGAAGAATGTAAAGTCGTCCTTTTATCTATTAGATTATGCTTTATCTCAAACCATTATGAAAATCCATAATACCACTCACAAAAAAAGGGTCCCCATAATGTTTTACCGAACATCCTTGACAATGACTCCTTTCAGCTGGATCTTACTCAGTTTACCAATAAGTTTTCTTCTTTCTTGGCCACCGGTGACATCATTTGCTCAATTATCTTCTACCTCTACTGAGATGCCTTTAATTCAAGAACAGACTAACGGGCTTGCAGAACTTGAAACTGCCAAACAACAGTACCTATCAGTATGGAACCACACAGCTTTTAGTTCACAATTTGATGTGTTCGTAGCAGAAGGAACTCACTCGGGTTATGGCGTATATAGAGAGCATATACCTGCAAACGTATTCAGACCTGGAGAAACAATAGTACTTTATTTAGAGCCAATAGGATTTGGTCATCAACCAATTGCGGATGCTAGTAGCCAGCATATAAGCAACAACAGCACAACCTCCAGGACCCTGTACTGGATAAATATGACCGCAGACATGATCATATCTGATTCAAGCGGATCTGAATTGCAGGCCTTCGAAGATTTGCCCGCGGTCAGCTTCATTTCTCACAGACAAAATACGGAGTTCAGCTTCATATTGACGCTTACGCAGGAGCAACCATTTCCTGATGGCGATTATATCATAACCTATATTATAAATGACGAAGTCTCGGGACAGAGCTTTGAGATAGATAAAATGATATCAATAGATGCCGATGCCGTCACAGGCGCTTTGCCGCTGCCAGATATTGGCAGTGATAACTCTATGCAGCAACCCCAGCAACAGCAACTAGAAGAACGATCCCAGGCTTTAGAATCATAGCTGGCTGTCTTCTCGCTTATTCTTGACTTAGAAGGCAAAGACAAAGATGATGGTAATTTGGCTTTCATATACACCCACAGCTCATCTTGAGCACTGCAATAATAATCCTATTTCAACTATTACCACTTTTCGTCAAATCGTCAAATTCTTTCGGAAATGTTAAAGAACTAGAAGCAGACCTACAACGCAGGAGAGAATATTTTGCCATGAGTAATAATAATAATAATAATAGTGCACGAGCCTTTAACTCTGAAGATTTCAAAGATCAGCAATGCCAAATGAGGGATAGTGCTGCTGCATGCTGGCTTGCTTGGTGGCCCACCTTTGAACGTGGTGCTCAAAAAGTCAGCGATAAACTCATAGAATTAGCTGAAATCAAGTCTGGTGACAAGGTGTTGGACATTGCTACAGGCATAGGAGAGCCAGCAGTCACTGCAGCAAGGAAAGTTATGCCAAATGGAAAAGCTATTGTTATTGACATTTCTCCTCAAATGCTGGAAATTGCAAAGACAAGAGCCAAGTCACTTGGTTTGGACGCCATAATGGAGTTTAGAGAAAGCGACGGAGAGAAATTAGACTTGCTTGAACCAAGAGCAAGATTTAATGCAATTCTTTCAAGATGGGGTTTAATGCTCCTTCCAAACCTTGACTCTGCTTTAGGTAGAATCAGACAGATCTTAGTCACGACGGCAGTCACTCTGTTGCTGCATGGTCTGCTCCTTCCAAGGTTCCATTGTTTGATTTGGCTTTCGCAACAGTAAGAAAGCAGATAGACGCTCCTCCACCACCGCCTAGAACGCCGGGTCCTTTTGCCTTAGTAGATGCTGAGGCTTTGAAAAAGCCGTTTATCCAAGCAGGATTTAAAGACATTAGAATCAAAAATGTTGCAAATAACATTTGACGTTTACTCTCCCGAAGTTACACACGGTTCCACCAGGAGATTACGGCGCCCATTCATGCCATGTTAGCGAACCAAACCGAGGAAGTGAAGAAGCAGGCGTGGAATTCAATTATCGAAGTTATTTTGCGGTATGCTGACTCTCATGGTAGACTGAACTTGGATAATGAAGTAATCTGTATAGTAGGAAAGAATTGAAAATGAATTGCGATTTTGTCTGCAGCAAATAAGATTGATTCGTACTGGCCCATTAGCGATTTAGGGCTTTGAACTTTTAACCTTTGGATAGAGGAGGAAAACCATGAGATTTTTTGACTAAAATTAGTTAACGGCAAGTACCTTTTCCACTTCTTTAATCATTGCAGGCACGCGTATTGGCTTTCTTATCACCGCTACAATACAGTGTCGTTCCATAAGGTGACTAATTACAGCTCGTTCTAATTCGTAAGCGCTAATGAGGATTGTCTTTACACCGTTTAGCTCATGTATCTTGCAAGCCACAATGTCTCCTAGCATGTCACCAAGTTTGTAATCAAGCAGAAGAACATCTATCTTCTTTCCTTTCTGCTTCTCTTCAATAAATTTCTCTATGCAGCCCGTTCCGGATTCTACAGCAAAAACATCATAGGTCGGCTCAAGCGCAGTCTTAAAAAGGTAAAGCAGGTCTGTCTCATCGTCACAGACCATCACGGTCTTGCGGTTGGGCATGTCTATGTTGAAATGTGCACGCTAATAGTAAAACTTATCTTAACATCGGAGCCTAGATCTAAGGTTGTATACATTCTTCTAGAATATTTTGAGAAATTAGTTTATCTAGGCGGATCGCCTCTTTTTGGTTGATTGTGTCTCAGAGACTGCCAAAAAATACCAATGTTTTGGTTCTTGTACTTATAGGTGCAATAGCGATTGGTCTTTCAATTGCATCATACCAGTATTCTACTTTTACTTCAGAGGAGATAAGAAAAATTGGTGCGCAGGACGTAAGATCTAATGCTGAAATACAGGCCCATGACATAGCAAGAAATTTAAACAACAATATAGAAGCTGTGCGCAGCACTTTGGCGCTGCTGTCTAGCATTCCTGTGATACAAAATGAAGACCTCGAAAGATCTGAAGAACTATTCTCTCATGCGCAAGAAACCACAAGCAATATTACTTCAAGCTACTTCTGGCTTGACAAAGATGGAAAGCTGCTATGGGCTAATGCATTTGAAAATCAGACAATATATGAGCAGTATGCAGGGGGCGATAGAAGTTTTAGACCCTATTTTACTGAGCCTCGAGATACCCTACGCCCATATTTTAGCAGTCTAATAGAGTCTGTCGACGCGGTCCCACGACTGTACATTGCTTATCCTGTAATTTTGGGTACGGGGCAAAATAGTAATAGTAATAATAATAACAGCAGCTCAGTCTTCAATGGAGTTGTAGTTTCAGCTATTGACCTTGACCAATTTGGTGAAGTTTTGCAAGGCGAGCTACTGACCAAGTACGTAAGCACGCTTGGGCTAATAGATAGAAACGGCATCGTTTTGTACTCTTCTACTAATGCTACATACATAGGCAAGGATATCTTTGGAGATGAGTTTCAATCTGTAATCCCTCTAGAGATAAGAGACACATTCAATTCTTTTCTACGAGACTCACTTCAAGGAGCTGCTGGATCTGGAGATATTTCCCTTCAAGGTAATACAAGCACAATTGCATACCAGCCAGTCTCATTTAGTGGAGATGATTTTGCTGTTGTTTATATTGTAGCGCCTCACAATATCCAAGGAAATGTAGGAGCATTAATTGACCAGCAGAGAGATTTCAATTTGATCATAATAGGATCAATTGGAGCTGTTGCAGTTGCCATTGCATTTCTTATTTCGAATTGGAATAGAAGGTTGTCAGGAATCGTCAAATCAAAGACAGCAGAGCTCGAGCAGGCGAATTTATCACTACAAGAAGCTATTGAACAGCTCAAAGATCATGATAGGATGCAGCGTGAATTCATCAATGTGGCAGCTCATGAATTGAGAACACCAACTCAGGCTATCATAGGGTATTCAGATCTCTTTTACCTGAGACCTGAAAGCAGAGAAGAATCAATTAAGGGTATATCTAGAAATGCAGAGCGCCTTGAATCGCTAACACGCGATATTCTCGATGTCACAAGAATTGAAGGACACAGACTGGATCTTAACAAGGAAAGATTCGATATATCAGAAGTGGTCGCTTCAGCTATCGACGATACAAGGAGAAGGGTAGACGATAGCAATATCAAATTTGAATATACTCCAAGAAAGATAGTAGTAGAAGCTGATAGAATGCGAATTAGTCAGGTTGTCTCAAATCTGCTAAGCAATGCTATCAAGTTTACAAAACAAGGGACAGTTTACATTTCTGTAGACAATGAAGATGGCGAGGTCGTAGTATCGGTTAGGGACACTGGCCCAGGGATTGACCCTGAAATTATACCAAGGCTTTTTACAAAATTCACAAGCAAGTCACAGACAGGTACAGGTCTTGGATTATTCATTTCTAAAAGCATTATTGAAGCACATGGCGGTAAGATTTGGGCTGAAAATAATAAGGACGAAAAAGGTGCGACTGTCACCTTTAGACTACCCTTGGAAACCTGACTTCCGTTTACAGATGCATGTATTAGAGACCCTCTAGAATCTACAGATTTTCTCCTTTAAAGAGAACAATTCTCACGCGCTTAGTCGTTAAGGTCTCCTCCACCTATAGTTGATTCAACTTCCCATTCCCGCAATTCCTTATCCAGGTTGGAATTAGCTTTGGTGATTGGTTTCAACATTTCTTTTTGAATGTCTTTCTTTTCCATATTACTATATAGGTACTCTCTTGGCCAATGGGCAAGCCTATTCAGCGATAGTTTGCTGAACATCTGGATGCGCTATTCGGTCACTACTACTACATTATTTGTTGCCTCCGTCTGTTACCCGCCCACTACGGAAGTGAATGCCATTGCCAAGGCCCGGTGTATTTTGCTTATATTTCGTGCTATTATGATGCTCTTTTCCTGCCTAAACTAGAAGAAACTCGACCAATATTCTTTTATAGATTCCTTTATATAGATATATTCTCTGACATTGCCCCAAAAGAACGACAGAGACGCAGAGGAATCTGGTGTGGAACCTCCTCGTAGAAATCGCGGTCGAATACTCATCATTGATGATGAGGAAGATGTCACTTTCTTTCTAAAAGAGGCATTGGAGGATTCTGGTGGTTTTGAGGTTGTCACATTTAACGATCCATTGGTTGCACTTTCTAGCTTAAACAATGACAACAATAAGCCTTCAGCATATGACTTGATATTGCTTGATATCAAGATGCCCAAAATGGACGGGTTTGAGCTATATCAAGAGCTTCAAAAAAGGATTGACGCCTCCGCCGCTACTAGCGATAGTAGTATTAGTAGCGGTGATCAAGCCAAGAATGGCAAGAAAACCAAGATATGCTTTATGACCGCCTTTGAAGTATACTTCGAAGCTTTGAAGGAGCTATTTCCTGATTCATATCCAT
>OCZV010000347.1_pt1 | contig 16932 bp, 16 predicted proteins | sample 1539051 | NCBI WGS metagenome assembly OCZV01 (sample SAMEA3113581, study PRJEB22503) | soil metagenome
CGAGGTTCTGTCCGAAGATCGCGAGGAACTTGGCCCGCTCCAGCAGCGGCACCCGCTCGTCCTCGGCCATGGCCAGGACCCGCCGGTTGAAGTCGAGCCAGGACAGCTCGCGGTTGCGGTAGCGCTCGGCGGGCACGACGCCCAGAGTATCGGCGCCTCCGCTTCGAGGATCTGTCAGGATTCCTCGTCCTCGGGGTACCCGAGGTCCCATTCCAGCAGGATGTTCTCTCGTTCGGCGTCACGGACCACCCGCTCGCGGTTGCGGCGGAACTGGGGATCGTGTGGCGGCAGCAGCACGAGGCGGGCCATGACGCGGGCGCGGAAGTCTTCGATCATCTGCCGATCGCCGAAATCGGACTGCACCTCCCAGTGCGGCGCCACCGGGCCCAGGTACACCACGCGGGCGTGGGCTCGGGGCGGCTCGACCTCGGGGGCGACATCAGACATGGCTCGCGAGCGTAGCGGCTGGGTGGCTCGCACCCCCTGCTCGGGGGACGTTCAGGGAACTCCCAGATGCGTCGACTATTCGTACGCACCCGGAGTTCTCGGGAACCGAATCCCCCACGGTTCCGTATTAAGAGGCAGGCCGGTACTGGAGGACACATGGACACCGAGTGGATGGCACGTGGCAGCTGCGCCCAGGAACCACCGAGCACGTTCTTCCCCAGTGACGGCGTGGGCGTCGAGATCGCCCGGCGGATCTGCGCCACCTGCCCGGTGAAGGAGCAGTGCCTGGAGCATGCCCTGGTCAACCGCATCGACCACGGCGTGTGGGGCGGCTGCTCGGAACGGGAACGGCGGCGGATACTCAAGCGGCGCCGGATGGCGGCGTTCGCCGGGAGCCACCGCAACTAGCAGGAGTCGCCGGGACGGATCCCGGCCTGGCCCGGCGAGCGGCGACTCCCGGCACCGACTCCCTGCCGCTGGGCGGCGCGGCGAACGTGGTCGGGGGCTTCCCCCTCCATCCGGCCACCGGCTGTCACGCCGGCGCGTCGTCAGTCGGTCTTGTCGTCGTCGTCGGCGGCCTTGCCCGGCTCCTTGAGCCCACGCTTGAACTCGGACTGGGCTTGGCCCATCGAGCGGGCGAGCTTGGGCAGCTTTGCACCGCCGAAGAGGACGAGGATCACGAGCAGGACGATGAGGAGTTCCGGTGCTCCAAGGTTCACGGCGGCCACTGTACCTTTCGTCGGTCCACCTACCGCAGCGGGGGACAACGGTTGATTGAATGCGTGGTGAACATCAGTGAAGGTTCACGCACGGATGTGGTCGCCGCCATCGCGGCCACCGCACATGGTTCGGTGCTGGACGTGCATGCGGATGCCCACCACAACCGATCGGTGCTCACGCTGGTCGGCGAGGAGGCGCCGCGCTCCGTGACGCGGGCTGCCATCTCGTCCCTCGATCTGCGGCACCACCGGGGCGTGCATCCCCGCATCGGCGTGGTCGACGTCGTGCCCTTCGTTCCCCTCGCCGGATCGACGCTCGACGACGCCGTCGCCGCCCGCGACCGGTTCCTCCGCTGGCTGGCCGACGAGCTGGACGTGCCCGGGTTCGCCTACGGCCCCGAACGGTCGCTGCCCGAGGTGCGGCGGCGCGCCTTCGTGGACCTGGCGCCCGACGCCGGTCCCCCGCAGCCGCATCCGACGGCCGGTGCCGCCGCGGTGGGGGCGCGTCCCGTGCTGGTGGCCTGGAACGTGTGGCTGGCCCGGCCCGACCTCGCGTGCGCCCGGCGCGTGGCCCGGGAGGTCAGGGGACCGCGCTTGCGGGCCTTGGGGCTGCCGGTGGGCGAGCGGGTGCAGGTCTCGATGAACCTCGTGGCGCCCGACGTCCTCGGCCCGGCCGAGGCGTGGGACCTGGTGGCAAGCCGGGCGGCGATCGCCGGGACCGAGCTGGTGGGGCTGGTGCCACGATCGGTCCTCGAACGCACCGATCCGGCCCGCTGGGCCCAGTTGGACCTGGCCGAAGACCGGACGATCGAGGCCCGGCTCGCCCGCCTGGAGGCCGGCTGACCCGGATAGAGCGGCCCCGATCAGGCCGATGCCGGGCTGGCCGCCTGGCGGGCGATCGCACGCTGGCGGCGGATGCGCCGGCGCTCGCGCTCGCTCATGCCGCCCCAGATGCCGAACTTCTCGCTGTGGACGAGGGCGTACTCGAGGCACTGGGCGCGCACGATGCAACCCCGGCACACCTCCTTGGCCTCGCGCGTGGAGGCTCCCCGCTCGGGGAAGAAGAGGTCGGGATCGACGCCCAGGCAGTTGGCGTAGTCCTGCCAGGCGCTGTCTTCGGGATCTGTGGCCACGGGGAGTTTCATCTGGCCCCCCTTCCCGCTTGTTCGCTCGGATGGATCGGTGGTGTGCGGTATCTCGGGGGATCACAACCATCCCCACTCGGATGCCACACGTGTAATTACATTGGTGTGATCTTCCACCACGGACGGCAATTGCGCAAGGGGTACCTGGGATGACGCGCGCGCCCGTGCTCGAGGCGGTGCGGGCCGACATCGCCACGCTGGCCGTCGATGCCATCGTCAACGCGGCCAACACGAGCCTGCTCGGGGGCGGTGGTGTCGACGGGGCGATCCACCGGGCGGCGGGCCCCGAGCTGCTGGAGGAGTGCCGCACGCTGGGCGGATGCGCCACCGGCGACGCCAAGGCCACCGGCGCCCACCGGCTACCGGCCCGCTGGGTCATCCACACCGTGGGACCGGTATGGCGGGGTGGAGGACATGGTGAGGCCGAGCAGTTGGCGTCGTGCTACCGCCGCTGCCTCGAGGTCGCCGACGAGATCGGTGCCCGGAGCCTGGCGTTCCCCGCCATCTCGACCGGTGCCTACGGCTTCCCCGCCCGGAAGGCGGCCGCCATAGCCGTCGAGACGCTTCGCTCGGTGGACACGCTGGTCGAGCGGGCGCTCCTGGTCGGCTTCGACGAGGCCACGCTGGCGCTCTACCGGGAGGAGTTGAGGCGTCCGGCGGACTAGTGGCCGTCGGGTGCCATCTCGGTGCCGATGGTGGTGGCGCACGAGGCCGGCGCTGCGTGCATGATTCCCGCGGCGACCTGGTGGGGCTGGAGGTGTCAGGCCGAGCGGCGGCCGCCGGCGCGTCGTAGCTCGCGCTTCTGCTCGATGAAGTCGACCAGCACGTAGTCGCCCAGGGTCTCGGGCGTGGTGAAGAACGCCCGGCCCTTGTTGAGCCGGGTCAGCTTCTCGACGAACGAACGCAGGTGCCCCGTGGGGTCGAGCATGAACGTGTTGATGCGGATGCCCTCGCGGGTGCAGCGCACCACCTCTCGCAGGGTGGCGTCGACCGTCTCGCGCACGGGCGGGTACGAGAAGAACGGCTCGGGGATGCCGGGCTCGAAGTGGGCGGTGGGCTCGCCGTCGGTGATCATGATGATCTGCTTGGTGCCCGCCTGGCGGGCCAGCAGCCGGCGGCTGATCTGGAACGCGTGCTGCATGTTGGTGCCGTACACGAAGTCCCACGACACCTCGGGCAGGTCCTGCGGGCGGATCTCCCGCGCGACCTCGCTGAAGCCGACCAGGCCCAGGTAGTCACGGGGGAACTGCATCGAGATCAGCGAGTGCAGCGCCATCGCCACCTTCTTGGCGGCCAGGAAGTTGTCCCGCATCGGCATCGACAGGGACAGGTCCAGCATCAGCACGGTCGACGAGCGCACCAGGTGCTCGGTGCGTTCGACCTCGAAGTCGTCGGGTGCAAGCAGCACCGGCGTGCCCCCACCCCGACGGCCGACGGCGTTGCGGACCGTCCGCTCGATGTTGAGGTTGAACGGGTCGCCGAACTCGTAGGCCTTGGTCTCGTAGGTGCGCTCGTGACCGACGCCCGAGCGCTCCAGCTCGTGGCGGCCGAGCTTGTCGCGGGCCAGGCGCTGGAACAGGTCGTGGAGCGCGTTGCGGCCGATGCGGCGCAACCCCTTGGGCGTCAGCTCGAGGCGCCCCTCGCGCTGGTCGATCAGGCCGGCGTCCTGGAGCATGCGGGTGAGCCGGGCCAGCTCGTCGAGGCTGCGGGCGGGCTCGTCGCCCAGCAGCTCCCGGGCCCGCTCGATGTCCGCCTCGGCCAGCGCCCCCGGGTTGGCCGCGCCCCGAAGCAGCTGCTCCAGCCGGTCGAGGTCACCCAGCTCCTCCATGGTCGACGCCGCCTCGGCCATGCCCAGCGGGTCCTGTCCCTGGAAGTTGTAGCGCTGGTCCCAGCCCATCTCGGGGAACATGCCGCGCAGCTGCTGGCCCAGCTGGTCGACCTGCCAGCGCAGGTCCATGTCGTCGAGGAGCTGCTCGGCCAGCTGCTGGATCTGCGCCCGCTGCTCGGGCGTCATCGACGCCAGCATCGCCTGCATGGCGGCCATGCGGCGGGCCAACACCTCCAGCAGCTCGTCGAGGTTCTGGGGGTTCTCCGGGAAGAAGTCGCCGTAGCGCTGCATGAACCCGGCGAAGTCGGGCTCCTCGCCCCGGGAGCGCTGCTCGAGCATGTGGTTGAGCTCGGCCAGCATGTCCTTCATGCGGGCCATGTCCTCGGGCGTCATCGACTCGACGGCGCCGGTCATGCGGTTGACGTAGGAGTCGAGCACCTGCTGGCGCAGCCGCTCGACGAGCTGGTCGAAGCGCTGCTGGGCCTCCGCGGAGGCGAAGTCGTAGCTCTGGAGCTCGCGCACCATGCCCGCCAGGTCGGAGGGCAGCATCTCCAGCTGCATGTTGCGCTCGTCCGCGGACCCCTGGGCGGTCTCGGCCCGGCGGGGATCACCGCTGGCCCGGGCGTCGCGCACCTGGCGGTCGATCTCGGCCCGCTCGGTGTCGACGACCTGGCGCAGCTCCTCGGCGATCTCGTCGTAGACGCCGCCCAGGTCGAAGCGCTCGAGCCGCTCCTGGCGCTCGCGGCGCAGCCGCTCGAGCAGGTCGCGGATGCCCTCGACCATCTGGCCCTGCCGGTCGCGGAACCCCGACTGCAGCAGCCGCCGCAGCGCGGCGTTGAGGTCGCCGTGGTAGAGCAGGTCGTCGGTCATCTGCTCGAGCACGGCGTCGGCATCGAGATCGAACCCGACCTGGGTGCCGTCCCAGCGGCTGTAGCGGAACCGGGGGCGAGGCATCACTTCCCGCTCTTGCTGCTTCGCAGCGGGCCGCTCGGGCTCCGACGTGCCCATCCCCGCTCTCGTCGCCTGCGGCGACGGGCCGCTCGGGCCCAGGGCTCGCTGCATTGCGGACGCTCGCTCATGGGCCGCCACCGTACCGGTACCGCGCCGGAATTCGCCTGCGACGGCCGACGTTGCCGCTATCGATGCGCGTGGAGATCTGGTCGGATGTCGTGTGCCCGTGGTGCTACGTGGGCACCCGCCGGTTCTCGGCGGCGCTGGAGCGGTTCGACCGCGGCGTGGACGTCGACGTGGCGTACCGGGCGTTCGAGCTCGACCCCACCGTGCCCGTCGGCGGCATGGACCTGGCCGACTACTTGGCCCGCAAGTTCGGGAGCCCTGCGGCGTTGGATCGGATCCACGATCGTCTGGCGCAGGTCGGCGCCGACGCCGGCATCGAATTCCGCTGGGAGGGCAAGCGCCGGGTCAACACCTTCGACGCCCACCGGCTGGCCGCCTGGGCCGAGGGCGTCGCCGGCGACGACGCGCGGGCGGCCGTGGAGCAGCGGCTGTTCCGTGCCTACTTCACCGACAACCTGGACGTGGCCGACCACCGTGTGCTCGCCCGGCTGGCGGCGGAGGTCGGACTCGACGCCGCCCTGGCGGCCGAGGCCCTGGCGAGGGGCGCCGGTGCCGAGCAGGTGCGGTCCGAGGAGGCCCAGGCCACCGAGCTCGGGATCAGTGCGGTGCCGACGTTCGTGATCGAGGGCCGCTGGGCCATCCCCGGCGCCCAGGACACCGACACGTTCGTGAGGGTCCTCGAGACCGCCGCCGAGCGGCTGGTCCCGAAGCAATAGCGCCCGGCCAGAAGCGGCCCGCCACGAGGTCGAGTAAATGACTCGCGCCAGGCGTGGGGTATTTCCTCCACCTCGGCGGGCCAGTAGCTATTTCCTCGCATCCTCGGTGGGGTCGCCTCGTCGCCCTCCGCCACCGCCCGCAGCGCCGTGAGCCAACATCGGGGGATGGACGCACCGTCTCCCTCGGCTCCCTGGTGGGGCACGGCGGCGGCCGCCACCCAGTGCGAGGGTGCCGCGCCCCGGTCCGACTGGGCGGGCTGGGAGGCCGAGGGCCGGGCGCCGGCCTCGCGCGACGGCAACGGCTTCCGCACCCGCTACGCCGACGACCTGGCCCTGCTGGCCGAGCACGGCATCACCCACCACCGGCTGACCATCGAGTGGGCCCGGCTCGAGCCCAGCGAGGGGCGCTGGGACGAGGACGAGGAGGCGCACCTGCGCCGGGTGCTGGAGGCCGGGCGGGACGCGGGCGTGGCGCTGTGGGCCTGCCTGCTGCACGGCTCGGCGCCCGGCTGGTTCACCGACGACCAGCGGGGCTGGCTCGACGACAAGGCGGCGACGCTCACCTGGCCCCGCCACGTCGACAGGGTGGCCGAGGCGCTGGGCGACCTGGTGGCGGGGTGGGTGCCGATCCACGAGCCCGACCTCCAGGCCCGGCTCGCCTACGGCGACGGCACGTTCCCGCCCGGGCGCCGCAGCGAGGACGACGAGCGCGACGCCCGCGCCGCGCTGCGCGCCGCCGAGGCCGAGGCCGCCCGCCTGCTCCGGGGCGGCGGCACGCCGGTGGCGGTGGCGGCCCACCTCGGCGAGCCCCACGAGGGCGCCGGTCTCGTGGTGGTCAGCGCCCCGGTCGACGCACTGGAGACGCCGCTGGAGCAGACGGCGGAGGCGTTGCCCGACGCCGGGATCGTGGTCGTGACCGGTGATCCGACCGGGGAGGGGCGAGTCGAACGGGCGGTCAGCGCCGTCCGCGACGCGCACCGCGACGGCGTACGGGTGGTCGGCGCCTTCCACCTGCCGGCGATGGACGGCTACGAGTGGCACCGGGGGTTCGATGCCCGGCTCGGGCTGTTCGACCGGGACCGCAACCCCAAGGACGCGGTGGGCGCCCTGCCCAGCGACGCCGACTAGCTCCGGGAGCGGTACGTCGCCCGGCCGTCGACGGCGTCCTTGTTGAGCCGCTTGGACAGGTGGAGGCCCTCGAGCACCAGCTCGACGGCGCTGGCCACGGCGGCCGGGCTCTCGTCTCCGCCGGTGAGCTCGGCCACGGACTCGCGCAGGGGGGGCACGTCCTCGACCAGGCGGGCCAGGTCGGCCGACGACACGTCCTCGCCGGTGTGCACGACCGCGCCGTCCTCGAACGCCACCACCACGTCCCGCAGCTGGCCCGGGTTGACCCGGCGCTTGAACACGGTGAGCACCGCGGCACGCAGCAGGTGCTCGGCGATCTGCTCGTCTCGGCCCTCGTCCAGCGTCTCGATCTCGACCTTGCCCATGGTCGACGCCGCCAGAGCGTCGAGGTCGCTGACCCGGGGGCTCACTTCGCGCTCGCCTTGGCGCAGCGCCCGGCGGGTGGCGTTGGCCACCAGCACCTCGCTGTTGGCCACGGTGAGCCGCACCGACACGCCCGACCGCTGGTTGATGTGGGCGCTGTCGCGGGCGAGGTGGCTGAGCGTGGCCACGATCTCCGTCATGTAGGGCGGCACGGACACCCGCACGCCCTCCACGTCGAAGGGCCGGGCCTCCTGGGCGGCGATGGCCACCTCGGTCTCGACGTCGAGCGGGTAGTGGGTGCGTATCTGGCTGCCGAACCGGTCCTTCAGCGGGGTGATGATGCGACCGCGGTTGGTGTAGTCCTCGGGGTTGGCCGAGGCCACCAGCACCACGTCGAGCGGCAGGCGGATCTTGTAGCCCCGCACCTGCACGTCCCGCTCCTCCAGCACGTTGAGCAGGCCCACCTGGATGCGCTCGGCCAGGTCGGGCAGCTCGTTGATGGCGAAGATGCCGCGGTTGGTGCGGGGGACCAGCCCGTAGTGGATGGTCAGCTCGTCGGACAGGTAGCGCCCCTCGGCCACCTTGATGGGGTCGACCTCACCGATGAGGTCGGCGATCGACGTGTCCGGCGTAGCCAGCTTCTCGCCGAAGCGCTGCTCGCGGTGGACCCACTCGATGGGCGTGGCGTCACCGTGCGCGGCCACCAGGTCACGGGCGTGCCGCGACACGGGGTGCTCGGGATCGTCGTTGATCTCGCTGCCCGCGACGATCGGCACCCACTCGTCGAGCAGCTCGACCAGCGAGCGGATCATGCGGGTCTTGGCCTGGCCCCGCTCCCCCAGGAAGATGATGTCGTGGCCGGCCAGCACGGCGTTCTCGAGCTGGGGCAGGACGGTCTCGTCGTAGCCGATCACCGAGGGGATGAGCTGCTCGCCGGCGGCGATGCGGGCCACGGCGTTGCGGCGGATCTCGTCCTTGACGGGTACCGAGCGCCAGCCCGACGCCCGGAGGTCGCCCAGGGTGGTGGGGCGGGGGGGCTCCGACATGGGCGCCAACCTACCGCCGGGTCGGCGCACAGCGAGGGGCAGGGTCAGTGGAGCGGCCGCAGGGCGGACGCCAGATCGAGCGCCTCTTTCCGGTCGAGGGCCGATTCCAGGCGGTAGGTGACGTCGCCCTCGGTCCAGACGAGGGTGTTGCCCGCCAGGCGGCTGCTGTCGTGGACCGGGTCGCCCTCGGCGTCGGTGACGACGACCTCGTGGGGCTCGCCGGCGATCCAGTAGGCCGGGCTCTCCCCCACCCGGACCAGCTCGACGGTCATGCCGGACGTCCCCCGCTTGGTTACGCCGCCCGCGTCGGTCGTTCCCGGGATGGCCGTGAGGAGAAGGCCGATGCCCGTGTCGTCGATGTCGGGCAGCTCCCCGGACGGCGCCCACACCAGGGTGACGGCCCCGGTAGGACGGCCGATGAAGGCCCGCGCCGGATCGCCGGCGGTCGGGGGTGCCTCCAGCTCCCAGCCGGCGCGTTCCGCCGTGGCGACCGCATCGGCGGACGACACGGGCGTCCCGAAGTCGTAGGTGCGCCCCGCCGCCTCGGGCACGTCGCCGGTGTAGGTCACGGTGACCTTGCCGATGCCGAGCCAGTCGGCGACGGCCTGGCGGGACCGTGGTACCGCGAGGACTCCGGCGAGGGCGACCAGGATGAGGGCGGCGGCGGCGAGTCCCACGCGTTCTTGCACCTGGAATGGTCGTCCCGGCGACCATTTCCGGCGCGAGAACGCGTCTGGCGAGACGATCCGCCCGACCGCCGCGCCAACCGGGTCCACCGGGGCGGGAAGGTCGAGCCGCTCGCCCAGCTCGCGCAGGGCGAGCGCGAGATCGTCGTCGGTCTCAGGCATCGCCGCTGCCTCCGATCTCGACGCGCTCGGGCAGCAGCCCCCGCAGTCGGGCCAATCCCCGGGCCGCCCGTGACTTCACGGTGCCCCGGGGCAGGCCGAGCACCGCCGCCGTCTCGGCCTCGTCGAGCCCCACCAGGTAGCGGCAGGCCACGACGTCGCGTTGGGGGGTGGGCAGCTCGGCCAGCGCCGCCGCCACGGTGCGCCGCCGGTCGGCGGCGAGGACCGCGGCCTCGGGCGAGGGGGCCGCCCCGCCCGAGGCGCGGTCCTCCGCGAACCGCAGCTCGTAGCTCGCCCGGCGGCCTGCCGACCGACGGCGGTTGCGGGCCTCGTTGGCCACGATCCGCAGGAGCCAGGGCCGGAACGCGGCGCCGTCACGGAAGCCGGCCATGCCGTACCAGGCCTTGACGAAGGCGTCCTGCGCCGCCTCGTCCGCCTCGCCCGGGGACCCGCATACGACGGCGGCCAGCCGGCGGGCCGCACCCTCGTGCATCCGCAGCAGCGAGGCGTAGGCGTCCACGTCACCCTCCTTTGCCCGTCGTGCGAGCTCCCGGTCGTCGGGTGGCCGGCCCACCACCGCATCGTTACGTCACAGCGGGATCGGGGCCACTCGCCGTCGCTGCCGAACCCGGCGGACCCGGCGGACGGCGAGAGCCCCGATCAGGCCCGCCAGCACCGCCACCCCGGCCGCCCCGCCGATCACCTCAGGCCACCACGGATCGCCGGCCGGTAGCTCCGCGGCCACCGCCCGACCCGTCCCCCGGGCCGACGCCGCCTTCGCCTCCATCTGTCGCTTGGCGCACACAGCCGATGCCCCAAAGTCGCCGATGATCGGAACGCAGGCGTCGGCCAGTACCTGACGCAACCGGTCGGGCGCCCGGTACCAGCCGCCGGTCGTGACGCCGTCCCAGATCGCCTGGCCGGGAGACGTGTAGACGAGTGGACCGCCGTCGGCGTAGAGGTAGAGGTCTTGGCGGATCGACGTCGTCTCGTACGGGTCCTTGGTGATGTCGTCGCCTGGTCCGGTGATGATCTGCCACGTCAGCGTGTGGCGCGGACCGAGGTGCTCCTCGGACGGCTCCCGCGTCAGGGCCATGGCCCCTGTGTCGGGCAGCGCCTCCCACAGCCCGGTGTCGATCTGTCCCCACTCGTCGGAGGCCGTCTGGGCCGACAGCTCGATCGGTGAGGCCAGCGGGATGCCGGGGCCCGTGATGGTCACCGACACGGCGCCCTTCGCCCCTGCCGGCCCAGCCAGCGTCGCCACGGTCAGCACCCCGGCGCCGACAGCCACCGTCATCCTGAGTGTCCCTCGCATGCCCCTCCTACACCAGAGGGATGACGCAGGTTCCACCCGCAGGGTGGCGACGTGCGCGCCCGCCGTCGGTACGCTCCCCGACACAGGAGGACCAGGTGCAGCAGGCAGCAGTCGACACCTCCCCGATCCCCCCGGGGTTGACCGACGCCGAGGTCGCCGAGCGGGTCGAGAGCGGCCGCGTCAACCGGGCGCCCGCCGGGACGAGCCGGTCGCTGTGGGCGATCGTGCGGGCCAACGTCTTCACCCGGTTCAACGCCATCCTCGGGGCGCTGCTGGTGGTCATCCTCACCATCGGCCCACTGCAGGACGCCCTGTTCGGCATCGTGCTGGTGACCAACACCGGCATCGGCATCTATCAGGAGTGGCGGGCCAAGCGCACCCTCGACAAGCTTTCCCTGCTCACCGCCCCGGCCGTGACCGTGGCCCGCAGCGGCGAGCGCCGCGAGATCACGCTCGAGGAGGTGGTCGACGGCGACGTCGTCGAGCTGGGTCAGGGCACCCAGATCGTGGCCGACGGCGAGGTGCTGGCGGCCGACGCACTCGAGGTCGACGAGTCGCTGCTGTCCGGCGAGTCGGTGCCCGAGGCCAAGGCCCCGGGCGACGAGGTGCTGTCGGGCAGCTTCGTCACTGCCGGGCAGGGCTGGTACCGCGCCGACCGCATCGGCGTCGAGTCGTACGCCAACCAGCTCGCGGTCGAGGCCCGGCGGTTCTCGCTGGTGCGTTCCGAGCTGCGGCGGGGCACCGACCAGATCCTGCGGATGGTCACGTGGCTGATGATCCCCACCGCCATCCTGCTGATCCTGAGCCAGCTGGCGGAGTCCACGGACGACTCGGTGGCCGACGCGATCCGGGGATCGGTGGCCGGCGTGGGCAGCATGATCCCGGAGGGGCTGGTGCTGCTGACAAGCATCGCCTTCACCGCCGGCGTGCTCAGGCTCGGGCGCCGCCAGGTGCTGGTGCAGGAGCTGGCGGCCATCGAGGGGCTGGCCCGGGTGGACGTCGTCTGCACCGACAAGACCGGCACGATCACCGAGCCGAGCCTCGAGGTGGCCGACGTCCACAAGCTGGACGGCGCCGACCCCGGGGAGGCCGAGAAGGTGCTCGGGGCGCTGGCCGCCTCCGACCCCGAGCCCAACGCCAGCATGCGGGCGCTCGGCGAGCGCTATCCCTCGCCGGGCTGGACCCCGACGTGGCGGGTGGCGTTCTCGTCGGCCAAGCGCTACTCGGGGACCGGCTTCGGCGAGCACGGCGACTGGGTGCTGGGTGCCCCCAACGTGCTGCTGGAGGCGGCGGGCGGCCCCGACGATGACGGGACTGGCGGGCATCAGAGCGGGGCGGCGGCGCTGGTGGACCGGGAGACCCGCCGGGGGCGCAGGGTGCTGCTGCTGGCCCGGATCGACGGCGAGCCGAGCGGGGACGGCGCGCCGGTCGGCCGGCCGGCGGCCCTGGTCGTGATCGAGGAGCGCATCCGGGAGAACGCCCGCGCCACACTCGACTACTTCGCCTCGCAAGGAGTGACGGTCAAGGTGGTCTCAGGCGACGATCCCCGGACCGTGGGTGCCGTGGCCGGTCGGGTCGGCATCGGCGCCGCCGAGTCGCCGCGCGACGCCCGGGACCTGCCCGACGATCCCGACGAGCTCGCCGACGTGATGGCGACCACCTGCGTGTTCGGCCGGGTCGGCCCGCAGCAGAAGCAGGCCATGGTGCGGGCCCTGCAGGCCCGCGGGCACACCGTGGCCATGACCGGTGACGGGGTCAACGACGTGCTCGCACTGAAGGAGGCGGACCTGGGCGTGGCGATGGGGACGGGTGCGCCGGTCAGCCGGTCCGTGGCGCCGGTGGTGCTGTTGGACTCCGACTTCGGCAGCCTGCCCCCGGTGCTGGGCGAGGGACGGCGGGTGATCGCCAACGTGGAGCGGGTCGCCAACCTGTTCCTCACCAAGACGGTGTATGCGACGCTGCTGGCGCTCATCGTGGGCGTTGCCCGGGTGCCGTTCCCCTTCCTGCCGCGGCACCTGACCATCGTCAGCAGCCTGACCATCGGCATCCCGGCGTTCTTCCTGGCGCTGGCGCCCAACGCCCAGCGGGCGAGGCCCGGGTTCGTGGAACGGGTGCTGCGCTTCGCCGTTCCCGCCGGCGCCGTCGCCGCCGCGACCACGATGGCGGCCTACGGGCTGGCCCGGGCCGAGAGCGGGGTCAGCCAGACAGAGGCCCGCACCACGGCGACGATCACGCTGTTCCTGGTGGCGCTGTGGGTGCTCGCCATCCTGGCCCGGCCCACCAACCCGTGGCGGGCCGGGCTGGTCCTGTCGATGGGGGCGTCGTTCGTCGTCATCATGTCGGTCCCCTGGTTCCGGGACTTCTTCGCGCTCAACCCACCGCCGAACGAGCTGCTGCTGTCGGCCGTGGCGATCGCCGCCGCCGGCGGGTTCGTCATCGAGGCGGGCTGGCGGATCACCGGCTGGGTCGGGCACCGCAGCAACCAGGACGGCGCCACCAGCCAATAGCCTGCGCCCAGCATGCACGAGCTCCGGGAGGGCTGGCGCGCCGCGGTCGCCGACGACGACCTCCGCCGCGTCTACCACGGCGACGACTTCGACGACACCGCCTGGGAGCCGATCGCCGTGCCCGGGCACTGGCGGTCCACGCCCGCCTTCGCCGAGAGCGATGGCCCACTGCTGCACCGCTGCCTATTCGAGACCGACAGCCCCGTCCGGGGTCGGCGGCGCTGGCTGACCTTCGACGGCGTCTTCTACCAGGGCGACGTGTGGCTCGACGGCGGCTACCTGGGGGACACCGAGGGGTACTTCGTGCCCCACACGTTCGAGATCACCGACCAGACCCGGGACCGGTCGCAGCACGTCCTGGCCATAGAGGCGACCTGTGCGCCCGAGCGCAGCAAGACCGCCAAGCACAACCTCACCGGCGTGTTCCAGCACTGGGACTGCCTCGACCCCACCTGGAACCCCGGCGGCATCTGGCGCCCGGTGCGGCTCAGCGAGACCGGACCGGTCCGCATCGCCAGGCTGCGGATGCTGTGCCGCGAGGCCACGCCCGAGCGGGCGGTGGTGGCGTTCCGGGCCACCCTCGACAGCGACACCCCCCGGGCGGTGTGCGTGCGCACCGAGCTGGGGGACCTCGACCACGAGCTGACCCAACCGCTCGCCGCGGGCGCCAACGAGCTGGAGTGGACGGTCACCTTGGAGCGGCCCCGCCTGTGGTGGCCGCGGGCCTTGGGCGAGCCCACGCTCCACGACGTCTGCGTGGCGGTGCTGCTCACCGACGGCCAGGCCACGCCCGGGGCCGGGACGGCACATGCGAGCGACGTGCGGCGGCTGCGCACCGGGCTGCGGTCGGTCCGGCTGCGCCGCTGGATCTGCTCGGTCAACGGCGAGCGGCTGTTCCTCAAGGGCGCCAACCACGGGCCGACCCGCATGGCCCTGGCCGAGGCGTCCCCCGACGAGCTGCGGGCCGACGTCGGCTGGGCGCTCGACGCCGGACTGGACCTGCTGCGGGTCCACGCCCATGTGTCGCGCCCCCAGCTGTACGACGCCGCCGACGAGCGGGGGCTGCTGCTCTGGCAGGACCTGCCGCTGCAGTGGGGCTACGCCCGCGGCGTCCGCAAGCCGGCGGTGCGCCAGGCCCGGGAGGCCGTCGACCTGCTGGGCCACCACCCGTCGATCGCCGTGTGGTGCGGCCACAACGAGCCCATGGCCATCGGCACCGACGCCGCCGCCGGTGGCGAGGCGGCCGGCGTGCGGCGCTCCGCACTGAGCATGCTGCGCGCCCAGCAGCTCCCGAGCTGGAACAAGACGGTGCTCGACGCGTCGATCAAGCGGGCGCTGGACAAGGCCGACGGGACCCGGCCGGTCGTGGCCCACTCGGGCGTGGCGCCCCACCCGCCCCAGCTCGAGGGGACCGACAGCCACCTCTACTTCGGCTGGTACTGGGGCGACGAGCGGGACCTGCCGGGTTTCGCCCGGGTGCTGCCCCGGATGGTCCGCTTCGTCGGCGAGTTCGGCGCCCAGGCCGTGCCGTCGGCCGACGAAGAGGGCGACGGCGCCGCCTTCTGCGAGCCGGACCGCTGGCCCGACCTCGACTGGGAGCGGCTCGGCGAGCGCCACAACCTGCAGAAGGCGCGCTTCGACCGCTACGTGCCGGCGGCCGCCTTCGCCAGCTTCGACGACTGGCGCCAGGCCACGCAGCGCTACCAGGCCGAGCTGATCCGCCGGCACGTCGAGGTCCTGCGCCGGCTCAAGTACCGGCCGACCGGCGGGTTCGCGCAGTTCTGCCTGGCCGACGGCCATCCCGGGGTGACGTGGTCGGTGCTCGACCACCAGCGCCGCCCCAAGCTCGGCTACGAGGCGCTGCAGGACGCCTGCCGTCCGGTGATCGTGGTGGCCGACCGCCTTCCCGCCACGGTGGCGCCGGGCGAGGCGCTGGCCCTCGACGTCCACGTGGTGTCCGACCTGCGGGCGGCGGTCCACGACGCGCGCGTGACCGCCCGGCTGGAGTGGCCGGGCGGTCATCACGAATGGCGCTGGGGCGGGGACATCCCCGCCGATGAGTGTGTGCGGGTCGGGACCCTGCAAGCGGTGGTGCCCGAGGCCGAAGGCCCGCTCTGCCTCGACCTCGGGCTCCACCTGCCCCGCCGGGATGTGGTCGTCAACCACTACGAGTCGACGATCGCCATGCCCTGATCCTCACCGCATCGGCATGTGCCGGGTGCCGGGCACGAACTCGTCGTCGTAGCGGCCGTCACCACTCGAGTTGGCATTCTTGACCCGGACGGCGTCGGGATCGATCCCGACCTGGGACGAGTTGGCATTCTTGACCCGGACGAGGTCGGGATCGATCCCGCCCAGTGAACTGGACTCGGCCCGAGCCTCGAGCGACTCGACATAGGCATCCGCCTGGGCCTTCAGGGCGGCACGGTAGCTGCGGCCGCTGAAGTCGGCGTCGGCTGCCCGAGCCTCCAACGAGTCGACGTAAGCGTCGGCCTGGGCCTTCATGGCGGCCCGGTTGATGAACCCGGATGTCGTGCTGTGGGCCTTGGCCTGGCCGTCGAGATGCGCCTGCCGCTCGATCTGCTCGGCCTGCGCCGCCAGCCTCGCTGCCTGGGCCGCCTGGTATTGCTCGGCCTGCGCCGTCAGCCTTGCCGTCGCGGCCCGCTCGGCCTGCTCCCGTGTGGCGATCTCGTTGGCCCGGATGTCCAGATGGTTGTCCAGGCCGCTCGCCTCGCTCGAGGCCTTGACCCGGTGGTCATCGCCGCCCAGGTAGTCGTAAGAGCGGCCGGCAACGCTCGCCGTCGCCGCGTCGCTGTTGTCGCCGTCGCCGCAGGCGGCGAGTCCGACGGCACCGACGAGGGCGACTGGGGCCGCCCACCGCAATGCCCGCTTGCTGAAATCCGACATGGTCTTGTCCTCCTCGGTGCCGGATGACCGCCATCCGACAAGGCGACGATGCGCCCTTCGCGCCGGGAGGACCGCTCCACGTGACGCAGTTGTCAGGTGCCTTCCGTCATTGACCAAAGTCACGTAGGGAATCGCCCCCAGCGTTGAGGAACCCCGCTTGCCATCGGCCAAAGTGGTGGGAGTACGGTCACGCCGCAGACCAGGTCGAGGCGTGTCCGGGAGGCTGATCGAGCGATGCAGACGATGGAGCGGCAGACCGTCGCCCCCGTGAACCGCCGGCCCCGCCGACCGGCACCCTGGCCGGTCGAGTTCTACAGATCGGCGGTCGGCAAGAAGTGGGTCATGGCCCTCACCGGCATCGCGCTGATGGGCTACGTCTTCTTCCACATGTTCGGCAACCTGAAGCTCTACTTCGGGGCCGAGGACTTCAACCACTACGCCGAGTTCCTGCGTGACCTCCTGGTGCCGATCCTGCCCCGCACGTGGACGCTGTGGCTGCTCCGGATCGGTCTCATCGTGGCCTTCGTGTTCCACATCCACGCCGCCTACAGCCTCACGCTGATGAACCGGCGGGCCCACGCGGAGGGCCGCTACGTGTCGCCCAGGGACTGGCAGGCCGCCAACGCCGCCAGCCGCTCGATGCGCTGGACCGGCGTGGTGATCGCCCTGTTCGTCGTCTGGCACCTGGCCGACCTCACCTGGGGCACGGTCAACCCGGACTTCGTGCGGGGCGACGTCTACCGCAACCTCGTCGCCAGCTTCGAGCGCCCCTGGAACTCCGGGCTCTACATCGTCGCCAACGTCGCGCTCGGCCTGCACCTGTTCCACGGCGCGTGGTCGATGTTCCAGAGCCTGGGCCTCAACAACCCCAAGTGGAACTCGTGGCGCC
>OCZV010000348.1_pt1 | contig 16932 bp, 12 predicted proteins | sample 1539051 | NCBI WGS metagenome assembly OCZV01 (sample SAMEA3113581, study PRJEB22503) | soil metagenome
ACCACCAACGGAAAATAGATCGTCGGCGGATGGAATCCGTAATCCAATAGCCGCTTCGCGATATCGAGCGTACTGACGCCAGACTTATGTTGCAGTCGGTCCGTAAAAATACACTCATGCATACACGGCGCGTTGTAAGCAATCTGGTAATGCCTTTCTAATTTCTTCCGAATATAGTTCGCGTTGAGCAGCGCCATACGGCTTACCTCTTCGAGTCCATCGCCTCCTAAGGAGATGATGTACGTGTAGGCGCGGACCAGAATACCGAAATTACCAAAAAACGAGCGAACCCGGCCGATGGTCTTGGGACAATCCTCAAGCAGCTCGAAGGTGCCGCCTTTTGTCACGATGCGCGGTATCGGTAGATAGTCTCGCAAATGTCCCTGCACGGCAACCGGGCCCGCGCCAGGCCCTCCCCCCCCGTGAGGCGTAGAGAACGTCTTGTGCAGATTCATATGAAGCACGTCGACTCCCATATGTCCCGGCTTAGCTACACCCAGCAGCGCGTTTAGATTTGCTCCGTCGAGATAAACCAAGCCGCCCTTGGCATGAACCACCGCAGCGATAGGCTCGATATTGTTCTCAAAGAGTCCCAGAGTGTTAGGGTTTGTGATCATCAGGGCGGCTACGTCTTCGTCCATCACCTTTTCAACGGTCGCTGCATCGATCACGCCTCGCGCGTTGGAGGATATCTGAATGACGTCGTAGCCGGAAAGCGTTGAGCTCGCTGGATTGGTTCCATGGGCCGTGTCCGGCACGATGATTTTCTTCCGGGGATTTCCCTGCTCCGCCAAATAGGCTCGGATCAACATCAGACCCGTCAGTTCGCCCTGAGCACCCGCAGATGGCTGCAAGCTGACATACTCCATTCCGCTGATCTCGCTGAGCATACGCTCGAGGTCATAAAGCAGCTTCATGGCTCCTTGCAGGAGCTCAACCGGAGCCAGCGGGTGAGCCAGCGCAAATCCCGGCAACCGCGCCACCACTTCGTTGATCTTTGGGTTGTACTTCATGGTACAAGACCCCAACGGGTAAAAGTGGCTCTCAATGGCGAAATTTCGATGGGAGAGACGAGTAAAATGGCGCAACACGTCCAGTTCCCCCAACTCGGGGAATCCGGGGATGTCGTCTCGCAGCAAGGCGGTCGGAATCTGTTCGCGGCTCTCCCCGTCCTCAGCTGGCCAAAAGAAACCGCTTCTTCCCGGTGATCCGCTCTCGAAGAGGAGGCGCGGGGCAGTTAGCCGCGGTTGATGCTCAAGCGCAGATGGCGCGGACAAGGCGGTCAATCTCCTCTCTCTCATTCATCTCGGTGACGCAAATCAGCAGGCAGTCTCTGAGTTCGGGATACCATTGCCCTAGGGAAACTCCTGGCACGATCCGCGCCGCAGCACAGCGCCTCAAAAGCTCCTCCAAATTCCCGACACGAACAACGAATTCGTTAAAGAAGGGAAAGGAGAAACAAGGTTCGAGCTTGGCCTCGCCAAGCAGACGAGCCCGTGCCTCGTGGGACCGTGAAACATTCACCTCCGCAAGCCGGCGCAAACCGATCTTTCCCAAGAGCGACATAAATACGGTGGACGCTAGCGTGCATAACGTTTGACTGGTGCAAATGTTCGAAGTCGCTTTCTCACGGCGAATATGCTGCTCCCGTGTCGCAAGGGTCAATACAAAACCGCGACAGCCTTCGCTATCGATGGTTTCTCCAACCAAACGACCCGGAATGTTGCGCACGAATTTTTTCCGACAGGCAAAAAACCCAAATCCGGGGCCACCGAGAGACATGGGCACACCCAAGCTCTGTCCTTCCCCCACCGCCATGTCGACATCCCAAGCTCCGGGGGGCTTCAGGACTCCTAAGGCTAGGGGTTCAGCGGTTGTCGTGATCAGCTGCGCGCCGGAGCGGGCACAGGCCGCTTGTATCGGGCCCAGATCTTCAATGACGCCGAAGAAATTAGGATAACCCACAATGACGCACATCGACTTGTCATTAAGTTTTTGTCCGAGATCTTCAATATCGGTTGCACCGCTACTATCGATACGAATCTCGTCCACCTGGGTGTCGTCCAGATTCCTCAAGTACGTCGAAATAACAGCTCGATAGTGCGGATGCACGGCTCTGGACATCAATACTCGACGTCGATTCATCGGCTGGATTCGGCGCGCCATGAGCACGGCTTCAGCGGCCGCGGACGCTCCATCGTAAACTCCAGCGTTGGATATTTCCATGCCGGTAAGCTGACAAATCAACGTTTGATATTCGAACAGCGCCTGCAGAGTACCCTGGCTAACTTCTGGCTGGTAAGGGGTGTAAGAAGTAGAAAACTCCGAACGGGAGATGACCGCATCCACCGCGCTGGGTATGAAATGGTGATAGATCCCGCCACCGAGAAAAAAACTCCAGTCATCAGCGGTCACGTTCTTCGCGGCTAGGGCGGTCAATCGCCTGCGAACCGCCAGCTCCGTCAACCCATCGGCAAGATCGATCTTCGCGCGCTTGCGGAGCGCTTCCGGAATGTGCGCATAAAGCTCCTCGACGGAGTCAATTCCAATCACACGAAGCATCTGCTCCTTGTCCGAAGGGGTGTGTGGCGTGTAGCGCATTCCTCGAACTATTCCTTCTCCTCATCTTCAGCTTCGTCTTCTTCTTCCTCCTCTTCTTCCTCCTCTTTCTGCTGCTCGACATATTCCGCGTATTCTTCCGCGGTCATTAGATCCTTCAGATCCTCCACATCCGTCATTTCAACCCGAATCATCCAACCGTCGCCATACGGATCGTCATTGATGGTTTCGGGATTCTCCGGAAGCACATCGTTGATTTCGAGAACGCTTCCACTCACCGGAGCGTAAACGTCCGAAACCGCCTTTACTGACTCGACGGCGCCAAACGGATCGTCTTTCACGACCTTTTCGCCAACCTCCGGCAGTTCCACATAGACGATATCGCCCAGTTCTTCTTGGGCGAACTCGGTGATTCCAATAGTGGCGGTATTGCCCTCCACCAGCACCCATTCATGCTCCTTGGAATATTTTAGGCCTTCGGGGAACTCCATTTCTAACCTCCTTGTGCTTCTGGGGATGCCGTCACCGGCGGTAGAACGGCAAGGACACTACCCTCGCTGCAGTTTTTCGACTGCGAATTTCAACTTCAACGGTATTGCCGACTCCAGCTTCTTCCACGGCCAGGTACCCGAGCGCAATCGATCTCCCAAGCGTCGGAGACTTCGTGCCGCTCGTGACGCGGCCGATCGCCTTTTCGTTCTTCAAAACAGGATAACCGCTACGCGCAATTCCCGGCTCTAGAAGTTCCAACCCCACGAGCTTGCGCTTAACGCCCGTCTCCTTCTGCTTCAGCAAAGTGTCGCGGCCGATGAAAGGCCCTTTGCCGAACTTGGTTACCCACTCCAGACCCGCTTCAAGGGGTGTCGTCGTGTCGTCCAATTCGTGGCCGTACAAAGGGTAGCCCTTTTCCAAGCGGAGCGTGTCTCGGGCGCCCAAGCCGGCGGGTTCAATCCCCAGAGGCTTCCCCGCTTCAAGTACCGCATTCCATAATTTCTCGCCATCAGCCGAATCACAATAAAGTTCAAAGCCGTCTTCACCCGTGTACCCGGTGCGCGCGACCAAACACTGAATCGATGACACGGCGCCCGCTGTGAAAAAGAACGGCTTGATCTCGCCGAGTTGGAGCGAAGTCAACGGTTGCAAGACCTCTTGCGCCAACGGTCCCTGAAGCGCCAACTGGACATAGCGAGAACTGGCGTTCTCTATCTTGACATTGGCTTCCGCGTGTCTCTGTATCCAAGCGAAATCCTTATCCGTGTTCGACGCATTGACACATACCAAAAAAAAGGTGGGCTCGAGTCGGTAAAAGATGACGTCGTCCACAATCCCGCCTTGCTCATTCATAAGCAGATTGTATTGGGCCTGCTGAAGCCCAATCCGCGAAACGTCATTGGCCGTTATTTTCTGACAGAGTTCTAACGCGCCAGCGCCACGAATCTCGATTTCTCCCATATGGCTCACGTCAAAAAGTCCCGCCCGGGTACGAACCGCCACATGTTCGTTGATGACACCGCGGTATTGAACCGGCATCTCCCAGCCGGCAAACTCTACCATCTTCGCTCGCGCGCGCCGATGCGCCGCATAGAGCGCAGTCCTTTTCATCCCTTGCTTCACGAGGTTTCCAAAGTCTAAGCCGGACCTACCGCTCGCGCTGCAAGGAATCCTTGGCCGCCTTTAAAGTATTGTAGAGAAGCATGCAGATCGTCATGGGGCCGACACCTCCGGGAACCGGCGTGATGGCCGATGCGCGCTCTTTTGCACTCTCAAATTCCACGTCGCCGGATAACTTTCCACTCGCCAATCGATTGACTCCAACGTCAATAACGACAGCGCCGGGTTTGATCCAATCGCCGCGAACCAAACCTGCCTTTCCAATGGCAACGACGAGAATATCACCGCGAGACACCTCGTCGCGCAGACCGACCGTGCGCGAGTGACAGATCGTTACCGTCGCGTGACGCTCAAGGAGCATCAACGCTACCGGCTTCCCCACAATATTGCTCCGGCCGATAACAACTGCATTTTTGCCTTTAGGATCGCAACCCGCAGAATCCAGAAGCTTCATAATTCCCATCGGCGTGCAGGGTTTGAAACCATCGCCGCCGAGGACAAGCATTCCCTGACTCACGGGATGGAAGCCGTCCACGTCCTTGTGCGGAGAGATGGCTTCCAGGATCTTCTCCGACCGGACATGCGCTGGTAGAGGAAGCTGGACGAGGATTCCATGAACGTTCTTGTCTTTGTTGAGATTATGAACAAGCGCTAACAGTTCTCTTTCGGAGATCGTCGCCGGAAGCAGATGTTCGTACGATTTTATGCCGACCTCTTTGCACGCCTTCTCTTTGTTCTTCACATAAATGTGAGAACCCGGGTCATCTCCAACCAACACCACCCCCAATCCGGGCGCCATTCCCCAACGCCGTTCCAGCCCTTCCACTTCTTCTTTGATATGTCTTTGTACTTCTTTGGCTACAGCTTTACCATCTATGATTGACGCCATGCCTGACTCCGTATCAAGATTGAAAAATCTATATCGAAAAAGAGAAGTTTGTAAAGAAGTGATATCATTATTGGACATGACATGGAGCAGCGCAAAGGTCAACCCCTGAACCCACATTGAGCAGCGGCATGGACCGAGGTGATCAAAGCTGTCGCGACAACTAGGATGGCCGTCCTGAAGCTTGCAGCAAGCAGCGCCGTTTGGAAGTCATCTTCCGGGAGTTAGTAAAGTGAATCTATCTTTTTTTGGCGTGTTTTGGTAGGAAATGAGGTTCAAGACGAACCTATAGGAAAGTCATGGCCAGGTCACGAACGATTGAAGAGATCAAGAGCGATATCCGGAGTCGATTGGGCCAGCGCGCACCCTTCAATCATGCCGATAAGCGAGAATCCGAAGAAGCGCTCGCCAAGCTAAATGACTTTGAAGGCGAAAACTGGGCTGCAATTTGGAATGAGTTAGGCAGTCGTTGGGAGAAAGGAGCCCGCGAGGCAGAAGCTTCAGGCAAACGCGATGAGGCGAAAGAAGCGTATCTCAAAGCGTATGGCTATTACGGCATAGGCCGTCATCCCTTTCCGAGTACCCCCGGTAAAAAGCACGCTTATCTCAAAGCGCGCGAGATGCACCTCGCCGCATCGAAATACTTTGATATTCCACTTGAACGGGTAGCCATTTCGTTCCAAGGCAAAGAAATTATCGGCCACTTACGTTTGCCAAAAATAACGCCGGCGCCCCTTATCATGCATTGGGGCGGCATCGATAACTGGAAGGAAGAACGCCATACATTTGCCGAGCGGTTTGTAAAGGAAGGTTGGGGCTGTTTCGTACTGGACAGCCCTGGCACTGGAGAATGTCCGATGCTGGCGTCACCGGACGCTCACCGGGTCCACGTGGCAGCGCTTGATTATTTGACGAAGCGGCCCGAGGTCGATGCCAATCGCATCGCCGTGGTCGGCGCCAGCTTCGGCGGCTATTGGGCGACCAAATTAGCCCATCTCGAACCGCATCGTCTTCGCGCCGTGGTAAATTGGGGCGGCGGCATCCACTACTTCTTCCAACGCGAGTGGCAAGAAGAATCGCGCAATGCCGACTCCTACCTGTTCGATCTCATCGAGGCCCGTGCCAATCTGTTCGGCAAAAAAACCTTCCAGGAACTCGTTGAGTTAATGCCCGCCCTCTCTCTCAAAGCACAGGGCTTGCTCGACCAACCGTGCGCGCCGCTGCTTATTGTCAATGGCAAGGAAGATAAACAGGTCCCGCTGGGAGATTTTTATCTTCTGCTGGAACACGGCGATCCCAAGACGATCCGGCTTTTTCCCGGCGGTCACATGGGAAATATTCCGTTCGTTTTTGAGACTGTTATCCCTTGGCTGCACAAACGACTTGGGAGCTAAAGATGAGCCTTTATCAGCTGCAAAAATTTATCTACCACATCAATCGCGATGAGGCCCAGCGTGAGCGCTATCGCCGAGATCCTGCGGAGTTCATCAAGGGTTATGACCTGACGGAGCGGGAAGCCACCGCGGCACTGAACGTGGATGTACGCACGCTTTACATGCTTGGCGTTCATTCGCTGCTATTACGTCCATTCACTTTGCTCCATAGAGTTTCAAACGAAGATTACGCCAAGGCCCTGGCAGGATTGGAATGAGTCATGTCTATCGTTTTTGCCTGTGCCGCGAGTCACGCGCCTGGAATCACCGCTTGGACCGAAGCAGCACCAAAACAGCAAGCCGACAGAATCATCGACAGCTATCATGACCTTCAGAGAATGCTAGACGTCACGAGCCCGGATGCTCTCCTCGCCATCAGCGTCGAACACTGGGCAAATTTTTTTCTCAACCAGATGCCGACTTTCTGTATTGGACGAGCAGACCACTACGAGGGTCCCGTCGAAGAATGGCTGCGCATCGGCAAAAGTCGCATTCCAGGCGACCCTCAGTTATCCGCAGAACTGCTGAGTGGCTGTCTCGACGCTGGCTTCGATTTATCGTTCTCGGATGAGCTGCTGTTCGATCATGCGACCATGCTGCCGCTTCATTTCCTGACACCGAGAATGGACATTCCGATTGTTCCCCTCATCGTCAATACTCTCACTCCACCCATGCCGTCACCGAAGCGCTGCTACGCATTGGGTCGTGTGCTCGGAGATGCGCTCGAAAAATATCCAAAGCGAATTGCCATCGTCGCCACCGGGGGGCTATCCCACTGGCCAGGAGAAGCGAAGCATGGGCAGATCAACATCGCTTTCGATAAAAGGTTCCTCGAGACTTTGACGAACGGTGACCGCTCTCAGGTCGCCGATTACTCAGATGAGGAAATCGCGAGGGAAGCTGGCTCAGGGGGTCACGAAATCAGAACCTGGATTACGCTTGCCGGCGCGTTGCCCGACTGGAAGGCCAAACTACTCGCCTACGAGCCGGTGGTGCCATGGGCCACCGGTTGCGGCCTCGTAGCCTTCAACCGTCTCTAGCCATTTTCACCCGCCTAAAGGAAAGCAAACTCGACATGCGATTCAGCCTGCACAGCGTCCACGGCGGCGTTAAAAGCATTGATGAAATCCATCGACGGGCTCGGCGGGTCGAACAGCTAGGGTATGATGGAATCTTTCTCGGCGAGAGTCATTTGAGCTCGATCGACTCATTTCAAACGCTCGCCAGTTGCGCCGTTCTGACGAAACGCGTGCTTCTCGGGATCGCCGTCACCAACATGGTTTTTCGCCATCCCACCGTGCTTGCCGGCGCGGCAGCGTCGCTGAACGAAATCTCCAAGGGCCGTGCAATACTCGGCCTCGGAACCGGCGACGGCCCGGTCTATGCCCAGGGGCTGAAAGCGACGCCTATGAAGGAGTTCGAACAGGGCGTCAGAATGATCCGAGAGCTGGTACAAGGCAAAGCAATCACCGTCCCCTCAGGAAAGGTCGGTATCGGATTCAATTTGCGTCCAACACCTATCTACGTATCGGCCGAAGGCCCTAAAGGGCTGCAGCTTGCCGGCCGATCCGCCGACGGGGTTATTCTCGGTACCGGGTTCGATCTAAACGTATTGCGTTGGGCAGGAGGCAAAATCCGCAAGGGAATAAGCGAGGCAGGACGTAACGAAAGTAGCATCGCTTTGATTGCCGCAGGCATGCTCTGCGTCCGCGACGACGGCAACGAGGCTCGCCGCATCGTCCGAAATAGAATCGCCAATCGCGCCCACCACAACTTTCGCTTCACGCTCGAAACCGTTCCGCCTGAAGAACTCGATGGCATCAAAAAATTTATGGCTCGTTTCGACGTCATGAAACCGATGGAACAACGTGTTGATCCGGATCTAGTCAATGACTATCTAGTCCGGCGCTTCTCCATCGCCGGTACGCCGAAAGAATGTGTCGAACGGATCGAAGAGCTACGAGAGGCGGGTGTCGAACATCTTATGCTCACGCCGGCCCGAAAAGTCTTTCATGAAACGGTCGAGGCCTTTGCCAAAGACGTGATGCCCCACTTCAAAAGCTAAAAGGCTCCACCGTGTCCTACGACTTGTTCCCTCCAGGAGAATGGCGGAGAGAGAGGGATTTGAACCCTCGGTACCCTTTTGGGGTACACACGCTTAGCAGGCGTGCGCCTTAGACCACTCGGCCATCTCTCCTTAACGTTGGCGGCTAAACTCTGTCTAATATTGCCGGCTAGAAGGTCCCGCTGTTTTGGGAGCCACAGGCTCCAACTGAGCGCATGAAGCGCTTTCCTGATAGGTTGTTAGCACACCAAAGGTGAATTTTCCACAATGCGGAATCACAAATGTGTCGGGCCGCATTCCCAACAACGGAATCACACGTGAATTTTCACGCCCCCGAACGTAATCGCAGACGCTTAGGTGGGAAGCTTTTGTATGATCTTACTCCAATTTCACCCCCACCGGGTTAGTTCACGGCAAAACGCATCTTTTTATCTAGCCTTCCCAGATCGGTTTCACGTAGGTGTCCAGCCACTTCTTCGGATCCTCCAAGAACAGTTTGTCAGTGACTGGGATCGCCTTCGTGCCTTTTGGGAACGCCGTCTCGATTGCGGTTTTGGACTTAAAGTCCTTGCGCGACGATTCGCGGCCAACTGAGTCGATCGTCTTTTGTCCTTCCTCGGAGATCAGCCACTCGGCGAAAAGCTTTGCCGCATTCGGATTCGGGGCCTTGACATAAACCCCTGCTGCACGCGGAAAAACGACCGGGGGAACCGTCTTGACGTAATCAATCGGCGTCCCCTTCTCTCTGTCGGAGATGACGTCATGCAGAAGAGCCGGCATGCAGATCGCATACTCGCCGGAAACCACAAGGCGAAACATGGCGCTCGTGCTCTTGTGCACCGGCACATTGAGCGCCTTCAATCCCTTAACGAACCCGTTGAACCGCGCATCATCTTTCCACTGTTCCTTTAGGGCGGCCAACATCGAGCTAAGCGGCCCCGCCCTCATGGGATCGTCCAGGGCAACCATTCCCTTGTATTTCGGATTGGCAACGCCTTCCCAACTCTTGGGCAGGTCTCCAGCTTTGAGTTTTCTGGTGTTGTAGGTCAGAGCCTGAACCTGGAGGCTCACCGTAGGAATGGTCGGGTCATGAAGAACCAACACGTCCTTCTGTACCGTCTCATAGGAGGCCAACGCACCGGCAGCCCTCAGCACGGCGGGCGCATTGTCGGAAAGAATGCTGTCGACGCTCGGTTGGCCGCCTTGAAACTCAGTGAGAACGCGCGTAACGATTTCCGGGTTCCGTCCCTGCCAATAAGTCGTCTTAATTCCGGGGTATCTTTTCATGAACGCGTCGGTAATGACGCGCAGGTGCTCGACATCCCAGACTGAATAGATGATGAGGTTGCCTTCCTGCTTCGCTTTGGGATATAGCTCGCTACTCACTTTCTCGAAAGCCTTGGCTGCACTCGCAGTGGCATCTGCCCCGGCTGCCTTTGGAGCAGGTTTCGCCGCGCCACCGGGGGCGCTTTTTTCGATTGCCTTATCTGCGCCGGATGGGGCCGTATCTTTGGCACCTTTCTCCGCCGAGTGCCCGTGCTGCCATCCAAACAACATCGCCAGACAGATGCTGGCCACCGCCACCCTATATATCCTGTTCATGCCGTCAACCTCCTTTGGCTGAAGTGTTTTGCTGATGCCACGACTTCATAAACTAAACTTCATGTTGAATGCAAACTTGGCGATAGATACGGCAACAATCAAGATAATGAGGTAAATCACTCCGCCGGCCGCCGCTTCAGCCCATTGTCCGACTCTAAAATACTCGAAAAGCGTGACCGGTCCATACTCCTTTCCCGGCGAAGTAAGCAACACCGCGACGTCGACATTCCTTATCGCTTCGATAAAAATATAAAACAATGCGCCGCCGACTGACGGTTTGAGTATCGGCAGGGTGATTTTGAAGAAGACGTGGCGCCACTTCGCTCCATGCACCCAAGCCGCTTCATCCAGCTCTTTGTGAATGTTGACAATGGAACCCGAGGCGTTCCTAAACGCGTAGGGAAAATAAGCGACGAACAGACCCAATCCCAACGCCCAGAGGCTATTGTATAAAGGGGTGCCAAGAAAGACGATGACGAGACCTACCGAAAGCACGAGCGGCGGGAAAGCGAGCGGCAATGTGCCGATGAACTCAAAGATCTTCGTTCCATAGGCTCTCGTCCTGTAGATGGTGAAGGCCATAACGATGCCCGCGAAAACCGTCACCACGGCGATGATAATAGAAAGCACCAGCGAGTTGTACAGACCCGTGACGAAGCTTGGATGCTTCATCACGGTGTAATAGTTCGTGAGCACCATGTTCGTAGGAAATTTCATGAACGTATCGTAATCGAAATATGGGATCATCGATACGACGATCAAAACCACAAACGGTATGGCGATACCGGCCACGAAATAGGCGAACACACAAAAAAAGGTTAGGTACTTCCACTTGCCTATATCGATCACTTTCATGCGGTAGCCTTTTCCCGTAATCGTCGCATAGCGCTCCGAAAATCGGGTCGTGCGAATATAGAAAATCAAAGCAATAGCCGAAAGGACGATCAAGATGACGCTATACGCCGTCGCCAGGCCCGTATTGAACTCCAAAGCCATGGAGTCATAAACGCGGCTGACGAACACCTTAATCCCCGCCGGACTCCCTTGCAGCACTGGGGTCTCAAACGATCGCAAGCCCCTGAGAAAGTTCAACACGAACGCGGACAAAAACGCCGGTACCGCCAACGGGAAGGTGATCTTTAGCATCGTATTTACCGGCTTGCTGCCGGCGATGTACGCGCTTTCCTCGAGCGACGGATCGAACGACAGAAACACCGGCAGTAAGAATAGATATCCTAACGGGACACAGGCCAAGCCAAAAACCCAGATCATCCCGCCCATGCTGAACGCGTTGAAGATTTGGCGTTCGATACCGAAATACTCCTGTAAGAAATTGTTGAGGATACCGGATTTCGGCGCCAGGAGGAGAATCCAGGCGATGTTCTTCATGATCGGCGGCATGAGAATCGGGTAGAGAGGCATAAGCTCAACCAACGTCTTGCCCGGCGTGTTGGTTCGAGCGACGATCCACGCCAGCAGCGCGCCCAGTCCCGTGCCGAGCACGGCGGAACCGGCCGCGTAGACAACGGAATTACCAAGCATCGGAAGGATATCACGGTCGCCAAAGACTCGAAGATAGTTCGCAATCGTCAACCCGACGGAAAATCCCAATTTGCCGGTCGTCAGGCTTCTCCACAAAACAATAGCCACGGGCGTGACAATGGCGGCCCCCGCGATGGCGCTCACTAAGAGCGGTACGAACGAGCCCTGACGAAAAGCGAGTTTGAAGGAATTCCAGCTAGTCGTAGCTTTTCCTCGGCTAAGAGTCAGCCAGGGTCACTTCGACCCTCGAGTTTCAATCGGTAACGATCACACTGATCGCCGATTTGTCGATGGACATAAAAATAGCTCCGCTATCCGCCTCGAGCTTGACCATCGGACAGAACTTGTGAGAGGTGACGACGATTTCCCTTGTGCCAACTTGAATGCGGTGGTCGGTCAAGCCGCCGCGGTATTCCCGACTCATCATCCGTCCTTCCAAAACATTGTCCGCTCCGTCCAAAAACCTCTCCTGGCTGAGCCTGATTTCACCCGTACGGATAACTACTTTGCATGCATTGCCGGGTGAAACCGGTCCCGCCGCTAGAGATACAAGCGTCGCTCCGTTCAGCTCTGCAACGCTGACGAGGCAGTGACCGTTTTCAACCCGAAGCACTTTCCCATCCAGAAGTGTCGAATGGCCAATAAAGGATGCAACAAAAGGATGAACGGGATGATTGTAAATCTCGTCGGGCACGCCATATTGCAGGATTTTGCCCGCTTCCATCACGATGACGGCATCTGAGATCGTAAAGGCCTCTTCTTGGTCGTGGGTGACATAAAGTGCGCTAATCGCCACTTTCTTGATCAACCTTCTGAGTTCCACACGCATCTCTTCGCGCAGCTTAGCGTCGAGATTGCTCAGGGGCTCATCCAACAAAATCAGCCTCGGCTCCAAGGCTAAACTCCGCGCCAAGGCGACTCTCTGTTGCTGACCACCACTCAACTGCGAAGGATACCGAGCTTCCCTACCCTGAAGACCGACCAGCTCCAGGGCGGACAAAACTTTGCGCTTGATTTCCCCGTCTGGCAGTTTTCTAAGCTTGAGCCCGAACGCGACATTGCTGAAAACGGTCATATGGGGCCAGAGGGCATAATTTTGAAAGACGAAACCGATTTCTCTCGAATACGGAGGCACTAAGATTCCTCGATCGATGGAGGTCTGAACTTTGTCGGCAATCGAGATCGAGCCAGCATCGGGGATTTCCAGGCCGGCAATACATCTAAGCAAGGTCGTTTTGCCGCATCCGGACGGACCCAAAAAGGAGAGAATCCCCCTATCGAACTCAAAGCTGACGTTATCGAGGGCCTTAACGTCCTTGTATGTCTTCCCAAGCCCTTCAACCTTTAGAATGGCCATGCGGCGGGCTCTTTCGTTATTACGGCCTTACAAAGGTCAGGCAACATAATTCACGGGCGCGGAGAACACACTCGATTTTGGCTGTCCGCGTTCCTTCTAAATCAAAGCTCATTGGAAAATATATGTCCATTTCATGCCGAACTTGATCGAAGCGATGAAAAAGACATCGATGTAATGAACCCTCAATACAATAACTTCGTGGTGCAACGCAATGATGGCTAGAACCGCAGGCAGCGGAGGGTGTTTTCGGCGATCTATGGCGATCTATATGGTACGAACGTCGGTGCGAATTCGGATATTCGATGAACGATGTTTACGATCAGCCGTGCCGCATGCGTAGGGACTGAAATCCAACGGAAATCGTTTTCCCGAACTGAACCGCAGCCAAATCGGCCAAGACCATTATCGTCAAGGAACCGACGATGGAGAATTAAGCTTTGTGATGTGATTTACAGTCGCCGCTGTCTGCTCTCCGTCAATGGTTGATTCGGACTCTACTCCACCATCCGCGTTTCTCTTTTTTAGAATCGCCTGAAGCTGCGGCCGGTCCACCACTTCCTTTTCCAGAAGCAGTTTAGCGAGCTCTTCCAGGGCCTCTCGGTGTGAGCGTAAGCACTCACGGACTTTGGCGTGGGCTTCAGAAAGTAGTTTTTTAATTTCCTCATCAATGATGCGGGCCGTATCCTCGCTGTATTCTTTAGACGATTGACTGACGCCCGGTAAAAACAATGGCGCCCGCTGCCCTTCCAGAGCCACCAGTCCAAGGCGCTCACTCATGCCGAACTGGGTGACCATCGTCCTGGCAATCTCGGTCGCCTTTTGCAAGTCATTTTGTGCACCTGTAGAAATATCGCCGAAGATCATTTCCTCAGCCACACGGCCACCCAGCAGCACGTAAACTCGGGCTAGCAGTTCGGAACGCGTCATGAGATAACGATCCTCGGTGGGGAGCTGCTGTGTGTAGCCTAAAGCCGCCACCCCTCTGGGAATGATCGTTATTTTGGACACAGGGTCAGCTCCAGGAACCAATTCGGCAACCAGAGCATGCCCCGACTCGTGATAGGCCACCGTTTTCTTCTCTCGCGGGTTCATGACGCGGCTCTTTTTCTGTAAGCCCGCGACCACCCGCTCGATCGCCTCGTCGAAATCTGCAGTCTCCACCGCTTCCTTCCCTTGCCTTGCGGCGAGCAGAGCCGCCTCATTCACAATATTGGCGAGATCCGCTCCGACGAAGCCCGGCGTTTTGGCCGCAACCTGGGCGAGATCCACCGAGGGTGACAATTTGATCTTCTTGGCGTGCAGGCGGAGAATTTTTTCCCGACCTTTTACGTCGGGACGGTCGACCAGAACCTGCCGGTCGAATCTGCCGGGACGCAATAAGGCGGCGTCGAGAATCTCCGGTCGATTGGTCGCGGCCATGATAATCACGCCTTGATTCGGATCGAAACCATCCATCTCGGCAAGCAACTGATTGAGCGTTTGCTCGCGCTCATCGTGGCTCGCCAACAGGTTCATCCCTCTGGCTTTACCGAGCGCATCCAACTCGTCGATGAAGATAATACTCGGGGCGTGTTGAACGGCTTGGCTGAAGAGATCTCTCACTCGCGCCGCTCCGACGCCCACGAACATCTCCACGAAATCCGATCCGGAAATACTGAAGAAAGGAACTCCCGCCTCGCCTGCCACGGCTCGAGCCAGCAGCGTTTTACCGGTCCCCGGAGGACCGACCAAAAGCACCCCTTTGGGTATATGTCCACCCAACCGTTGATACTTTTGCGGCTTCTTGAGAAATTCGACGACCTCTTCAAGTTCCTCCTCGGCCTCCTCAATTCCCTCGACGTCCTGGAACGTTACGCCGGTTTTTTTCTCGATATAGACTTTGGCTTTGCTCTTGCCGATTTGCATCAGACTGCCGCTTCCGGAGCCCATTCTTTTAAACAGGTAATTCCATAAGAGAAAGAAAAGCACGACGGGCACGACCCAAGAGAGGATCGTCAGCAGCCAATCATTGGATACCTCACCCTTGAATGCGGTACGAGACTCCTCCAGATCCGATACTAATGCAGGATCTTCAACCCGCACGACGACAAAAGGCAACGGTTTCTTTCCCTCTTTGAAATCTTCGCCCAACGCCTTCAGCCGCTCCGGGGAAACAACTTCTTTGACCGCGTCCGGTCTGATTTGCCCGCGAATCGCTTTCTCGCCAAGGACGAGATCGGCCACCTGTCCTTTCTTCACCAACGCTTTAAAGTGGCTGTAGGCAAGCGTTTCGACCGGCGGTGCAGCAAAATACGTCTGCAGTCCAAAAATGATCAGCACCGCCAAAATGAAGTACCCGATGGAGAACTGTTGCTGTCGTCGTTTTTCCATAACACGCCTCGGTATACCAAGAGGCTAATCGATAGGCCGGTTCGAAACAAGTGGCGGAATCCTCTAGCCGGGCATCCACGCCCCTAGTTTCCTTGGATTAAATACGAACTCTGTGCCTATATCGGAGTGAGATGGCGGAGGGGGCGAGATTCGAACTCGCGGTCCACGAAGTGGACGCCGGTTTTCAAGACCGGTGGTTTCAACCGCTCACCCACCCCTCCGAAAAGATACGTGTCGGCAGGACAAATGGAGGATAAAAATTAGGCGTGTCAGGAACAACCGAGTCTTAGAATAACGACTCAGCGAGACGGTTACAAGTAAGTCAGCAGCAGCAAAATTTCGTAAAGTCTGAAAGAACTCGCACTAAGTCGAATTTATGAAATCTGCTCCAAGCCTCCCATGTACAATCTGAGAGCATCTGGAATGATCACGCTGCCGTCTTTCTGTTGGTAGTTTTCCAGTACCGCGACGAGCGTGCGTCCCACGGCTAGACCGGAACCATTAAGCGTATGGACGAAAATCGGTCTTCCCTTGTTCTCCTTGCGATAGCGGATATTGGCTCGGCGGGCTTGGAAGTCCTCGCAGTTCGAGCAGGAGCTGATTTCTCTGTACGTATTCTGCCCAGGCAGCCAGACCTCGAGATCGTAGGTTTTGGCCGAACCGAACCCCATATCTCCCGTGCAAAGCTCGACCACACGATGGGGAATCTTGAGCCGCTTTAAGACCTCCTCGGCGTTCTGAACCATGCTCTCCAACTCGTCGTAGGAGTTTTCGGGTTCGGTAAATTTCACCATCTCGACCTTGTTAAATTGATGCTGGCGAATCAGGCCGCGCATATCTTTGCCGTAGGAGCCCGCTTCACTACGAAAACATGGCGTGTAGGCGACATATTTTATCGGCAACTCTTCTCTCCCGAGCACCTCATCGCGGTGCAAATTAGTCAGAGGCACTTCAGCGGTCGGAATGAGAAAGTACTCTCCCTCAGTCACTCGAAACAAATCCTCCTCAAATTTCGGCAGCTGACCTGTGCCAACCAGCGCGGCACGATTTACCAGCGCCGGCGGGATCATCTCCTTGTAACCGTTCTCCTTGGTGTGCAAGTCCAGCATGAAGTTGATGAGTGCCCGCTCTAACCTTGCGCCCGCGTCTCGATAGACCGCGAAGCGAGCACCCGCAACTTTTGCCGCGCGGGCAAAATCGAGAATACCCAGCTCTTCGCCGATGTCCCAGTGATTCTTCGGTTCGAAGTCGAACTTGGTCGGCTCGCCCCAACGGCGGACTTCTCTGTTATCGTCAGCCGTCTTACCGACTTTGACGCTCGGGTTTGGCAGATTCGGCAAAGTCAACATAAACTGCTCGAACCGCGACTCGATTTCGGCCAGTGGGCCTTCCCCACTGCGAATCGCCTCGCTTACCTTCTCAACTTCGTGCATCAACGGGGTCGCGTCTTCGCCGGCCTTTTTCAGCTTGCCAATTTCGCCGGACAGGCGGTTTTTTTTTTTTTTTT
>OCZV010000349.1_pt1 | contig 16920 bp, 19 predicted proteins | sample 1539051 | NCBI WGS metagenome assembly OCZV01 (sample SAMEA3113581, study PRJEB22503) | soil metagenome
AAGACTCCCCCACCTCGCAAAGTAAGACCTGTATACTATTGTCAAACATGTGATAAATCATTTCCAAGCCAATTGGATTTAGAGGAGCACAAGAAAATTGATCATAACAACAGCAAAAAAGAAAGATAGATAGTATATTGCTGGCTGAATTTTTTTCTATTGCTTTATGAATTTATCAACTAATAGTATTACCATCCAAAAGGGCTATCTTACATCTCTGCCACATTATATCATGTCTAGAGAAGACACGTCTCAAATCGTGGAGCAAGGAGATATCTATTTCTTCTATAGACCAAAGGTTGGAACAGAGGAGGTGAGCAGCACCGAAGATGTCCAGCGTTTTTACATGGTCACAGCACGTGAAGAAAGAGAGAACAAATACAGGCTTTTTGTATTGGGTAGAAAACAGATGCCAGAGATTGTCGAGGGCAAGTCAACATCAGAAGAAAGAAACTGGGCGCTTAACACTCTTACTACAACTAACCCAGAAGACATACGTAAGGAGCTTCTTGCAGCTGAATATGAAACTGAGACAAGAGGTATGAGAAGAGTTGCAGCAGCTGCGCCAGCTGGTGAAGGCAAATACTCTATTGTAAAGCATGACAACCATACAGAGCTTGCTTATGCATTGGAACTGCCAGACGTACCAGGTCCAACCCAAAGAGAATTTGAAATAAAGAAAGAAGCCAGCTATATAGTGTCTGTCAAGAATCCTGATATACAAATCCCAGGATTCAAAGCTTTTGAGAAAAGAAAACCAGAGTATTCAGCAAACATCAAAGAGAAGTTTGGTGATAAACGATGGATAAATGTAGAAGATCCAGATTTGCTAGATTACGAGAATACTCAATTGTTGCTGATAGGAGCAAGAAAAAAGGATGTTGAGGAAGAGCTTGGCATCAATTTGAACGAAGAGAAAGAAACAGAAAGTACAGCTGATCTTTTCAAGGGGTTAAAGGTCAAAAAGGAGCAGGTGTCTCTTAAGCCTCTGCTGAAGGGAGAATTTCCTAGTAAAGCCGAGCAACCTTTGCAGCAAGAAGCAAGACATCTTTCAAAAGAAGAGGCGCCCGGACGTGGAGGCAAAATAGGAGGAGCAGTAGCTGCATCAAGAGCACCTTCAGCGGCAGCAATTGCCAAGATATTATCTGGCGCAAGTTTCCCAAAGAAAAAGAGTGACTTGATAGAATATGCTGAAACTAACAAAGCAAAAGTCGAGGCTGCTCAGGAAGTAATTCAGACCATCAGGCAGCTTCCAGAAAGGACATACAACAACATGACAGATGTAGAGAAGGCAGTTGGAGAGGTGAGATAAATGATGGCGCAATTTACATGTAATGTATGTGGAGACAGCTTTGAGCAAAAGTCTAGATTTGATAGGCATATGGCTACTTCACATCCAGAAAGGGCACCATCAGCAGCAGACATTGAAAAGGCATTATCGGGGATACAGTATCCAAAGACAAGACAAGAGCTAGTCAACTATGCTACTGGAAGAGTATCAGATGAAGAACTGATGAATCTTATAAAATCACTTCCAACTAGACAGTATCGAGACTCGGCAGAAGTTGCAATAGCTCTAGGTGAAGTTAAACAGAGGCAAGGAGTCAGAAGCTCAGAAGAAGTCGCCAGAACAGAAGCCCCAAGTGCAAAGGGCGGAAGGGCTGCCGCAGCCAACTCAGTTTCAGCTGCCACAATTGCCAGGGTGCTTTCAGGAGCCAACTTTCCAAAGAACAAAGATGAGCTCAGAGATTATGCACAAAAAAGCATGACAGAAGTGGAAGTTGCGGACCCCCAACGTGTTATAGCTATGATAGACAGGCTTCCTGAGAGAGAATATCAAAACATGGCTGATGTAGAAAGGTCCGTTGGTCAGGTGATATAATAATAGTATGCTTCAGCACATGGCTGCCGCAGGCTGTATCGTAGATGAGAAAGATAGCGATGGTGCCAAGGAGATTGCCTCAATAATAGAAGTCATTATGGAGCTAGGAAGACAGAAAGGCTTTGAAGTTGAAGCAGGCAAAGATTATGGCGCTGGGCCAATAGATGTAGTGTGGCACTTCAAAATACATCCTGCTCTGAGGGATATAAGCTGCGGATTTATCATCGGCCAACCACTTGCCAAGACATTGAATGAAGCAATAGCAAGAGGTGAAGTAAAAAGACGGGAAGATTTTGAAGATGACCAAAGCTGGCAGGAATATCGTGACAAAGAAGTTGCTTTTCTAAAAGATATTGAGGAATCTGCTTTTCGCGGAATAAGGAGCGGCTTGGACAAGGTCTACTTGGTTGCAGAAAATGAAGAAGCAGCAGCAAAAGCCATCAGCGGCAAGATAGAGTGGTTGGCATCTCATGGAAGTCTGATTAGGCTTGATGCCATTTGTCTTGGATTTTCGATGCTCGAAGATAGGCAAGACATTCTATGTCATGGAATTGATGGATAATAATAACTCGCTTGGCCAATATCACTCAAATGCTAAATGAACCATTGAAAAGATTAGAGCGAGCTGGAGACAACAAAGACAATGAACAGATTTTGATGTGTAGGCTTGCAGTACTTTTAGCTCCGTAACCATCCACCGTCAAGCGAAGTCTTAGGAAAAGCTAGCAAGATAGTGGACTGCGTGGAATTTGAAGTTCTCTTTCTCCCCTAGCTGTCGCTTAGATAGGTAATAAAGAGTTACATTAGAAATATCCTGAGGTCGCGGGTTCAAATCCCACCCGACCCAATTTTTGTCTGCAAGGAAACTTCGGCATTAAATCGCGCTTGTTTAGATAGTTGTCTGACAAAAGCAAGCAAGCAATAATAGCAGTCTGAATGTTGCTCTACAGAAAAGAGCACAACATGCAACATAAAGAGCTTTGAGATAGGTGGATATCAACTAAAAAAATTCCGTAGCCTTAATATCTTATGTTATAGCTTAGTATGCTAATCGCTCACAAGAGGGAGCTTGCTAGTCTTTTAGCAAGCCCCGTCCTTTCCAAGGAGTTTTTGAATCTAACCTCGATCAAAACCCTCCATCCTCCTTGGATAGTGTGAGCGATGGATCGCATCATCCGCTGGGGACCCTTTTTTGAATCCCCAGCGTCATGTTTAAAGCTTATGATTATCTGTCATAACACAATTTTTGCAACTCTGCAAAAAAAGAGAAGAAGAAGGAGGAGGAGAAGAAGGTTCAACAACAACAACAACAACAACGTTTCATCTCTCTAATCCCGCAGAGGCAGCTATAGTTCAGCTATAGTGCATAACCCACTTTTACTACTAAGTATGCAACAGTCAGTCAGTTTCTTCTACTATGAGCAGAGAAATGTCGTATATGTTCTCATTCTACAGCTGACGGCATTCTGATAGAGTACTGAGCTGTGGATTCAACTCTCATCCTGTCAAATTTTGCCAATTTGGTTAACTAAGGTATTGAATTGATATTGTTCTAGGCAATCGTCGGACAAAACTTTTAGCAATGCCCTTAGCAAATCAGACAGAAAGAAGCTTTTGATGAGAGAGGATTTTTGATATACCTATGGCAATTGGATAGAACTATGATTTCTCATTCTGCGAAATTTTCGCTTTAATCAGCCGGCTTATAACTATGTCTGAGCATTATGGTCTTTACCTCATCATCTGTAACTTGGCTGAAATCTTGGTAAAACTCTCCTACCGCTTGAAATGACATAGGAGCATCTATGACTATCACCATATCTGCAACTTTCTTGAGCTTTTCAATTGTTTCTTTTGGTCCTACTGGAACAGCAATTACAAGCTGACTGCACTTATGGGCTTTTACCCATTGAGCGGCGGCATAAATGGTTGAGCCTGTAGCAATACCATCGTCAACCAGAACAACGATTTTGTCTTCTAGCTCATTATTATACCCTCGGCGTCCTCTATATGAGACTAGCCTTCGGTCAATCTCTTTCATCTGCTCCTGTGTTTGGGCAGCAATATATTGCTGCGGAACCTGCAAAGCTTCTATCCTGCTTGCATTTAAAAAACAAGTCCCATCAGGCATAACTGCTCCAATTGCTAGCTCAGGGTCAGAGGGAGCTCCGATCTTTCTTGAAACTACAAGGTCTAGCTTTGCGCCAAGGCGATTTGATAAGACATCTCCAATAACTACTCCACCGCGTGGAATAGCCAGAATTACAAGTGGGTTGTCATCATCATTGTTGTTGTAATAATACTTTCTCAACTCTTGGACTGTGTCTTTTAGCCAAAGCAACTTCTCTGCAAGTTGTTTTGCAGCGTCAGTTCGGTCTACAAAAACAACCAACATCTTCACCTAAACTTGTTTTCTTTTACTTCTCTTACCAACTCATCTCTTAACATCTTTAAATGATTCTGTTCGTCTTCTTTTATGGTACCCCACAGCTTTAGAAGTTCTGGCTTGTTGTCTTTCTCTGCATCTCGAATGTATTTATCAACTGCCGAATAAAGGAAATCAGCTTTCTTTTCAAGTTGATGTATAATATTATATATTGAATCCTCAAGTAATGGCTTGTTCTCTGAATTTAGAGACTTAGACATTGAAGTTAGATGCACATAAAAACTAAAAAGAATTGTAATCTGATATTGAGTTCTCTATTTGGAATATTATTAATCTATGTCGGCAAAAGAATAGTATGAGCAATGAGCCTGAGAAAAGGTACAAGGATGCCAAAGAATCTGCAGAAAGTAGTATTCAAGAAAGACCTGAACCTCCAATTGACAAGCCCGATCCTAGAGAGCCCGTTAAAGTAGGTGGAACCAAGGAAGAAAAAGGAGCAGATACAAGGCTATAAGGCAGTATTTTTAACTTGTAACAGTATTAAGATGAAACGTGCGAACATGTAGAAGTAAAAGGTTTGTAAGGTCCACCAACGCAATGGCTCATCGCCTGAAAGTATAGAATACAGTAAAAAGTGGCTAGATCACATACTTTGACATAAAGAAAAACCGCTTAGGCCATCATCATATTAGATCAGATTCTAAAGTTCTAACTCATCAGGCTTGAATGTGCTGCCAGTCTCTCTCAAATTCCTTTCTTCCGGCGAGCCTGGCGCTGGCTGCGGTTCTGGTGTCGCTGTGGTCCTCGTAGTTTTGTCAGGCGGATGAGGGTTTGGCCCGCCACCACCTAGACGTCTTCTACCTGCTGGCGCTCTTCTATCTTGGCCCTTCTTGCCAACCAAGCCTCTGGCACTCTTTCTTGACTGCTTAATTGATTTATTGCTGACAGATTTTGATCTTCTGCTCTTTGCCAACAGGGTTATAATTGCACTTCATATCATATTAAGTGACATCTATAAGTTTATGCATTTTCAAATTGCTGCAAATTATGCCTAGCTATCTTGCCTAGTCTGAATTTATAGCTGCTTCTCTCCCTCTCCCTTTACACCCTGCAATTCTTGTACCTTCTGCTCATTCTTTTGGCAAAAAGAGTAATCTTACAAACAGTGAACAGTCGCGTGCCATATATTTCAGTTAATATGACACCTAATCTTTTACTTGACCCCACTAAATTTGTATATTTAGTTTGCCAAAGAATAGGACAGATAAAAAATCAAGCAAGCAAGAACCTGCAATTGCATAACAGAAACTTTTGAAGTTACTAAATATCATATTGCGCGTCTTTTGTCTGTGAGTATTAGATGGTCTTATCGGACAAACCGCTAGAGAGTAAGGAAAAGAAGAAAAAGGGCTGGATTGATCTCATAAACGAATCAGTCCACACTAATGATGATGTAGATATTGGAGATATTGATGCTGTAAGCCGCGACTTTATCGTAGTTAAAAGAGGATTTGTCAATGTACATTATTATTATATCCCTATAGGGAAGGTCGAAGGCTGGGATGGCAATGTTGTGTGGCTAAAGGTGCCAGAAGAGTATATCAAGAAAAATTATGAGAGAGATGATGCGGTGCCTGACCCATCACGCTATTATGTAAAGGATTTTCCTGGCTATACTGGTATTTATCCGGAAGTGGAGGTAATTCTGCCAAAATATTCCAGGCCGGTTTATACAGCAATGAATACAACTCCTGAAGATTTTCGTGTTTATCTCTGCGAGCTATGCCAAACAGCATTTGATACAGAAGATGAACTAAGCAGCCATGTGAGTACCAGTCATTGAACGACAGATTTCAAGACTGAAATCAATATATGGTGCTGACAACAACTTCAGAATGCATTATCTGGTTGTAGTCAAAACCAACTTCACTGATTATTGGAATAATAGCAACAGCAGTAGTTATGGAAAATTTTACTTTCTAGTTTCAGAAGACTAAAACAAAATAAAAAGAAAGAAAAAGGATTACAATCCTGAAATATTGAAAAAGGTAAAAAAAGTAATTAGAAAAGTGCCGCGAACTACTCCTGGCAGGGGTTGAGCCGAAACTCAACGCTCTCCTTCTTTAGTTCACAGCGAATGCCTACTCATTATAATGAATTAACGTACTTGATATTTTTTCTAAATGATATACCTAAGTTGTTTCAAACAAATATTATTCTGTTTCATTGGTCATTTATTATTTTTTAGATAGCATCTGCTAGTTATTATTGCTCAGACCTTGTAGGATGTAAAATATTCTACATTGGCTGCGAGTATCCTTATGTGTTCTTTCCGTCTAATGATACACTTGTGCATCCTCCAGAAGTCTCATAACCTTATGATATGGACCCTCATTACAAGATCGCAGCTATACATAGTAGGTGGCTACAATCCTGTTGGAAAGGTTTCTGGGAGCTCCTCGTCTGGAGATATCGGCATATGAAGCGGATTGAGTGCATGTGTTTCATCGATAAACAGGAATGCGTCATATCTGATTGGTAGAATTGTCTCTACATAGTTTCCGTACTTTTCATATGAAGGGTTATAGACCACGCCAATTGCTCTCTGCCCTTTTGATTCATAGAGAGAAGAAGCTTTCATTTTATCAATATCATTGAATGTAAGTAGTTTATTCGGTCCTGCACTATTATCATCAAGACTGTGGAGAAAGCTATCCCAGCTTCCATCAATTGCAGATGGAACTTGCATCCTTTCCATAGGTTCGCCCCATGCTTTGGACGCTATGACACTTCCCTTATAGGTACCAAATCCGACCAATACAACACTTTCCCGGCCTGCTTGCTCCCTAGCTAGCTGTCCCAAGTTCACCATTTTAGCCCGAGCCATATCCGTAGCTCTTGCATCACCTATGTGTGTATTATGAGCCCAGACGATTGATTTTGCATCACTGCCATGAAATTTCATCAAACGTTCAAGTGTATTCATCATATGATGATCGCGAACGTTCCAAGAAGCAGCTCCGCCTTTCATCATTGTTCTATAGTATAGCTCCGCATTTTTTGCAACAACAGCATTTTGCTCCGCGTTGAAATGAGCCTCCCGTCCGTCAGCCTTGAAACGCCCGTCATCATCTTCTCTCCCCGCTTTATGCCTTATTTCCATGAGCATCTCAGCCACCTCATCTTCACAAGACTCTGGAATGAATGCAGTTGCTCTAGCGTAGTCTTCAACATCTCTGCCGTATGGCTCAAAGCATCTGTATGCTTCAATTGCGCTTTTCATGGCGTCTGGATAATTCTTTTTCAGATACTGTATGACTGCATCGAGTGATTCCCACAGACTGTAAACATCTATACCATAAAATCCCACTTTTTTATCTTCTCTTTCAATTACGTTGTTATTATGAGACTTGAGCCACTCAATAAGATCAACTATTTCCATATTTGCCCACATCCACGTAGGCCATCGGCTGAATGCATGCAAAACTTCATAAGCAGAGGAACCTGAATTTCTCATGCCCTTTGCATAACGGTTGACTCTATAACAGTCTGGCCAATCCCCTTCTACTGCGATAAATGAAAAGCCTTTTTCACTGACAAGCCGTTTTGTGATTTCTGCTCGCCACATATAGAACTCAGATGTACCATGCGATGCTTCTCCTAGCAATACGTATCTAGCATCGCCAATACACTCTAGAAGCGCATTAAGATCTTTTTTATCGAAATTTTCAAGCTTGTGAGTCACACTTTTTTTCAATTTTTCTTACACCTCATTCAGCGGCTGCTGATTTCTCAGCTCTTCTTCTTGTTTGATGCTTAAGAAAACATGCAAACCATCCACTTGCAAGTTGTGCTACCTGTTCAAGCTTGCCAGGTTCTTCAAAGAGATGGGTTGCTCCAGGGATGATTGTCAGCTTTTTTTCATCTTCTTCTTTGAGCAGTTTCAGTTTGTCATATGCTTCTTGGTTCAATCCTATTACCGGCTCATCATTTCCTCCGACTAGAAGGAGAGTGGGCGCTCTAACCTTATTCAGATACTCGTCTCCTGCTAGATCAGGACGGCCACCACGCGACACAACTCCCTTAACAACATCTGCCCTTTTTGCTGCGGCGACCAATGCTGCAGCAGCACCCGTGCTGGCTCCAAAATATCCAATACTGGGAATGTCATCGCTATTAGAAGCATCAAATCGCCGCTGCTGCAGCAGCCAGTCTGTTGCTCCTATCAGCCTTTCTGCGAGCAATCCAATGTCAAACCTGAGATGCCGGGTTTGCTCATCTATAAGTTCTTCATCTTCGGTGAGCAGATCAAAGAGTAAAGTACCAAGATTGGCTTCCTGCAATACTTTGGCAACATATCTGTTCCTTGGGCTGTGTCTACCACTGCCGCTTCCATGTGCAAATAATACTACTCCTTGTGCACCGGCTGGGAGACTCAAGTCGCCTGAAAGCGACATCGAATCAATGGGAATTTGGATAGAAGACTGATCATTGCCATTTTGCATTTTGTTTCACCCTCCTTTCTGTGACTGATTCTTTTCTTCTTGGGGGAGAAAGCCTTCTATTCCATCCATGACCATCGAATGGTTGCTTCCTTTGCAGCAACTGCAACCAATATTCACACAGTCTCTTGCCAAACTATGGTTGCACAGCTTACAGCTGCATATGCTGTCCAAGGAGATAGTATTCCTGCTATCGGCAGTTGTATCCATCCTTGTCATTCTTCATCATTGAATTTAAAAATTTAGGTTCATGTTGCTCAGATTGTAGGAAGAAGGTAAAGTTGTATAACTAACTCTTGTTGACAATTGCGTAAAGAGTAGCTATAGAAAATTACGTATCAATATTGTGAGGGCAGCTAACATAGGAGCCACTGCAATTCCGTAAATTTTTTGGAGGCATATAAGGAAACTCGCTGTCCATATACTATCTGAGGATTTTGTCTAAACTCTGTAAATACCATGATGACACATAAGATAACCAATGTCAGAGTCAGCTAGTGGTATTAACTGCCCTCAATGTGGCATGTCATTTGATACAATGGAGGAGGTTGAGCGTCACAGCAGGCAGAAGCATGCAATAATAACAACTGAAAGTAAAGAAAATTCCAAAGAAAATGCTGCTCGCCATCCTTCAATTGAAGAGAGAGTACAAACAAGAACAGAAGAAAAGGGAAAGGGAGAAACAGCATAAGATAAAGTCTTTTAGAAGTTATATATCCTTGCGGCCAGTTATTGCTGAAAGAGATCAAAATAAATTTTTACAGTAAGATAGAAAGGATACCGTGCGACATACAGCGGTTCAATAAACAAGTAAACGCAAAGAGGAAAAATTCACATATGTGAATTTTTCCTAGATCCTTTTCTTGCTTGCCGCCTTGTTTTTCATATTCATTTTTTGACTTTTGACCAAGCCGCTACTTTGTAAGCAATCTCTTCTAGACTTAAATCAAGGCCTCTTGTCATCTATGGATAATATATCTCTCCCCATAACGTTATCGTAACTGACGGTCAATGCAATTAATACATTTATCCTGTGTTCGCCATATCGATATTAATCACGCTTGGCAATAGCCACATCATAATCAACCCTATAGATAGGCGAGGTTCAGCTAAATGAAGGAGAATATATAATGAATTTGTTGAGAATTATCCGGCATACCTTACAATGGCAAATCCAATTATAAATCCAAGAATAGAGCCAAATGTCGGCAACCACTTTCTTTCTTTGTGAGCCTTTGGTATCATGTCATAGAATAACATATAAAATATTCCGCCAGCTGATAGAGCAAATATGAATGCAATAACAGTCGTCTTCATCCCTTGAAGATAAAATAATCCTGCTAATGCAAGAATCACTGGAATCACAGACACTATTCCTATTGCAAGGAGTGCTTTTCTTGAGTTGTTAAAGGCTGTTTTTCCAGACATCATTTCACGGTATGATGCAATACCTTCCGGTAAATTTTGAATTCCAATCAGGATTGCTATTACAAACCCTGCTCCACTAGCAACAGAGGCACCAATAGCAAGAGATTCGGGAATTGTGTCCAGCCCAATTCCAAGAAGTATGCCTGCGCCACCTCCTCTTCTTTCAGCCATTATGTCTGCAACTGTAAATACAATAGCTCCAGCTACAAATGAAAGTAAAGTTATTGTAATCCCAATTATTTTCTCAGCTTCAATTACCATTTCAAATATAGCCGCAGAAATAAGGATGCCTGCTCCAAAAGATGTAAAGAACAATATTTGCTGCTCTTGGAATCTTATGTATTTAGAAAGCATGGCTCCAATGAATGAAGTGCCGCCGGCAAACGACGATATTGCAACTACGCGCAGGACATCAATAAGTTCAACAGGCATTATTATTCACACAACAAATCAAATTGTCATAACAATTTATTTAATGGTAACAGTTTTTTCAAATAGGGACAATTTCTTAAGTTGTTTTATTTGTGATAAGGCTCATATGCCTGTCTATTTAAAAAGATGAGCAGAAATGTGGTCAAAGATTTGATAGCTTGGAATATATGCTAGTTGTTTTTGGCAGCAAACCGTACTAACTTTGCTATATCTTGGTCAATTCCAAGTCTGTGGGTTAGCTCATCCAGATCTATATCTATAATTTCATTTGAATTTGTAAAGCCTTTGTTGATTAAGAGTTCCTTTATCCCTTCTGCTATATCTAATTGATCAATTTTGCCACACATTAAATTTTTCCTGCACATTCACCATAATTAAATTTTAATAGTAAAAATAAAGGGGTGCAGAGGAAACTGATAAAAGCTGATACAAATAGTAAATAAAATACTATTTGCTCATTTGCGTTCATTGTTGTACCGTATTATTGGTCGCTTGCATATTATAATCATCGTATACCTTTCTTCTGTCAAGAGAATCCTTGTTATGATGTAATGTATTACTATAGAGCCAATATTGGCTGCTTCCGAATGGTAACCTACTTAATGCCATTTTATACAGCTTCGTTTCTCTCAGTATTTTTGCTGCTTCTGAGTGATAACCAATTTTAATACTACTTGTCTTTTCTACCTTCGACACATTCGCTACTGTCTAAATGACAGGCTATTTGATTCCCTATATACTTTCGAATTCCTATCTTTTGAATGACGTTATAGATCTCTTGGCAGGTTTGGATATGATTTTTTCTTCCGATGCTGTTTAGAACTCATCTCTGACAAGCTGCAATTTGTAAAGTTACAGTCAGTAAGTTGCAGTATACTTCTGCTTCAAATCTTTAGTGCTATACTTACGCTAGCATGTCTTCTCCCCTTATTCTTCTTCTTCTGCCTTTTTTCTAACAGACATTATGCATCTGCAAATGCCTACGGCACACTGCTTTATGATAACATTTGGATAATCAGCTAAGACTATTGTATGCAAATCCACCAAATGCAGGCATTTTGTACATACTGGTCTGTTATACATATGATTATCAATAGTGGACTAAAATAGCATTTTAGACTATCGGCGTTTGTCTTATTATCTATGCTGCCTAAGATATTCCATGACAGGTAACAAAAGCAAGGATTCACAAAAAGGCGACCAAGCGTTGCATGAGGCGACTCATGGACAGTTTGGAGAGGAGCCAAGACCTGAGCCAATGCCTCCTTTAAGTGAAGAACCATCTGAAAACCATCAGAAGGGTCGCATCAGGATAGCTCGCAAGAAATCAAGGAGCATTTAGCTTAGGATCTTACGCTGATGCTATTCAGTCCTTCAGAGGATGAGCTGCAAATTTTTTAGATTGACTGCTACTGCTTTTTGATAACTGCCGAGGGCATGCTTGGCAGCTGAGCTTTAGCTGCAATCTATGCGCAAAGAACTCCGGCAGTGCATAGCAGGCATGTGTATTAAATACAAATATGTGATGATGTTGATGGATTAGTCTGAGAATGACAAGGATTGAAGATGGAGCAGTTGCTCGGCTACATTATGCTTTAACAGATTCCCAATGTAGTAATTGCGGTACGCAATTAGAATGGAATGCTGTTTTAGATAATATTAGCCTGCCCAAGTACATTGCAAAACACTGTGGAAAAATCTATACAATAAGTATCGAAACCGTCAAATTTGACGTGCGTGATGAAAATGACGAGAGACAAGAAAAAGTATCAGAGCGTAAAGAGCCCCACGCAATACTTATGGCAAAAGGAATGAAAAGAAGGCAGCAAGAGCCTGCAAAGAAGGAAACACGAACTGCAAAAGAATCATAAAAGGCAGCTTTTATCAGGCAGCCTTCGTGCGATGCTAGAACTCAAAACAATGCAATATTGGTACCTAGCATACATCTAATTTAGGTCAGTAGTCGCACAGAATTCATATGCTTCCATACATCTGATACAGGCATATATGCAGCTTTGCCATTTTGTGTTCTGAAGCTATTATTATCCTACTCATTATTCCATCGCCCTTGACGATTCAATACTTTGATATTGTTGAGAGCCTTCTTGCCCCTATTGTTTTCTGCGCAAGCCCTCTGGATATTCTACTTCTTCCTTACCTTTGAAACTGCCCGCAACCTTCTTGCTTAGTTCTAGAGCGCGCCTTGACTTTTCTGGGTCAGTCTTTTTGAAGAATACCTGCAACGCTCGCAGTTCACCCACTGCCTTTTTTTCACCTACATCTGTTGCGCGCTCAAATGCTATTCGTTCTTGCTCAGCCTCTGAGCGGTCAAAGAAACCTGGCCCTCCTAGAGCGCCTTCTTCTAATGGCGGGACAACTTTTGGTCCTCTGCCAGCTTTACCACGGTCACGAATCTTAAATGTCGATGGCTTTACCCGTGCCGGGCCGACCTTCACCTTCTTGCCTCTTCGTTTTGCAGTATAACCCTTTCTTTTGTAGCCTTTCCGACGAACAGTAATAGATGATTTTGGCATATATCCATCTAACCTTAGCATGCTATGGACAAAAAAGTACATAAAACTATCAAAAATCAGAAGAATGATACAGCTGATGTAAGACTTTGGCTTGCTGTATGCTTGATAACAAGCTGTCCGACTCCACCTTACTTTTTCACTTTCCCTTTCATGAACATCAATTAACTCAAGGATCTATACTCTTATTATTGTAACATGATGCAGAGCTTACTGTAATTTTACCCGAAATACAGGAATGAGCTAATACAGATGACGCTTCCCTTGCATGCGATTTAAAACCTTGTAGTACCGAAAATCAGTGCCATATGCTTTGCATATTACTGGTTAATTTTTTTCCTCCTCCTCCTTCTTCAGCTGAGCATCCTGAATAAAGCTTGTTGTCTTCTCATCTGCCCTTCGTTTTTGTCCTGAAATGCCTTGTCTCTACCTTCACCTTGATTATTTTGCCTACCCGAACTGATAAATATGCTGCCGGCAATCGCGTTTTAGCAATTCTCTTCAAGTGATGCAGAGAGGATTCGTACTAGCTCTTCTTTGCCTTGCTGTCTGTATCGTTCGATATCCGCATATAGCTGGTCTTTTAGCTGATGGTAAAGGCTAATCTTATTTTCTATGGCTCTTATCTGAACATCCATAATCTCTTTAGAAGGCGATGAGGAAGACATTAGCTCTGCAATCCAGTCGTATTCATCTATAATAACAGTAGTGCCAAACGAGGATAATTTGCCATTGATTAGAAAATGAAAGTGATTATCGATATTGCTACCCGATTATTCACTGAATTTGATCGCTATCTCATTCTTTCCTCTTTTTCAATAATAACTTAATCGTGATATCACTAACGTATATGCAGCATGAGGCCAGACACCCTTATGTTGGGTTTTCCGTTATCAAGAAAGTTCAATATTGCTTCTATGTCTCCAGATAATCAATTCATGACAGAATATCTGATAGGTCATTAGCCGCCTTCTGTACTGATATCTCTTCAGCTGGTTCTGCTATTCCTAGTCTTTGATTTTCGGGCAAGCTTATGCTTCATCTGATGTGACCCTGTCACGGGCAGACATGACTTTTGTTGAATTATCCTCTACAGGATATATATGTTCTATCGTTTACATAGATGATTTTTTCCTTGTCAAGTTGTCGGGCTGTCTAAGAATCAAATATACCTGCAATACTAGTCGCTAAATACATTCTAGATGAGGCAGACGACACAAGAGCCATAAATACATGGTCCAAATTCAAGTTCCTTTGAAAGTATTAAAGCAGTGCGTGTTCACCATAAATGATTAACCTACTTTCCATTCCAGATGATGATTTTATTCAACATATACTTAGATCCACCATTGCATTGCTGGTAATCTTGAACCCAGTTGGAATAGTGCCAATGTATATTGCACTCACACAAAAGATGGAGACTACAAAGAGGACTGAGCTCTCAAAGACTGTCATAATTGCAGCCACTGCTTTGCTTTTTGCATTCGCCATTGCAGGAAGTTTGATCTTTGCTGTCTTTGGAATCACACTCTCTAGTTTTATAATTGCCGGAGGAGTGTTGCTATTTATTGTTGCTATTGAGTTACTGACAGGCGGTGGATGGCGCTTTGTAGGCGGCAGTGATGGTGGTGATGGTGGTGGCATTAGCGAAGAGACGGGAGTCGTTCCTCTTGCATTTCCACTTCTCGCTGGACCAGGGGCAATAACTGCAGTGATAATTTCATTTGAGTCTTCTGGTCTAATAGTCACTGTCTTTTCAATATCAATAGCAATCGCAACAGCATATGTCATCCTAAGGTATGCTGACCGATTATACAGGGTATTAGGAAAAAGAGGATCATTGATAGTTACTAGAGTATTTGCAGTACTTATTGCAGCCATTGCAATTGAATATGTTGTAGATGGAGTGAAGGGGCTCTTTCTCTAGGAATTAGACATGGTTTTCCTTGCCCTCACTAAGCGCTTGGGTTTGATTTCGGACCGCTCTTTGTTCTTCATCATGCTTTGTCATTATCTGTTCTGGATGCTCACCTCCTAGCTCCATACCAAAAGGGCTCTAGAATACATTTTCTTAAGAGAGGATCTCATATTGTGTTATTATTTTATCTGTAATGTTATGTCAGTGTTTGGAGGTTACATGGCTACTTAGCTGATCTTCTGATCTGTACGTATTAGAACAGAGATCGCATTTGTATATACGCATCTCTCCAGGAGGAGGAGTATCTTTGGCAGTATATACAGGTCTTGAATATCTTGGCGTAATCACTGTTAGTTCTGGATAGTCCGCAATATAGTAGCCCGGGTAGTCCTTGACAAAGTACCTTAATGGATCAGGTATTGCACCTCTTTCATAGTTTCTCTTCACTTCGTCTTCTCTTATTTTTAGCCACACAACATTGCCATCCCAGCCTTCGACCTTCCCTATAGGGATATAATAATAATGTACATTGACAAATCCTCTTTTAACTACGATAAAGTCGCGGCTTACAGCATCAATATCTCCAATATCTATGTCATCATAGGTATGCACAGATTCATCGATGAGATCTATCCAGCTTATTCTTGAAGGAACTGATGTCGATGACGGATCTTCCATAAAGAAGAAGCTGCAATAAAATATTTATCACTTAGAAGCACACAAGCATCAGCAATAGACATCTGTGTGTCATACTTTTTCCTCTACATTGTTGATATAGGTTAAACATCATCAGCAATTTGTACAGGGATCTCCATGGGTTATTCTATATGTGCTATCTTATCATGTATTGTACTGGCACAAAGGAAATTGCTTTGAAAGACGAGCTGAGGAAGATCCTACTAGAGCAAACGAGTAGGAGCCATCTATTAGCATACAGAGTTGAGCGGAACAATCACACAGATAGAAGATGCATATACATCCTTGGATATTAGCTAGCGCTATTTTACTGTACACCACAACATTATATCATCACAACATTAACTTTGATAATGGGCATAATAGCACTTGATCTTGTTTACAGTGTGTGTGAATATTGACGAGTTTTAGAAAAAAGAAGATCTTACCAATAAGTCCAACAAAATATATTTTTTCTTTAGTTAGAGCATGTTTCGAGATCGCTGATGACACATTGTGTTCATTCTCAAATCGTACAATGCTTCCTGTCCTCGTTCCCCATATTCTGCTGTTTTAATGTACTTTCTTTCAATGTGTATTCCCTAATCTCTAGCTAGCCTCTCTTTGTCTTTGCTTAGCCACTTACCAATTGAAACATTAAAGAGTGCCTCAAATGGTTCTGCCTCTGCTACCATGCGACTAGCACCCACTACTGGAGGACCAATGATGTTTAAATCTTCAATATTGACAAAGGTACACAAGCCAGAGTCAATTCCCAAAGATAGGCCAGTGTCGACGGGAAAATTTGTAGAATTTGTGCGATACTCGTTCATGACTTCTGGAAAGATGGATAGTAACACATCAGAGAAAGATAGGATCTCTGAAATGTATTTTTGCTGATTTTCCTCATCCCCATATATCCAATAAATAATAAATCCATCTCCGGTAAACCTGTCAAACTATCCTTCATTCTTGCTAGTTGTATCTCTAACAGCCTTCATAAAATCCCCGGTTATCTGTGCAAATCGTTTTGATGAAATAGATTCTTTCATTATGAAAGTAGACTTTCGGATGTCACCAACAAGAACATGGATACCAACTTGATCTCCACTTTTAACCAATCTTTCGAGTTCCTGTGGCGGGATAATTTTCTGCCATTCATCTGG
>OCZV010000350.1_pt1 | contig 16914 bp, 14 predicted proteins | sample 1539051 | NCBI WGS metagenome assembly OCZV01 (sample SAMEA3113581, study PRJEB22503) | soil metagenome
CCGTGCCGATGCGGAGGCGTCCCGCCTGAATAGGGCCGCAAAGAAGAACGGGGCCCAAGAACCGTTCGAACGCCACCTCGCCGACGCCTACGCCAAGATGCTGTCCGGCAACGGCAAAGGCCGCACGACCCGGCCCGAACTCGTGGTGCTCGTCAGTCACGAGGTGGCCAAGCGGGGCTGGGAGGACGTCAAAGAGGGCGAGTTCTGCAAGATCCCCGGGGTGGGTCCGATCCCTCCCGAGGTCGCCAAGGAGATCGCGCAGGACGCGTTCCTAAACGGTGTGTTCTACGACGGAGTTGACCTCCGCCACTTCCAGCGGTGGACCAAGAACGTGCCGGTCCCTATCCGCAACGCCCTCGAGCTTGGGGCGCCGCCCGATTTCGACGGCGTCAAGTGTGTTGACTGCGGCAACCGGTTCAGACCCGAACGCGATCACGTCGAGCCCCGCTGTGCAGGGGGTCCAACCGCAACCGGCAATTTCAAATGGCGCTGCGATCCGTGCCATATAGAAAAGACCGAGCAAGATCGCAAAGCCGGCAAGCTGACGCCCCCGCCTCCGGACGACCGGCGCGGGCCGTCGCCGGACGACGAACGAGGCCCGCCCTAATCGGAGGAGTGCGCGCCGCCGTAGCAAAGGACGCGCCGGGCATCCGCGTAATCGCAACGTGTTTAGCGCCGCACCCCCGGATGGACGTTCGCGCTCCGTGCCTCGATCAAGCTGGTCGATGCCCGACCACAAATCTCTATCTGAGAGTGCGAATAAGTACCCACAGGAACGGCAGCCTGCCAGATTTCTCTTGACCTTCCAGCGAGAGGAAAGTAGCAATCAGGTTCCTTGGACCCCGAAGCGGCCGGGCGAATGAGCTGATTCCCGGCCTAGGGCTCTCCGGTTCTACGAGCAGAGTCCTCAGTGGAGTCCGGCACTCGTGCGATGCGTTCGGCCGGAGGAGCTCCGGATCGCGCCAGCCACAGAGGCTCTGAGCTCATCGGCCGCTTCCCCGGAGCCTGTCTCATCCACGCGCCTATCAGACCGCGCGTGAATCCCAGCGCGTACCTGAAGGTCGTCCCTTTCTTGGACTTGCCATGAACCCGGCCCCGAACCGTAATTGGCACCTCCTGAACACGGAGTCCCTTTTGGGCGGCGTCCAGGATGACCTCGGAGACGAAGTACTGGTCCTGGCGAAGATCGAGCTTCCGCAGCGCCGAGGTCAGGACCGCACGAAAGCCATTGGCAGGGTCGGTGATTTGCGTGCCGCTGAGGAAGGTAAGAATCCGAGCGAAGAACTTCACTCCGTGTTTGCGGATCTTCTGTTCCACATGAAACGAGCCCAGTACTCGAGACCCCTGAACCATGTCGGCCTCTCCTTCCAACAGGGGCCGAACTAGTCTCTCTATCTCCCCCGGATGATGCTGACCATCTGCATCCATCGTCACAACAACGTGAGATCCGGCGCGAATGGCTGCGACATAACCAAGCCGGATCGCCGCTCCCTGCCCCCTCCGAAGATCACGCTGCATCACCATCGCGCCGCCTTTCCGCGCAACTTCTTCCGTGCCGTCCGTACAGCCGTCGGCAACCACTACGATCTGCACCGGCAACCCGCATACATGCCGGGGGACTTCGGCGATGACGTTGGGAAGGTTGACCGCCTCGTTGTAGGCCGGGATCACCACAAGGCACCCGCCGCGGGTGGCTCCCCAGCCATCTCTTTCGAAGCGACGGAGCGCGCCGTAGTCGACCAGACTTCCCATCTCGGACGAAAGAACGGCGTTGCGCATGAGAGCGACGAGCAAGAGAAGAAATGTGAACAACTGAGAGAGGACCAACACGATTATCAGCCGACGCTGGTCCCCGGGCTCGAAGCCCAGAGCGCCCAACATGGGATCGAAGAGGCTCGGTCTGAGCGCAGCCACGGACAGCCCTGCAACGACTGCCAAGATGACGAGGGCCTCGTCGCGACGCAATTGCCCTCTTCGCTGGCGCCGAAATAGAAACGCCACGAGTACGAAGGCGACGGCCCCGCCGAGGATCCTCAACCCCATCCCTTAGGCCCTCCGTCTCCTGCAATGCGATAAACGGTCGACCGATCGCGTGACGAGGCTAGCACGCCGGCAGCTACAAACTTCGGTGCTGCCGCGCGACGACTTGCCCGGCCGCGGGCGACGCGACTGCTAGCCGGCAAGGAACGTCAGCCGCACATTGCGCCTTGGATTGTCCCGGTTGGGATCGACCACAACGATGCTCTGCCAGGTTCCGAGGGCCGGTGCGCCGCCGACCACGGGGACTGTCAGCGAGGGCGCTATGAAGGCGGGCAGCAGGTGATCGGCTCCGTGACCGCGAGACCCGTGGCGATGCGTCCATCGATCGTCGCGGGGAAGCAGGGATTCGATGACTCCGGCCAGATCTTCCTCCGAGCCTGACCCCGTCTCGATGAGCGCCAATCCCGCCGTGGCGTGAGGCAGGTAGACGTTCAGGAGCCCATCTCCTCCCGAACTCGAGCAGAACTCGCGCGCGCGATCGGTGATGTCAACGAATTGTCTGTTCGTTGTATCGAGTGACAGTATTTCGGTATTCACTCCTGCTCCCCGAATCTCGGCATCCTCTTCTCTCGGAGCGAGGCCATCCCCTCTCGCACATCCGGCCCCCCAAAACCGAGGAACTCGAGAGCCAGCGACGTGTCGAACGTCGGGCCCGCGCTTCGCAGCCAGTTGTTTAGCGAGTACTTCGTCCAGCGGATGGCCGTCTGCGACCCGCGCGCCAGTTTTCGAGCTACGCGTAACGATGCCTGCTCGAGTTCATCATCGTCGACGCACATGGCAACCAGGCCGATCCGTTCTGCCTCCTCACCGGAGACCGGCTCGCACAGCATTAGGTAGTACTTCGCCTTGGCCATTCCGCACAGCAATGGCCAGACAATCGCTGCATGATCTCCAGCCGCAACACCAAGCCGCGTATGGCCATCGATTATGCGCGCCGATCTTGAGGCGATCGGGATGTCCGCGAGCAAACCGACGACCAGGCCTGCGCCCACCGCCGCCCCGTGCATCGCCGAAACGATCGGCTTGGAGCAATTGATGACGTTGTAGACCAGGTCGCGCGCCTCTACGAGGACGCGGGCGCGAACCTCGAAGTCGTCGGCCATCTCTTCCACCAAATCGAGATCGCCTCCAGCCGAGAAGCCTTCTCCCGCTCCGCGCACGATGACCACGTCCACGTCGGGATCCGCGTCTATCTCACGCCAGACCCCCGCGAGCTGACCATGCATACGGTGACCGACGGCATTCAGCTTCCCGGGAGTGTTCATAGTTACGCGCAGGATGCGCGGTTCGACCATCTCGAAGCCAAGTTCATCGAACGCTGAATACCGGTCGCTGCTCATCGCGCGGCACCGCCCGCATATGTGGACGGGGAACGTTCGCGCAGCCACAAGCCAGCACTAGCGCCAACTGCGAGCCCGAACGTCACCCATGCGAGACCCGTCGACAGTGGCGCACGAAAAACGGCGAGCACGACCGTGCCCGCAAGGGCGAGCACGGCCACGGATGCGGCAGGCGCAATACCGAGGTAGTCCGCGAACTCGCCGTCGGGAACCAGCCATCGTGACAGCACCACCCCGGGGACAGCGAGAAGACCCAAGGTTATGGAAAGCCACCCGATATGCAGCGGTCCTCCCTTTGGTTCCTCGATCGCCGAGTCGGACGATGGTGTCGTCTCTCCGATCGCAGTAATAGTGCCCTCGTTTAACAACCACAGGTCGACGTCGCCAGCCATTTCCGGCGGAGGCTCCTCCCCCGAAGCGATGGCGGCGTTGGGACCGTTTTCGTTGAAGACACCCGCCAGCACCACGAGGGGCTCCATATCGGACGCCACCACCCCGGCGCGCAGGTCTTCGAGAGATGCTCGCGACATGTCGTCGTAAGGGGTGTTGCCTGTGACCGTTGGCTCGCCGGTGAGGTAGCTCTCCAGAGTTCCCTGGTAGACGTAGCTACGATCGATCTGCCCGGCCGGTAATCCGTAACGAGCCGTATTGCCGTTTACCTGGGTGATGCCCCACACCTGGGCGAGAGTCTCGATCTTCGGAGGACGCACGTCCATGACGAATACCACGGGCCGGTCAAGCTCATTTAGCTGCTCAAGGTTTGTGCGTAACAGATCCAAGTCGGAGCGTTTCTTGGGACTCAGCCATCCCCTCGAGGGATCGTTCCAGTTGGACGCGTCGAAACCTGCCGTGAAGTTGGTCGCCAGGATCAACACGATCCCAAAGGCACCCACAAGGGCCAGGCGGGATGTTCCCCCTGCCCGGGACTTATCGATGAAAAACCTGAGGGCGAAATAAGCGCCAACTCCCACGAGCAGCACCCACGCGAGGGTCGTGTTGAAAAACCGGTAGTAGGGATAGACAAGATCTAAAACGAACCCGAAAGTCCCAACCAGAGGAACCAGCCACACAAGCGACACTAGGGCGAGGTCGTTTTTCACCCAGCGCCCGCCCGCGGCGAGCAAGCCGATGGCTCCAAACACAAAGAGGGGTCCGTTGAGCGCCGGGCGCATTGCATCGACCCATTGATCGAGTCGCGCCATAAAGAAATCCTTCGAGTAGGGAAACACGAGTGCGGATTCGCTAAGCGGCGCCGAAGTGCCCCAGATACCCACGGTCCAAATCACCACCGTGAGAATCGCCGCGGCAACAGCCGACCCGAGCATGGGCGCGTCCTGCCGCAGAACCTCCTTGCTCCGGTCGATCACGTTTCCGCTCGAAGGAACAAACAGGATGCGCGCCGCGGTCATCGCCCCGAGGGTCAGCCCAAAGATCGCAAGCGTCGTTGTGTGCGTCACTCCGGTAGCCAAAAGAAAAATTCCGAATCCGATTCGCCCGACCCACGACGTACGAGCGGAGCCCAGGAACCACAAGCTTCCGGCGAGAAACAACATGCTCAAGACGTTGTCGAGATATCCGACGAATGGGGGTGTCAACATCAAGCCGGCCGAGGCATACGCGACGCTGTGCCACAGAAGTGGATCGCGACGGTGCCTGTAGGCGAATCCGGCGAGCAACAGGGAAACGACGACCGGAGCGATCACCATCAACAAAGCGATGGTCGATCGCGAGTCAACGTTCGCTATCCGTCGAAGGAGCCCCCCTATGACCGGCGCAGAGACCCGATACGCGCCGCCGTGCAGCCCGTTGGGGCCCTCAATCTCGATCAGCCGAACGGGGTCCTCGGTCAAGAGGGCCTCCGTCCTCCATGTGTAGAAGGCAGGGTCACGGGTCGGAGCCGTCCGCCCAGGATTGAAAACGAACGTCGAACCAAATAGGGCCAGCAGAACGAGGGCGGTCCCTATGAATGCCAGCGGGTGGCCGAGGGCACGATCCAGTCCAGTTGCTCCCCGAACGTGAGGTACGTCTTGGGGTGAAGTCGTGGTCACGGTGGCCATGCGTGAGGTGAGTCTATCCACCGATCTCAGGGAACTCTCCCGGAAGCTCCGGTCGGCGGCGCCGTAAGTCGCCCTTCCTCATAGTCCCCGTCACCAAGGCCAGAGATATGGTCGGGCGAAAGCGTCTTCAGGAAATCGGTCGTGAACGCTCCTGCAAACAGCCGTTCCTCAAGGCGTGCCTCCGGGACTTTCTCCAGGCCCGGTCTGCCGTCGGGAATGTTCTCCTCGACCGTGTAGGCGCCGATGTAGGAGGCCAACTCCGAGAGGTCGATGTCTTCCTCCCGGACGAGATCCCGGTCCAGAAAAAGCTCGACCGAATTGCGATCCGCGACGATGCCTTTGCCGAATCGGTCCTCGATGTCGCGCACCAGTTCGTTTGTGTTTATCCGCCACCCACCTAATCGCTCCGGGAGGGGCTGCTGTCCGTGGTCGGCCGTAACGGCCAGGACGTAGTTCCCTTCACCCACCTTGTTGTCGAGGATGGTCTTGAATCGATCGATCTGCCGGTCCGTCTCCAGCATCGTGTCCGCCTGCTCCGGGCCGAGCATGTTCCACAGATGTCCACCGAAATCGGGCGGCTTGAGTTCAACCCAAACGAGATCCGTGATTTCGTCCCTCCCGATGTCCTCGTTTCGCAGGACGTCCGCAACGGCGTCCCCGGTGAACCTGACGAACGCGGTCGTCCCCGGACGAGTCGGTTTCTGCTGGATCTCATCAAGGGTCTTGCCGAACCAGGTGTCGTCGATTACGCCGTCGCGCTCATCCAGCTCGCGTTCATATCTCTCGAGCGTCGCGAGATCCGTCGGCGTCAGGTAATCGGGCAACGTGTAGAAGGACTCGTTCGTCCACCACTCGCTGGTCTCGCTCTCCCATATCACGGCGACGTCCTTGTCGCCGCCCGATCGCTGAGCGCCGTGGCCGATCATTCCGAGGTGCCAGCCCTCATAGGACACCGTCGCAACGATGGATTCGTTCCCGTTGACTTCGTCCCACAGCTCGGAAACGGTCGGCTTCATCAGGTACTGGGGATCGGCGTTCTGTCGCCACGTATCCGTTGTGACGTCGTCGGCCGAGTCGTCGACCTCGGGGTCCCGCATCTGGTTCCCGGGCACTCCGTGGTCGAGGGGGTAGAAGCCTGTGGACATCGTGGCGTGAATCGCCCCGGTGATGGACGGCGCCGAGCCTAAATGAGCGTTGACGTAGGTGGTCCCGGATCGGCGCAACTCATCGATTGTGGGATGAGACGTTGGGTGTTGCTCGAGGACATTCCATCCACCGCCGTCGATCACAACGGTGAAGATCACCTTCGGTGGATCACCGGCCCCAGCTTGGAACGCCTCGTCAAGAGGTTCGGCTTCCGACTCAAAGTCGTCCATTCCGAGCAGTCGCGCGTAACTCGGGGCGATGCTCGCCAAGTCAACGGGTCTGGTTACCTCGAGCCCCTCCGGAATGGCGGGCCCGTAGAAGATCATCGGAACCTTCGAAATGTAGCTCCACGGATTGGGGTGGGTTGTGTTCATCCACGGCGTTTCCGTCTCCAGGGTCGTGAGATCCCAGTCGCCGGCAAGATAGCGGTGCGGCTTCGGCACTAGGTAAATCTCTCCGGAACGACCCGGGACGTGACCTCTATAGATGTTCCTCATGACATCGGTACCGATGGATCGAGCCATCTCCGCCTGATCGGGAGCCCCCTCCGGAACCCGCGGTCCAGGCCGCAGCGCAAAGACGGCAAGGGCGGCGGCGATCAGGGCGGCGCCGACGACGATCAGATCGCGCTTAGACAACGACGTTTCCTCAGGATTTTCACGGTGGGGACTCTAAGCCACACGAGAATGAATCGAGAGAATCCGAAGGCGCCGCGAGAGAGAAGACCTTGTCGTCGGGCTTGAATTCACCAGCGTCCTCAACGAGGACTCGGCCAGTTGCCGCATTGTCCCGTATGCGGTAGTCGGCAAGGAAATGGGCCACATCGGCAGCCGTGACCCCCAGCCTCGTCATCGCTTCCTCGTCCAGATACATCTGCGTAGGTCGCAGAGTGAAGACGATGTCGCCGAACCGCGCCTCGACGTCGGCCGTCACTTCGCGCGGGTTGATACCGAAACTATCGATATCGGCCGCATCGGGTTGTTGGCCGTGATCGGCGGTCACGACTATCACGTACTCACCTTTTCCCACGTGCTCATCCAGGAATTCGACAAGTAGGCCGAGCTCGCGATCGGTAGCCTCTAGGGAATCGCGGACTTCCTCCGAGACCATGTTGAAGTAGTGGCCGACCCTGTCTATCTGCTTGAAGTTCGTGAACAGGAGATCCGTGATTCCGTCCGCTCCGTAGCCCTCCCTCTCGATCAGGTTTCGCATTGCGGCCCCGTGATACGCAATGAAGGCGGGGGTCTCCTCGAGGCGCGCGCGATCATCAAGGATCTCGTGGCGGCCCCAGGCTCGATCGACCTCACCGTCGGCCGCATCGAGTTGATCGACAAACTCGTCAAGGGTCGGCGAAGTCGCAGGGATGGGGGCCGGCATCCTGTAGTGATCCGGATTGGTTATCCACTCGTTTGTTTCTCGGTCCAGCCACACTGCGTCGTCCCGGTCCCCACCGTCTCGTTCCGCACCCTGTCCGATCATCCCTAGATGCCACGGCTCGTATCCGACCATGCCGACCAGCGCTTTGTTGTCGTGGCCTTCGTCCCAGAACTCCGGAAAAGTCGGTACCGCGATGAAACGGGATGATTCACCAACTTCGAATGCATCGACCATGTCCCCGCGCTCATCGAACACAGGGATATCAACGATTCCATGGGTCGCAGGGAACGTTCCCGTTCCCAAGGTCGTATGAACAGATGGAGTTACCGAGGGACTCGAACCGACGGTGGCGTTTGTGTACGAAACCCCCTCGTTCATCAGCCTCTTGAGGACGGGCCACGAATCAGGCCATTGCTCGAGGGTGTTCCATCCGCCGCCGTCCCAGACGATAGTTACTACAAGCTTGGGAGGCCGGGACGATTGTTGCGATCCGACGACCTCCTCCAACACTCTGCCGTCCTCGGTGTTGAACTCCGTCCCAAGCAGGACCGCAGTGGTTGGTGCAACATCTGCAAGTGTCACGGGCTGGGACGACTCGCCTAGGCGGGGGACGATTCCCGAGCCATAGAAGACCAGTGGGACATCTTGCAGGTACGGCCATGGTCCCGAGTGGCTCCACCCTGAGATGCCCGACGAGAAGTACATCGGAAAGCGCGGGACAACCTGGATCTGTCCCGATCTACCGGGAAAGTATCCGTCCTTGATTCTCTGGAGATATTCCGGCGGCAGGGAGCACGCCTGTTCCCTCACCGACGGAGTGCTCTCCCCCTCCCTCAGCCCGTAGGCCAACACAGCGGCAGACGCCAAAAGCACAATGGCCAGAATGCGGACGGCCGGACTCGACCAAAAGGCCCTGTGGAGGAATCCGCGATGTGGTGCGCTCGTCATCCTGTGTGAGACTCCACGGTCGCCGGAACTTTGAACAAACCGGCCCTGCGAAACCAAGTTGCGATCCCCGCGGTACCGATCAGAAATATCACGCCCACCGCCACGATGAGGGGCCCAGGATTCTCTGGAGTCCAGGCAATTTTTAGTAGCGCTGCAGCGATAACCCACGCCAGGTTGTACGCGATGTCGTACAAAGAGAACGCCCGCCCCCGGAAGTCGTCCCCTAGTGCTTCCTGTACCAGCGTGTCCAGCGAGATCTTCGCCAGGAAGAACCCGAATCCGAGAAAGAAAGTTAAAACGGCGATCGCCGCACTGATGTCTACCGCTCCAAAGACTGCGACTGCACTCCCGGCTACGAACGACGCAGCGAACACGAGATGCGAGGTCGTTCTCACTCTCGCTTGGAGCCGATGTGCGAGTAGGAAACCCAGTCCGGCACCAAGTGCGCCCGTGCCGCCGGTGATGATGAGCACCGCTGTGTCCTCGTCGGCGAGAAGATCGCGGGCCACAATCCCAATCGAGACAATCGAGAAACTCCAGAGGAAACGAAGCCAGAAGTATGTCGTGATGGATGCACCGGCCTTGGGTGTGCGTCCAACCTCGATCACTCCCGCAGCGATGTTCCGCACCACGCGCGCTATCTCCTCCGAGAAAGTGAGAGGGGTTCGGGGCTCCCCCACGTGCCGGAGCCACAGCGCCAGCGCCGCGCCGATGCCGTAGACGAGCGCTCCCAACAAGACGACGGGCTCGACATCTATGACTCCAGTGATCAGGAGCGCGGCGCCGGCCCCGCCCAGCTGGAACATCGCACCCAAAAGTTGCGAGACGGCGTTGCCCTCCACAAGCGCTCGCTCGTTGAGTACGACGGGAAGCGCGGCCGCCTTTGTGGCAAGGACTATGCGTGTGGAGGAGATCGTCAGCAGGAATGCCAGGAACAACGCCGCGTCGGGAATGCGACCGGTTCCGGCAACCGCCACAACCGCAATCACTACCGCGCGAAATCCGTTCGCCAGGAACAGGAGCCGCCGACGATCCCATCGGTCGATGACAACTCCAAGGAAGGGGCTCAGGACGGTGTACGGGACGAAGACGTACAGCACGATCCGTAGAAGCTCGTCGGGGCTCCGGGCGGCTTCAACGTCAAAGCCTTCTTGGCCCCCGAACACAATAAGTTTGGCGAGCGCCGCCTGAACGATGCCGTCGCCGGCCTGGGCGAGGAACTGGACCCCCATGAGAAAGGAAAAATCTCGGGCGGCAAAAAGGTGCAACCCCCGCCGGATCATCTCCATAGTTCGGGCACCCTATCGCCAGGACGCAGGGCGGAATCGCGGCTTTTCCCCCGGCAGGCGTTCATGAGAGCCCCGCTCGGAGTTCGTAGGGAAGATGCGGAGGCGCTGTAGCGTTGCTACTGAACGTGCAATCGCCTACGAAAGTGACAAACACCATGGTTCACACATTTCCCTCACTCAAGAGAGTGGCCCTTGTGGCGCACGACAACAAGAAGAAAGACCTGATGGAGTGGGCTGAGTTCAACCGCGGCACCCTCGCGCGCCACGATCTCTGCGCCACCGGAACCACCGGGAAGGTCCTGTCGGAGCGCCTCGATCTCGAGGTCACCAAGCTTCAGAGCGGCCCCTTGGGCGGCGACCAGCAGCTAGGGGCGATGATCTCGCAGGGCGATATCGATGTCCTGATCTTCTTCTGGGATCCGCTCGAGCCGCAGCCGCATGATCCGGACGTTAAGGCGCTACTGCGAATGGCCGTTGTGTGGAACATCCCGATCGCCTGCAACCGCAGCACCGCCGACTTCATGATCGCCTCGCCGCTCATGGGCGGCACCTATCGGCATCAGGTGCCCGACTACGGCACCTACGCGGCTCGGCCGGTCGACGCCAACTGACAATCCGGCGCGCCGGCGTGGGGCTCTAGTACAGGTATTGATCCTTCGGCTTCTTAACCCGCTCGACGGTCTCGGGCGACAACACCCAACGTCCACCGATCTGGGTCAGAGAACCGGATACGCGAAGCCATGTGTCGTCGGGATAATCCGTGTCCGTTGAGACCGCCACCGAATAGGGGATTGCATCGGCCGCGCAACACGAGACATAGAAGCGTGTAAGGGCGAAGGTGCCGTCGTCCAGCCCGGAAGGGTGAGTTACGAACCCGATGAGCTCCAACTCAAGCCCCTCGGCAATACCCATGGCGGCGGCGTAGGACTCCGATTGGTTCGCGTAGTGAATATCGAGGAATTGCACCTCGCGTTCGGCATCGGGCTCGGGAATGATCGACGAGACCGATGCGATGCCGCTGGCGGCGTTTCTTCGCGAAGCGGCGAGCGCCCCGAGGTCTGCTCCCGGCACCATCAGGACCGCGAGCACCGGAAGAGTGAGCAGTAGCATGCCGAGTCCCTCACGCACGCCCACCGGCGCGCCTGGATGCGACGTCCGAATCGTAAGGAAGTGGACCAGCGCTCCTGCAGCGAGCACCACTCCGCCGAACGTGACCACCCAATAGGTCCGGGGGCCGAGATAGCGCGTCACCTCTCCCGTTATCCGGAGCCAGATGAAGAACCCCGCCCACACGCTGAGAACAACGGCTCGCGCCAGCCGGCGGGCATCGATGCTCATGCGACCAGTGCCTCGAACCACAGCGATCCGGCCAGAACAACGGGAACCGACACCACCACCAAGCGGCTCACGAACCGCTTCCGGAATGTAGCCCCGTAGAGGAAGGACAGCTTCGCGTCGACGACCGGGCCAAAAACGAGAAATGCAAGTTGGGACCCCAGCGGGAACGGTGTGAAGCTGACGGCCACGAACGCGTCGGCCTCCGAACATAGTGAGAGGACATACGCGATACCCATGAGCGCGAGCGAGCCGATGATCGGCGTCGTCGCCACTCCTGAGACCACGCTCTGGGGGATCGCGGTCTGGAGAAGGGCTGCAAGGGCACCGCCCAGGACGACGAACCGTCCCATGAAGAAGAAGTCGCTCGCGAAATGTTCGACGAACTGTCTCCGTCTATCGCCCCCGTCCCCGCCGTGTTCGTGCACCTGATCATCGCCGGCGCGCGGCCTAAGCAACTCCGAAGCGCCTTCGCTTCCGATCGCCCATCCCGCGATGATGGCCAGTGCGAGCCCGAGCACCGCCCGTCCTGCAAGCATCTCCGCGGCAAGCCCTCGGCCGCTGTATGCAACCCAGGTCGAGGCGAGAACGATCGGATTGATGATGGGTGATGCCAGCATGAATGCAAGTCCCGCGGACGGGTGCATCCCACGCATGATCAATCGCCGCGCCACCGGCACCGATCCGCACTCGCACACCGGGAACGCAAGCCCGCCCAGCGCCGCGCCGGGCACTTGAAGCGGCAACGGCAACGCCGCCAGGCGGCCGAAAACCGACTCGGGCACGTACACGGCGATGAACGCCGATACAAGAGCACCCAACATCACGAAGGGAAGGGCCTCCACGACCAACGATGTAAAGATGAGCACGAACGTCTCGGTGCCGGCCACTCCACCGACGTTCACAACACGGGCAAGCAGGACCACCGCTGCGGTGCCGGCGATCAGTGACCAGCCGAGTGGTGGAGTACGTCGCCGGGTTGAAACGGTCTCTAGGGTTGCCATCGGCTCCCAACGCTAAATGCTATTCAGCGGTACGGCGAGCCTGCTATGGCCCCGGGCTCATCGGGAGGTAAATGTGTCCAGATCGCCGTCGAAGGTGAGGCCGGACGCATATGTCGTGGCGAACAGGATGTCCGCCGGCGCCTCTGTGAGCCCGTCCGTCTCTTTCACGGCCGCTGCAATCAGCCGGAGCGCGTCGTCGTGAGCTGCCTGCTCCGCGGCGTCGTCGAGGATCCCCATCCTGCGGAGGTAGGCGGCGGTCCTCCCTACCGGTTCCTGAGCCCTCCACTTGCTCGTCTCGGACTCATCCCGATACTTCGACGGGTCATCTGCGGTCGCGTGGGGTGCGATGCGATAGCAAAGGGCCTCGATCAAAGTCGGCCCCTCTCCTGTCTTGGCCCGCTCGAGTGCGTCGCGTGTCGCGCGCCAGCAGGCAACTGGATCGAATCCGTCTACTTGCACCGCGCGCATTGCGTAGGCCGAGGCCTTCTCCACCACCGTGGCGCTTGCGGATTGTTTGGAGAACGGCGTTGAGATCGCCCATTGGTTGTTGGTGCAGAAGAACACTGTGGGGAGTCGAAAGACCGTGGCGAAGTTCATCGCTTCGTGGAAGTCGCCCTCCGACGTGGACCCGTCACCGAACCACACGAGCGACGCGACTCGGTCGCCTCGAATCTTGGCCGCCCATCCGAGCCCGACGGCATGCGGCAGGTGCGTTCCGATGGCAACGGTGCTGGGCGCAACCCGCAGCTCGCGCGGATTCCAAAAGCCGTGTGTCCCTCCGAAGCCGCGCCTGTACTTGAAAATCGTTGAGGGAGGCAGTCCTCGCAAGATGCCTACTGCGCCCTGCCGGTAGGACGGGAACACCCAGTCGGTGTCTTCGCACGCGTGCAGGGGCCCGGCCTGGGTAGCTTCTTCCCCCCAGAACATCGGATAGGTCCCCAGGCGGCCCTGACGCTGGAGGGCCACAGCTCTTTCGTCGAACGTGCGAAGGAGGACGAGGTTGCGAAAGATCTGAAGCGCGCCCGGCGCGCCGAGCTCCTCGGGGAGCGGGGCGTCCTCGACGTCCGCTCCGTCACCGATGTACCTCAGAACCTCCATGCGCCGCAGGATAGTTCAGGGGCGCCGGTTCAGCTTCGCTCCCCGGCTCGAAATGTTAATCAGCCACCACCTGCCGGTGTTCATTTCACATCTCACGCAGACACCTGAGATGTAAGTTTGCGTCGCCACACGTAGGTGAACGTACATTTGTATGCTGCCCAACCAGGCAGGTGGCCTGGGGCGGAGCTAGCTCCCGTCCGGGACGAAGGCGCCGCTCATGATTCCCATCACCTTTTTCCAGCGGCGCGAGTCGTCGTAGACGGCGATCAGGTGCAGCTTGTCGCCGGCCGAAACCGTCGGCCCGGCGGCTTCCGAGAAGGACGTCATCCTGCGCAGATCCCATCGATCATGCTTCGAGTACGTGGGCCGCGACACAAACACGGTCTCCTTCTGGGTGATGTTCCTCAACTTCAGTTTGAGACCGCCGTCGTGCAGGTGCCCCGCCATAGCGACGAAGCGGCCCGAATCGGGCATTAGGAAGGTCCACGTCGTCTTGTACTTGCCGTGCCGGCCGCCATTCTTGGGAACGTTGAACTCGGATGTCATCGTGCAGTTCCTGACGTCCATCCACACCGGCGTCACGCCGCTCATCGACGGGTCCTCCGATTCCGGAGTGAAGTCGAGGTCGAGACGGATGTAGACCTCGTAGCGACCACTGTGCATGGCGTCGAGGTGGTAGTTCAGCAACCACTTGTGGCTGAGGTGTGAGTACGGCGCGGGCAGCGGCTCATTGCTCCAGTGGTAGCCGAAGCCGTCGGGCAGCGAGATCTTCGTACGTTCCTTGCCGCTCGCAAAGAAACGATCGGGGAGCCCGCGACAGGTCGTATCGCGGCGCGCCGGATTCAGCCACACCGCATGGTGGAGATGTACGGCGTGCCTCGGGATCGCGTTGCCCTGGGGATCGACCAGCGTTGCGCGCATGGATGTGATGTAGCCGGATTCGGGGAGGGCGTCGACGACATCCGCGTAGGGGGTCCTGGCGGAGCCACCACCGCTCAATTCGATCGGGCCATACAGGCAGCGGTATCCACCCGCCTTGACCGAGCACCCCGGCTCAACCCGCGCCTCTGCGGCGCTTCCCTGCGACACCTCCGGCGCGTCCGTCTCCATGGCGCGAGCCGCGAGCGCGACACTCCCCGCCACGAGGGCCAGTGCGAGAAGCAGAGCCGACCGACGCATGTTGGCACGCTACCACCGCGCCCGTTCTTTTCTTCTGTGACCGTCTACGAGACGCATACAGAAGAAAAGAACGGGCTCTACGCGGGTTCGTAGACCGAGATGTGGCTCTTGCTATCGGACGTGAACGGCTCACGCGCCCAGGATCCCCACCGGTCTCGCAGCCGCAGGCCCGCCAGCCTGGCCATCAGATCCAGCTCCGAGGGCCATGCATAGCGGAGGAAGGTCGGATAGAGGCGGATGCCCTCCCCCGAGATGACGACGGTCTGCGCCTCTACGCGCTGGGCCACCGGATCGTGACGGCTCACCTCCAGCGCAACTGAATCGAGCCTGACGGAATCCACTCCCACTCGCTGGTGCTTGTTCCACCTGGTCTCGTCGGGCACAAAGACCTCGATCACAAAGCAGCCTTTCGGATGCAGCGCAGAGGCGATGTTGGAAAAACAGCGCACCTGGTCGTCCTGCGAAGTGAGTGCGAAGAAAGTGTTGAAGACAACAAATACGAGTCCGAAGGGGCCTCCGAGCGGCGCCTCACCAAAGTCTCCGACCGTCGCAACGATCCTCTCGCCCCCCGGCTTTGCGTGTAGGGCATCCACCATCGCCTTCGATGCATCGATTCCGTGGACCTGCGCGCCCCGTTCTGCAAGCGGAAGCGCAATCCTTCCGGTCCCGACACCGAGTTCGAGAAACGGATCGGGTCCTGCCTCATCCAGGAGAAAGTCAATCGTCGTTTCCACGTCGGACATATAGCCGAACAATGAGTCGTATTCGGATGCGATGTTGTCGCCCCACGTGGGCGGCCCATATCCCTCCATAGCTACTCCATCCGCTCGAGTGTTCGCCGGTGGCGGTACACAGGGCCCGTCACAGGTACGGTGCACTGCCGGTTGAGTTTGAAGGGTAGCGACACGGGATACAAAACAGCACCGTGCTACCCTCGCTCGCGGCAACCTGCCCTGGCGACCTGCACCTTTGGAGGCATCTGCATTGGGTCTGAGGATCCTGGGCGCGCTGGTTGCGGCAGTACTGGCGACCTTTGCGATCGTCCGCTACAGGAAAGGTCAGCTTCGCCGCGGCGAAGCTCTCATGGTCGCGATCGTGTCTGCAGCGCTTGTCGTCGCCGCGGCCGCCCCCAATCTTCTCGACCCAGTTCTCGGAGCACTGGGATTTGAAAGAGGTCAGGAACGGCGCATCATCGGCCTTCTCGTCATCTCCAACCTATTCACACTGATCCTCGTCTTTCGCGGCTTCTCGCGTGACGACCAGCTCTCGAACGAGTTGGGCGATCTCGTCGACTACGTCGCGCTCAAGCGACTCGAGGAAACCGGCTGGACTATGCCGCCCGGCTCGTGTGCCGTCGTGATCCCCGCCTACAACGAGGCGGACAACCTCGGCGAGGTCCTTGCGCAAATGCCGGAGCAGGTCGTCGGGCTGCCGGTCGCCACGATCGTTATCGCCGATGGATGCACGGACGCCACCGAGTCCGTCGCGCGAAACGCAGGCGCAGCGGTAATCCGAAGAGACCTACGGCGCGGTTCCGGGGCTGCGGTCCGCCTCGGATACGAAGCGGCATTGCGGGGAGGCGCCAAGATTGTCGTGACGCTGGACGCAGACGGGCAGCACGATCCGCGGGAGATGCACCTGCTCGTTAAGCCGCTCATCGAGGAGACGTGCGACATAGTGCAGGGATCACGGGTGCTCGGATCGTTCGAAGTCGAGTCCCCGGTTCGAAGGCACGGCGTCGCACTCTTCGCGAAACTGCTGAGCACTCTGGGGCGCACCAAGATCACCGACCCCTCGACCGGATACCGCGCAGCGAGCACCGATGCCCTGCGCCAGCTCGACCTTCGTCAGGATCAGTTCTACGTGTCCGAAGTGATCCTCGATGCGTCCCGAAAGAGCCTGAGGGTCGAGGAGGTGCCGATTACTCTGCGCCGGCGCGCCAACGGAGCGACCAAGAAACCCTCGACGTTCCGCTACGCGTGGGGCTTCAGCAAAGCCATCCTCCGCACCTGGCTCCGCTAAAAAAGCCGAACCGTCTGCTGTCACCTCCGAGAGGTGGAAGCCACAGCAGACGGTTCAGAGTGCGCCCGCTGAAAGGTAG
>OCZV010000351.1_pt1 | contig 16899 bp, 20 predicted proteins | sample 1539051 | NCBI WGS metagenome assembly OCZV01 (sample SAMEA3113581, study PRJEB22503) | soil metagenome
GATTCTGAAGAAGAATTGTAGTCACGTGGTTCTCAGTGCTTCTTCGGAAGGTTTGGTCCATGATGAAATCTGCTTATATCTAAGGTCGTCTTTAGGCGTTCCAAAATACATGAACAGATGCAGATTACACACTTAAAAGTAAGGTTTGAACCATTCTGTCGGACATTGCTAGATAATTTATAACACAGGTTAAACGCTATTACTCTCAGATCTAGTTGAGACAGTTTCAATGCTGACTAAAAGGAATCGTGCCCTCTCTCGTTTTCTCAGCCGTATTTCTGCTGCATGCTCTCTTAACCTTAATTTGTAGCGTAAATTTCTTGGTTTGGCCCTTAATCGATAACCGCAGCAAGGACACCACAGCCCTCCCCATACGGTGAACATTTCACATATTTGGCATCTCTTCTGGCCAGACGCATACCTTCCCCAAGGTCCTGTTGGTTTTTGAGCTTTGTGTCTTTCGCAAATACCTTTGCAGGCCATTCAAATCATCCAAACGTGAGGATATATTTTTCGCAATGCGACCTTATAAAATTAGCAGAATAACGTTTGATTGTAGAAGAATGGCTATGGGTGGATTCGGTGGATACTTGTTTAATGAGATTGGATGCATGTAACGTGACGGCTCCAAGTTTATCCAGTTGAATATTATGCTCTCCTTCTTTATATTAGAATCAACGACCTGAAGCCCTACTTGAGTTATGCTCCTATTATTGAGGCTTTAATCTTCTTGGCAAACACCAGGTGCGTTGCCTACCCCGTTACGATAGGCCTTAAATCGTCATATATCTCTCCAAATAACTGCAAGCATCTCCTTCCTTTCTTGGTAATTTCGTAGTACGGGAATGGTTTAACATCCAACATAACCAAAAGTCCGAGCTTGACAAGAATTTGCAAATACTTGACTGTTTGTGGATGGGTTAGACCAGCTTCATACCCTATCCGTGTTTGATTCATCTGATTGCGATATAGGGGCCTTGCATCATATACTATCTCGAGAACTTCTTTAAGAATATCACTTTGATCCCGCTGCACCATTGAAATTGCTTATCGAGATCCGATAACAAACTAACGTATATACAAACATTTATCCTTAACGCACTTCGGCCTACTTCCTCTAGTTAGGATTGATCTCAGGAGAACGAATGGGCAATTGAGCCATTCACCATGGGCTTCTCTAAGTGTAACCTTGCTTCTTATTCAGGGGGGATGAGTTTCTGCCTCAAAAATCTCCGGTTACACAAAGGGACAAATTGCCGGTTCTCAAGTCTTTTCAGCTTTATCTAGCAAATCTGGCAAGCTCTTTTGTTACTTCAACCATCCTTTTCATATCTCTCCCGACAGAAGAAAATAGATGACCAACTATAATATGATCTGTGCCCATTGCCTTGATCTGTTCAATGTCACTTCCTATCTGGTCGATGGTACCACTAATAGGTGTTCTTGGCTGATTAGGAGTGAAATCAGACTCGAGTATATTTGGATACAGACACATATAGATACTAATCTTTGAAGGATCCTTATCGGCTTTCCTTGCACTTTCTTTCAAACTATTTATTGCTTGCTCAAGCTGCTCTAATGGACCAAAACCAGCCACTCCTATCCACCCGTCTGCATAGTTTACTATCCGCGAAAACGTCTTCTGACTGAACCCGCCAAGTAATATCGGTGGATGCGGTTTTTGGGCAGGTTTAGGTCCTATTTTTGATGCAGGTATATTGTAAAATCGACCCTTAAATTCTACAACGTCATTAGTCCATATTTTTTTCAACACTTCAAGGTATTCATCAGCTCTGGCCCCTCTCTCTTTGTAAGGAATGCCCGAGACTTCATACTCGTCCTTTGACCAACCTATACCAAGTCCAGCAATCGCTCTTCCGTCGGAAAGGATATCGAGTGCAGTAAATCGCTTACTTAACAATACTGGGTTCTGAAAGAACATGTCAATTATCGATGTACCGAGAGAAACTTGCTCAGTTAGTGCTGCGACGTACGTCAGAGTCGCTAAGGGGTCTAGAACATGCTGATACGCAGCGGGTAGTGACCCATCAGGGGAAGCCACATATGGAGTCCGTGGTTGAATTGGCCACAATAGTCGATCTAACGCCCAAATTGAGTCGATACCTTCCTTTTCCGCTTCAGTCGCAACATAGAGAATGTTCTCTGTAGTAACATTCTCGCCAACGTGTGGTAGAAATAGCCCAACCTTCATATAACACCTTGTACTCTCGTGCCCTTAAAGGCATTTCTGGTTCTAAATTTTAGGTGCCTGATTCCGTAAATTGAAAAGGACAATAATTGTACCCCAAGAATAAGTCAGAAGCGCGTATTGGTTTGCAAAGTAATATTTTATATGTGTGTTTCGCTCAATCTCGTACGCTGTACCAAAAGTACAATGAAGCAGACATAACCGGAACCTAATACCTCATCAATACAGGGATTTCTGTTAAGGCAGGGGAGTTCCTGTGGAAATTGGAAATAATTTAGTTGATGGGGCAAGGGATTTGGCTAGTATAGGAGAAAATCAAACCTGCAAAGGTGATCCCCATCCCAATTATTTTTAGCTTTAAGCGCAAATACTCCTTATTGGCACATGCCCGAACACGTAATTACTTGAAGCCAAACCATCATGTTCAGAGTATAAAATGGTTACGCACTAGAAGTCCTTCTCCAGTGTTCGCACTAGAAAATCGTTACTATTTGGAATCGCATAGTATTTTATGAAAGTTAATATCTTGCCAAATTATTAATATAACTCGAGTTATCATTGTTCGTAAATGGATCATCATCTTGTATCTCAGTTATATCTTTCGATATTATTATCTTTTAGTCTTGCTCTGGTAGCCCTAAATTCTAGCCCTTATATGGCCAGTGCAGGACCATTAGAATTCTCGTCCTCAATAAGAGGAGGAGCGACAGGCACGATTAGCTGTCCGGTGGGAAGTTCCTCTGACACAACACTATCATTTATCGCCCTTTCTAGCCCGAATGGAACTGTATCTGGTAACTGGACTTTGTATAACTTTGATCCTGATAGTCAAGGCCCCGGAAAGATAATCCAGGGACCAGTTTATTCTGGTAACATTAGTCTTGAAGACTTTACTGTTAGGGGAGAGACAGTTGGTCAGCAAGATGCGATCGCCATATGCGATCCTCCTCTCTTTGGCCCTATAAGGATAAGCGGGACTTGCGGAAGGGAGGTAGAAATGGCAGTTGTATTTCAAACTGACAATCCTCTTGAGGATGCTGAATCATTTAGCGGATCAGCTGACTGCCAGTCAGGCTTGAATACTAATGGTTCAAGATAATATCGTTGGAATTAGCATGCTGTCCTCGACCTGACAATCATAAGGGATCATATATCAAATCTTGACAGGTCCTAGTCTAAGAACCTCAATTTGGCCAAGTATAATACATATATGAGCGGAAATAATTTTATTAAATGACACGTGGATTTGCTCCTACTGGAGAAATCAACAAGTTGCATGGGGAATTCAGTTCCGATAATTTACGTTTGAATGCAAAATACTGACTATATTTTTCTAGCGGTGATAAGGATTGTCCAATGGTGACTATCTCACTTTTCTGAATCAAAATTAACTAAACAAATTTGTCTCACCAACGCGTAAAAGGTTCTAACAAAATGATAAAAGTTAAAAAATTATCCCGCGTTCTGGTTGCGATAGATGGCTCCAACGAATCAATGCGTGCGGCTGAATATGCCTTCTCAATAGCAGTAAACAACGAAGCAGAGCTTATTCTTCTTCATGTCTTTTATTCTCAATTAGCGTACGCATATACTTCATATCTGTCGAAGGTTCAAGATTCATCCTCTTTCGATGCCATTTTGCGTTCCGCTGAGGAGCAAGCAAATTGTTGGTTTAACGTTATCAAAAATAAACTGGAAGAGGGGAATGGACCGAGAATAGGAATTAAGAGCGAGGTAATTGTAACTTCTACCTCAGTATCCAAAGCAATATTAGAATACGCCGAACATAATAAAATTAGCTTAATAGCTATCGGTGCTAAGAGTAAATCTGCTTTAAAGAAAGTACTGCTCGGAAGTGCGACATCTGAGCTGTTGATAAATTCGCCTACTCCTGTACTGGTTGTTAAATGAGACTGTAGAAGTTGATCAACAGCGAGAGGCTCCCTAGTCCCCCCCAGAGAAATTCGAAATCAACATTTTGTTTTTTGGTAATGTCTGGGAATTCATGAAAACGTTGCTGAAAGAAAAGCACTGAACAGATCTAATCCAATCAAATCAGAAATAGGAATCTGGAATATCAGGCCATATCTAGTTAATTTCCCTCGGCCTTGTATCTAGCTTGATCGGGCTCTTGACCGATGAACATTTTTGTTTTTCTCTTTGGTTGGTACTGCTCCTTATCCTCTGTTTACTGGACAGAATAGTATAAGCCCGCTACAGTTGACCGGTAAGCCCGACGACATATTAGCAGCAAAATCTAATTACACGAGAACAGGATTCACAACTGATCCTTTGGCTGTATTTTCTTCTTTCCTAATAGATATGGGGTCAAGACTTTGTCTTAGCTTTATTTTATATCTCAAGTTCCTTGGTTTTGCTCGTAATCTATACCCGCAGCACGGACACCATTGCCCTTCCCATTTAATAAATAGCTCACAAATTTGACATCTCTTCTGACCAGTTGCATAGCGGCCAGCGCCCATAGGCTTTCCTGCTTTGTGTCTAATGCATATTCCTTTACAAACCAAATTATATTACCTAGTAATATTTCGCAAACCATACTTATAAGAATATGTGAAACTGGTCATTTTTATAGAGAGAATTATAACATAAATTCGTATAATTTTCATATCCATTGCTAGCGAGCGCATTTCTTGTATATGTACTGACTATGTGAAAAGAAGCTCGATGCTGATTGTAAAGTTGGGAGCAAATCACAAACCTGACCTCAGCTCTATAAACATGTAACATGTCTACTATTACATGTCAGGTGATCACCAAGTAAAACTGTGTCCAATCTGTGGCTGCTCCGAACACAAATTAATGGGATGCTTCAATCATTGGCACAATCATACAAGGAAAGATGGGGAGCGATGTGAAACGAAAAACAAGTAAAGCCATAAACCCCTTTTCTAAATTGAATTATGCACACATGGCTGCACAAGCTTCCACGTCACATATTGGCTAATGAATCTTAGATAGTACATCCGAATTTTTTTGCTTTTGCCGTTATCAGTGTTAAAATCATTCGTGTATGAGGAGCACAGGCTTTCTTGCGCTGTCTACGGCTTTCCTGGCAGTACTGTCAAGAATTCTAACTGATGAAGTGATCCGACAGCTTGTCATGCCCACTTCCAAACTGTTTCGAAGATCTCTTCCGGAGAAATATCTGATCTAATAAGCGCTAGAAGAGCGCTTGGTGGAAACATATCTGACTCTATTATATTAAATACCGCAAATTCAGAATTTGCACAAATAAGCTGCATGGTTTAGTGTCTTATCCGACATTGATGTGGAATGCTAAAATACTTGAGCTCCCAGTAAGTGGCAGCAACAGCAACGGCGTCAATCACGTCCTCTGCTACTGCCGCCACTACCGCGACTACTAAAGATAAAATCCCAGATTGGACGGTTATAGGAGACTGGTTTGATGCTTGTAAATGTAGCGTACCATGTCCATGCATCTTTGCACAGGCTCCGACCTACGGTGATTGTGACGGCGTACCTGCTTATCATATTAAAAAGGGAATCTATGGCCAGACGCAGCTTGATGGCTTAAATGTTTTAGCTCTGAGCTACTTCAGAGGTAACATTTGGGCGGCCCCACCTGGAAAAGTTGTTTCGAGAGCCGAAGCATTGACTGGACCTATGACGCTAGCTGGGAAACGAGTACAAACTATTAATGTACCGGGAAGTGAAGTAGGACCTGACACAGTTGCTACCAGGGGGAGGGCAATCACTAATAAAGTTGATGCCCTTGGTTTTAAATGGGAATGGAACAATAGATCAAGCAAGCACATCCTGTTTAATTGGAGTGGCCCGTAAATACCATTTAGGAGTATAATCGGATCTGTAAAGATTATCAGACGTGGTTATTTTCTTGCTACAGTTGTCGGTGTTCCGTGAAACTAAACCAGAACAAATACTGTTGGAGGAAAATGACAGTAACTTTTCCACTGTCGATGATTGGCCACCATCAATCGGTAAATCTAGAATCATTTTCGGGACAAGAGTTATTGCGATGAAGAGCAGGTAGACAGATCGGCAAGTCAGTACCCGGTGAATTACTTTGATATCACATTTGTATATTTTCCCATCGGTCGTTTACTACTTGAGAATTTTTGTTAATATAGAATCGAAGGCATGTAAGAACCAGCAGGTTCATTATACAATCCGATTGTCATAAGGGTAAGCTGATGAACCAACCTCAGCCCATTGTCAAGACACCAGCGAAACAGTTGTGTATTGCGAGTAGGAACGAGAATACCTGGTCCACCATAATTACCAGTGGCTGATGAGATTAAAGCCTTGAGGTCATCATTAGTCAGACCTACTGAATGGTTAAAGTACGCTAATCCACTAGTATAACCAGTGATTTTGTCTCCTTGTAAGACCACTTTAGCACCTCCCTCCCTTATACCATCTTTGAGTTCACCATTTCTATCATGTCCGTGGACTGCTTTGCAGATAGCATTGCATGATTTTACATCAGACTCGGTTGCGGTTCTTACGGATTTTCCTGGAATATCGTCTCGAATAGGTTTACCTTGCATCGTTGAGACTGGCTCTCTTACTTCAAAACCTAAACTTGCATATAGAGCTAGGGACCTGTTATGGTAAGAAGCCTGAAGCAGGCGTACTGCGGGACAATTTTTTCTCTTTGCTCTCTCCAATACATGAATCATTAGCTGCCTGCCTGTACCTTTGTTCTGATAATTTGGATCAACTGTTATTGGTCCTACTCCCACAACTACATTTGAGCGTTCATCCAAGAAGTTGCTTCCTACCAACCTACCTTTGTCTACTCCATTGGTACTCTCAGCAATAACAGAGTAGAATCCAGGATTAGATAGAAAAGAGCATGCTAGGCCTCTGCAGACATCAACAGATGGAAATTCGCGTTGGAAGCCATGTTTGTCTGCGATCGATGAAAATGCTTCAAATATTATTTTGCCTATTGTATCAGCATCATCAATCTTTCCAGGCCTCAATCTAAAGTCATATTCGGGCAATCCCAATTATTAATACGAAATCCTGCTAAATACTGTTTATTAAATTCTTTTCGGCTCGAATCGGCAGAGAGGTTAGAAAAAGAACTGCCGCGATGCGGTTGAATTGATCAGTTGTAACTAGAGGTAGAAGACTAAAATATGTTGGTTATCCCTATTCTAGCCCCCCAACTGCATAGTCACAGAAATTTAGGTCACCTGCTGTCTAACGATAAGATAGTGGGGCCGGGGAATTACCATATGTAATGGTTACTAGTACGAGATCTTTATAGTGCTTTTGCGTTAACATTGCAAGACTATGATTCAAAAAATTTATTCTGCATCCACGACTAAACCAAGGCTTATTCACAATTATCAATTATCACCATTCTCCTCCTGTTCTTCTTCATCACTACTATCACCGTCAGCCTCATCCTCAGAATCCTGTCCCTCGGTACCCGCCCCACTCTGATCACCGACTGCTGGGGGGAGTAACTGTGGTGGGTGCTGGCGTTGAAATGGCCACCTACCGTGTCATCTCCTTGACCAATAGCTGATATCCTGTAGAGACTCCCTAGCCTTTCGGCTTCTCGATCAAATGTAAGAATGTACAAATTGCTATCAGGGCCAGTCTCTAGTTCAGTGATTCCTGTAAAACCTGTTCCTAATGTCACACCAGCGATTTCGTCATCACTATCTGCAATTTAGTTACTTAGTAGGGGATCGCCTCCCAGATTTACACCAGTTCTATCAGTGTTTGGCTCGAAGTAAAAAAGAGTTCCACTGGTTATATCTCCTACAAAAATGCCATTATTATAATCAGGTCCAAATGCTGTTGAATCGAAAAACTCGATATCTGTAACACCTCTTGATTCAGCCCAACTAAAAACAGGGTCGGCATATTGAGCATTAGGCATATTCACTAAATTTGATCCTGATACACCTGTGTTAGAAGTTATTGGACCTATTGCTTGCTTCCACCCACCATTAAATCCCGGTTCACTACTATAATAGTAATCATTGCAACATTGATATTTCTGGTGCTCAACAGAGATACTTGCCGTCTGGATATAAAGATTCGAGTATAAATCAGTACCCCGTGCGATTCATGATGCCTGTGCTCTTTTAATATTGAATTTTCCATTCTTGAAAACTGGCTCATCAATTCCCCAGCTCCATTTCTCAATAGGACAAATTCGAATGGACTGATGTTCTGATTGACCGCCTTGATCCGCATATCCTCTTTGTCGAATCACTATGTCAGCATCACCGTAGATCCTTACCCCCCGTGGATCCCAGGGATCGGCCGTTTTCGAGTCATCGATCACTATTGCAACTTTCTTATTCTTCAGAATGTTTTCATATTTAGTGGGCCTTGGGACACTTCTTCCACCAATATAGAGGTACCCATCATCATATTCAAAGCCAACTGGCTCAACGTCTGGTTGCAAGGAAACACTAGTATCTTCTTTCGATACTGAGACAGTAGCAATTCTTCCAATGGGCTGCGATTTTAGATACTCTATTTCATTTTCTGAAAAAATAGTATCTAACATACCTATGACTGAGAAAATGTATGGAAACTATAAGACTTAAAGGTGTCTATTTGCAACGCCGTCCATCATGCAAATCTTTTCCACATAAATAAGTCTCTTGAGCCGACCTGTTTTATTACTCTGTTACCAATATATGTTTATGGATTTGTATAAGATGTCTGACGATTGGTATCCTGGTATGGCATCTAATTATAGGTTAGCCGGTTCATTGTGTGGACGTTACCACATTAGATCAAGCCGGTATATCTTTGTTGGATTGCAGTTTCGATTTTCTAGGCCAAATTCAACCTTACTAAGATAGGATCAAAGATTGGAATCATTATCTTTGAGTAAGTCAGGTTACTTCAGCTTTCACACATGCTAAGCTTTCGTAAGTAAATGTCGTAGAAAAACTGTAATGCACCACTCTGGTTAGCTATTTCAGGGTCCGACAAAGAAGATGTCGGAATAAGCGAGTTGTTCTTTATCGAATATACTTCCATATAGCCGTCATCGCTTGTTCAATAAAAGTGAGAAGTCAGAATCTGTAAATACTTTTCGTTTCTGAGCATTTTTATCTGTCTAAAGCCTCCATGAACAATTCTATTGCTTCAGTGTCAGGTGGATCCTGGAATGCAAGCAAGAACTGATCCACACCTGCATTTGTATACTGCTGAAGCCTTTCGCCTATTTTCTCAGGTGTTCCCACAAGTCCGTGTTTTAGTATTTGACTTGTCACCAATTTTATGTTTTAGTATTTGACTATAGCAGGTCCTCTCTCCAATTCAATTATTTTTTTCTTATATTCTAAATCTGATTCGGAAGCAAAGATCACCACATCCAATTCAATTGATTTTGTCACCATTTTTCTATCTCCTCTCCGATGAGTTTTTTTCAAATATACCTTCAAATTTTTCATTTAAAGTGGTAAATTGTTCTGGAGTCAAATAAGAGCTCTCCCATATGTGAGCGTATTTTGCAGCTATTTGCATAGTTTTATCTTTTTGCTGCTATTGTCACTGGAAGAATAACATCAGGTTGCATCTGTTTCTTGGATAACATGGCATCTTTTACCCTAAAATGTCTTCCTTCAAATGTAGTGGAATGAGCGCCACTCCAGAGCAGTAACAGAAGTCTTATACCTTCCTCGAGCAACAATGCTCTTTCAAAATTGTTGGGATAATCTATGCCAAATGGATGCCACCATCGTGAAGCTCCCTGAAGTGTTGCGCCTGCACCAGCCCTAAACTCAAGTCTTTTATTAGAAACATCTTGCATTGTCAAAGCTTGTTTTGCTAGAAGTGAGATGTTTCTATATGCAGGAAACAGATATGTTATGACTGGGCCCAGTTTAACCTTCTTCGTTAGTGCGGCTAGATTAGAAATTACAGTCCAGCACTCCAAGTCTATACCAGCTAATGATTCACCATAGTAGAACCCATAGTATCCCAACCTTTCGGCAAGTTGACATATTTCTTTAATCTTGCTATAACTGGTGCCCCAAACTTCAAGACAGAACTGAGCATTAATCATTATTCGACCCAACCAAAATGATATATATAAAATAAAGATATGAAACAATATGGGATTCTAGGTGGCGATGTTTGCCCCATGCTGTGCTTTCAAGCCATAACGACCAAGTCAATCTACCGATTAGGACAGAATAGAAAAACTATTTGCTTATTATTGTGCTTTGAAACTCGACCTGATCTACTGATGAGTTCAATCTTGCTATTACCGTCGGAATGGTTCTCTCAGTGCATTGAGCATGAAGAAGGACCACACTACGAAACAAAATATGGAATATGGCTAGATTTTGGAGTCATAATTTAATCTGCTCGGGGAGGGCCCCCATGGGGAAAGAAATAACAAGCCCGTAGCGAGTACTATGCCCGCACTATGAAGATCGTATCTATTGTGGGAGCAAGACCTAACTTCGTAAAGTTATCACCAATTCACAGGTCGTTGTCCCAATACTGTGATCATGTTATCATTCATACTGGTCAACACTATGACTTTGATATGTCAAATGTCTTCTTCAAGGAACTTCAGATCCCAGCACCTGATATCAATCTAGGGATCGGATCTTTGACTCCAGGGGCTCAAATTGCAGAGATGATCAAAGGCTTAGAAAATGAATTCATACAGAATAAGCAAGTTGGTGCAGCTACCGAGCCCGATTTAGTGCTAGTATATGGGGATACGAATTCTACTTTCGCGGGGGCCATGGCTGCTTCCATAAATCAAATTCCTGTAGCCCACGTTGAATCGGGCTTAAGGAGCTTTGATAGAAGGATGCCTGAGGAGAGAAACCGAATCCTAACTGACCACCTTAGCGATTTACTCTTTGCTCCAACAGGAACGGCAGTAGCTAATCTTGAGGTTGAACACGTATCAGGTAAGGTAATTAATACAGGAGATTTATCAGTCGAGATAGTAAAAGAAGCATGGAAATTTTCTAGAAATTCTAAAATCTTAGAAGAGTTGTCCCTTAAGCCTAAGACATTCGTCCTTTTCACAATGCACAGGGCAGAGAGTACTGAATCTTACTCCAATCTTAAAGAGATTATAGAAGCATTTCGAGAATTGAAATTTATTGGAGTTGAAGATAGTCTATCGGTAGGCCCTGGACAGCCAATGGATCACGGATTATCAAATTCTAAACCAAATATGCGATATGGCGAAACTAGAGAACAAATTCAGATAGTATTTCCTATCCATCCAAGAACAGAAAAATCTCTAAAATCGCACGATCTCTATGAGGATCTGATTGGCCTCGAGAACGTGAAAATAACTAAACCTATGGGCTACATTAATTTTCTTCGCCTTATCCAGGATTCATATAAAGTAGTTACCGATTCAGGAGGAGTCCAAAAAGAGGCCTATTTATGCTCCGTGCCTTGCATAACAATCAGAAAAAGCACAGAATGGGTTGAGACTTTGGAGGGAGGATGGAATAAACTGTGCAATTTCAGGAAGAATGATATCGTCGATGTAGTACTTCAGCAAAATTTGAAGCTAGGAAAAAATAATAGCAAGGCCATTTATGGTAACGGAAATACTTCTGAAATCATTCGAGAATCCATTTTCCATCGATACACTAAGAAATAGTTATTCTTACTAACCTTTGACGGGTAAACTTTATCCGTTCACCGAGCGATCCAGTTGCCAACTGAAAATACGGGTTAGGCATCTAGCCGGCCGTCTACATTGACCTAATCTCCCTCTGAGATTTGCTACACCAATACAACACTACCAGTGGGAAGTACTCTCCAAAACAGATTATCTCAAAATAAGCTTATTGGGTATGATATCAGACGTATTCATTTCGTCGATAATGCTTTGATTTACAGCTGGGACAGTACCCGTGAAGTTCAAACCTCCTAGTTAAAACGTAGTAACTTGATTTATCTCTCGCTTGAGATTCTAATTCTGACAAGCCTCGAACCCCCTCCACGTCGCTGATCTTGCCACAACTCATACAAACCATATTAATGTGAGCCTTACTATTTGTCTCGTACCGTGCGCTCTTATCCGCAAAGCCTAACTCCTGTACGATATACAATCTTTTTAAGAGATCAAGAGTCTTGTATACTGTTGCCAGACTTACCATAGGATATCTCTTCTTGATGACCTTATGAATATCATCTGCGGAAGGATGTGATCTTGTATTCAATATGTATTTTACGACGTCAATTCTCTGTGGAGTTATTCGACAACCATGCTCGCGAAGCAATTTGATTACACCTTCTAATTCTGTCACTGTCAGCACACTCTATTGTCTATGGTTATTAATAAATACTCCCCGGCGAGAATCCATATCTGATACTAATGAACACTTATTAATAATGATTATCCATTACCTACATGTCTCATAGGGTGGGGCAACTGATAAGCCTCCACAAGGTCCTAAGCTTCTGGGAGAAGTATCAGAACCTCAATCTAAAGATTGCCTTCATTTTGATGTCATTACAGGTGTTACATCTGTATTGGCTTACAGCAGATGTGGTCTTAAAAATGATAGCAGGACAGAGTTACTTTGGGCTGCCTTCTACTCTATTACCACTCTTTATTCTAGTTGACTATGTCGAAATACCTGCTCTGATATCAGGCATCACATTTTATTCATTTAGTTTAATGAGAAATACAAAAGTTAATCGGGATATTACAGTAAATGCTATTTTTCTTTCGCTACTGGTAACGCAAATTGTTCATATATTTTGGATCACTGATGAAGTCGTGTATGAGTCGTTCTTCGGCAGCGATCTGGTAACATTTCCGGTTTACTTGGCATGGATCGCGATACTCATTGATTACCTGGAGATACCGGTCATGATTGACCTATTTCGAAGGGTTTTTAGTAGGAAGAATTAAATCAATTAACGCAATTCTAGCCAATGTTTCATACCAGCTGTATATACGGTACTACTTTATGTCTCCATAATAGTAGATTCGCAATATCTATAGTTGGTGAGGAATGTCATCCCTGAACATTCCCCAGCGTACCCGGACTTTAAAACTTCGATTGCTTACTAGAATTCTTAACCCTCAAAATGACACACATGTGGGAATAGGGCTTACCTCGGTGTACTAAAACACCTTCTGGACAATCCCCCAAATCCTGTAAAGCTCATATAATTCCAATAATAATTCCTATGCTCATAAAGATAAGGAACAATGCCGAAATCTTTGGCAAGTATTGAGCATATTGAACCAATCTAAATTGAAACCGTTGATAAAATTTTAGAGAAACAATAGTGACACCAATTAGGGCAGCAGACACTGATACGGCGTATGCAAGGATTAATAGTATTGGATCAATACTCTGACTAGCCGCTAGTGCTAGAATTACAAATTCTTCTTCATGGACAAATCCTAAAATAAACGCAAAACTAATTATGGATTTCAAAGATGGGGTAGCTCTCTTCTGATGAGTATGAGTATGAGTATGATGCCCTAATCCTCCGCTATGCCAATGTGTATGATAGTGTTCCAAGGAATTATTATCGTCATGAAGGTGCCCATGTTGGGTTTTAACAAGATCCTCGCTGTTCTCTTTCCAGAATATATATGCCAATATTCCTAGTGCGACAGCAGAACCATATCTCATGTAATCCTCAGGAATTCGCAAGCCCAAGCTGTTGACTACAAAGATATACGCAATCACAACTGCAATTGAAGAAACTAAATGCGCTCCAGCTATTATCGAAGAACTAATGATCCCCCAAAACAACGGCCTTGCGCGACGCATTGCATATAGTGATGCCACAGGCCACCCATGAGAGGGATTTATGCCGTGTGATAAGCCGAACCCAATGATACCCATTAAAGTAGCAATGAAAGCCATTTTTGCTTTTTCTGATGAAGAGATTTGTAAATCATGATATTAATATATAGTGATATCACAGCCACATAAGTGCTATATGAAACGGAGAAGGGATCCTTTTTTATTCTAAATAGTTGCTGTTTCTGTATGAAAATTGGTGTAATTGGAACCGGACTGATGGGATCGCAGATAGCAATCAGGCTTGTCCAGAAAGGCCATGAAGTTAGTGTGTACAACAGGGACAGGACCAAATCAGAGAGGCTGCGTGAACTGGGTTTGCTAGTGACTGAAAAACCGGCAGAAATAGGACGAATCTGTGATTTTGCCTTAATTTGTGTAAAGGACTACGAAGCAGTATCAAATGTTTCATTTGAGAAAAACGGATTGATTGAGAACCCAAATAAGGATCTTATTGTATGGCAAAGCAGTACTATTTCTCCTGATGAATCGCATAGATTGGTAGATTTATTTTCTAGTAATGGAATTAAGTTGGTCTCTGTCCCGATTGTAGGTGGAGTGTCTGCAGCAAGGAGAGGGGAATTGATACTGATTGTATCAGGTTCAAAGTCTGATTACGACAAGTCTCTACCTGTTCTTAGAGATCTAAGTAAAGAAGTTTTTTACGTGGGGCAGGATCATGGTTCATCCAGCACACTAAAGCTGGCAATTAATATCAACATATCGTTAATAGCTATCGCACTGGCTGAAGGATTGGTATTGGTGAGAGGAAAAAATATTGATCCAAATATTTTTGTCAGAATTCTTAATTCTACTTACTTTAAAACAGGAATAAGTGAAAATAAAGGGCCAAAAATCACCCACGATGAATATCCTGCCTCGTTTAGCCTTGACAATATGGTAAAAGATCTAAATTTGGCGTTGCGTACCGCACAGAATTCAGGTCTGACCCTTCCAACAACTGCCTCCGCTCATGCCGTTTATAGGGCAACACAAGTAATTGGTTTTTCGGATATGGATTATACCTCAGTAGCCTTGTTTCTCTTAAATTTGAACGGCTACAAGGGTTTTAGATGACGTAAAAAACAATAATCTTACTAACCCTGCTAAAGTTTTATTGGATCCGATTGAGGTAGTATCGTAGTACTGACTCTTATCTCACTTGGAGTGTACAATTGTAAAATGACTCTTGCCATCTTGCAGATGATCAAATGATACAATCACATTATCTTCAACCCGCTGCGTTCTACGACAGATGGTTCTAAATCAGTGGTTTTCAAAGTGTTAATTTTTCGTCTCCGACTGGTCTATCACTTCTGAGTATCTGCGGTGCTTCAAGCGTGACAATGGAGACAAATAAAATAGTTAAGGTAGCATCAGAAAGGCATAGAGTAGATCCTCACCTACCTTCTAATTCTCCCAAAATCCAACTGAGACTATATAAAAAAATAATCTGATAAATGGTATTAAAAAATGAAATTGAATTGTATTGTTTAAATTAAGAGATTTTACCTTTAATGCTTCTCCAGTTTAGCCTGAGTGTTTTATAGTGAGAGAAGAGAAATGGAAGCTCTGATGAGATACATGACCGATGGCTATTTTGGATTATCCCCATCGATCCTCTTTCAAAGCCTATTAATTACTTGCCGTATCCAAAGTGTTTCATGGTTCAAAATTCAGTTAATATTAACAGTTTAGACCTATCTGAGGTCCGCTCAAGAGTGACCAAAACACTTAAGGATGGTCTACAGCTTGATATGTCAACTCAGGATTGTGCAAAATTGCTGAGACGCAAGGTTAATTCAAAAATAAATCTTGTGATCATGTTTGTAGATATCAATAATTCAACAGAATTGAGCTTATTTTTAGAAGAACAGCAATTGGCGTTAATGGTTCAAATCTTCGCTCAGGAGATAAGTAACATTGTATTTGGCTACGATGGCTATGTATTCAAGTACGAGGGGGATGCTGTTATTATTCTATTTCCTGCCATGTATGATGAGGCATTAGCATGTAGAAATGCGCTAAACTGTTCGATGGCGATACTGGAAATTGTTACAAAAGTGATCAATCCGGCGTTCAATATATCAGAATTGCCAAAGATTACGGTTAAGATTGGGCTAGCTTTCGGCAAGACACTGGTAGTAATTTATGGGAGGAGCCTGACAAGATCCCATGTGGATATCGTTGGTTCCAGCATAAGTATGGCTTCGAAGATAACTGCAATAGCAAAGCCAAACCAAGTGTTGGTGGGAGAGCAGGTATATAATATTTTGTTGGCATCGGTATCGGCTGATTCCAAACATTTTTTACAAAGGAACAGGTTTGTGAAAGTGAAACTCGACCAAAGTAAATGGAAATATCCTTCTCGGTCCAGGGCTGAACGCAATTATGAGGTATATGAGTTCAAAGAATTTAAGCCATTAACAAAATTGCGACAGAAATGAGCATATAGTTAAGCAGGTATTCGAATGCATTAAACTTCAGCTAAATTGATGAAACTGAAAGTAGAGGATTAAAATGGTCAGGTTATTGTGCATACAGAAATCATTTGCTCTTTGTAGACAAGAAATAGCTGCAAATAATATTTAGAACCTCATCGTATCTATTGCGATCTGGTTGGGTAAGTTGGTGATCACAAAGAAGCGATATTATCTCCGGTAGTGAACCCGTTAGAACGAAATACGATCAACCTAAGTTCAATTTACGCCTCAAATAGGAATAAGAGTAAGAAGGCACAGCCAATAGAGTCTTTATGCTCGATAAAATTCTCAATCAATAACAAATTCTTAACAAGATATTCTAATATGAGATCTGGTGGCTTGTCAAAAAAAAGAAAGGAGTAAGTTTTTTTGTCCTCTATTACCTTCCTATACACAAACC
>OCZV010000352.1_pt1 | contig 16892 bp, 21 predicted proteins | sample 1539051 | NCBI WGS metagenome assembly OCZV01 (sample SAMEA3113581, study PRJEB22503) | soil metagenome
AACTCTTGTGTTCTTTAACAAGAAAAGTTGAGTAAGAATATTAAAATATTCTTTCGGCTCAAATTATGAGTACAAAATTTGACGTATTTAGAATTAAAGATATTGCTAACCATTCCAAGATGTAATTTAGCTCATGCTTTCAATGAATTTCAGTTAAACGATCTACCATTACAGTGCCTGCTCTAGATGGCGAAGAGGTTCTCCTAGTTTGGTCAGGACGCTGGACAAGACACATACCGTACTCTCTTATGTTGAAGGTAGCCTTAAAAACGCAATAATAGCCAATGGTGACGGTAGGTCACACAATGGCTTCATTTTCTCTCTCTTGAATCCCCCTGTGCCTCTTGGAGGTAATGTTGTATCTCTTGATATATATGTCGACGAGATCCCCGTTCCAAAAAAGTCAGTCTTCATAGCAACTTCAGAGGACATCATCAATGCTTCATCATTATCTGAAGACAGGCCTATATCGTTTAAGCCTTTTCAAAGCGCAAGGTTCCTTATACTGAAAGATGAAGCCCTAGAGAAGAGAAGGCATAAGATAGTTATCTTAAGCAAACTGGAAGGATTTGAACAGATAATCATTCCTTTTACTTTCACTGATTACGTAATAGGACAGAGCGAAAGAGTATTTATTTCCTCATCCAACTTGACTGACGATAACCCCGACACCGTAGCAACTTCAGCCAGCGAGGACACAATATTCAAAAATTTTACAACTCCCCTAGTACTCTCAGGAAAGAAGGCATATATTGTATGTTCTTCTAGTGGCTCGCTATCTGCCAATTGGACATGGATGGGCGCTAGATATGATAACGGTGGATTGTATGTTCCTCCAGCAAGAGCCTTTGGTCGAATAGCCGTAGAAATCTCTACCGACGAAGGAATACGGAAGAGACTTCCTAGCTTCGTAGTATCGTCGCGGCATGAAAATGGGATATTATATACGCGACATGAGCTTGCCGGGTTGCAAGTGAGAAGGACCTTGTTTGTGCCGACTGAAAGTAAAGGATTTGTAATGATAATCAATCTTTCCGATAAACGGTTCGATATTTCAAAACTCAATACAAAAAGGAACAAAAACAGGCCAGTGAGAGAGCAGCTCAACAAAAGAAGGGTAAGAGTTCATTTTCTGGTTGATGGCAATATAACAAGTTATGGACTTGCGGCTATTTCTCAAAGCAATTCCTCAAAATTCCTTATATCTGATAACTGCTTGCATATCGAGACCGCTTCAAGAAAAGGAATAGCACATTACTATGGAGCAATTGGGGTTGAACCAAAAGATCTAAGGCCTGTCAAGGTATTAACCGACTCTTTTGACAATGATATGGAGATATCCTATGATGTTGAAATCGGACCGGGTGAGGCTAATGACCTTGCGCTGATAGCATCTGGCAGTTTTACTAGTTCCGAGGAATGTTTAAGAGAATACCGCTACATGCGAGATAATTATAAGACTTTGTACGAAGCTACCAAAAATCATTTTGTTGCACGGTCTAGCTCTAATTTACATGTTACACCAGAAGCAGATCAGAGACAAAATCTCGTCGTTGCTAGATTAGTACGAGCTTTTGAGAAAGCTAAAACAAGCATGGAATACCTCAAGGCTCAATATGACGAGCTAGGAGATGGAATTTGTGCAGGGCTTCCTAGGTTTCCTAACTACTGGGCAAGGGATACTGGATGGGCGCTCAGAGGCTATCTTTCTATGGGAGATTATAATTTCTCTTTGGCTGTAATTGAGAATTTCCTTCGTCATCAAGCTAAAAGAACAACAGATTATGCCCTGAAGGGTGAGCTCCCCATGATAATCAGCGGACGAGCATTTCTACATAACACAACTTTTGGATCCTCAGACTCTACCTTTCTTTTTCCCTGGGCTATTCGGGAATATGTTTTGGCCACCGGAAATTCTTCCTATTTAAAGAAAAGATGGAATTCCGTCGTGGACCTGGTCAATTGGGGATTTCTGAAAGACTTGGATGGAGATGGACTGGTAGAGCATGGATTTACAGGAATTGCAGAAAAGCTGCCGATACAGGATTCGACTTGGATGGATCACATAGATAGGAGAAAAAGTGCGAATGACATCCAGGCCTTGTTTTTCGAAAGTCTGAATATAGGAAGTGAGCTGGCTGGAATCGTTGGGGATGAATTCAATCAGAAAAAGTGGCGGGAGTCAGCCAAAAACTTACAGATGAAAATAGATTCAGAATACTGGCATCCCGAAAAGGCATTCTATTATGATACGATTCGCCGCGATGGCACAAAAGATCCAAGTATACGACCAAACGCCCTTGTTCTTGCATTGACAGGTTCAATAAGAGATACTGACAGGGCCATCTCTATTCTTTCGAGATTAGAACAAACTGACATGACCACTTCTTGGGGGATGAGGACTCTTAGCAGCACAGATCCAAAATATCATCCAAGTCTGTATCACGACGGAGCTGTCTGGCCGTTAGTTACAGGCTGGGCTGCAGTAGCTGAAATTAAACATATGAGGCGGGAACAAGCACTCTATTACCTAGAATCAATGGCACAAAGAATCCTACATGAAAATGGAATGTTTGCAGAAACCTATAGAGGAGACAGGCCTGAGCCGTTTAACTCCTGTATCCTGCAAGCATGGTCCGTTGGTATGTACATCTACGCATTCCGTGAAATGATGCTTGGTATGAGAATAAACATGATTGATAATAAGATTCAATTAGAACCTCAGATTCCTGATTCTTTGTTGAGCGTTTGCACGCCGATACACTTCCAACATACAGTCTCTGCAAAAAAAGGCGCAGCTAAGTTAAGTATGATTGTCGAGCCCGATAAAAAGAGGATATCCTCTGATTTTAAAAGCGGTATTTTTGATCAGAAGCCTGAAGTCTTTAGCAATACGTATTCAATCAATTGAATATCGATAACAAAATTGTGATATCTTTATAGTGCGATCTACGAACAGCTTCTTTCTGCCAATAGACATATTGTCCTTCTATGCTTCAACAACCCATGAACTTTTTCTACATTAAGTCTGGTTGTAACCCGAAATAATTAAGTACGCAACGAGCAAACCTAGCAATAATTGATGTACGAAAAATGATGATAATCGATAAGAGAAAAATATATGAGGTTATTGATAACCAAAAGCCCAATTCGGTTGCACTTAACGGACCGGAGGGTCTAGTCTCAAGAATACAGGAAGTTGCTGACAATGTCGAAGAAAGATATCATATTCCAGCCTACGTTATAGGAGACACTTGTTGGGGGTCTTGCGATTTGAATACTCATGCTGCTGATTTACTGGGAGCTGATATTTTATTCAACATAGGTCATACTATAGCCATGCAATCCTTGGGCAGGAAGGTGGTGATGATTAATGCATATGACGATGTAAGTTTTGAAAATGTTGCCAGAAAATGTGCTTCAGATCTCAAAGCTCATTACAGAACTCTTTCACTACTTACAGACAGCCAGCATCTTAGCCAAATAACCACTGTAAAGAAAATATTCGAAGATTATGGGTACGATATTATAATAGGTAGAGGAAAAGGCCAGTTAAACGATGCTCAGGTGTTTGGTTGTGAATTCTATCCTGCTCATTACATGCAAAATAGAGTCGATGCTTATATATTTCTAGGACAGAGCATGTTTCACTCGGCAAGTATTGCGATGTCAACGGAAAAGCCTACTTACATGCTAGACCCGTATTATCAAGAGTATACGGAAGTTACTGAGTTTGCGAGGGGTCTACAAAAGAAGGCTATATTGGCCATCTATAATGCATTGGATGCGCAAAGAATTGGACTTATTATTGGACTAAAGGAAGGGCAGTATGCCCAAGTTCGAGCCCTTGAGCTAAAAAGAACCCTGGAGAAATTAGGCAAAAAAGTACAGTTGATTGCACTAACTGAGATAACTGAGGAACGTGTTCAAATTTTTAAGGAAATTGATGCATTCATACAGGTCGCATGTCCTCGGATTTCTACTGACAATCATTTCAAAAAGCCCATGCTATCTGTCCCTCAAGGTCTTGCTCTGATTAAATTACTCAAAAACGAATCTATAGAAGGTTTCCTTAAAATTCAGCATTGGTTATAGGCATGCTATTGCCTCTGGGAAGAAGACCCGGGTCCTTCTGACTTTAGTTCAGCTCGTGGTTGTACCATGGTGTTAGCCATTTTCTTAATTTGATTACTAGGACAACATACTGGGTAGTGAGATATTTGGTACACTTGCGTGTGCATTGCCTAAAAGCACAATAAATGTCCAAGACACCTGTTTTAAATAAGTTCAAATGTTCAGCTACTAAATGACTCTAAACATATGGAACGTACTAGCCAAATTAGAAGAAAGATCCAAACTTGAACGATCGGGAAAAGTTGTTGTCTCCAGGCAGGAGATGATGTTGGCAATTACCTATGAGACCGGTCTGTTCTTCAACATTTTTCTCAAAGCCATGAAAGCCAAAAGGGCCTTAGAAATCGGAACGTCCACCGGTTACTCGTCATTATGGTTAATAGAAGCACTCCTACAAAATACGGTTGCTAACAAACAAGCAAAGCCAAGTGCTAGTAGAGGACTCGTAACAATTGAAAATGACCCTATGAAATTAGAAAAAGCCTCATACAATTTCTCAGAGGCTGGTGTACCTGATAAAATCGACATCATTGAAGGCAATGCTTTAGAATGCCTTCGTAGACTTTCAGGAACCCTTGAAAATCATGAGCTTTTTGATTTTGTTTTTATCGATGCAGACAAAGAAAATCTAAAAGAGTATTTTGATCTGGTTTTGCCAATAATAAGGGTTGGGGGAGTTATAGCCACAGATAACGTATTGTATCCCACGGATTATCGTCCATTTATGACATCTTTCATCGAATATATCAGAGCGAAGCCAAACGTCCAGTCGGTAACTGTTCCAATTGGACATGGTGAGGAAATAACAACAAAATGCAGTTAATTAGTCTTAAACAGATCGTTGGGTCCGAGACGGGGTACGACCTGAGCCAATGTTAGGATATAAGCAGAAAATATGTAAGCAGCTATGAAGTTTTGGCATCAGTCGTATGTCATTGGTGCTGACTTAATAGACTGAACACCTTTGAAGTGTGTTGCAGTGCATCCTATACTTTAGTTAATGGAGGGAGTCTAGGGCTAGGGACTCAGAAGATAAAAAGAATGAGAATAGATTAGAATAGGACAATTGAGGCAGGCGTCAAGTTATTTTGTTCCTTTATACAAGCTTGACCTTTTTTTTTCTATTATATTCCTAATATATGAATCAATATTTTCCATCATTTTCGCATTGTTTTCTATCAGAGATTGCAGTTTGGGATTTGTATAGTTGATCTCTGTGTAATCTAAACTTTGATTACTATCGTCATATCTATAATCAAAGATAGCCCGTTCCTTTTTGCCCTCTATTCTAAAGTCAAGACTAATCTTTCCCTGTTCAATTTTTGACAACCAAGTATTCGTCTTTAGATAAATTATTTTGTTATTTGAACTTGTCTTTAGTATGTCTTGTCTATGGCGCCACTTGTTTTAGTCGCCTTGTGTTTTCTATCCTAGTTTACGTGTTGTAGAAAAAGCTACCTCCAATATCACCAAGCAGCCATGGAAATATGCCCTCCAAGATCAATAAATAGAATAGATGCCTAATCTTGGATATGAGTTTGCCAGCAGATACGGACAAACACACAGACTCAGAGATAAAGAATTTTTACAAATTAAAAAATATTGCCGTGGTTGGAATGTCAACAAATGAAACAAAGCCGGCCCACTTTGTACCCAAATACCTTATTGAGCATGGATTCAATGTCGTGCCTGTGAATCCCACCGCGTCAGAGATATTGGGGAGAAAATCTTATCCTCGAATCACGGATATACCACAACACATAGACATAGTTGATGTATTTAGAAGGTCAGAAGACGTACCCTCTTTGGTCGACAACGCCATCATGAAAAGAGGATTAAGAGTAATATGGATGCAGTCAGGTATCTACAATGAAGCAGCCGAAAAAACAGCGAAGGAAAAAGGCATTGATGTTGTTTTCAATAGATGTATGATGGAAGAGCATAAGCGTCTTTTTGGTGGGTAGTAAAAAGCATTATGACCGGCATAAGCATCCCCAATATTTTCTATTTTCTTTGTGATGTCACAAAAATAGCCTCTTTCGCGACGCGATCCATAGAGTATAATTGGACTAGATTAGAGAGCAGAAATTCCAGTCTTTCTGCTTTTGAGGTCGTAGGCCTCGGCAACGTCATAAACAAAGATTTTACCGCTTCTATTAGACCCAATGCTCATAACGTCTAAGACTTCTTTTATTATTTTATTAGCGGTATCATCCGACGTGACTACCTCGGTTTTTGTCTTTATTGCAAACTCGGGTACATATCTTTCTATTCCCCTTCCAGGAGATACAGGTTCACTTCTTGAACTCCCTCTTCCCCTTATATTATAAAAGTTCATTCCTCCGACCCCATACTTATGAAGGAGATCATTTACTTCCGGTAGGCGTTCATGTGAAAAAATTATTTCTAGCTTCTTCATGTCCTGTTCTCAAAGTTTTCATACATATTAAAATATACGGAAGCGACTGGAATAGCTATCTCTCAAGGCATAATTTTACGCAAATTGTGCTGGAAAATATTAGCTAATCCATGACCAGAATGGTATGCCTCGTAATCTGCATTGTTTTCTTATTATTGCTCTCGCTTTTCCAGCTGCCTCCTTCTCTGTGCTAGATTTTTTTATATATTGTACCAAAAGCTCACCATATAGTTTTTTAGCACGCTCTTCGGTAAATTCTTTATAACCCCTGTTTCTGTTCTTGGCTCTATAAGTTTCCGACCCGTCTTCAGAATGGCTATCCTGTATACTAGGTTTTCCACCAATGTTCCCTTTTAGCTCATTATACTCTTCTTTACATTCAGAACATAAATCATCAAAGAACTCCGAGTGGATTGAACACGTGGTCATGTCCACCATCATTATTAATAATGTCATTACTATAAATGTGCTGCAACTCGTGCTTTGATGCTAATGGGAGCTATTCGGCATCAATATGCGCAGGAAACTGGAAGAGTTAACTACAATGCTTTCATGTTAACCATTTGTCTGATTGGAAGCTAATTGCCGTCTCATAGTTCTTTAATGTTGTACCCTTCATCTCAGCTCCTTCTTCTATGCCGCCGAACAAAACTTGATCTCTGGTAATTTTAACAGGGATTCCGTTATAATACATATCTGCTACTATGAAAATTTCGCCGGACTCGATTTTGACCTCAAATAATATTTGTCTTTTCTTGTTTTGAATCTTCATGTAGCCTGGTTCATAATCAATGTTCCAAACTTGTTTTTTATCTGTAATCCAGGAATTTTCCGATACTGCAGCAATTAGGTTATTTTGGGAGTCAAAAAAGTTGAGGTCCAGTAGCAAATACGAATTGTTTTCTTTCCTGATCGTAATCAGATCAAAATCATCGACTGAAAGGAGTCTGTAAGTGTTGATAAACTTCGTTTTGGCTATATTCACGGTTAACTCTGGCGAGGCTAAGGCAAAAGGTTTGTTTTCGTTTAACTTGTTATAAGGTTTGGCTTTAAACGAAGCAAGCCCAGTAGCCAACAACTCGTTTCGGACAAATTTTAAAGTGTGTGCGGGGCAAATTGCTATCATATTTTCTGGAAGGTAAGCTCCAGGTGTGTCTGAGGGAATAAATTGCACATACTCTAGTAATGGGCAGCCACAAATCGAACACCCATAACGTGCTTCTTTTTTCAGTTGACTCTGTATCGGAAGAGGCGCGTTTACAGATGCTGCGACGTTCATAAAAATACTTTCAAGGAAACAATATAAAAATCGTGGTAAAATGGTAGTAAAGACAAGTCTTCACTCTGATCACGTTGAGGCAAATTAAAGACCTCAAAACAGCTGTTAAGTTCATAAATGTAACTAGGCGTGAAGAAAATCTATAGCGTGGCAATAGGACCGGAATTCAAATCGTAGGGATCTGGTCTGTATGGGCCATTATAAGCAAATTGCGTTGGAAGATGGGGCAGCTTAAGCAACTAATGGCGTTGAGACAAGCCATAATAGAAGATAAAGACCTAACAAAGGATTAGTCTCTCTGATTGTATTCGATAGATCTATTCCTAATGTGAGGTATCTCACCACGTTTATCATGATCACTCATATGATCAGCTGGAATTTCGTTATCCAAATCCTTACCGCATATTCTACATGAAACCATATTACTACTGTGAAGAGGTCTCTTAATAACGGTTGAGATTTTACATCCCTGGACTCGAGCCCCAGCGTTGATATCCCTTGAAAAAAGATAATATGTATTGGTTTGAAATGTTCTTCTGGATTTTCTCACACAAAATAATTTAATTGACTGTCAGGATAATAATGGTGTGTTGTAATAATTGAGTGGTGATAAGAATACCGATAAGATTGATAACAATCAAGGTTCCGATGATGACGAAGACTTGATAGAGGAGTTCGGCAGGGAGGAGTTCGAAAATGAGGATGATGAGGATGATGAGGATGATGAGGATGATGAGGATGATGAGGATGATGCTGAGTTGATGAAGACTTAGAGTTTACTTAAGCTGTAAGCTCGCCATCATTTGAATGTGATCTTGGACCTAAAGTACTTTACGATAACGACCAATGTCATGGCCCTTAAATTTCCTTCTATTTTGTGACCAGCAATAAATAATCCAATGGCAACGGGAAATAGCATAATCCCAGATATGAGCAAGGATCTATCTTGACTGTTGCCTCCAAGATAAAATCCGGCAAGCTGCGTGAGGCCGGCAAGGTAGAGACAGAGCCCTGCCAGGTGCAGACCTCTACTTACGGGGTGTCTATGAGTGCTTCTCATAGCTTTATAGATACTCAGTTTCATTTTATGAAATTCTGGTTATTCACTGTATAAAAATGCTCTAACTATACCAGTTCCTCTAACCACCGAGTCGTTATTTATGCGATGGCACAGAAGAATGCACCATAAACAATAACCTTTTTAGGGAATTCTTATTCCACCCGTTGTTTGCTCTCCTGGCCCGTTCCGACACTGCTATGCCTTCCAAGGTGGCTGAAAACAGCTCCCTGTGCCAGAAGAAGAGTCTGCGTTTTCTATGTTGCTCGACGTATCCCCTTATTAGCAATCCGTCGATTAACTCGCAAATAATGCAAACATTAAGACCTAACCTTCGAGAGATATTTTTCTGGGTTCTCGACTTTACTTTAATGCTATCTATTAATTTGAGTTCATACCGGTCGATTATTGATCTGCCATCTGAATCACTATGGTGGCAGCCTTCTTCACAATCTTCCCTAGAACTCCAGTTGCCGCTACTCTCGGACATTCAGATAGCATAACATAGCAGGCTGGATCATATTTATTATTAACTACCATGCAGACACACAACGTGGCTAAGAGTAACTAATATCATGCTTTAATAGGGATTACATCAAGAAAGGCTTTTAGTTTGGATAATAACGCTTAATCTAAAATTGTCTCCCTCTGAACTAGTGGGCCACTAGTCCCGTGAAACCTCAATGGGCGCGCTCCCTGAGGTTGACATGCATACAACCCTTTTTTAGTTTGTTTGCACTACCCTTTCTATGTCTAATAGTGAAACAACTAAGCTAGAAAATACAACATATAACATCCTTGCAGCACTTGGAAGAGATGCAGACTTTTTGTATGACACGATTCATACGTATATACAAGATGCGCAAAATGCCAATAGATCGGATTTGGTAGATATGTGGAACCAAATCAAGCAGGATAGGCAAAGGCATCTGCAGATGTTAAGACAAGCTTTGGAGAAGGAAGCAAAGCAGGATAAACTAAGCAAGTAAAAATTAATGAACAGTTGGTTGTGAGTATAAAACACACCACATATTTCTTGTAATTTTTACTAAGCCGATAGAAGATAATAGGAGGCTGTTTTGACGCGCGCGACAGTCTCTTGCTTCCTCGAGTTATGCCCCTTGGTTTCTAGTACATCAATTGCCATCAATAATTACTCTACCACGCATTGTGTCTGGATGCAATGAGCAGTAGTATTCAAATGTCCCAGCAATTCTAGACGCTATCGCAGTTGTAAAAGACTGCTCAGTCGACAGGTAGGCAGTGTTAATATTTAGCTCGTCCACAATAAAATCGTGTCTCCTGAAGTCCTTATTTAATATTGAAACTTTCTTGGGAATATCGACATTTGCATGAATATCTGGATTTGTCTTGTTAAAGACGTCATTCTCAGCTACTAACAAGACACCTTCTACGTTTCGTACATTTGATTCCTCGGGAGCACTCAGTAAGTTCCCAATTCCCCACAATGCACCAACTACAGTAAAAGAAATTGCAACTATTGCGATAACATTATTGCGCCACATTATCTCTGGCAGTCAATATTCATGTGACTTGTTGGCATAAGCTTTGACATTCGTAATACAGAGGATCTGCCTCCAAGGTTTCTAATAGGTATCTCCTCCCTATCCGCTTCTATCCATAGCTTGAATATCTTTTTCTCAAATCGTCACGTAGTTTGGATGCCAGTCTTTCGGCAACCTTTTTCTGGCTTTCATCAGGACCGGCTAAGTTTTGTTCAGTGTATACAAATGGGCCGTACGCATAACTTTTTCCGGCTAACGGCTTGACGGTTTCCAGAGAGCCAAGAACAGAATTGAAACGGGTGTTAATTTGTGCTTCTTTGGTGATGGCATTTGCATGTTGTTCATCTGCTAGTTCTTTCAATAAATTGACCATTACCGACGGATCAAGTTTCCTATAGCCAAAGGGAGTAACGCCCCTACTCAGTCTCCTTTCAATTTTAGTGGAATCTATATCCACCTTTGTACCAAGGACCATAGGAAGAGGCTTGTAAATAGAATCAATTTTGAGTTGCCAAACCTCGTCTGTACTTGACACTGTTGCATCGAAAAACCCGTCCCTGTGGGAGTTTGTTGATATAATGAAATTCCAATTTTTTGGATTTGAAGAATATCTCTCAAAGAGATATCGTGCAAGTGTGCTGTCCTCTAAAATTTCCATATTGAAACAAAAAGTACTAAACTATAGGGCAATATTTAGTTTCTTGATGAGTATTAGTAAATCCCGGCTTGGGAACATACTCCGGGACTAGTAGGCAATAACCTTACTGTAACAATTATAACTTCAAGATACTGATAACCAGAACAGAACGAATTTAATGAGCTCCGAGAATAAACAACAGAAAAGGTCTATTAGCACCCCAATTCTTCCAGGTGAACACCTAGCTTATATCGAAGAATTTGATAGCGGAAAAAATACGTATGTTGATAACGGCGCAGTCCGGTCAACAACGGTCGGAACGAAGGTTTACGATTTTAGAACCAGGACAGTTAGAATTGATCAGAAACATTCTCCTATGCTGCCAAAAATTGGGGATATTTTGGTCGGATTTGTTGAAATGCTATTTGGTAGTATGCTATCAATTAGGATATTATTCATAAATGATAAAAAAACAACCTCAGGGTTCTCTGCAATTACATCTGCTAGAATTAGTAGTAGTGGTGGCAGCAGCGGTGGAGGATGGGGCCGCGAAAGAGGAGACCGAAGGGCCGCGAAAGAGGAGACCGAAGAGGAGGAAGGGTTGTTTTCAGGGTGGGGGACATTATTAGAGGTCGGGTTGTAAGTTTATTGAATTCAACCATTCATATCGTGATAGATGAGAAAGAATTTGGCGTACTCTATACTATCTGTTTTAACTGTGGCGGAGACACAGTACGTGTGAATAACAATACAATAAAGTGCATTGAATGTGGCTTACATGAAGAAAGAAAATTGACGAATGACTATGGTCAGGAAACTTTTGGAATAATCCATAAGTCAGGAAAAAAGTAATCTAATATTAATATGCATTCGCAGAGGGTCGCATTTCAGGGCGAACCTGGTGCTTACGGAGAGATCGCAGCTTTGGATTACTTTCCTAAAGCTAAGCTTCTTCCTGCAAAATCCTTTCAAACTGTATTCGAAATACTAGAGTCAGGAAAAGCTGACTTTGCGGTGGTCCCTATCGAAAATTCTATAGAAGGGAGCATTAATGAAACCTATGATCTACTTTTAAGGACTAGCATGGTGGTTTATGGCGAGATATATCAAAGGATTCGACATTGTCTTATAGCTAATCCAGGCACTAGTAATTCAGAAATTACAGCTGCATACTCTCATCCCCAAGCCCTTGCACAATGCAGAGCGTACTTAATAAAGAAAGGGCTTGAACCGATTCCGACCTATGATACTGCCGGCGCAGTAAAATTGGTAAAACAAGAAAAAATGATGCAGGCCGCAGCTATTGCGAGTAAGCGTGCTGCAAATCTATATGGGATGCGGATCTTGGAAGAGAGCATTGAAGATAAAAAGAATAACTATACGAGATTTCTTATCTTATCCAGGGCACAGTCCAAGCCCACAGGACATGATGGGACTTCGATAATATTTTCTGTCAGACACACGCCTGGAGCGCTCTATGGCATTTTGGAAGAGTTTGCTAAGAGAAGGATTAATCTCACCAAAATAGAATCGCGCCCTACAAAGGAGGTACCCTGGGAATACAATTTTTATGTAGACTTTGAAGGACACAGCCATGATAAAGAAATAAGAGAACTAATTAAAGCGGTGAAGAAAAAAACATTGTTTATCAAAATTCTAGGCTCGTATGAAAGAGGTAAGCTTTATTAGCTATTATCTTTTTAGCCTCAGGCTTAATCCTGTAACTATTACACCTGTCACAATTAACATCATCTGTCCGCTGAAGGCAATTGGGTTACCCTTGGTATATGCACTGCCTTCTATATACAACTGAGAATCGCCATTGTTTCTGATAGTAATTCTGTGTTCTCCATCTTTTTTGGCAACAACCACATAGTGGAAATCAGAAAGATTATTTCCTGACTTTATCGCTTTACCATCTGGATCTGCGATAACAACATTAAATGTTGAGCCTGTTATCGTGATGTTTGCCGTGTTTTGAACATTCATGTTAGGAGTCAATATATCCGTGTTACCGGGCTGGACGGTATTTCCTATCGGAACCTCGACTGGGATGCTATTATAAAATGCAGATATTGCACCTACAACTATAAACGCCGCACCAGCAGAAAATAATGCATAGAAGGTTTTCTTACGCCTTGAAAAAGTCATCTCAAAAATGCTTTACTGGAATAAGTATAAAAAACAAGTGGATAATGTTCTATCTAACTGGAGACCAAGTTATCGATATGAGGCTCATTTATGGTGCTTGGATTTCCCTTACACTGAGGTCCTTAAAGTCCCAAACCAGATTATCTGACCTGAAGGTTGCTATGGAACCACCATTTGTAAGGACATAATTTTTAGGTCTGCCGCAATCTGCGCTGTTAAATTCACTATCAGGAGCCTTTGCATACCAATCACCATTGTCCAAAAGATCTGTAACCTTTACCCAATAGTTTGTATCCCGGTTATCTACGTAGGATTCCATTTTCACTGCTGTATTGTTGCTGATGTTATACATTACTGCCTTAAATCCTACCCAGCGGTTGAGCAAAGGGTCCTTTACTTTTACCTCCTTGGCTCGTTCGTCAGTATAACCTCCTGGAAACCAGATTTCTTTTTTCCATCCGACTGTCCCATTTATGTCCAAAATTGCTGTAAGTGCGGAGCCTTCACATGGGTCATCTGCGCTATGTTCTCCACCTCGTGCCAACCAATTTAGATCAAAATCATCGGTGGCCGCCTCTGGGTTTCCTTCAATAGGAACTTTATCCACAACTCTTGCGTATCCTGTTATCTCTACATTTTTCCAGGGCTCAGCATTTGGAGGGGTATCTACATTCAAACGAACGTTCGTATTGTTAATGCGCCATGAACCGTCTGCCTGCCGGGTAATATTTTGGTCAGAAGTAATATAAAATATCCCGTCACTGCGGGGATCGTTCATATTGATAAACCATTCCCTTCCACCGCTCTTTGTCGGATATATCTTTTTTATTCCGAAGATATCATTTGTCGCAGAATTAGATGAGGAAGAGGGCTGAGTCAAGAGCGAATCATTATCAGAGCTGATTGTAGCTCCAGGAGGTCCGATACTGTTTCCAGTCTCACTACTGGCATCAGCTGATTTGTCGAAGGAAAGATTCGGCTCAGTTCTAGCCAATGACCCGATAGTCCCAGGTATTTGGAAAATAAGGACAATTACCAGAAAACTGTAAATGAGCGAGCGATTTCTGTTCATGGCGAAATGTATTATTTTCGTATCCATAAGTAAATCTTGTGGTAAACTTTTATGTCATTTACCTTGATGCATTCATATGATAGAGTTTACCCTAAAAGATGACTTTTATAGCCACTAGCATCTGCTTGATCTTATCGTGATGCTCAATTGCTTACTTGACCTTTCAGCTCTAACGATTGCAAGTTTTTTTATTGGCTAATGTTTGTTAAATTGTAACCAATTAATGGAACAACATATAGTCTAAAGGTAGCGTTATCCATCACAACCACAGCCTTCCTCGCCGGAATTGTACGCGTTAATTTTATATCTCCTGGAACAGTTCTCGCAGATGCTTTTATTACCGTTCTTAAAAGTGTCATCGGTATTAATTTCTGTTTCACAAAAAGCGCAGACTCTTGTGTCTCTAGCATACGTGCTGGTCACAAACAATTATTGCAACTAAGCCTTTTAAAGTTCTTTTGGGTAAAGTCTTCAATCTACGTGTACACAGATTTCCTTCCTGTATGACTCGACTTGACTTACAAAATTGAGCCTATAAAGATACAGCTGGTAATTGTATGTATTTTATATTTTTTTTCTACAGGCATGTATCATTCATTGTTTGTCTCCGTCAGGATGAAAACATTTTTTGTAAACGATTATAAGAAATTAAAATGGTTCAATATTGTGCGGATGACGAGAAACAATTGCCAAAAAATATAGCAATATTATTACAGTCATTTTCCATAGTTTTTATGTTAAGTCTTTTAACACTCTCAACTCTTAATCTCTTTGGAATATATACGAATGCATTGGCTTCTGAGACAATAGAGATTCCAGAACAAAACCGATTCACGGATTTAAGTGGAAATCTGAATATCGCTGGAGTGGTAAGGAATGATGGAGATATACCAGTTCGCGTTGTCGTGGGTCTGAACACTACAAACAAAATCCCAAATGCCGGCGCCTCGACCGAATCTGAGCGAATTCCCTCAACTGTACAGAGTACTACATATGGCAGGATTGTGTATCCATCGTCCTCATCTCCATTCAAATTTGTTGTTCCCTCTGGTGAGCCAGTGGTTGGGAAAGCCTTTATTGTGAACATAAAGCAGGAACCTGTTCCCTTATATGATAATTTGATTCTGAATTATAGTAATGTTCCTGTAGGTGACGATAAGGCACTGGTAGGAACAGTAAAAAATATGGGTCCATTAGATCTCTATGACGTAAGTGTTTATGCATCAGTCCATGACAACAATAGGACACAAATTGACTCGGTCAAGAGCAACTCTATCCCAGTTGTAAAATCTGGTCAAGAACTGCCATTTATTGCTATCCCCGACGCTAGCGTAAAAAAATCAGTGATGTATTTTAGCTGTGCCGGTCTTGACTTTGATGAACCAATGACAACTCTAAAAGTCGATGATGATCAGTTCATACCCTATGATTTGCAGGCTTTGGCCAAAATAAGTAGCCTTGAATATGTGAATCTAACTGATAGTATTTCTTTTGGAGTAAAACATTATAATCCCGACGGAGGGGACTTGTCCCTAAAGGTCCCTCAGCTATCGCAGAATCAAACGATATTGGTTAAAATGGATGATGAAATGTACGACAATGCTTCAGTCGAAATGGACGGGAAGACTATACATGTAGACTTGTTTGTTCCTCCTGGAGATCACGAAATAGACATTCAGGGAGTTAGAGATAATGTTTAGCAAAACCTAAGCAAACTCCGTAAATATCGAACAAATGCTTTTGAGGATGCACTGAAATGTTCGAGATTAAATCTAAGTGGCTACAAACTCATTGATTTCCTTTGTTACCTGCAGCAGACGCAAACCTCGCTGTGTGGTCTTATAAGTGCTCGTCAATGCGTCATATTCTATGAGTCCGCTTCTTCGAAGAACTGCGAGACACTCAACTAATTGAATGTACGACGTAAATGATTTATACATGAGCTGCATCTTAGTCATCCCATCTTCTCGGCTAGCAATAACTCCTAATATGAGCTGAATTAACTCCATCTGTCTTCTAGCTTCCATACACGTTTACTAAGAGGAGATTTTTTAGCTAATTAGACTCACCGATACATTGTGCTATAAACATTCAACTGCAGATACTTTCTGATATCGCTGCTATTGCCCCGAAGTTTGATAAGACTTGCTATCTAAGGGCGATTGTGGCCGCCTTGAGTCTATTTTATACCTAATGAGCTGTCATTATCTTGGTTTTGGTGGCGACATATTATTTTCAGTACTATTATTATCGAAATATATACGACCTGGTGATACAGTATTACTTCAGTATTAAAGGAGATAGATGACTTCACTAATTTTTTTTAAGTATTAAAGTAAAGAATCCTACAAATACTAATTCATTACTTTTCCTCTCAGACATGCCAAACAATAGTTGCCCTTTGCTTGTAACGTTTACATTATTCTTGCTCTCTTCTGCGTTCTTATCACTGGGATCGATCGTCTCATATTCAGTGTACGCAGAAGATGAAGATGAAGAAGACTATAATTCAAGCACAAGCCTTGACCAAGAAATGGATCAAGATCAAAAATGCAAAATTGGTGTTTTTGGTGATTCTCAAGCTTCCGTACCTTCGACCATATCGGGACTCTGCAAT
>OCZV010000353.1_pt1 | contig 16873 bp, 14 predicted proteins | sample 1539051 | NCBI WGS metagenome assembly OCZV01 (sample SAMEA3113581, study PRJEB22503) | soil metagenome
ATGAGTAGCCAAGTCTATGGGCTGCGAATCCCCTGGTCAGGGCGATCTCCGGCGGCCTTGCGCCTGCCGCAAATCACCTTGTCGATATGTCTATATGGCTGCAAGTGTCCAAGTCACCTGGCTTCTTCGCTGGGCAAGGCCTCTGGGCGGCCTGTACTTCGCGGCCCCATGAGCGTCCAACCGGCAGCACGCCGGGGCCGCGGTGGGAGAGACAGATGGGTGGGATTGGTAACTCGGTTCATCCCCCCGTCGCGGAGGGTGGCCTTACGTAGTAAGGGTAACGGTCCACTACACTTGTACTGTTGTGGCTAACCTCGCGCTATACAGTAAGGGCCGGCGCTTGTGGCTCGCGCCGACCCTCGTGTGGCGTGAAGGCGAGAAACTACTCGGTCAGGCGACGGACCAGAATGGCGTCCTCTCCCCTGGCTTCGAAATCTTCCAGCACGTAGCTAAGAGCCGCCCGGACGATCCGACCTCGGTCGGCGGCGACCCCGTACTCGGCTCGGAGCTTGAGCCGGGTCGACTCGAGTGCCATGAGGTCATCGCTGGTGCAGTAGAAGGTCACTTTCTCCTGGTGGCGAGGTGCCTTCTTCTGCTGGGGCTGCTGCTCGGCCGTATTCTCCGGCTCAGAGGCGACTTGTAGCTTTGGAGACTTGTCTACTTGACGACTCTCACGGGCCTCTTCCCGGCTCTCCCGGGATCGTTCCGAGGCTCCCGTTCTCCTGAAGAGCTCCTCAGCTCCGGGCAGACTGGCGCGGCGCGACACGGCTCATCACCTCCTCGGCAAGTTGGCGGTACGCCGTCGACCCGAGAGATTTCGGCGCATAGGTGAGGATCGGCTCTCCTGCTACCGGGGCTTCGGCGAATCTGACGGTCTTGCGAACGACTGTTTCGAACAGCTTGTGCCCGAAGACGTCCTGGACCCGGCTGAGCACCTCTCTGCTGTGCAGGGTCCGTGGGTCGAACATCGTGGCCACGATCCCGTCGATCTGCAGCCGGGGGTTGAGCCTCTCCCGGACCCGATCGATGGAATCCATCAGCAGGGCCATGCCCCGCAGGGCGTAGTACTCGCATTCCAGCGGAATGATCACGCCGTCGGCGGCCGTGAGGCCGTTGATGGTGAGCAGGCCCAGTGACGGCGGGCAGTCGATAAGTAGGAAGTCGTACTTCATCCTTAGCGGTGCCAGGACCCGGAGGAGGGTCTGCTCCCTGGCGACCTCTTGCACCAACATCAGCTCCGCGGCGGCAAGATCGATGTTCGACGGGAGCAGGTCGAGCCCTGGTATGGAAGTTTTTAGGAGAACCTCCTCGACCTCACAGTTGCGGTCCAGCAGGGCGTTATAGATGGAGAGGTCCATTGAGCCCGGCTCGTATCCGAGTCCAATGGCGCACCCACCCTGGGGATCAAAGTCGACCAGCAGGATCCGCTGGTCGAGATCGGCCAGCGCCGCTCCCAAATTGATGGCCGTGGTCGTCTTCCCGACCCCACCCTTCTGGTTCGCCAGCGCGACGATCCTGCCCTCATGCGGAGCGCCTTCGGTCGCACGATCCGCCTCGCCCGGGGGTCCGGCTCGCTCGACGTACGGATAGACCTGCTCGGGACCAAGCCGGTCGTCGCCGTCACGTGACGGTGTACCGGCTGGGATTCCGGAGGGCTCGCCCCCGGCCGACCCCACGTCGGCCTGAGCAACGTGCCTAGCTTCCTCCATAGGGCCTCCCAACCCAGATCACGACAAATGCACTTGTCTACAAATCTCCTTTTGGCCGACCGAGCGTACACGAGGCAAGCAGCCCCGACAAGACCTCGACCTGGCGTTTGTACACAAGGCCACGACCGGACCCCGATTCGTACACAAGAATGCGGCCCTCAGTACGTGCCCGAATGAGGTTCGGAGGCGACCCGGTTCAGAAGGTCGGCGGCGCCGAGGGCTCAGGGACAGGCGCCGCGCCGAAGGCGTTGGCCGCCGATTCACTCCGGGGCCCGAGTGGCTCGACCCCACCGATTGGCCGGGAGCGAAGCTCCGAGAGGCTCAGCTCAGAAGCTCTGCCGCAAACGAGGTGCCCGACGCCTTCGTCTCGACCCCCAGCAACTCCGCGACCGTCGCTCCGCAATCGGCGAACGTGGCCCTCGTCCCGAGATCGACGCCAGTAGCCACCCTCTCCCCCGCGCACAACAGGGGCACCTGCTCCCGAGAGTGATCCGTCGACGGCGTCGTCGGGTCGTTGCCGTGATCCGCCGTAATTATCAGCACATCGTCCGGTTGCAGTGCGGCCCTGATCTCGGGAAGCCTACGATCGAATGCCTCGAGCGCTCCGCCGTACCCCGCCGGATCGTTGCGGTGACCGAACTGGGAATCGAAGTCCACGAGGTTGGCGAAAACGAGCCCGCGCTCGACTGAACCGATCCCCTCGACGATCCCGTCGACACCCTCGTCGTTGGACCTCGTAGGCCGGGAATGGGTGAGCCCCCGCCCTCCGAAGATGTTCGTCGTTGGACCTCGTGGGCCGGGAATGGGTGAGCCCCCGCCCTCCGAAGATGTCCGAGATCTTCCCTACGCCTCGCACCTCGAGGCCCGCGCCGGATATCTCGTCGAGGACCGTGTCCGAGGGCGGCAGCACGGAGTAGTCGTGGCGGTCGGGGGTCCGCTCGAATGCTCCAGGCTCCCCGCGGAAGGGCCTCGCAATGACCCGGCCGACCTCGTGGGGCCCCCTCAGGATCTCCCTGGCGATCTTGCACATCTCGTACAACCGCCCCAGCGGCACCACGTCCACATGGGCCGCTATCTGGAACACGCTGTCCCCCGACGTGTAGACGATGGGCCGGCCCGTCTCCATATGCTCGGCGCCGAGTTCCTTGATGATCTCGGTCCCCGAGGCCGGGTAGTTACCGAGCGCCTGTGACCCGATCGCCCTCTCGAAGGGCTCCATGACCTCTGGGGGGAAGCCCTCTGGGTAGAGCGGAAAGGCCCGGTTCAGGATGATCCCCCCGATCTCCCAGTGGCCGGTGGTTGTGTCCTTGCCGACAGATCGCTCCGACATCCGCCCGAAAGCCCCCTCGGGCGACTGCGCCGGTGGGACACCGTCAAGCTCTGCGATGCGCCCCAACCCGAGCCGGCCGAGCTCCGGGAGCGAGATGCCTCCCATCGCCTCCGCGATGTGCGGCAGGGTCGCCGAACCCTCGTCCCCGAAGTCGCGGGCGTCGGGCGCGCCGCCGATGCCGACGGAGTCGAGGACGATCAGAACGACGCTTCGAATCTGGGTCACCGCACCCAGTATTCCCCCCAGGTCACGACCCGGTGGCCTGCTTGCAGGCCACGCACAGCCTGGCGGCCGGAATGGCCTCGAGGCGCTCCATGGGGATCTCGTTCCCGCAGCGCTCGCACTTCCCGTACCTGCCCGCCTCGAATCGATGGAGGGCGGCGACGACCTCGTCGTAGTGGTCCTTCAGCTGGTCGACCATGGACAACAGCTGGGATCGCTCTGCCGTCGCCTGGGCAGAGTCGGCGAAGCCCTCGTTGACGTCGACATCAACCACGCCGCCCTCAACGCTCGCGCCGTGGTCTTTTAGTTGTCGGCGCAACGAGTCCCGCTCTTCCTCGAGCCCGGCGCGAATCAATTCCAGCTGTGTCTGTTCCATCGCTCCCCCAAAAAAAGCTGCTTACGGCCGGCGGCCTGCCCCGGAGGGCCCCCTGCGGGCGATCCCGTCGAATCAGTCCGGGACCGGCCCGGGCTCAGCCTCGGGCCCTCGGATGCGACTCGAGATACACCTCTCGCAGCCGCCGGTCGCTGACCAACGTGTACACCTGCGTGGTAGCGAGGCTCGCGTGCCCCAGCAGTTCCTGCACCACCCTTATGTCCGCACCCGCATCGAGCATGTGGGTGGCGAACGAGTGCCGCAAGGTGTGAGGGGAAACCCGATCCTCGAGCCCAGCCGCGCGGGCGTACCCCTTCAGTATCTTCCAACAGCCCTGACGGCTCAACCGGCCCCCTCGGGCGTTAAGGAAGACCCCCGGCCCGGGGCCGGATTTGGCGTGTTTTGCCAGCTCGGGGCGGCTCAAGGCCAGGTAATCGCCTACGGCGGCCCGGGCCTTCCGTCCCAGAGGCACCCTGCGGCCCTTGCCTCCCTTGCCGGAGCGCACGAGGATCGTCCCCTCGGCGAGATCCAGGTCATCGAGGTCGAGGTCGACGAGCTCCGAAATCCGCAGACCGGCCCCGTAGAGGGTCTCGAGGATCGCCCGGTCCCGGCGGCCTCGTAGGTCGGCGGACGGTAGCTCGACTAGTTTCTCCACGTCCTCCACGGCGATGGCCTTGGGTATGGACCTCGGCTTCTTCGGAACTCCTACCTTGGCCGTGGGGTCGGAGTTCAGGTGGCCCTCCCGGACGAGGAACCGGTAGAAGGCCCGCACCGCAACCAGCATCCGGGCCACAGACGCGGCGGCGAAGGGAGCCGACGCGGGAGGCGTGCCCGATCGAAGCCGGTCGAGGTAGTCGGTAACGTCGTCCGGAGTCGCCTTTGCCCCCTCAATGCGCGCGGTTCTGCAGTAGGCATCCCACATGTTGAGGTCCCGCCGGTATGCATCGACTGTGTTCTTGGACAGTCCGCGTTCGTAGGACGCATGGGCGAGGAATTCGTCGATCCTTTTTTGCTGGCGAAGCGCCGACGTCTGCGTGTTCATTGCCGCGGTCCCACCTCAGGGGGTGTCAGAGGAGCTCGGTCAGCGCCACGGCTTCGAGGCCGTGAGCCTCGGCAACCGGCTCGTAAGTGACTGCACCCTTGTAGACGTTGACCCCTTTCGCCAGTGCCGGGTCGTCGCGGATCGCCGTCTCTAGGCCCTTGTCGGCGAGCTGCACCGCGTACGGCAGGGTGGCATTGGTGAGTGCGTACGTCGATGTGTGTGGCACGGCCCCGGGCATGTTGCCCACGCAGTAGTGCACAACGTCGTGCACCTTGTATGTGGGTTCGGAGTGGGTCGTCATTTTGGAGGTTGCGAAACACCCGCCCTGATCTATCGAGATGTCGACGGCGACCGATCCCGGCCTCATCTCGGCGATGACCTCCTCGGTCACCAGTTTCGGCGCGAGCGCACCGGGGATGAGCACCGCACCGATCACGAGGTCTGCCGACGCTACCGTTTCCTCGAGCGAGAGTCGGTTGGAGGCGAGCGTCAGGATCTTGCCCTGGTGGATGCGGTCAACGTCGCGGAGTTTGTTGATGTTGGTGTCGAGGATGACGACCTCGGCCTCCATGCCCTGCGCTATCCACGCCGCATTCTGGCCCGCCATCCCGGCCCCGAGGACCACCACGCGGGCAGGCCGGACTCCCGAAACTCCACCGAGGAGAATGCCCCGGCCGCCGTGCTCCCGCTCGAGGTGGTTCGCGCCGACCTGGGGAGCCATCCGTCCTGCCACCTCGCTCATTGGAGCCAGCAGGGGAAGCGTTCCGTCGCTCATTTCGACGGTTTCGTAGGCTACGGCATGCGTCCCGGACTGCACGAGCGCCTTGGTCACCTCGGCACTCGCGGCGAGATGAAGGTAGGTGAACAGGACGAGCCCCTCGCGCAGCCGCCCGAATTCCTCCGGGACCGGCTCCTTCACCTTCAGCACCAGGTCGGAATCGGCGAATACGGAATCCGCATCCGGCACAATCGTCGCCCCGGCGCGCTCGAACTCGGCGTTTGTGATGCTTGACCCGCGGCCGGCATCGTGCTCGATCAGGACGTTGTGACCCCCCACAACAAGCTCCCTCACACCCGCAGGGGTGATGGCCACCCGGTACTCGTTGTCCTTTAGCTCCCGCGGAACCCCGACCCTCATGGGCTAGACAATATCGTCATGCGCACGATGGTCGCCGTTCCGTTCCCGGACGCGAAAGTGGCTACCCTGGCGAGGGCGTTGGGCTGGCGCGCCGAGATCAGAGGACATTTTGTAGGCATCTGCGTGCGGATGACGCCGTGAAAGGGTCTAAATAAGTGGAGCTGAGCCGGCGACAACGAGCAGCCAGGTTGGCTATTGCACTGGGAGTCCTACTTGCCTTGGCTGCGGGAAGTTTCTGGGGGGACGACGAACATTTTCCGTTCGGCCCCTTCCGCATGTACTCGGTTCGAAACGATCCGAACGCCACGATCCTCGTAACCAGCGTGCGCGGGACCTCGATCGACGGGGAGGAGCTGCGGATCCCGTTCTCTGATCTGGGGATTCGGCGCGCCGAGTTGGACGGACAGCTGACGCGTTTTTTTGCCGATGACTCTCGCCTTGCCGGGGTCCTGGTGGAGTCATACGACAACATGGGCAGCCAGCCCCCGCTCGCCGGACTGAGGATCATCCGCACGATTCACCAGCTCGAGGCCGGACGGGCAGTGAGCTCATCCGAGAGGATGTTGGGGGTTTGGAGGAGGGGCGATTGAGTACGAAACTCACTCGCTCTCCCCTCGGCCGCCTGGGCGCATGGTGGTTCGGTCCGCTACCGCGCGGGCGAGTCGCGGCCCTGCGCACCTTCGTCTACGGGTTCATCTTCCTTGATCTCTTCGTCCTCCGGCCGTGGGTCTCGGTCCACGGTGACGTGCCGCCCGAGCTCTACCATCCGCTGTTCATCACGAACTTCCTTCCGATGCCGACGCCGACTCCGCTCACGGTGGGGGCGATCCAGGCGGCGCTGATTGTGAGCTGTGCGGTAGCCCTTACCGGGCGATGGCCGAGGCTCGCGGGGGCCCTGGTGTTCGTGTTCTACCTGCAGTGGATGCTGGTCGCCTTCTCATACGGGAAAGTCGACCACGATCGCGTGGCGTTCCTCGTTGCGCTTGCGGTGCTCCCGACGGCCGGACCGGCTCGGTGGGGAGACACCGAGGCCGATGAGGCGGCAGGATTCGCCATCCGTTCGATCCAGGTCGCAGTTGTGATCACTTACTTCGCTTCGGTGCTGGCCAAAATTCGATTCGGAGGCCTCAACTGGGCGACTGGTTCGACTTTCCTCAGAGCCATCATCAGGAGGGGCACCTTCCTCGCAGAACCGCTTGCTAGCCACCCCGCGATACTGAAGCTTGGTCAGTTCACGTTGATCGCCTTTGAACTCCTGTCCCCGCTGCTCCTCGCTCCTGGACGAATCGGACTCGTAATGCTCGGCATTGTCGTCATATTCCATCTTGTGACGTACTCGGGTATCGGGATCATGTTCTGGCCGCACGTCCTCTGCCTGCTGGCGTTCGTGCCGCTCGAACGCCTCAATCCCCGTGAGTGGGTGGCAATTGGGCGCGCGCGGCAGCAGGCGCGCGGGGCAGTCGTCGACTGACCGGAGTGCTCCCGCGGACTCAGCCGGCAGCTCGGGTGTGCGACTCCAGATCCACGACCCTCGGGCGCTGGTGGGCGAGGGTCGCGCCGATGAAGTCGCGGAACAACGGCTGTGGCCGGTCCGGCCGGCTCTTGAACTCGGGATGGAACTGCCCTGCCACGAACCAGGGGTGATCGGGCAGCTCGATGATCTCGACGAGGGTCCCGTCGGGCGATTCTCCCGAGCACACCATCCCCGCATCTTCCAGGCGGCGCCGGAATCTCGGGTTCACTTCGTATCGGTGACGGTGGCGCTCGAAGATGAGCTCCCCCCCGTAAGCCGCCTCCGCTTTGGTGTCCCGTGTGATCCGGCACGGGTACGAGCCGAGTCTCATGGTTCCACCCAGCGTCCCGAGGTCCTGGCCGGCGAGGATGTCCACGACCGGATAGGGCGTCTTCGAGTCGAATTCCGACGAGTTGGCGTTCTCGAGACCGGCGACGTTGCGGGCGAACTCGACGACGGCACACTGCAGTCCGAGACAGATTCCGAGGAAGGGAATGCCGTGTTCACGCGCATAGCGGACCGCGTTGATCTTTCCCTCCACACCTCGAACGCCGAACCCTCCGGGAACGAGGATCCCACCAAGGTCACCGAGCACGCTGTCCAGATCGGCGGTCTCGAGATCGTCGGAGGCTACCCACCGAATATCGACCTGGGCGCCGTGATAGAAGCCCGCGTGTTTGAGGCTCTCGACGACCGAGTGGTAGGCGTCGGGCAGCTTCACATACTTGCCGATCAATCCGATCTTGACCGTCTCCGCCGCTGAGTCGATGCGTCCGACGAGGTCTTTCCACGGATGCAGCTCGGGCTGAGGAACGTCATCCATCCTCATGTGGTCGACGACGAACTCATCAAGCCCTTCGTCGTGGAGGACCAGCGGAATCTCATAGATGTTCTTGGAGTCGACCGCCGACACGATGGCATTCATATTCACGTCGCACAACAACGAGATCTTCCGCTTGAGTTCGGAGCTGATGGGTCGGTCGGAACGGCAAACGATGACGTCCGGCTGAATTCCGATGCTCCGGAGTTCCCGAACGGAGTGCTGTGTGGGTTTGGTCTTGAGTTCTTCCGCAGGCGCCATGTACGGCACGAGCGTCACGTGGAGGTAGCACGTGTCATCACGCCCGACTTCCATCTTCAACTGGCGGATGGCTTCGAGGAACGGGAGCGACTCGATGTCACCCACCGTGCCGCCGATCTCCGTTATGAGAACGTCGGCTCCCGAGTCCTCCGCAAGATCGAGGATGCGCTCCTTGATGGCATTGGTGATGTGAGGGATGACCTGAACCGTGTCGCCGAGGTAGTCGCCGCGCCTTTCCTTCGCGATGACGCTCTGGTAGATGGCGCCGGTGGTCACGTTGGAGGCGCGCCGCATGTTCTCGTCGATGAAGCGCTCGTAGTGGCCCAGGTCGAGATCCGTTTCGCCGCCGTCCTCTGTTACGAAGACCTCTCCGTGCTGGAAGGGATTCATAGTGCCGGGATCGACGTTGATGTACGGGTCGAGCTTCTGCATCATGACCCGCAGACCACGGGCCTTGAGGATCCGCCCCAGGGACGCCGCCGTCAGCCCTTTCCCGAGGCTCGATACCACTCCACCGGTCACGAAAATGTGCTTCGCCACCAATCCTCCCAACTCGTGAGTCGGATACGGTTTGTGACCGGCCCTGCCGGATCCGGGCACGGCTTCGCCCGGCCTGGATTCTGGGGCGGTCACATCACGCTAGCACGCGCGCCGCCCGGTGACCGTCATTTTCTTCCCAGTCGGTCGAGAGCCTTTAGCCATCCGACCCGGTCGATGGCGCGCGAGAAGCTCCATCGCTCGGAAGCCGCATTCAGGGCGACGAGCACAACGATCGCTATCGCCCGGCCGGCATCGTCTGTGGCGGACGCGAGCCCCAATCCCCACACCGCACCCAGGGGATTGGCCCCCGCATCGCCCAACATTCCTCTCGCCCTGAGGTCGGAGGGAAGGACGGCCGCGAGAGCCCCGGCAGTTCCCGCCGCCGCAACCGCCCACCCGGAGGTGCCCCCCACGAACACCGGAACGGCGGCGAGCAGCCACAACTTTCCGGCGCGCCCCGGCGCGCGGTCGAGCAGATTGAACGTGTTCGCGCCGAGGGCGACCACGACTGCGACCACAACGCTGTCGACACCCGAGGTCACGAGCGCTCCGGCCGCCAGCCCCGCCGCGCCGCCGGCGAGGATCTTGAGCGCCCCGCCGGTCACGTGCCCCCTCACGGCCGCGCTCAGGTGTCCCGAAAAGCCCCGCGGCCTCTCGTCCCCCCGGAGGTCGCGCTCCGGCCAGGCCGAGGACGGCCAGCGCCACCAACGAACCGGCTATCAGGCCGTCTCCGAGAACGGCGGGGACCGCGAGCCCGGCGACGTTATTACGGATCAGCCCCTGGGGCGGGGACGCAATCCGGATCCGCGTCACCCAGAGCGCGACGGCCGCCCCCACCGCCGCGGCGGCCGCGGCTGCACCCGCCACCTCTACAGTCACCGAAACACCTCCTCGGGTTCCGACTGCGGGCGGGGTCCGGGTTTCTTCATTTCGATCATCAAGTGGACGATCAGGGCGAGGGGGACGAGGAACGACAGCACGACCGCCGGGATCACGATCCCGGAATCGTTGACCATGAAGCCGAGCATCGCCACCAGCAGCCCGCCGAGTAGCCCGGCCCGAACCCTCGGATACAGTCCGGCAAGGCGGCTCCATCTCCCCCGCGGACGAGCCAGCAACCACAGCAGCGCCACCAGCGCGGGCGGCACGAAAAAAGTCCAGATGGTAGATCGAAACACCCTGAGGTTCGCGCTGGCCTTTCGTTCGATCGTCTCCACGAACACAGCAAAACCCCGGTCTCCGACATCCTCAACGAGCCGGCCCAGGTGTGTGCGGGACTCGGGCGGACCGATGAGATCCACCACGACAAAAAGCCCTAGAACGAGCACCGCAGCGAGGGCACCGATGATAACCACGCGCGCGCTGGGACGGCGGCCGCTGAGCAAGACCCACGTGACCAATAGGGCGGGAACCAGGGCCAGAACTCCACCGACGTCACTGCCGAATGCCGGCGCTCCGTCGATGAGAACCGCGAGGACAAACAGCGCACCGACCAGCCACAGCGTCCGCCGACCCGGCCATCGGTTTAAAACCAGCGCTCCGGTGAGGACGGTCGACACGCCGAGGATCGCAAAGGCGATGTTCCCGGCGCCGGCAAAACGGCCCGCGATGATCGGCGAGTACCCGAGGACGGTATTGAGCTGCAGGCGCGAGCCGGTCATGAGGTCGATCGCCAGCGTTGCAAACGTGAGCGCCGACAGTACGAGCAGGCGGTCGAGGGGCGCAGCGACGACCAGCGACGCCGCCACAACAAGGAGGATGTCGATGGCGAGCAGTAGGACGACGAACCGTGCGACGCCCAGTAGATGGGCCTGAAACAATCCCGCGAAGAAGGTCGAGATCGGGAACGCAACCAGTGCGAGAGCGGCGACTTCGAGCCAGCGGCCGAGCCGCATGCCCGTCGATCCATTGGAGAGACGCTTCTCTCGCCACGCAAGCAGCGCCACCGCCAGCACATAGACCACAACCTGCGCAAGGACGAACCAGGTTGAGACCGGCCTCTTGAGGCGATCCACGAAGACACTCTCGCGATCGAGCTCGATCGCGGCGGCAACTCGGTTGGATCTTGCCGCCGCGACGGCGGACCACGGACTCCCATTCATCTCGCCAGGTCGATCGATCCCCAGGTGGTCCAGCACCGTCGGAGCGATGTCGGGCAGCGTCACCACCCCTGGGCGCCGCGTTGTTGGGGACTGAAGTGTGTCACCCGGCGAGTACCCGGGGCCCACCGCCAGCACCACCCCGAGATGAGAGAACGGCAGACCCGCCTGCGAGGTCGGCGATACCACCACCAGGAGGTCGCGCTCGAAATCCAGGTCGGACGCAACGTACTCAAGGATCTCATCTGCGGCTCTGAGGGCGCGGTCGCGGGCCGGCAGCTCGCGCCGGAAGGTCTGGTGGGACCAGTGATCGGCCCGGGCGAGATCACCGGCATCGATGACCATCGAAGCGCATGCAACGTCGAATGCGGCATCTACGGCTTCACGCATTTCGTTTTGATCCGTGCGCACGCCGTACGGCCACGAGCCATCGACCGTTAGCAGATTCGAGCCGGTAGCGGACAGGGCGACAATCCCATCCCGGTTCATCGCCGCCAGCAACGCCCAGCGTCCGGCACCTGCAGGTGCCGGAGCGGGGTTGCCGAGATCGCCGTTCCCGATCGCGATCAGGGGAGTGTCGCCGAGTGCCGAGCCAAGCGCGCCGGGCACAGCGCTGTACCCTCCCTCCTCGGCTATCTCGATGAGATCGGCAATGGGCGTCTTTACATCCCGCATCAGATGCCCTTCGTGCGTGCCCAGATCGGCCGGAGTGCCCGAAGTCACCCTGCCGTCGAGCCGGGCGCCGCCCCCAACCGTCACGAAGCCGTCTCCGTACGACGTTCGGCTTTGGTTCGTTCGTACCGACACGGACGCCGCCGCACCGCGGTCGACGAGGTCGAGGAGAGCCGGGGGTTGTGCACGGTCGACGTCCTCCCACACCACTCCGGGAAGGGTGAAGATGACGGCTCGGGCACAGCCGGACTCTTGGCCGTGGGCGGTCGCCGCCACCGTGGGGATCAGGACCGCGGCGACGGTGAACGCGTACAGAAACCGGAGGTTAAGGCGCGAGAGCTTCATCGAGGTAGAGGCGCCGGAGTCGATCGAGAATTGCGTCCCTCGAGAAGTGTTCGTCGTAGTGAGCGCGGGCAGCTGCCGCGAAACTCCGCCTCAGATCCGCGTCCGATAACGTCTCCTCTAGTGCCTTCGCCAGTGCGCGGCCGTCGCTCTTCGGAACGAGGCGACCCGAGACGCCGTCGTCGATCAGCTCCGGCAAGCCCCCAACATCCGTACTGACGACGGGAACACCAAGCAGAACTGCTTCCTGGGCGGCCAGGGGCACGGCCTCCCACACCGACGATAGGCAAAACACATCCGCGGCGGCAATGTAATCGGCGACATCATCACGGAAGCCCAGGAAGTGGACCCTGTTCCGAACGCCCAGCCCTTCGGCGGTCGACTCGAGCTGGTCTAGGAGCCGCCCCTCCCCCACAATCGCCAAGATCACATCGGCCGGAAGCGACGCGAACGCGTCCAGCATGATGTGCAGCGCCTTCTGGGGGCGCAGGCGCGCCGCCGAAACGATCAGGCGGCCGTCGGCGCGGACGCCGAGTTCGGCACGCACCTCCTCCCGCGAGCGCCGCGCCACCGGAGGTTCACCCGCGCCTGCGTACAGGACCTCGATTCTGTCCGGGGGGACTTTGGATTTCGCTTCGAGGTATTCCTTCATCTCCCTAGAAGGCACGAACGTCTTGGCAGCGGCGCGTACGACGTACGGTTCGACCCAACCGAACGCGCGCGCTTTCAATCCCCCAGAAATATCTTCAATCAGCAGGTTGTGGAGCGTGACTATGGAAGGGACGCCGGCCCGGCGCGCCGCCAGCACTCCGTCCATACCCGCCCGGAGCCCGTGGGCGTGCACTAAGTCATAGCGACCCGTCTCGATGATCCGCGTAAGCACCCTGACCGCGGTGAGATGCCCGCGCACAGGCCCCAAGGGAATTTGAACGGGGACGAACGGCTTGGGCATTCGTACGCGTACGTCCGGGTGCGCCGCGATCTCTATCGCCAGACCGTCGCGACCATCGAGCGCGGAGGTTATCTCCGAGACGTGGCGCCCCACTCCCCCGGCGGAGCGACCGAGTATCTGGAGAACTCGGCGCGCCGTCACCTCCGGCTCCTCAGGCTCCCGAATAGCCCTCTCATGCGCCGCAGTTCGGGCGACTTGAATCCGATCATCGCCCCGATGTACGCACCGGCGCCGAGACCGACCGTCAGCACTGCATTGAACATGTTCTCGACCCGCGACTCGTCGGGGACGAAGCTCCGCACGATCAACATGACCGCAAGAGCCCCAAGGGCCGCGACGACAGCACGCAGCACGGCGGATGTCGGCTGCGCCCCGAATCGAGATCGGGTGCGACGGTGGAGGAGCCGGGCAAGGACTATCGCGCCGGCTCCGAACCCAATGGAATGACCCAGCGCCAGACCCGGCACCGACCACTCCTCAGGAAGGGCTGCGAACAAACCCGCGCCGACCAGGCTCGCGGTCGCAACCGTGCCGGCGTTGACGAGTGCAGGCGTCTTCGTGTCGCCCAAGGCGTAGTAAGCGCGCGTGTACACAAGGAACGTGGAGTAGAGGGGAAGCCCGACGGCGAACGCCGCCAGCACGCGCGCCACGAGGCTCGATCCTGCGCCCGTCATCACGCCGTACTGGAGCGTGAGACCAGTGATCGGATGGGCGGCCGCCAGCATGATCGCGGCCGTTGGGATCAACAGTAAGGACAGCATTGAAAGACCGTCCCTCAGTCGCTCCACCATGCCGCTCTCTTCGCCTTTGGCCACGTGTTCCGACATCGCCGTGAAAAGGACGTGGAAAACCGGGATGGCGAACAATGCGTGAGGCAAGTAGAAGAAAGTGTACGCCCACTGATACGCGGCAACGCCTCCCTCCACGCCGTTTGCCAACAGGAGAACGACGATCAGGCCGGCCTGGTATCCGCCCGCGTACCCAAGCGCCCACGCGCCGAGCCGTGCGCCGCGCCTGACGGCGGGATGAGATAGGTCGAAGCGAAAACGCGCGCGCCACCCCAGGCGCATCAACTGCGGAACCAGACACAGCGTCATCGCCACCACGCCGAGCGTTGTGCCGGCCCCGAGGACCCAGGTCTCTGCGGTGGTGATGCCTTCCACGGTGGGAGGCCGGTCTCCTCGCATTGCGGCATATGTGAGGTAGACCGCGATCACCACCAGGTTGTTGAAGATGGGGGCCACGGCTGCCAGAGCGAATCTGCGATGGGCGTGCAAGGCGCCGGTCATTATCATGCCGGCTCCGTAGAAGGCGATCTGGGGTGAAAACATTCGCAAGAATGTTGCTCCCAACGCAATCTCGCGGTCGCGCAGAACGTCGTTGCCTACGCCAAGCGTCAGCAGCCACATGATCAGTGGGGCGGCAAGCGCAACGAGGAGCGACAGCCCGATGAGTGCAACAAGCGCAACCGAGGCAAGGGCATTCGCCGCATCCCAACCTTCGTCTCGGCGACCCTTGACGAGATAATCGACAAAAGTCGGAACGAACACCGACGTGAGCACACCCGCGGCCACGAGCTCGAAGACGACATTCGGCGCCGTGTTGGCCGTCTGATAGGTGTTGCCGAGAAACGTCGTGCCGATAGCCGCCGCTACAACCATCACCCGCACGAACCCCGTGACCCGCGAAGCGGCGCTCGCGACGGTGATGATCGCGGCACCGCGAGCCAGCGACCTCGACGTCTCTTTGGAGTGTTTGGCCACGGTTATCAGGGGGTCTGATTGGGCTCGGGAATGACTTCTTGCGCGCCGGAACCGACGCCGCTGTGGGAAACGACTCCATCGGCAGCCAGCTCGAGCCCAAGCACAAGTGAGATCGACCCTGCAAGGGTGTCCGCTTGATCCTCGGTTGAGACGATCTCCTGAGCTTCGTCGTCGGCTCTCATCATGGTTGTCAAGTTCCAACCGCTTGTTGCGGACTCCGCCACGCTGACCGGTGCGGCCGCGTTGGCCAGTTCCACTCCAAGCGCGACCGTGTACTCGCCAATCCGGAACGGTGCATCACCCTCGGCACCCCCGACGATCACGAACCACGAACCCGGCGGCGCAAACGGCTCCTCGTCGTCGGTACGTTCGACATCAACGAAGCCGGCCTCCTCGAGGTCGTTGAGCAGCGCCTCAACGTCCCCGCGCTCGATGGGGCCGTCGGCGGGATCCGATCCGAGGCCACCGCGCACTCCGTCGCCCGCGGTGAACGCCTCTCCCAGACGCTCGCCGAGCTCGGCCCGCAGCTCGTCGGATCGCGACGCGGCCGACGACAGGATGAGGGCAAGCTGGTCGCGCGCGGCGCGCGATGGAAGAGTTAGCGAATCCGTCGCCGATATCGTGCTTGCAATTGTTCCGCCCGCCTCCTCGATACTTTCCGTCACCTGATCGCTCAGGCCCCCATCGGTTCCCTCGTAAGTGAGCACAACTACTGTTCTGCCCTCGAGTCTGCCGGGCAATACCCAATCGCGCATCCTGTTCATGACCCTGTCGTAGTTGCTCACCTGGGACTCCAGGTCCCTCACATTCGCCTCGAGCTGGTCGTTGCGGTCCTTCAACACCTCGAACTCACTTCGAAGCTGCTTAACGAGTCCTTCCCCGAGGACGTAGGACCCCATCAGAATGCCGATACCGAGGGCGAGAAAAACGGCGACTATCGAGATGAGGTGATATCGAAAGTCGATCATCCAAAGATCGCCTGCCTAAGGTCGAACCACAAACTCGTCAATCTCTCCCAGTAGACCGCGATCGTCAGGCGCATGGGCTCCGAGAGGGCAACGACCACCGCCATGGTCAGGAGCGCGGCCGCGATCAACATTACGAGATCTCGTCTTCGCACCCTCCCGCGGTACAGGCGGCTCACGCCCTTGGCGTCCACAAGAATTGGTCCCACTCGCAGCCGCGTCAGAAACGTCGATGCCATCCCCTTGCGCCCCTTGTCCAGGAACTCGACGAGGTTGGCGTGCGTTCCAACCGCAACGATTAACTCGGCGCCTCGCTCGAAGGCAAGGAGCATTGCAATATCTTCACTAGTTCCGGTTGCCTCGAACACAGCGCTCGGAATGCCGAGCGCGTCGAGGCGTTCCAGTCCCGGCGCCTCTCCGCCGGGATAGGCATGAACGACGAGCTCAGCACCGCACAGAAGCGCCTCCGTGGTTACCGAATCCATGTCCCCGATGATCATGGCCGGCTTGAGCCCGAAGTCAATGAGTGCGTCCGCACCCCCGTCGACGGCCACGAGCAACGGGGATGTTTCTCGAATGTACGCGCGCAGCGTCCGCAGGTCCTCCTTGTAGCCGTGGCCCCGTACTACGACCAGAACATGGCGCCCGTGGAAGTCGGTCTTGACGTCCGGAAGGCGGACGCCCTCGATGAGGACGTCGCGCTCGTCCTTGATGTAGCCGATGGTGTTCTCGGCGAAGCGCTCGATCTCTGTTGCTATCCCCTGCTTGGCCTGATCGAGGGTATGTTCGACCGCGTCGAGCGTCAGTACGGTCCCCTTTCCCACCTCGACGCGGCCGATCTCGTCCCGATAGATGCGCCCGTCTTCGATCAACAGCGTCGCGCCTTCGGGGATGTCCATGACCTCGGGGCCGACGTCGTCGATGACCGGAATCCCCGCCGAAACGAGCAGCAGCGGCCCGAGATTTGGATACCGACCGGTGGACGAGCGCCGTGCGTTCACTACTGCGGCCGGGCCCCGCTGGATGAGCCCCTCTGCCGCGATTCGGTCGATGTCCTCGTGGTCGATGGCCGCTATGTCCCCGGGTAACAGTCGGACGAGGAGGTTCTTCGTGCGGTGATCCACCCTGGCCG
>OCZV010000354.1_pt1 | contig 16843 bp, 17 predicted proteins | sample 1539051 | NCBI WGS metagenome assembly OCZV01 (sample SAMEA3113581, study PRJEB22503) | soil metagenome
CCTCGGTCGGCAGCGCCCATGTCTCGTCGTAGGAGTTCGTGTGCAACGACTGGGCGCCGCCGAGCACGGCGGCCAGCGCCTGCAGCGCAACGCGCGCGATGTTGTTCAGGGGCTGCTGGGCGGTGGCCGACACGCCGGCGGTCTGCGTATGCGTACGCAGCCGCATCGACTCCGGCCGCTTCGCGCCGTAACGGTCCTTCATGAAGCGCGCCCACATCCGCCGGGCCGCCCGCAGCTTGGCGATCTCCTCGAAGAAATCGTTGTGGATGTCGAAGAAGAAGGACAGCCGCGGCGCGAAGCTGTCGATATCCAGGCCGCGGGCCAGCGCCGCCTCGACGTAGCCGAGACCGTCGGCCAGCGTGAACGCCAGCTCCTGCACGGCCGTCGCCCCCGCCTCCCGGATGTGGTAGCCCGAGATCGACACCGGATTGAAGCGGGGCACGTGCCGGGACGTGAACTCGATCATGTCGGTCACGATGCGCACGGCCGGCGCCGGCGGGCAGATCCATTCCTTCTGGGCTATGAACTCCTTGAGCATGTCGTTCTGCATGGTCCCGCCCAGGCGGTCCCACGCCACGCCCTGCTTGTCGGCGATGGCCAGGTACATGGCCAGCGCCACCGATGCCGTGCAGTTGATCGTCATCGAGGTCGTCACGTCGCCGAGCGGGATGTCGGCGAACAGCCGCTCGAAGTCGTCGAGCGTGGAGATCGACACCCCTTCCCGGCCGACTTCTCCCCTGGCGCGCGGATGGTCGGCGTCGTACCCCATCAGGGCGGGCATGTCGAACGCGGTCGACAGTCCCGTCTGTCCTTGCGCCAGCAGGTACTTGAAGCGGGCGTTCGTGTCTTCCGGTCTTCCGAAGCCGGCGAACATCCGCATCGTCCACAGCCGCCCACGGTACATCGTGGGATAGACGCCGCGCGTGAACGGATACTCGCCCGGCCGCCCCAGCTTGGCCTCGTACGACCAGTCGCCGAGAGTCTCGGGGGTATAGAGCGGCTCGACCGGGATGCCCGAGAGGGACTCGAAGGGCACCGCCCGCTCGCGATCCGTGTCCTCGCTCATGCGTCCAGCACCTCGCGGGCGATGACCAGTTTCTGGATCTGCGATGTGCCCTCGTAGAGGGCGGTGATCTTGGCGTCGCGGAAGTATCGCTCGACCTCATAGTCCTTGATGAAGCCGTAGCCGCCGTGGACCTGGATGGCGTCGGTCGTCACTTTCATGGCCATCTCCGCGCAGAAGAGCTTGGCCATGGCGGCCTGCTTGGTGAACGACACTCCGCGGTCCTTTCGCGTGGCCGCCTGCAGGCACAGCAGGCGCCCGCCCTCGATCGCGGTGGCCATGTCGGCCAGCATCCACTGCACCATCTGGTGCTCGCCGATCGCCACCCCGAACGCCTTGCGCTCGCGCGCGTAGGCTACCGAGCGCTCGTAGGCGCCGGCGGCGATGCCGACGGCCTGAGCGCCGATGCCGATACGCCCCCCGTCGATCGCGGTCAGCGCGATCCGGAATCCCTGTCCCTCCTCGCCGATCCGGTTGGCGGCGGGCACCCGGCACTCCTCGAAGACGAGCTCGGCGGTGTCGGAGGCGCGGATGCCGAGCTTGTCCTCGGTCTTGGAGACCGTGAAGCCCGGTGTCCCCTTCTCGACCACGAACGCCGAGATGCCACGGTGGCCCTGGTCTCGATCCGTCTGGGCGAAGACGAGCGCGAAGGCGGCCTCGCGGCCGCTGGTGATGAACAGCTTGCGGCCAGTGATGACGTAGTGCTCGCCGTCGCGGTGGGCCACCGTCGCCTGGTTGGAGGCGTCGGACCCGGCCTGGGGCTCGGTGAGCGCGAAGCAGCCGAGGGCGTGGCCGGAGGCGACCGGCTTGAGGAAGCGCGCGCGCTGCTCGTCGGTACCGAACGTGAGCACCGGATCGCCGTACAGGGAGTTGTTGACCGACATGACCACGGCGTGGGACGCGCACTCTTTGGCGATCTCCTCCAGCGCCACCACGTAGGAGACGACGTCGGCGCCGGCCCCACCCCAGCGCTCCGGCACCGCGATGCCCATGAGCCCGAGCTCGCCCATGCGCTTGACCGTCTCGTGGGGAAAGCGCGCCTCGCGGTCGATCTCGGCGGCGATGGGGCGGATCCGCGTCTGCGCGAACTCCCGCGCCATCGCCTGGATCATCGCCTGCTCGTCGCTCAGCTGCAGGTTCATGGATGCGTGCGGGCGCTCATTTCTCCAGGAGCCGCTTGAACTCGCTCGTCAGCTCCGGCACCACCTCGAACAGGTCGGCCACGATCCCGTAGTCGGCGATCTTGAAGATCGGCGCCTCCGGGTCCTTGTTGATCGCCACGATCACCTTCGACGTGCGCATGCCGGCCAGGTGCTGGATCGCGCCTGAGACGCCGAAGCCCATGTAGAGCTTGGGCGAGATCGTGCGGCCGGTCTGGCCGATCTGGAAGCGGTGCGGCCGCCAGCCCGCGTCCACCGCCGCCCGCGACGCGCCCACGGCCGCGCCGATGACGCCGCCCAGCTCCTCGAGGATCACGTAGTTCTCGGGACCTTTCATCCCGCGGCCGCCGGAGAGCACCAGCTCGGCCTCGGTCAGCTCCGGCAGTCCCGTGGAGGCCTCCTCGCGGCGCTCGACGAACGTCATCTGCGCCGCCGGGATGGCCGCCGACAGCCGCTCGACGGTCGCGCTCGTGCCCGGCTGGGCGTCGGCCGGCTTGAACACGTTCGGCCGGAGCGTCGCCAGCCAGGGCTGCCTCGCCCAGGTCACCTTCGACAGCAGCTTGCCGGCGTAGATCGGGCGGGTGGCCACGAGCGTGTCGCCCTCCAGCGCCAGCCCCACGGAGTCCGCCGACAGCCCGACGCCCAGGCGCGCGGCCAGGCGCGCCATGAATTCCCGCTGGCGGCTGGTCACGGGGGCCAGGATCGCCTTGGGCGACTCCTTGGCGGCCAGCTCGGCCACCGGCGGCACCCACGTCTCGCCGCGGTAGGGCGCGAGCGCGGCGTTCTCCAGGAGCCAGACCTTTCCCGCGCCCCAGGCCCCGAGCTGCTGGAGCCCCTCGTCCATCGCCTTGTCGGTCAGCCAGACCGCCTCGACGGCCCCGCCGAGGCGCGCGGCCTCGCCGAGCACCTCGGCCATGACCTTCTTGGGCATGCCCTTGCGATCGTCCTCGACCACGCACCAGAACGCGCCTGCCATGGGAATATCTCCTTAAATAACCTTCGCGTCCTCGCGCAGGGCTCGGACGAGCTCTTTCACGGCGTCCTTGACCTCGCCCGGGATGACGCGTCCCGGCGGCCGCGGCGGCAGCGCCTCCAGCGTGGTCACGGACAGCTCCGGCGTCACGGACGGCAGGCCGAGGTCGGCGGCCTTCACGTCCTTGATCTCCTTCTTCTTGGCGCCCATGATGCCCTTCAACGTGGGATAGCGGGGCTCGTTCATCCCCTTCTGAGCGGACAGCACCGCCGGCAGCGGAAGATCGAACACCTCGAGGCCGCCCTCGACCTGGCGTCCGACGCGTACGCGCTTGGCGTCGGCGTCGACCGTTTCCTCCATGATCCAGGATGCGCACGGCCAGCCGAGCACCTCAGCCAGCTGGGCGCCGGCGGCCCCCATGTCGTCGTCGATGGCCTGGCGCCCGCACAGCACCAGTTGCGGCGCTTCCTGCTTCACCACCGCCGCTAGCGCCCGCGCCGTCGTGAGCGTGTCGGCGGCCGCCAGCGCGGGATCGTTGACATGCACGGCGCGATCGCAGCCCATCGCCAGCGCCGAGCGCAGCGCCTCCTTCACGCGGTCGGGACCGAGCGAGACGGCGACCACCTCGCCCTGCCCGCGCTTTTCCTTGATCCGCAGCGCCTCCTCCACGGCGAACTCGTCGTAGGGCGAGATGATCCACGTGATTCCGCCCGTGTCGATCTGTCTGGAATCAGTCCCGATCTTCACCTGGGTGGCGGTGTCGGGAACCTGCTTGATCGTCACCAGGATTTTCATGCACTCGCTCCGTCATATTGAAGTTCACGGGTGATGCGGAAGCGATCACCGGGGATGAACACGCGATCGAAGACGATGGGGCGGCCACCAGCGTCGAATGACACGCGCTCGGACTCGAAGGCCGGGGCGCCGGAAGGGCAGCCGAGCTGGCGCGCCTCCCGCCTGCCCAGGCGCACCGCGGAGACCGCCTCCCGTGCGCGGGTGATGACGACGCCCAGCTTGAACTCGAGCACCTGGCTGAGCGGCGTCTCGGCCAGGTCGGAAGTGAGAACCTCTTCCCCGATGCGGGCCGGCAAGAAGGAGCGTTGCAGGCTCATCGGGTGCGCGTCGACCAGCCGCAGCCGTTCCAGCATCACCACTCGGGCGCGCGGCGCGACGCCGAAGGCGGCGCTCACGCGGCGGTCGGCCACCGTCGGCCGGGCGTCGAGCACACGCGTGGAGACTGCCTCGCCCTGGGCCGACAGATCGCCGGCGAACCGTCGCGACTGGAGGATGTCGTAGTCGATGGAGGGCGCGGCCACGAACGTGCCGAGGCCGTGCCGCCGCGTGATGAGGTCGTCACGCTCGAGCAGCTCGAGGGCGTGGCGAAGCGTCATCAGGGTCACGCCGAACTCCCGCGCGAGCCGGCGCTGGTTGGGCAGCGGTGCGCCGGCTGCCCACTCGCCGTCGCGGATGCGCTCGCGAAGGGCCTCGGCGATGCGGTGATAGCGCGGCAGGCGTCCGTTCACTCGACTCCTCTGTCGGTGTTCTAGAACTCTAAGCCCCCGGGGGCCTCGCGCCCAGCGCCGACAACGGGAGCATCAGGACAACGACGACAGGGACTTGGGCGCGATCGCGACGAACGCGCTCATTGTAGATCGCGGCTCCGGGCCGGGCAACCCCGTTTCCTGGGGCTGTGCCTCCCGGGCCCGACGGGGGAAGGTCACAGCCCCGGCAGGCCCTCCGCCCACGTCGGGATTGGCGGGTGGCGACTCACGAGCGCTCCGCGCGCATACACGGCGATGGGCCGGAACGGCGCCTGCGCCGAGCTGTTGTCGAACAGGAAGGCGTCGTCGGCCAGGGGGATCGCCACCCGGAGGTTCGCCAGCGTCCTCGGAAACCGCGCACGCAGCCTGTCATCCGGCACGTCGTGGCCGCCCTCGCGAACGCGCTGCACGACCCGGGCGACCGATAGCATGGGGCCGACAAGGCCGATGAAGATCAGGAAGACCGCGAAGCCGCGGCGACGCGCCTGCTCGAGAAAGCCGAGCTTCGCCCCGGCCGGATCGGAGAACACGGTCTCCGTGCAGAAGGACAGGCCGGCTTCCGTGAACGCGGCGCGGAGCTTCTCGGCCTCGGTGAAGCTCCGGCCGTCGATGGCGTCGGCCGCGGCGGCAGGCTCGGCGGTGCGCAGCGCCCGCGCGACACGGTCGGCGTTCACGAACGGCAGCCCGAGGTCCGACAGATAGGTGTCGAAGAACGTCGACTTCCCCGCGCCGTTCGGCCCCGCCAGGAAGACCAGGACCGGCCGCGTCGAGGCGACGGCCCTGATCGGTGCCAGCGGGGGGACGCTCACCTATCCCGAGGCGCGCTGGTCGGCGGCGGGCACGAAGCGACGGCCTTCCAGCCGGCCGGGGACGCGAGTGCCGTCGGGATGCACCGCGACGATCATTCCCGGCTCGCTCGCGGCCTCGTACACGGGCAAGCCCGAGGCCCGAATCCGCGCTCTCGCCCCCTCACGGTCGGCGTCCGCGGACAAGCGCGTGAGTCGTTCGTGCACGTCCTCCCGGTCCACGGGCAGTGGGATCGGCAGCGTCTGGCCGACCCGCTTGAGGGCCAACACGTCGCCGTAGGACAGCAGGACTTCGAGGGCGCGACCGAGCGTGGCCCAGTGCTCGATCTGGGCTGTCGTCGAGCGATGGGCGTCCTTCGCTTCCTGTCGGGCCAGGCGCACGAGCCGGTCGGACATCTTCACCGGTAGCGACATTCCACCCTCCTGGTAGTAGATTACTACCAGCCAGGTAGCAGATTACTACCGACGTGATCAAAGCTCAAACGGTCAATGGCGACAGGGAGTTTGGATGCGCGGGTAGAAGCCGGACGAGGCTGATCCAGCCGAATGATGAGGCACGGTTGCCTCTTGCGCGCTCAGGAGCGGCCGGGCGCGTGCACGAATGGCAGGCGAACGAACCGCGCGCGATCGGCCTCGATGACCAACACCACCCGCTGGGTCGGGTTGTCGCGCATGGGAAACGGCTTGCCCGTGTACTTGCGCGAGACCCGGTCCATGAGGACGAAGTCGGCGTCGGGCCGGCGCTCCACCACGCGACCGCGGATCTGGGTCTCGACGTAGGGGTTGTCGTAGGCCACGATCGAGAGCGCCACGCGCGCGTCCCGGCGCGTGTTGCGCGCCTTGAGCGAGCCCTCGCCGGTACAGACCAGGATGCGATCCCCCTCGAGGTCGACCCAGACGGGAGCGTTCTGTGGCGAGCCGTCCGGCATGAGGGTCGCCAGGTGGGCGAAGTTGGCCCCGCGCACGAGCGCCTTGACGTCCTCGGAGAGCGCCATCAGCGGGCCTCGTCGAAGAGGTGGCAGCCGACCTCGCGGCCGTAGGCCGGCCGCAACACGGGCACCTCCTGGGCACAGCGTGGCATCGCGTGGGGGCAACGGGGGTGGAAGCGGCAGCCGGCCGGCGGGTTGACCGGGCTCGGCACCTCGCCGGGCAGGATGATCTCCTCGCGCGCCTCGTCGGGATGGGCGGGGAGCGCGGCGGAGAACAGGGCCCGCGTGTAGGGATGCTGCGGATCAGTGGCCACCGTCTTGGCCGGGCCGTACTCGACGACCTGGCCGAGGTACATCACCACGATGGTGTGGCTCATGTGGGCGACCGCAGCCAGGTCGTGCGCGATGAACAGATAGGCCAGGCCCAGGTCGCGCTGCAGGTCGCGCAAGAGGTTGAGGATCTGGGCGCGGATCGACACGTCGAGCGCGGAGACCGGCTCGTCGAGCACGACCAGCTTGGGCGACAACGCCAGCGCGCGGGCGATCGCGATGCGCTGGCGTTGGCCGCCGGAAAACTCGTGGGGGAAGAGGTCGGCGGAGCGGGCTGGGAGGCCGACGAGGTCGAGGAGCTTGGCGACGCGCTGGCGGGCCTGCCCGCCGTTCAGCGATTCGTTGGTGACGAGCGGCTCGAGGATGATGTCGCCCACCCGCATGCGCGGATTGAGCGAGGCGAAGGGGTCCTGGAACACGGCCTGGACCGAGCGACGGTACTGACGCAGTCCCTCGGCATCCAGCGTCTGCAGCCCGCGGCCCTCGAACCGGATCTCGCCCGCCGTCGGCTCCTCGAGCTTCAGCACCAGCTTGGCTGTCGTCGACTTGCCGCAGCCCGACTCGCCGACCACGCCGAGCGTGCGCCCCGCCTCGATCGTGAACGACACACCGTCGACCGCGTGCACGGCTCCCTGGGCGGCGCCGAACAGGCCCTTGCGGATGGGGAAGTGCTTGATGACGCCATGGGCTTCGAGGAGGGTCGTCATCAGGCACCTGACACGGCAAGCCAGCAACGGGCGGTGTGCTGGGCCCCGATGTCGAATGGCGGTGGCGCCTCCTCGCGACAGCGGTCCATGACCCGGGGACACCGGGCCTGGAAGGAGCAGCCCGCCGGCAGCGTGGCCAGATCGGGCGGTTGCCCGTCGATGGCCGTCAGGCGCTCAGGCCCCTGGCCCAGGCGGGGGATCGACTCGATCAGCGCTCGCGTGTAAGGGTGGGTTGGCGCGTTGAAGATCTGACGCACCGGCCCCGACTCGATCACGCGCCCGGCGTACATGACCGCCACGCTGTCGCACATGCGCGCCACGATACCGAGGTTGTGGGTGATGAAGATCAGCGCGAGGTTGCGCTCGCGCTGGATATCGCGCAGCAATTTCAGATACTGGGCCTGGATGGTCACGTCCAGGCTCGTGGTCGGCTCGTCGGCGATCAGCAACTGCGGCTCGCACGAGATGGCGATGGCGCCCACGATCCGCTGCCGCATGCCGCCCGACATCTGGTGTGGGTACTCGCGCAGCCGCTGCCCGACGGCCGGGATCTTGACCGCCTGCAGGAGCGCTCCGGCGCGCTCGCGCGCGCTGCGCCGCGTGACGTGCTCGTGCACGCGGACCGGCTCCGAGACCTGGTCGCCGATGGTGAACAGCGGGTTCAGGGAGGCCATGGGGTCTTGCAGGATCATGGCGATGCGCTTGCCGCGAATGCGCCGCATCTCGGTCGGCGACTTGGCGAGCAGGTCCTCGCCGCCGAAGCGCAGGCCGCCGCTCACGATACGCGCGGCCGGCGGCAACAGTCGCAGGATGGTCAGGGCCAGCGTCGTCTTGCCCGAGCCCGACTCGCCCACCACGCCGAGCGTCTCCCCCGCCCGCAGCGTGAGCGTCACCTCGTCGACCGCGCGCACGACGCGCGTACCGCGACCCGTGACGTAGTGCGCGGACAGGCGGTCCAGCTCGAGGAGCGGAGGGCCTGTCACAGCTGACGGAGCTGCGGATCCAGCTTCACGCGGAGCCAGTCGCCGAGAAGGTTGGCGGACAGCACCATCAGGACGATGCAGAGGCCGGGGAACACCGTGAGCCACCAGTAGCCGGCCATCAACCCCTTCTTGCCGTCGGCCAGCATCAGGCCCCAGGCCGGCTTCGGCGGCGGTACCCCGACGCCGAGGAAGGACAACGCCGCCTCCGCGATGATCACGACGCCCAGCATGAGCGTGGCGAGGACGATGGCCGTGTTCAGCACGTTGGGCAGCAGGTGGCGGCGCATGATCTTCCACTTCGAACAGTTGGCCACGATGGCCAGCCGGACGAAGTCGCGCTCCTTGAGCGAGAGGACCTCGCCGCGGATCACCCGTGCGTAACGCGTCCAATATACGGCGCCCAGGATCACGATGATGTTGAACTCGCTCGGCCCCACGATGGCGGCCAGGAAGATCGCGAAGGTCAACGCCGGCAACGCCAGCCAGGTGTCGGTGACCCGCATGATCACCTGGTCCACCCAGCCCCCGAGGTAACCGGACAGGATCCCCAGCCCGGTGCCGACGACGCCGGCGAAGATGACCGCGGTAAAGCCGACGATCATCGACACCCGGGCGCCGAAGATCAGCCGCGAGAGGACATCGCGGCCGATGTGATCGGTGCCGAGCAGGTGCTCGGTGCTGCCCCCGGCCACCCAGGCCGGCGGCCGGAAGCGCTGGGACAGCGAGCCGATCTCCGGATTGTGGGGCGCGACCAGGTCGGCGAACACGGCCAGCAGCAGCAGCGTGGCCACGATCGCGATCGGCACCAGGGGCAGCCCGTCGGCGCGGCTGTGGACGGAGGCCACCCGTGTGCCCAGCGGGAGGGAGTCGGCGGCAGGACTCGGACTTGCCGGCGCTGGACTAACGCTCATAGCGGATCCTCGGATCGATGACCGCGTAGAGGATGTCGACGACCAGGTTGACGACGACGATCATGGCGCCGGCCAGCAGCACCGTGGCCTGCACCACCGGGAAGTCGCGGAACTCGATGCCCTCGTAGAGCAGCCGGCCGATGCCCGGCCACGCGAAGACGGTCTCCACGACGACCGCCACGTTGACCATGAGCACCAGGTTGATGCCGGCCAGCGTGAGCACGGGGATCAAGGCGTTCTTGAAGGCGTGCTTGGCGATGACCAGCGCCTCCGGCAACCCCTTGAGCCGGGCGAGCTTCACGTACTCGGAGCCGAGCACCTCGAGCATCGAGGAGCGGGTCAGGCGCATGTGGGCGGCAGCGAAGAACCAGCCCAGCGCGAAGGCCGGCATGAGCAGGTGCCAGATGGTGCCCGAGCCCGAGGAGGGCAGCCAGCCCAGGTACACCGAGAAGAACAGGATCAGCAGCAGCCCCACCCAGAACGACGGCATCGACAGCCCCAGCAGCGCGAAGATCTTGCCGCCGCGGTCCCACCAGCCGTTCACGCGGACCGCCGCCAGGATCCCGCTGGGAATGCCGATCGCCAGCGAGAACACCATGGCGGCCACCGCCAGCAGCAGCGAGTTGGGCAGCCGGGACAGGTACAGCTCCAGGACCGGCGTCCGGTAATAAAAGGAGCGCCCGAAGTCGCCGCGCACCAGGTCCCCCACGAAGCCCACGTACTGCGCCGCGAGCGATCGGTCGAGACCGAGCTCGACCCGCAGCGCCTCGAGGTCGTCCCGGCTGGCGCCCGGTTCCACCAGCAGCACCGTCGGGTCACCGGTGACGCGCACGAACAGGAAAATGGTGACGGAGAGCAGGAACAGCGACAGCGCCGCGTAGCCGAGTCGACGGAAGACGAATCGCCTCATCGCCGTCCCCTACTTCGTCTTGAGCCGCAGATCCTCGTACGGAGCGGAATACGCAACCAGTACCGCGACGGCGAGGAGCAGGGGCCGGAGCAGTCGCATTCTCAATCCTCCGCTTCGTTGCGATCGGGACGACCGGCTGCCGGGACGAGAAGGTAAGGGATTATCCCCGAATAGAGGGCCGTGTCAACTTTCGGCAAGGCGTTGCACCGATGCGCGACGCGTCACGCTGGAATCACGAACTCAGTCGCCGGTATGCCTCTTGCCCTGATACCCAGCCGAGTTGAGGCGGCTGGTCGCGGAGGCGGCGCCCAAGCCAATGCCGTCACCGCATCGCTCAACCACCGCCGGCTCGACCGCGCCCATTCGCCCCTGTGGGCGCGGTCTCATTTTTGGTACGTCTCCGGTGCTCCTCATAGCATCCTGCCACAATCGATGATAGAAGGTCGGCAGCCCAGGGGGGATCGTTGATAGGTCGAGCGTTGCCCGCCGCTGCGACGGTTCTCACAGTCGTTTCACTGCTACTGGCGCCCGCGGCAGCCCAGCCTCCAGGAAATGTCCCCGCAGGACCCGCCGCACCTGGGCCACAGTTCGTAACCAAGGAGGAGTTGCGGGACCTCGTGAAGCAGGAGGCGGCGCATCAGATGGCGGAGACAGCACGTACCGTGCTGGACCGCGCTCAGGGTTCACAGGACACCGCCGACCGACTCCTTGGTGTCATCACCTGGGTGTCGACTGGCTGGTTGGCGATCGTCACGATCCTCTTCGCAGGCATTCTGGCACTGGGGTGGATCGAACGAAGACTCATCAACGCAGCGAAGGACCAGACAGACGCAGCGGCGGCTGATGCCAGAGCGTCGGCGAACAGGGTCAAGGAGGCAGAGGGCGAGGTCACCCTCGCGGCGCAGCGGGTCCGGGCCATCGATCATGCAATCGCTCAGGCGATCGCCGATCTGAGGATGTACTTCGACCGCTTGCCGACTCTCGAACTCGAGCGACTTGGACTCGTCGGAGAGCCGCCTGATCTGCCACCACCCGAGCAACTTGCCCGTTTCGAGGAAGCCGACACGCTGATCGTCATCGCGGAGCAGACGAAGGCGGTGCCGTCTGACACCTTGGTCGAGCCCTTCGTGCGCCTTGCACTCTATTGGCGACTCGTGGAGAACTACCCGAGGGCCCTGGCGCGGTTCCACAAGGCGATAGAGCTCAATCCGAACTCCGTGGAGGCGCACGTGGGAATCGGCAGAACGCTCTACGCCACTGCGGTTCAAGATGGAATCGGCCCTTCACAGAAGGAGCGGCTCCTCACCGCAGCAGAAAACGAAGCGCGGTACGTTCTGGAACTGACCGGGCAGGCCGACTCACGCGCCTGGTTCGATCTGGGCTGGATCTACGATGAACGAGGGAAGTACCAGGAATCGGTGGGCTACTATCTCAAGGCGCAAGCGCTCGACGTAGGAGGTGCCCGCCCGAACATCACCTACAACCTCGCCTGCGCCTACTCCAGGTGGGGACACCAAGAAGAAGCCCTCGCCGAAATCAGCAAGGTGATCGCCGTCGACGAAAACTGGGACGACGCAGCTAAGGATCCAGACCTGGAGGGTCTACGGCAGCACGAGCAGTTCGGACCGCGCTTACAGGCGCTGATCGACGAGCAGCGCCGACAGTCCGGTTAGCGCTCCGTCTTCTTCTTCATCCGCCGATCAGGAAGTGTCTTCTCCCGCCGCATTCTCCCCTCCTCACATTCCGTACACCAGACAATAGCCGCAAACCCTAAGCCCGTCAACGAGTTGGACTTCCGCAGTTATTTTTCCGAGGCCAGCCGCTGGCTCAAGGCCACCAACGCTTGCAGCTTGGCGCGGGCTGCGCCATTGTCGATCGACTGCGCGGCCTGGCCCACGCCGTCCTTGAGATCGCGGGCCCGGGCGCCCGCCACCAGCGCGGCGGCGGCGTTCATGAGGACGATGTCCCGCCGGGGCCCCGGCTCGCCCTCGAGCAGGGCTCGGATGATCTGGGCGTTCTGCTCGCGGTCGCCGCCCTGCAGATCCCTGATCGAGGCCCGTGTCATGCCGAAGTCTTCGGGCCGCACACTGAACGTGCGCACCAGGCCCTCCCGCACCTCCGAGACCCGGCTCTCGCCCGTGTTGGAGATCTCGTCGAGGTTGTCGCTGCCGTGTACGACGAAGGCGCGGATGGTGCCGAGCTCGGCCAGCACGCGCGCCAGCGGCTCCGTCAGCGCCGGCGAGTAGACGCCGATGACCTGGGCGTTGGCGCCGGCCGGATTGGTCAGCGGTCCGAGCATGTTGAACACGGTGCGGACGCCCATCTCGCGGCGCGCCGGCATCACGTGCTTCATGGCGGTGTGCAGCAGCGGCGCGTAGAGGAAGCCGATGCCGACCTCGTCCACGCAGCGGGCGACCTTCGGCGGGCTCAGCTCGAGGCTGATCCCGAGCGCCTCCACGACGTCGGCCGAGCCGCACAGCGAGGACACCGAGCGATTGCCGTGCTTGGCCACGCGCAGTCCCGACCCCGCCACCACGAACGCGGTGGCGGTGGAGACGTTGAACGTGCTGGTGGCGTCGCCGCCGGTGCCGCAGGTGTCGATCAGCATCTCGCGGTCGGTGCCGGTGAGCGCGGCCACCTCGTCGCCGCGCGTCCGGATGCGCACGACCTTCTGCCGCATGACCTGCGCGAACCCGATCAACTCCTCGACGGTCTCGCCCTTCATGCGCAGCGCGGTGAGAAAGGCGGCGATCTGGGCGTTGGTGGCGGCCCCGGACATGATGGCTTCCATCGCCGCCGCCGCCTCGATCCGCGACAGATCACGGCGTTCGACCAGCGCCCGCAGCGCCTCGGTGATGATGGGCGACATACCCCTCGGAGGGGGGCTTCGCCCCCCTTCCGACACCTCCCCCCAGGAGCAGGATTGCGCCGGCAAAGCCGGCGCTCGAAAGCGGCCCTTAGTGTACGCCAGGTAGTGACGTTGAGGCCCCGAGCCCAGTGATAGAGTTGGGCAGCGAGGAGGACGTGATGCGGGGGATTGTGTTTCTCGGGAATCGGAAGCTGGAGCTGCGGGAGTTTCCGGATCCGGCGCCGGGGCCGGGCGAGGTCGTGCTGGCCATGAAGGCCTCGGGGATGTGCGGCAGCGACTTTCACGCCTATCGCGCCACCGGCGATGCCGCGGCCAGGCTCGGCCTCGGGAGCGGGGGCACGCCCGTGATCGCCGGCCACGAGCCGTGCGGGGTCGTTCACGCCGTCGGCGCCGGAGTCGATCCCGCGCTCGTCGGCCAGCGCGTGATGAACCACCACTACAAGGGCTGCGGGCGCTGCACGCACTGCCGTGGGGGCTGGTCGCAGCTCTGTCGCAGGGGCATCACGGTCTACGGTGTCACGGGCCACGGCGGCCACGCACCGCTCATGAAGGTGCCGGCCTCGACGCTGGTGCCGCTGCCCGCGGCGCTGTCGTTCGAGGAGGGGGCCGCGGTGTCGTGCGGCACGGGAACGGCGTACGGCGCGCTCAAGCGCCTGGACGTCTCCGGTCGCGACACGCTGGCCGTGTTCGGCCAGGGCCCGGTGGGCCTCAGCGCGACGCTGCTGGGCCGGGCGATGGGCGCCCGCATCATCGCCGTCGACGTGTCGCCCGAGCGGCTGGCCCTGGCCCGCGAGCTGGGGGCCGAGCACACGCTCGACCCGCGCCAGGCCGATCCCGTGCGCGCGATCCACGACCTCACCGGCGGCGACGGCGCCGAGAGCACGATGGACTGCACCGGTCACCCGGAGGCGCGCGTGCAGGCCGTGAAGAGCGCGGGGACGTGGGGGCGCGTGGCGTTCGTGGGCGAGGGCAACACCGTCACGCTCGATGTGAGTCGTGATCTGCTGCGGCGGCAGATCACGCTGCACGCCTCGTGGACGTTCTCCAACACCGGGCAGGAGGAGTGCGCGCGCTTCATCGCCGATCGCCAGGTGCCGCTCGCGCGTCTGCTCACGCATCGGTGGCGCCTGGACCAGGCGGAGGAGGCGTACCGGCTCTTCGACACGCAGACCACGGGCAAGGGAGTGTTTGTCTTCTAGCGCCTCGCCGCGCGTAGCGAGAGGATGCAGCGCATCGATCACCCACGCGACGTTGAGGCGCTCCCCAGCGAGCTCGAGCACGCTGTCCGCGCGTCGAGCCGGAGCCCCGACGCCTCGTGACGCGCTCGCACATACCCCGGCTGGAATCGGGAGATCCCAGAAAGCGCCGATGAATGGCAATTGTTGAGCTGGGCGACGCCCGTATCGCGTTCGACGAGTTCGGCACTGGTGATCCGGTGCTGCTCTTGCACGGGTTTCCCGCGACACGCGCGCTCTGGTCCCAGGTCGCGCCCCGGCTGGCGGAAGCGGGATATTGGGTGCTCGCTCCCGATCTCGTCGGCTACGGCGAGTCGGAGTCCGCGCCGGGGGTCGGTGTCGGCATGGGGAACCAGGCGCGCTGGATGCTCACGCTGCTGGAACGATTCGGCATCCGGCGGACCGCGCTGGTCGCGCACGACGTGGGCACGGCCGCCGCGCAGCTCATGCTCGTGCGGGCGCCGGAACGGATTCGCGCGCTGGTGCTGATGGACGGCGTGTATGGCAGCGAGTGGGCGATGGAAGCGGTGGCCAGCATCCAGAGCTGGGAACCAGAGCAAGCGGCGCGTCTCGTTCCCGTGCTCACGCGCCGGCTGGGGAAGACAATGCGCGAGATCCTCGCGGCTTACGAGGGCGAGGAAGGCGGGCGCCGGCTGATCCGGGCTGCGAGGGATCTCGACCCGAGCGAGACCGCCGATGTCCTCGAGGAGCTGAAGCATCGTCGCGTCCCGGCGCTGGTCCTGTGGGGCGATCGCGACCCGTTCTTCCCGGTGGACAAGGTCGCGCGTCCGCTCGCCGACCTCCTCGGGGCGGAGCTGCGAGTCTTCCCGGGCGGCCATTTCCTGCCACTCGATGCGGCGGAATCTGTGAGCTCCGCGCTATGCGCGTTTCTGGCAAAGGAAGGTCAGTGAAGCGACCTGCCGATAGCCCAACTCCACGGGCTGACCGCCTGCTTTCAAGCAGCCAGACAGCGTGCCGAGACGGAGGCTCACTCAAGAACGAGGTTCGTGAGCCACCCGAAGACCACAGCTCCGGCGAGCGAGACGCCGAGGTAGGGCAAACACGCCGTGGAAGTTCTCGAATATCAGCCAGGAGGAGTGCGCGGGCGGTATTCGTCTTCTAGCGGCCTATTCGCGCCGGGCAAGGACGTGGACGGCGCCAACCCTACGAGCCTCGGCCGGCTCGCCGCCGGTCTTCGCAGTCTTTGCGACCGGCTACCGCCGCCGCTTTGCTGGAAATTCAGCTACCGCTGCCGTTTCAGCGAGCGATGGTGCGCGGGTCTCGCCGATCGCCCGACTCGCGGTTCGCTGGCACGACATGGCTGAGTCATGCGGCCGCCTCCCGGCCAGTCCGGGTGCCGGCCATCATGGCGGAAAGCGGCCGCGACCACCGGCGGTAGAAGCGTGGCGCTCACAGCACGAGGCGCTCCTTGAGCGCTCGTACCCGATCGCGGGCCACCGATAGCTCGGTCCCTGGTGCGTCCTTGAGGCGCAGGCTCAGGCGACCTCCGAGGTCGGGGCGGACCTCGGCGACCCAGGCGAGGTTGACGATCGCACTGCGGTGGATACGAGCGAAATGGCGCGGGTCGAGCCGGTCCTCGAGCTCGCCGAGCGCGCGGTCCACGAGATGGCTGCCGGCCCCGGTCACCGCCACCGTCCCCTTGCCCCGGGCGAGGAAATGCGTAATCTGCGCGACCTCGACGAGCCGTGTCCGCTGCTGGCCGAGGTCGACGCTGATTCGGTCGGCGTAGACGGGCCCTCGGGTCTGGAGGTAGTGCCGCGAGAGCCGCTCGAGCAGCGCCTGCGCTCCGGCGCCGCCGGAATCGCCGTGGTGGCGCTCCAGCCGGTCGAGCGTCCGTTCCAGCCGCTCGCGTCTGACCGGTTTGAGGAGGTAGTCGACCGCGGCCGCCTCGAACGCCTTGAGCGCGTGAGCGTCGTGCGCTGTGACGAACACGACGAGGGGGTTCGCCGCCAGCCGCTCGAGCAGCTCGAAGCCGCTCAGCGCCGGCATGTGGATATCGAGAAACAGCGCCTCGACCTCGCGGCTCGGGATTTCGGCCAGCGCCGTGTCGCCGGCGGTCGCCGTCCCCACGATGTCGACTCGCCCGGTTGCCTTGAGGCTCTGCACGATCTGCCGGAGCGCGCCCGGCTCGTCGTCTACCACGTAGACACGAAGCGGCGAGGTCACGATGCCTCGACCGCCAGCGCCTGCGCGGGCAGGTGCACGGTCACACGGCTGCCTGCCGCCGCGCGGCGGGCCTCGAGCGTCGCATCGCGGCCGAAGAGCACGGCCAGGCGTGCACGCAGCGTCTCGAGTCCGTGCCCCGGCGGGGCGGTGGCAAGCTCGAGGCCGGGCCCGTCGTCCCACACGCTGAGCGCAGATCGGAAGAGCACACGTCTGAACTCCAGTCACCTTGTAATCTCGTA
>OCZV010000355.1_pt1 | contig 16840 bp, 15 predicted proteins | sample 1539051 | NCBI WGS metagenome assembly OCZV01 (sample SAMEA3113581, study PRJEB22503) | soil metagenome
CTAACGGCCGTCACCCGGACCCAGGAGGCTCCTACATGCCAGGCCGACGGCCACATCCGAGGACGTTCGGCCTGCTGGGTAGCTACTGCCGACGATCCCGGACACCGACCCTCGGTAAGCTGACCCCGACGGCGAGGGCCGGTACTCGACCGCCTAGGTGAGAGAGAGCTTGCGAGCCGTCCATACGAGAGGGAGGAGTCCCATGCGCCCGGCCATCGTCCTCACGCTCGCCGCGACCCTGATGGTCCCGGCGTCAGGATCCGCACGCGCCTCCTCCACCACCCTGGTGGTGAACGAGATCGACTACGACCAGCCCGGCACCGACGATGCCGAGTTCGTCGAGATCAAGAACGTGAGCGGGGCCTCCGTGTCCCTGGCCGGCCACAGCCTCCGCCTGGTCAACGGCACCGGGGGCGGTGCTTCCGTCTACCAGACCATCGACCTCCCCGGGACCTCGCTGGGGCCCGGCGACCACTTCGTGGTGTGCGCGAACCCGGCGGCCACCGCCAACTGCGACCTCGACGTCACGCCCGAGACGAACCTGATCCAGAACGGCGCCCCCGACGCGGTGGCCATCGTCCTCGGCGGGACCGTGGTCGACTCGGTCAGCTACGAGGGCGACACCGGCGCTCCGTACACGGAGGGATCGGGGGCCGGCCTCCTGGACGATCCCGCCGATGTGGCCCAGGGGATCTCCCGGCTCCCCGACGGCACCGACACCGACCAGAACAACGCCGACCTCGACTCCAGCTGCATCACCCCCGGTGCCGTCAACACCTCGACCGCGACGGCCTGCCGGCCCCCCGTGGTGGCTCGCATCCGGGACATCCAGGGCGCCACCCACTTCTCCCCCCTGGACGACACCCCGGTGGCCGACGTTCCCGGGGTCGTGACGGCGGTCTCCGGGATCGGGTTCTGGTTCCAGGACCCCGCTCACGACTCGAACGAGGCCACCTCCGAGGGGATCTTCGTCTTCACCGGCTCCGCCCCCGGAGTGGCCCCCGGGGACACCGTGAGGGTGGACGGGGTGGCCCAGGAGTTCTTCCCCGGCGGGACGAGCACGGCCAACCTGTCCACCACCGAGATCATCTCGCCGGTGATCGACGTCCTCTCCTCGGGGGATCCGCTCCCCTCGGCCACGGTGATCGGAACCGGCGGACGCCTGCCGCCCACCGAGGTGATCGACGACGACGCCACCGGAGACGTGAACACCTCGGGGACCTTCGATCCCGCCACCGATGGGATCGACTTCTACGAGAGCCTGGAGGGCATGCGGGTTCGGGTGAACGACGCCGTGGCCGTGGGCCCCCGGAACCAGTTCGGGGAGACCCCCGTGGTCGGCGATGGGAGCTCCTTCGCCGGGGTGGACACCGTCCGGGACGGTGTGGTGATCCGACCCGACGACTTCAACCCGGAGCGGATCATCCTCGACGACACGCTGATGGCCACGCCAGCGGTGAACGTGGGGGACGGCTTCACCACGGCCGCCACCGGAGTCCTGGACTACTCCTTCGGCAACTTCAAGCTGAACATCACCTCGCCGTTGGCTCGTGTCGACGGCGGCCTTGAGCGGGAGGTCACCCGGATCCCCACCGATCACGAGATCGCGGTGGCCACCTACAACGTGGAGAACCTCGACCCCACCGACGGGCCCGCGTTCGCCCGGCACGCCGAGCTGATCGTGGACCACCTCCGGTCCCCGGACCTCATCGCCATCGAGGAGATCCAGGACAACGACGGGGCCGCCAACACGTCCACCACCGACGCCTCGACGACGTGGGGGCTGCTGATCTCAGCGATCGAGGCCGCCGGCGGACCGACCTACGAGTACCGCCAGATCGATCCCGAAGACGACCAGGACGGCGGGGAGCCGGGGGGGAACATCCGGGTGGGGTTCCTGTTCCGCACCGACCGAGGCCTGTCCTTCACCGACCGTCCCGGAGGCGACGCCACCACGCCGACCACGGTGATCGACCACCCCTCGGGCCCCATGCTGTCGGCCAGCCCGGGTCGGATCGACCCCGAGAACTCGGCGTGGGCAGACTCGCGGAAGCCCCTGGCCGGGGAGTTCCGGATGCGTGGCCGGAAGGTGTTCGTCATCGCCACGCACTTCAACTCCAAGGGCGGTGACCACCCCCTGTTTGGCCGGTTCCAGCCGCCGGTCCGCTCCTCCGAGGTCCAGCGGCACCAGCAGGCCGAGGTGGTGAACGGATTCGTGGACGACATCCTGGCCGCCGATCCCTACGCGAACGTGATCGTCCTCGGGGACATCAACGACTTCGAGTTCTCACAAACCGTGGACATCCTGGAGGGGGAGGCCCTGACCACGCTGATGGACTCCCTCCCCAAACCGGAGCGGTATTCGTACGTGTTCGAGGGCAACTCCCAGGTCCTGGACCAGATCCTGGTGAGCAACAACCTGCTGGGGCAGTTCGATGTCGAATACGATCCGGTGCACGTGAACTCGGAATTCGCCGATCAGGCCTCGGACCACGATCCCCAGGTGGCGCGACTCGACTTGCGGGGGAGGCCCGGACCGAAATAGGTGCGGCAAGCCTTGGGCGGGAGGCGCGTCATGTGAACGACGGTGGTGGCGAGGGACGGATTCGAACCGCCGACACCGCGGTTTTCAGCCGCGTGCTCTGCCAACTGAGCTACCTCGCCGGAGCGGCGCCGACCCGGCGCCGGAGCGGGCCTGACGGGATTTGAACCCGCGACCTCCACCTTGACAGGGTGGCGAGCACGGCCAGACTGCTCCACAGGCCCAGCTATTCGGTTGCGTGCCCCCAACGGGATTCGAACCCGTGTCGCCGCCTTGAAAGGGCGGTATCCTGGGCCTCTAGACGATGGGGGCGACGTCCCCCGCCGGGGCACCGCCCAAGTATATCGTCCCCGCGCCCCCCTCCTCGTTGACGATTTACCGGTGATCCGAGCCTCGACCCTGGCGCTGGCCCTGCTGGCCGGGGCCGCCTGCTCCGGCGGCCCGGATCCGGTGACCGTCTACTCCGAGGTCGTCAGGCACATGACGACCGAGCAGGGCCAGCCCTCCGGCTTCCGTGTCATCTACGTCCTCGACAGGGTGGTGGGCAACCGCGCGGATCCCGACGACCCGGCCGCCGGCGAGCCCCTCGGCCGGGCCGAGCGCGCAGCCCTGGCAGCCGCCCTGCGCGACGTGGCCCCGGTCGAGTTCGTCTCGAGCAGGGCGGAGGTGGTCGGGCCGGCGTCGGAAGGGGCTCGGGTCGAGAACGGCGGGATCTTTCTCACGCTCGGCCCGATCTCCGGGGATGACGACCGAGTTCTGGTGCCGGCATCCAGCTATCTCGGCAACGTTGCCGCCTCGTGGCAGACGTGGGTCGTGGAGCGGGTGGATGACCGCTGGCGCGTCATCGGCACGAAGGGGCCGGTCGCCGTCTCCTGACCTCAGCACCCGAGCGTTCACGTGCATGAGCTCGGATCACCGATGTGGGGCGTGAGGGATTCGAACCCCCGACACATGGGTTAAAAGCCCACTGCTCTGACCAGGCTGAGCTAACGCCCCAGAGAGAGATTGTCCCACGCCCCCCCGGCGATATCCTCGGACCACATGACGGTCGGCACCTGGCTCGGGCGCGCCGCGCTGGCACTGTTGGCCACGGCGCTCGTCGGCGGGATCGTGTTCGGCATCATCGACGCCCGGCGGGGTTACGAGACCACGAACGTGCGGCTGGCCGCAGCGGAGGCCGAAGACGGCACTCCGGTGTGGCGGGTGACGTTCGACGCGGAGTGGTCGGCGTTCGGCGATCCACCGATCCAGGTGCAGCCCTGCACGGTTCGCCTGGTGACCGAGGAGGGCTCGGTGCTCATCCAGCGCGGCTTCGGGCTCCACGTGGGCCGCGGCGACCGGAGCATCTCGCCCCCCTTCGACTTCCCGGTCAGTCTCCTTCCTCGGCCGCCCCATCGGGCCGAGGTGGTGTGCTCGCGGGAGGGCTGAGCGGCCGGCCCCGGTACGCGTTGGTGATCGGCATCCGCCGGTCCCGGCCGAACGCCTTCGGGGTGATCTTCACCCCTGGGGGCGCCTGGCGGCGCTTGTACTCCGCTCGGTCGATCATCTCCACGATCCGGCGGACCATGGCGGGGTCGGCCCCCTCGGCGATGAGGTCCTCCGGCGACCGGTCGTCCTCGACGTACGCCTCCACGATCGGGTCGAGCACCTCGTACGGCGGGAGCGAGTCGGTGTCGAGCTGGCCGGGCCGCAGCTCGGCCGACGGCGGCTTCTCCAGGACGCGCTCTGGGATCGGCGGCGGGTCGGTCTGCTTGTTCCGCCACCGGGCCAGCTCGTACACGAGCGTCTTGGGCACGTCCTTGAGCGGGGCGAACCCCCCGGCGAGATCGCCGTACAGCGTGGAGTAGCCGACGGCGAGCTCGCTCTTGTTCCCCGTGGCCAGGACGATCGAGCCGAACGCGTTCGACACCGCCATCAGGTAGTTCCCCCTGATCCGAGCCTGGAGGTTCTCCTCGGTCACCCCGGCGCCACGTCCGGAGAGCACCTCGGCCAGGGCCCCGCGATACGAGTCGAACACCGCGCCGATCGGGACGACGTCGAGGCGGATCCCCAGTCGCCCGGCCACCTCGCGGGCATCCTCGACGCTCTCGGGCGAAGAATACGGGGAGGGCATGGCCAGGGCCCGGACCGCCTCGGGTCCGAGCGCGTCGGCGGCCATCGTGGCCGTCATCGACGAGTCGATCCCGCCCGACAGGCCCACCACCACCTGACCGAACCCGTTCTTGCGGACGTAGTCGCCGACGCCGAGGACCACGGCCCGGTACACCTCCTCGGGACCGGTCGGCCACGGCTCCCTGGTCGGGTCGGGGAGCGACGGCTTGCGTTCGCCGTCGCCCGTCCCGGGAACATCGACGACCAGGAGGTCCTCCTCGAAGTCCGGGGCGTGCCACGCCAGCTCACCGTCGGGGGACACCACCATGGACCCCCCGTCGAACACGAGCTCGTCCTGGCCTCCGATCAGGTTCACGTACACGATCCAGGCGCCGGTCTGCCGGGCCCGGGCGGCGCAGATCTCCAGACGCTCGTGGGTCTTCCGGCGGTGGTACGGCGAGCCGTTGATGTTCGGGATGACCTGGACCCGACCCGCGTACTCATCGAAGGGGGCGTCGGGCCACCAGGCGTCCTCGCACACCGAGATCCCGAGCGTGGCGTCGGCCACGCGCAGCCGACATCCCGTCTCCCCCGGGACGAAGTACCGCTTCTCGTCGAACACGCCGTAGTTGGGAAGCTGGTGCTTGTGGTACCGGGCCTCGACTTGGCCATCGCGGAGAAGCGCGGCCGCGTTGTGGAGGCCCCGATCGGTTCGGTCCACGAACCCGACCAGAACCGCGGGACCCCCGGCGGCGCGGCGAGCCAGCTCCACGACCGCCTCCAGGTTCGCCTCGACGAACGAGGGCCGCAGGACCAGGTCCTCCGGTGGGTAGCCGGTGATGGCCAGCTCGGGGAAGCAGATCAGGTCGGCGTCGTGGCCCGCGGCCTCGCGGGTCCACGCGGCCAGACTGTCGACGTTGCCGCCGAGGTCGCCGACCGTGAGGTTCAGCTGACCGAGTGCGATGCGCACGAGAACAGCGTAGCGCTACAGGCCGGCGAGCCGGCGGAGCCCTTCGACGTTGGCCAGGACGTACCGGCGCCCGTCCCGCTTGACGAACCGCCGGCGCTGCAGCTCGGAGAGGATCCGGGTCACGTTTTCGCGGCTCCCACCGGCGAGGGCGGCGAGGTCCGCGTGGGTGACCACCGCAGGAACGACGGAGCCGTCCTCGGGAAGCTGGTCGAAGCTCGGCGTGCACAGCCCGATCAACCGCTTGGCCACCCGGCCCTTGAGGTCGAGGAACAGGAGGTCCTCCACCAGGGCCTCGTGCGCCGCGATCTGCCGGGCCAGCGCTCGCAGCAGCGCCCGCGAGGCCTCCGGCTGTTCCGACAGGAGCCTGATGAAAGCCTCGCCGGGGATCACGCACACGGCGGTGTCCTCGAGGGCCACCGCCGTCGCGGTCCGCTGCATCTCGCCCAGGACGCCGAGCTCGCCGAAGAACTGGGGGGGCTCAAGGGCGGTGTGGAGCTGTCGGTGCCCGGTCACCGAGGTGGAGCTGATCTCCACCCGTCCCCGCCAGAGGAAGTAGACGCTCGGGGCGTCGTCGTGCTGATGGAAGAGGTAGGTGCCCCGGCGGTACTCACGGACGGTGCCCTGCTCTGCCAGACGCCGGACGGCGTCGGCCGGGGTCCCGCTGAGGATGGGCGTCTGGCCCATCGCTCGCTCCAGGGCCGCTCGGCTTCCTCCGGCGAGCTTCGTACCCGCGGCGACCATTGGGGCAGAGCGTAGCCCAGGGGTCCGGTAGCGAACCACCTCGGGAACGCGGAACGGGTCCGCATGACGCGGACCCGTTCGGAGGCTGGTTCGTCTACTTCTTGCGCCTCGCCTTCCTGCGCGCCTTCCGCTTGGTGACCCGCGTTGCCGCGCTCTTGGACGAGGACGAAGAGCTGCCCTGCTTCTTCGGGGAGATCTTCTTCTCCGCCATTCCGCTCACCCCCCTTCGGGAAACCCGGCCCAACTTTATGAGCGAAGTCTCCGTCTGCTCGGTCCGCCGGTCTGTGCCGTGGGTCACCGGCATCGGCGTGACCTTCGTCACCCGCGAACCGGTGACGGATGTCACATGCCGTTAGGCTTGCTCGGCGGTGGTCGTCCGGCCGGAGAGGGACACGGCTACCGACCGCTCCTCCTCCCCCCGGATCACCTTCAGGCTCAGCGAACCGCCGGGTCCGGCCTCGTCCAGGGCCTCGAACAGGTCGTCTGCGGAGCCGACCTCCCGGCCCGCCGCCTCGATGATGAGGTCCCCGCGCCGGAGACCGGCGTCCGCTGCCGGGCTCCCCTCCGCGACCCCCCTGACCAACACGCCGTCTCGCTCGGCGAGTCCCACGGCCCGGCGCATCCGACGGGCCACCCAGGGCGGAGCGACCGCTACCCCCAGCCTTGGCGCGCCGGAGGATTCGCCTCGGCCCAGGCGATCGATGCGCTCTCGCATCTCGGCATCGGCCGGGATGGCCAGGTAGAAACCGTCACCGGCTCGGTTGGTATTCAGCCCCAGCAGTCGTCCGCCGACGTCGACGATCGGTCCGCCGGAGGACCCCCGGGCCAGGGGAGCGGTGTGCTCGAGGCCACCGGCGATCCGTCGTCCTCGCGGTCCGCGGAAGGAACGCTCGATACCCGAAACGAAGCCGTGAGTGACTCGGAGACCTCGACCGCCCTGGTTGGCCAGGGCGAACACCAGGGACCCCAGCCGTGCAGCGCCTTCCTCGGCCCACGCGAGGGCGGGAATATCGGCGGTGTCCACGGCGATCACCGCGAGGTCGGCGTCCTCGTCGATCCCGACCACCGTGCCGTCCACGGTCCGGCCGTCGCCGAACGACACCGCCACCTCAGGACCACGAACGTTGTGGGCGTTGGTGAGCACCCGGCCGCCGTCCATGACCACGCCGGAACCTCGCCCCCAGCGGGCTCCCACACCGACCACCGAACGGCCGGCGCCCTCGGCCACCGTCCGGATGGCCCGTTCCAGCTCCTCCAGAAGCGCCATTGCCCCTCCTCCTCTTGGATGGTAACTTGTTGATAGCAACTTACTATGAAACCCCCCCACAGACAAGTGACGACCGCACTCAGGGAAGCGGTGAGCCGGATCGGCGATCGGTGGAGCTTGCTCCTGGTCGAGACGCTGCTGGCGGGTCCGCTCCGGTGGCGGGATCTCCTGGAGGGGACCCCGGGCATCGCGCCCAACGTCCTGGCCGACAGACTTCGACGGCTGGAGCGGGCCGGTGTCGTGACCTCGAGCGCCTACTCGCACCGTCCGCCACGGATGACCTACGAGCTGACCGAGGATGGGCGGGGCCTGGCCGACGTCCTCAAGCTGCTCGCGGCGTGGGGCGGCGAGGAGCACACCTCGCCCGCCCACTCGGTGTGTGGGACCGCGCTGGAGGTTCGGTGGTTCTGCCCCACATGCGAGGTGGCCGTGGAGGAACCTGGGACTGAGGCCCCTGAGGTCACCGTGGTCTGAGAGGGATCAGTCGAGCTCGGGAAGATCGATCGGCGCGGGGCGGGGCGTGCAGGCGCCGCAGAACACGGCGTCCTCGACGACGAGCGCCTTCGTGGTGTCCTGGCTCCGGAACAGCTCGAGGATGTAAGGGTGGACCTGGACGTGATCCTCGCAGATGGCCCGGCCACAGAACCGGCAGGTCGCCACGGCGGTGCGTCGGCAGTGCCAGCAGTCCATCGCTCGAAGCCTAGTGGAGTCCTGCCCGACCGACGGCGGCCTGAGGGTTCAGCGTGCCGCTTCGGAAGGACTCTCCGATCAGCCGGTCGAACCCCTCGCGATCGAGACGGTAGGCGCGCACGGGGGTCATCGTCCGGACGGTCGCGGTCCGGGGGACGTCCTGGAGCAGGGCCACCTCGCCGAAGTAGGCTCCGGGCCCGAGCGTCCGTATGCGGTCGCCGTCACGGATGACTTCGACCTGGCCGGAACGGATCGCGTAGAAGGCGTCGCCCGGATCCCCCTGACGGATGACCTCCCTGCCGGGCTCGAAGTTCACCCACTCGCCATGCTCCAGGAGCTCGGACAGCTGCACGGGCTCCAGATGCTGGAACGGCGGCAGGGATCGCAGTTCGGTGACCTGCTGAATGGTCGGGGCGAAATCGGGGACCTCGGCCATGTCGGCCAGCAGCTGGTCGAAGGTGCCCTTGTCGATCTCGAACACCTCCGACTCCTCCAGGGCGCGGACCGTGGCCGCCCGAGGCTGGGCCTCCAGCAGGCCGAGCTCGCCGAACGACTCTCCCCGTCCGAGCACGCGGAGGACGCGTTCGTCCCCGGACTGCGGGTCCTCCTCCACGGCCTGCAGCGTGCCATTGCGAACGACATAGAACGCCTCGGACCGCTCGCCCTGGCGGACCACGGCCTGGCCTCGAGCCACTGGTCGCAGCCGGACCCGCCCCGCCAGGTCGTTCAGCGCCTCGACCGGCACGTCGTCGAACAGGGGGAGCTCGTCGATGAGCTCCGCGGCCTCCACTCGCCAGCCCTGCTCCAGCCGGAAGCGGACGCCCCGCCAGAGCGCCCGGACGCGCCGGTACCCGGTGCGGCCCAGGGTGACCACGCCACGGACCAAGGGCCCGGCGATCAACAGCGCCAGCACGATCAGGAGCAGGCGAGTCAGGGGTCCGCCGTTCCACATCTGAGCGATCAGGTTTCCGAACAGGTGCTGCCAGAAGAAGAAGCTGGCGTACAGCGAGAACGCCGCGAAGGCGATCCCGAGGATGCCGTACAGCGCCAGGCCCGCTTCCTGCTTCGAGAATCGGTCGCCCACCCGAAGCTTGTGCCACAGGTCGTAGCGGATGAAGGAGAGCGAACGGGGCCGCAGGTCGGGGACGTGGATCGCATCGGACAGGATGTAGTACCCGTCCAGCTCCAGCAGCGGGATCAGGTTCATGAAGATGATGAAGTAGTTCAGGACCGCGAACTTGTACAGGGTGGGGGAGAGCAGCGCATCGGGGTACATCCAGGCCACCAGTGAAGCCACGCCGGCCACCATGATTTCCGCGACGGGACCGGCGAAGCACTGCACGATCCGTTTCCCCGGGTCCAGCATCAACGTGTCGGATGCCTCGATGAACCACGCGGGAGCCCCGTAATAGATCATGAAGCCGGCTCCCTTGATCCGGCGGCCGTAGTGGATCACCCCGAGGGCATGTCCGAGCTCGTGGGTGAACGTGATGAAGTAGTTGAGCGTCCCGAGGATCAAGAACTCGATCGCGAGCGACCGTCCCGACAGACTGAAGTCACCGGACCGCACGAGCTGGAGGAAGGCCAGGAACCCCACGATCCCGATCGCCAGGCCGATGATGGCCACCCAGCGGTTGAAGAGGAAGCGCAACCCGTGCTGGTACAGCCAGCGCACCGCGCGGTCGGCCTCGCTCCACTCGACGGAAAGCGTCCGCATGAACTCGCGCGCTTTCGCCCTGGTCTTCGAGGGGTCCATCGCCCTGCGGACGGCACCGTACGTGTCGACGAACGGTGGATCGAGGAATCCTCCCTCCTGGAGCTGACGAACCAGATCGGCGACGCCTTCGAGCTCGAGCTCGCCCGACGCTTGGAATCGCTCGACCACGATGTCCTTGATCGTCCGGCTCCCGTCCATCAACCGAACCGTCTCCAGCTCCCCGGTCTCCAGCCGGTAGTGCACCAGGTCTCGGGGGTTGGCGATCATCGCGTAGTCGTTGCCCCACCGGAGATGGAACTCCTTGATCTCGACATCCGAGGCCAGCCGGGGGCGGAAGCTGGTCGGATCGAACTCCGCTGCGAGGCGGCGCCAGACCCCGCCGGGCTTCCCTGGCGCCTCGCCGGGTTCAGGCTTCGCTTCCCGAACCCGGCCCCAGACGTCGACGCGGGCCAGCCTCATCCCCGGTCTCGGGCCGGCGGCGGGCGCTCCGACTCGTCGAGGCGCCGGGCGACCGTCGCGTATACGGACCTCGCGCCTCGGCGGCCAGTGGAGACCCTCGAGCCCACGAACCCACCTGCCACGAGCGCGGCGACGACCGCTCCGACCACGGCCACCACCGAGAGACCACCCTCGTCGTTCTCCACCGCCGCCGGCACGGAGGTGCTGGCTTCATCGCCGTCATCGGTCTCCACCACGAACCGGAATCGCGCCCCGGGGGGCGGAGGTTCCAGCACTGTGCTGGGGACCGTCAGGCGGAGTCGGTTGGCCCCGGTGCTGGCCTCGACGTCGAACGCCCCCACCCGAAAGAAGCGTCCCGAAGCCGCATTGCCGGTTCCGGCCACCGCTCGCTTGCCACTGACCTCGATCGACGTGCCGTCCACGTCGTACACGATCTCCTCCAGGACGACGCCACGCAGCTCCAGCAGGACCGCGGCGCTACGAAGCGCCTGCCAGCCGTCCGGGTGGGTTCCCGTGACGTGGAACGTGGCCCGCCCACCCTTGGCGAGCTGACCCTCAACTGAGCCGGTCGCCGTTTGGGCCCAGGCGGGAGCTGGCCCGAGGGAGACGAGCGCGCCCGCGATGATGACGATCCCGGCCCTGACCCCCCTGCCCATGCGGCCATCCTCGACCAAGTCATCGGGGGGAGCAACACCCGCGAACGTCGCGGTCACCGAGAGCGGCGGCATGGGGGTGACGTCCGTCACCACCCGAGCATGTCGGGCATCACCGCGTCCGGGTACCGGCCGTCACCGACGGGGGCGGATCGCCGGCATACGGTGAGGCCGGCGAAGGGAGGGGTGATGTACGACAGGGCGATGGCGCAGGGGCGGATCGACGATCTGGTCCGCGAGGCGAACCACGAGCGCCTGGCGCGCCGGACGCGGGGAGCCGCGTCGGCCCAGCGGCGCGGGGTGCTCCGCCGCCTCGGCGCAGGGGCGGTCCAGGCGATCACCTGGCCGGCTCGACACTGACGGAGGGCGAGGGTCAGCCGCCGCGCGGCCGGCTGGCCTTCTGCTCGTACATCGCCGCGTCGGCCCGCTGGATCAGGTCGTCGAACGACGCCGGGCTTCCCGGTTCGTGGACGGTGACTCCCAGGCTGAGCGACAGCTCGAACGGCCTGGATCCGCGGTGGTTCCGGAGCGCTTCCTCGATCCGAGTGCACACCGCGGCGGCCTGATCGGCCGGACAGTCTGGGAGGAGGGCGCAGAACTCGTCCCCGCTGAGCCGGGCCACAACATCGGAAGCCCTCAGGGTCGACCGCAGGATGTCCGCGGCATCGCGGAGCGCATGGTCGCCCTCGGTGTGGCCGAAGGTGTCGTTGATCGACTTCATCCCGTCGACGTCGGCGAACAGCACGGCCAGGGGCTGCCCGGTCCGGCGCGAGAGCTCCATGTGATGCTGGCCGATCGCGGCGAACCCACGGCGGTTGTGGAGGCCGGTGAGGTCGTCCACGATGGCCTGGAGGCGGAACCGCTCCTCGCTGTCGGCGAGCGCCGCGTTGACCTCCTCCATCTGCGCTTCGATCAGCTTTCGCTCGGTGACGTCCCGGGCTGCCGCATAGATCCGTCCGGTCTCGAGGTCGGCGCGGGACGACCACAGGAACCAGCGGGATGTCCCGTTGCGGTGCTGGTAGCGGTTCTCGAAGGCCAGGGTCTCGTTCCCCTCGGCGAGCCATGTCGTCTCGGCCGCGGTTCGCTCCCGATCCTCGGGGTGCACGAAGTCGAGGCCTGGGCGGCCGATGAGCTCCTCGACGGGATACCCGAGGGCCTCCTCCCACGCCGGGTTCAGCCGAACGAACCGGCCCTCGAGATCGGCGATGCAGAGGAGATCGAAGGTCATCGTGAAAAAGCGGTCGCGCTCCCGCTCCGCGAGGACACGGTCGGTGATCTCTCGAGAGATCCCGAAGACGCCGATGATGCGGCCGGAGCCGTCCCGGAACGGGCCCTTCGTGGTCAGGAAGATCCGAGGGGTCTGGCCCGACGTGTCGGTCGACTCGTAGACGGAGATGTCGCCGGTCCGGATCACGGTCACGTCGGATGCCCGGATCGTGGCCGCGAGCTCGGGGTCGTACAGCTCGGCGTCGGTCCGCCCCACGATCTCCTCCTGGATCCGATCGAGGTACTCCTCGCCGGCGCGGTTCATCACGAGGTAGCGTCCGTCGAGGTCCTTCACGAAGACCACGTCGGGCGTCCCGTCGATCACGCCCTGGAGCAGCCCCTTCGCCTCACCCAGGCGCCTGGCCGATGCTTCCATTGCCTGGCCGAGCCGACCGATCTCGTCCTCTCCGGACGGGAGGGACCGTAACGGCTCCCCTCGAGCCAGGCGGCCCGCATTCTCCTCGAGCCTGCGGACCCGCCTGACGACGCCGGTGGTGAAGATGGTGGCCGCCCAGACGCCCCCGAGGAGGCCCACCGCCAGGCCGATCGCCCCCGTGGCCGACGCCATCGAGCGGTAGCGATCCGCTCGAACCGTGTGAATGCTCAGTTCGCTCTCCACCCGCCCCTGCAGCGTGTTGAGCTCGGTCCGGAGGTAGCTCATCGCCGTTCGCCCCTGCTGGAGGAGGGCCTGACGATCGTCCCCTGGAACGGTCTTCCGAAGCTGATCTGCCACCGACAACCGCACCTCGGCGAGACGGGCGATCCGCTCGACGGCCGCCCGTTCGGCCCGCTCGCTTGCCAGCCGCTCCAGCCGAGCAACGTGCTGCGGAACGGCGACCTGCGCCTGGCGCAGCCCGTACAGCAGCGTCCGGTCACCGGTGAGGAGGAAGCCCCGGACGCTGGTTTCCGCATCGAGGGCGGAGATGAGGATCGAGCGGATCGCGCCTCGAGTCTCGGTTGCCTCGCGAACCGCTTGGTCGGCCCGTGTGTACGCACGCTGGGCGATCAGGAACGCACTCTGGGACCCCACCAGCCCCAGGACGGGGATGGCGAGCACAACGAACCCCTTGACACGAAGGGGCAGGTTCGACCACCGGATCCATCGCCACTGGGTTCGTTCGGCCATTCCACCCAGCGGTATCGGCGCCTTCCCGCCGTGGGATGAGAGTCTCAGGCAGGCCTTACGAGGGTTACAGCAGGGGGAGGTAGCGCTCCAGCTCGTACGGGCTGACGTAGGCCTTGTATCCGTCCCACTCCTCGCGCTTGTTCCGCACCAGGTACTCGAGGACGTGGGTCCCGAGGGCTTCGTGCAGCAGCTCCGAGCCCTCGGCCGCCCGGATGGCCTCCGACAGGTCTTCCGGAAGCGACTCGATGCCGGCCTCGCGACGCTCCCCGCCGGTCATCTCGTAGATGTTGTTGGAGGCCTCCGGCGGGAGCTCGTACTCCTCTTCGATGCCCTTCAGCCCGGCCGCGAGCATGACGGCGAACGCCAGGTAGGGGTTGCAGGCCGGGTCGGGGGAGCGAAGCTCGATCCGGGCCGCGGTCTCCTTGCCGGGCTTGTACATCGGCACCCGTACCAGGGCGGAGCGGTTCCGCCGGGCCCAGCACACGTACACCGGCGCCTCGTACCCGGGGACCAGCCGCTTGTACGAGTTCACCCACTGGTTCAGCACCAGCGTGATCTCCCGGGCATGCTTCAGGGTCCCGGCGATGTACCCACGGGCGACCTTCGACAGGTGGTACTCGTCGGTGGCGTCGAAGAACGCGTTGCGGTCGCCTTCGAACAGCGACTGGTGGGTGTGCATCCCGTTCCCGTTCACGCCGAGCACCGGCTTCGGCATGAACGTGGCGTAGATCCCTTCCTCCTGGGCGACCTCCTTCACCGTGAGCCGGTACGTCATCACGTTGTCGGCCATCGTCAGCGCGTCGGTGTACCGCAGGTCGATCTCGTGCTGGCTCGGCGCCACCTCGTGGTGGACGTACTCGACGGGGATCCCCATGGCCTCGAGGTACGCCACCGTCCGTCGTCGGTAGCCGGTGGCCACGTCGAGCGGCGTGAGATCGAAGTACCCGCCGCGATCGAGGAACTCGGTCCCGGCGGCGTCGCGGAAGTAGAAGTACTCGAGCTCGGGCCCCACGTAGAACGTGAAGCCGCGCTCGGCGGCCCGGTCGAGCTGGCGGCGGAGCACGTGCCGGGGGTCGCCGTCGAACCGCGAGCCGTCGGGGTTGTGGATGTCGCAGAACATCCGGGCCACGTGCTCCTCGGACCGCCACGGGATGATCTGGAACGTGGACGGGTCCGGGCGCGCCACCATGTCGGACTCCTGGATCCGGGCGAAGCCCTCGATCGAGGATCCGTCGAACCCCATCCCCTCGACGAACGCGGTCTCCAGCTCCTGCGGCGTGATCGCGAACGACTTCAGGAACCCCAGGACGTCGGTGAACCATAGCCGGATGAAGCGGATCCCCCGCTCCTCCACCGTGCGCAGGACGAACTCGGCCTCATTGGAGAGCGCCATGGCCGAGCCAGCGTAGCCGAGCGCCCGGTTCGCACGGTTACGCGGCCGTTAAATCTGCCGAGCCCGTCACCGACCGGCGGTACGATTCCCACGTGGACCCGGCTGCCGAACGCGCGCTGGCCGAGGCAGAAGACCTCGGCGTGCGGTTCGTGCGCCTGTGGTTCACGGACGTGCTCGGCTTCCTGAAGTCCTTCGCCATCCCCGTGGAGGAGCTGGAGAAGGCGTTCCGCGAAGGCGTCGGGTTCGACGGCTCGGCCATCGAGGGCTTCGCCCGGATCCAGGAGTCCGACATGCTGGCCAGGCCCGATCCAGCGACGTTCCGGGTCCTGCCCTGGCCGGCGGACGAGCCGGTGGCCCGGATGCTCTGCGACATCACCCACCCCGACGGCGCGCCGTTCGAGGGCGACCCTCGCCACGTGCTCCGCCGCGTGCTGCGGGATGCCGAGTCGCTCGGCTACCGGGTCACCGCGGCACCCGAGATCGAGTACTTCGTGTCGGGCTCCGAGGAGCGGCTGATTCCGCTCGATCGTGGCGGCTACTTCGACCTCACCACCACCGAGGTCGCCGATCAGCTCCGCGCCCGCACGGTGACGTCGCTGGAGCGGCTCGGCGTGGCGATCCAGTCCGTCCATCACGAGGACGCCCCCAGCCAGCACGAGGTGGACCTGGTCCCCGGCGACGCTCTCGAGGTCGCCGACGCCGTCATGAGCGTCCGGCTGGTGATCAAGGAGGTGGCCCGAGAGCTCGGGCTCCACGCGTCGTTCATGCCGAAGCCGACGGCCGGGATCCAGGGCTCGGGCATGCACACGTACGTGGCGTTGTTCGAGGGCGACCGCAACGCGCTGTTCGATCCCACCGCCGAAGCCGGGATGTCGAAGGTGGCCAGGTCGTTCGTGGCCGGCCTGCTGGAGCACGCCCGGGCGATCACCGGGGTGACGAACCAGTGGGTGAACTCCTACAAGCGCCTGGTCCCGGGGTTCGAAGCGCCCGTCCACGTGTGCTGGGCTCGCCGGAACCGATCGGCGCTGGTCCGAGTCCCGGCCGACCGGCCGGACGACGAGATGGCTGCCCGGATCGAGTACCGGGCGCCGGACCCCGCGTGCAACCCCTACCTCGCGCTGGCGGTGATCGTGGCAGCCGGCCTCGACGGCGTCCGGAGTGGCCTGGATCCGCCCGCCGAGGTCACCGGCGACCTGGGCGCGATGTCCGAGGCGGAGCGGCGAGCCGCGGGCATCGCGGCCCTCCCGGACAGCCTGGAGGAGGCGATCCGGGCCATGGACGGCTCGGAGCTCGTGGCTGAGACGCTCGGTGAGCACGTCTTCGAGTGGTTCATCCGAAACAAGCGCGAGGAGTGGGAGGCGTACCGCACGTACGTCACCCCGTGGGAGGTCGAGCGGGACTTCCCGCTGCTGTGAGCACACCGGCGGTGCTGGGCCGGGCGCTGGCGGCCGCCCCAGATCCGGAGCAGGCCAGGGTGGCCCTGGCGCGGGTGGGGGAGCGAGCGGAGGCCCGGGCCATCCTCGACGACCCGGCGGTGATCGAACCGGCGGCCCGGCTCCTGGGGCTGTCAACGGCGGCGGCGGATTTCCTGGTCGCCCACCCCGAGGAGGCGGAACTGTTCCGCGACCTCACCTCTCGATCGCGAGCAGCGCTCGTGGCCGAAGCCCACGAGGTGGTGATGTCGCTCGGGCCTGAGGCGGGGCTTCGCCGGTTCCGGCGGCGGTCGTTGCTCCGGGTGGCCGCCCGCGACCTGCTCGGCGCGCCGCTCGAGGACGTGGTCGAAGAGGTCACGGCCGTGGCCGAGGCCTGCCTCGAGCTCGCGGTCGAGGAAGCCGGCGGCGGGCTGGCCGTGATCGGCCTGGGAAAGCTTGGCGGGACCGAGCTGAACTACGCCAGCGACGTCGACGTCGTGTTCGTCCACGAGG
>OCZV010000356.1_pt1 | contig 16840 bp, 15 predicted proteins | sample 1539051 | NCBI WGS metagenome assembly OCZV01 (sample SAMEA3113581, study PRJEB22503) | soil metagenome
TCGACGAGATCGCCGGCCTCGACGCGCTCGACGCGGCGCTCGGGTCAGGGTTGGTGACCGAGGAGGCCGCCGAGCGCTACCGCTTCCCGCACGACATCGTGCGCCGCACGTTGGTGGCGCAGCTGAGCGGGGCGCGTCGCCGGGCGTTGCACGCCCGCTTGGCCGACGCCATCGAGTCCCGGCGATCCGATCGCCTCGACGCCTACACGGCCGTCCTCGCCCACCACACGTCCGCCGCGGCGTCGCCGCGGGGCGACCGGCGCGCGGTGGACTGGTCGCACGCCGCCGCAGCGCAGGCGGCCGAGCGCCGCGCCCTCGCGGAGGTGGTGCGGCTGGAACGCCAGGCGCTCACCCACGTGCCGGCGGACGACGGCGGGCTCCGGGCCCGGGTGGTCACCGATCTGGGCGTCGCATTGCTGGCCGCCGGCGACCCCAGCGGCGAGCAGATCCTGATCGAGGGCGCCACCCTGGCCCGGCGACACGGCCGGTTCGAAGTGCTGGCCCCGGCGGCGTTGGCCCTGGGCGACCGGGCCGCCGAGCGTCCGGGCCTCCGGCCGGATGCCGCCGCCCTCGTGAAGGCGGCCCTGGACGCCCCCGGCGTTCCCGATGACGAGGGCGGCGACCTGCTCCGCGCCCGCCTGCTGGCTCGCCATGTCGCCCTGGGCGGCACCCCGGGGGCGGGCCCGCTGCCGGGCGCGCTGTTGGCGCTGCGGCAGCGGCTGGGGGCACTGGGTGGGCCCGATCACCTCGACGAGCGGGTGGCCCTGGCAGCCGACCTGTCCATCCTGGCCGAGGCCGCCGGCGACGCCGCGGCGGTGGTGGTCGCCGCTCACGAGCGCGCCATGGCGGCGGCGCTCACCGGCGACGACGACACGGCGCAGTCCTGCCTCCGGGTCGTCGAGGAGGCGGCCACCAAGGCGGACGAGCCACTGGCGGCCGCTCTGGCGGCCGAGCGCCAGGCGGTCCGGGCGGCGATGACGGGCCGCTTCGACGATGCCGCGGTGGCCGTGGACCTTGCGGCCGCGGCGCGCGAGGCCGTCGACGGCCCGGCCGCGGCCGCCACCCTGGCGTTGCGCCACCGGACGATCCTGTCGTGGATGCGGGGTGAGGCGGGGTCTGCGGACGAGGACTTCGGTCCGGACGCCGAGCGGGCGCTGCTGCTCCTGGGCCGGGGCGAGCGCGATCGTGCCCGGCTGTTGGTGCGGGACCTGGCGACCGGCGTGCGCCCGCTGCCCGACGGCGACGAGCGGCTGCACGCGCTCGGGATGATGGCGCTGGTGGCGGCCGATGTCGGCGATCTGGACAGCACGGCCGACAGCGTCCGGTCGCTGCTGGCTCCCCACGCCGACCTGGCGTGCGGCCTCGGCTACCGCACGTTCGTCGGCGTCGCCGCCTTCCACCTCGGTCGGCTGGCGGCGGTGGCGGGCGACTGGGCCGACGCCGAGCGCCACATGCTGGCGGCGCTGCGCCGCTACAGCGCGCTCCAGGCCCGACCCTGGGTGGCCTTCACCCAGAGCGTGCTGGCCGACGTGCTCGAGGCCCGGGGCCGCCCGTCCGACCTCGAGTGGCTGGCGGCGCTGCGCGGGGAGTCCAGCTGGGCGACCGCGACCTTGGGGCTGCGGACGCTGTAGTGCCCCGTCAGGCCAGCGGATCGGCGAACGGGTCGTCGATCGCCGGGCGGATCGAGACCGGTTGGCCTTCCTCGTCCTCGCCCGCCAGCTCAGCGCCCAGCATGCCCGCGTAGCCCCGATCCTCCAGCTCCTGGGCCAACTCGGGCCCGCCGGACCGAACGATCTGGCCCTTGGCCAGCACGTGCACGTGGTCGGCGCGCAGCTCGTGCAGCAGGCGGCTGTAGTGGGTGATGGCGAGCACGCCGAGGCCGACCTCGTTGGTGGCCGCCTCCACGCGGCGGGCGCAGGCGCGCAGGGCGTCGATGTCGAGGCCGGAGTCCAGCTCGTCGAGCACGGCTATGGCCGGCCGCAGGACGCCGAGCTGCAGGGTCTCGTTCTTCTTCTTCTCGCCGCCGGACAGGTCGACGTTGAGGGGTCGATCGATGAGCCGGGGGTCGAGGGCCAGGCGCTCGGCCTCGGCGCGGATGTCGGCATGGACCGCCGATGCGTCGCGTCCCCCGGCCCGGGCCGCCGACTCCAGCAGGGCCTCGAGCGACACGCCCGGCACCTCGGTGGGGTACTGCAGCGCCAGGAACAGTCCCGCCTGCGCCCGTTGCCAGGGCTCCAGCCCCAGCAGGTCGACGCCGTCGAGCGTGACGGTGCCGCCGAGGACCTCGTAGCCGGGCCGGCCCATCAGCACGTGGGCCAGAGTCGACTTGCCCGACCCGTTGGGTCCCATCACCGCGTGCACCTCGCCCGACCGCACGGTCAGGTCGATGCCCCGCAGGATCTCCTTGCCCGACACCCCGGCGCGAAGGCCGGAGACCTCGAGAACGTGCCCCAGCTTGGTCGCCGTCATTCCGGGATCACCACCACGATGTCGCCGTCGTCGACGTGCACCTCGTAGACCGGCTCGGGTTTGGTGGCCGGCAGGGTGAGCGGCTCGCCGGTCTCGAGCGAGAACTCGCTGCCGTGCTTCCAGCACTCGATGGTCCTGTCCTCGGCGTGGACCTCGCCCTCGGCCAGCGAGATGTTGGCGTGCGTGCAGCGGTCGCCGATGGCGTAGAGCTCGTCGCCGATCCGCACGACGGCGATGCGGTGCTTGCCGACGTCGAGGCGGCGGGCCTCACCGGGTGCCAGGTCGTCGAAGCGGCACAGCCTCTGCTTGGTGGCGTGCTCCGGCATGGGTGCTACGCCTCCCGCCGCTCGAACTTGGCGGCGATCGTGGAGCGCAGCAGCGGCGCCACCGAGGTGACCGGCGCCCGCTCCAGCACCTCGTCGAAGAACCCGCTCACGATGAGCCGCTCCGCCTCGTCGGTGGCCACGCCGCGGCTCTCGAGGTAGAACCGCTGCTCCTCGTCGATGGGGCCGACGGCCGAGGCGTGGCTGCAGCGCACGTCGTTGTTCTCGATCACGAGGTTGGGGACCGACTCGGCCCACGCCCCGTCGGACAGCTTGACGTTGCGGTTTGTCTGGAAGGCGTTGGTGCCCCGGGCCTCCTTCCCCACTCGGATCATCCCCGTGTAGACGGACCGCGACCGCCCGCCGACGGCGCCCTTGAACAGCAGGTTCGAGGTGCAGTCGGGGGCGATGTGGTCCTGGAAGGTGCGGAAGTCGAGGGTCTGGTCGCCCTCGCCGAAGTACACGGCGTCGAGCTCGCCGGTGGCGCCGCGGCCGACCATGCGGCAGTCCGTGCGCAGGCGGGTGTAGTCGCCGCCGAAGCCGATGCTGGTGGTGCGCAGGCTGGCCTCGGCGTCGACGCTGGCCACCTGCAGGCCGAGCTGCCAGGTGGCGAGCCCGAGCTGTTGCACCGTGACGTGTCCCACGCGGGCGGCCCGCCCGGCGACGATCTCGGTCACGGGCACGACGAGACCGGGCTCCGGCCCCGAGACCTGGATCTCGAGGACCGAGACGTCGCTGTCCTCCCCGGCGTCGACCACCAGCCGCGGGAAGGCGGCGCGACCGTCCCCGTCGGTGACGTGGGCCACGACGACGGGACCGTCCACTGCGACGCCGGCCGGCACCCGCACGAGCACCGGCTGGGCCAGGAAGGCGTCGTTGAACGTGAGGAACACGTCGGGCGCTTGGTCTATGGCGGACCCGAGCACATCGGCATCGCCCTCACCCATGGGGCCGACCCGCACGCCCTTGGCGGCGAGGTCGTCACGCAGCTCGGCATGGACCAGCCGCCCGTTGCGGGCCACGACCAGCGCCGCCCTCCCCGGTGCGGCGTCGAGCAGCGGCCGCAGCAGATCGGGGACGCCGGCCTGAGCGGGCGCGCCGGCTTCCGCCCCGTCGCCGGCCGCCGGCGAGAAGTCGTCGAGATCGAGGTCGTCGATGCGGCTGTAGCGCCACACCTCCTCTTCCGTCGTGGGCAAGCTGGCACCCGCGAACGCCTCGGCCGCCGCGGCGCGCCGGTGGCGCAGCCAGTCGGGGCCGTCGAGCGCGGCGCTCGCGTCGGGTGTGAACGTGCTCAGCGTCTGGTCCTTTCCTGCTTTCGCCCGGCTTTCGAGCCTACCGGCGGACCGGCCGGCGCCCCCGGTGCACAGCATTCCTGGGACCAAGTGGTTGCAGAGCAACCAGATCGGCACCAGAAGCCGGGTCGCTACGACGACCTGCGTCGGAACCAGCGGCGCCAGCGCGGCTCCTCGTCGCGGAGCTGCTCGGCGTGGACCTCGGCCATGATCTGCGGGCCGGCGGAGTTGACGATCTCCTCGGCCTCGTCGAGCAGGCGGGCCACGGAACCGTCGGCGCGGTCGAGGGCGTCGAGGGGCTCGTCCGGGGTCCGGGGCGTCACCAGCGTGCCGTGCGACCAGTTGACGTCGGCCATGCGGCGCTCGTAGGCAGGACAGTTCTCGGGGCACCGCCAGGGGGCCTCGGGCGCCAGGTCGAGGTTGCACTTCCGCACCGTCTCCCCGTTGCGGTAGGTCCGCGACTCGAAGTTCTTGCAGTCCTGGCGCATCGGCACCGGCACATTGTGCCAGCAAACATCCGATTCGCTGTGGCGGGGACGTGCAGGTGATCCGCTCACCCCGCGTTCTCAGTACTGGAATGGTCCCAGCGGCCATTGCCGTACCGAAAACGCTTCCGGGCAGCGCGTCAGCCGACCGAGCCCTCCATCTGGAGCTCGATCAGCCGGCTCCACTCGACGGCGTACTCCATGGGCAGGGTGCGGGTGACCGGCTCGATGAAGCCGTTGACCACCATGCTCATCGCCTGCTCCTCGGAGAGCCCGCGGCTCATGAGGTAGAAGAGCTGCTCGTCGGCCACCTTGGAGACGGTCGCCTCGTGGCCGATCCGAGCGTCGCGGGCGCCCACCTCCATGTAGGGGAAGGTGTCGCTGACCGAGTCCTCGTCGAGGATCAGAGCGTCGCACTGGACGTGGCTCTTGACCCCGTAGGCGTCGTCCTCGACCCGGACCAGGCCGCGGTACGACGTGCGGCCGCCGTCCTTGGAGATCGACTTGGACACGATCTTCGACGTGGTCTCGGGCGCGGCGTGCACCATCTTGGCGCCGGCGTCCTGGTGCTGGCCGGGCCCGGCGTAGGCCACCGACAGCACCTCGCCCGTCGCCTTGGGCCCGACCATGTAGACCGACGGGTACTTCATGGTGAGGCGGCTACCGATGTTGCCGTCGATCCACTCCATGTGACCCTCGGTCTCGACCCGGGCGCGCTTGGTGACCAGGTTGAACACGTTGCTCGACCAGTTCTGGATGGTCGTGTAGGTCACACGGGCGCTGGGCTTGACCACGATCTCGACCACGGCCGAGTGCAGCGAGTCGGTGGTGTACACCGGCGCCGAGCAGCCCTCGATGTAGTGCACCTTGGCGCCCTCGTCGGCGATGATCAGCGTGCGCTCGAACTGGCCCATGTTCTCCGCGTTGATGCGGAAGTAGGCCTGCAGCGGCATCTCGACCTCGACGCCGGGCGGCACGTAGATGAACGAGCCACCCGACCACACGGCCGAGTTGAGCGCTGCGAACTTGTTGTCGTTCTTGGGGATGATCGTCCCGAAGTAGGGCTTGACGATGTCGGGGTACTCGCGCAGCGCCGTGTCCATGTCGCAGAACACGACGCCGTGGCGCTCCAGGTCCTCGCGGTTGCGGTGGAAGACGACCTCGGACTCGTACTGCGCGGTGACGCCCGCCAGGTACTTGCGCTCGGCCGCGGGGATGCCCAGCTTCTCGTAGGTGTTCTTGATCGAGTCGGGCAGCTCTTCCCACTCGTCGACCTGCGCCTCGGTGGGCTTCACGTAGTAGTAGATGTCGTCGATGTAGATCTCCGACATGTCGCCGCCCCAGGTGGGCATGGGGCGCTTCTCGAAGTGGCGCAGCGACGCGAGGCGGTAGTCGAGCATCCAGTCGGGCTCGCCCTTCATCCACGACATCTCGCGGACGATGTCTTCGTTCAGGCCCTTCTTGGGCTTGAAGACGTAGTTCTCTTCGTCGGACCAGCCGAGCTTGTAACGCCCCAGGTCGAGATCGGCGACTGCCATGTGCGTCCCCTTCGTGGACAGGAGGTGGTCGCGAGAATTTCTCCTACCTAGATAGTAGCAATCGGCTCCCGGGCCTCCACACCGCATCAACACCGCCGGGCGGCCCGCACACTGGGCGGGTGCACCGGGGTCGACCGAGGTCTAGCACCGGCCCTTTACTCAACTGTAATGTCCTCAGGTGGAGGCTCAGCTGGGGCCTCGCACAGCTGGGGCCATACCGTCCGGCCCAGGGCCCATGGCGTGAATCGGAGGACAACGATGTCCGGCCAGACCATTCCTGTCAGCAGCGTCAACGTCGCGGTCACCCGCGTCGAGGTGATCGACAACATCGGCGACGCGTTCGCTGGGACACCGCTCACGAGATCCGACCTCATCGGCGCGGCCCGGCGCGTCGGCGCCCGCCCGGCCGTCCTCGAGCTGCTGGAGCGACTGCCCGACCACCGGTTCTCCCGGCCGAACGAGCTGTGGACGGACCTCAAGGACGTGCCGATCGAGCTCTGATCCCGGCTCGACCTTCTAGGCCCTGACCGGTCAGCCGGCCGCCGCGCCGGACGAGACGGTCCCCGCCCCCGCAATCCACGTGGCGTACAGGCTCGCGTAGCGGCCACCCGCGGCCACCAGCTCGTGGTGGGTGCCGAGCTCGACCAGCTCGCCGCCGTCGACCACCCCCACCATGTCGGCCCGTTCCGACGTCGACAGCCGGTGGGCGATCACGACCACCGTCCGCCCCTCGAGCAGCCGGTCGACCGCCGCCTCGACCAGCGCCTCGGTGCCCGGGTCCAGGCTCGACGTCGCCTCGTCCAGCACCAGGACCGCCGGATCGGCCAGCGCCGCCCGGGCCAACGACACCAGCTGCTTCTCGCCCCCCGACAGCCGGCTCCCCCGCTCCCGGACCTCGGTGTCGAGCCCGTCGGGCAGCACCGAGAAGCGCTCGTAGGCGCCAACGGCGCGCAGGGCGTCCTCGACCTCGGCGTCGCTGGCACCCGCCCTTGCCAGGCGCACGTTGTCGCGGATGGTGCCGTTGAACAGGAACCCCTCCTGGGGGATCACCACGATCCGCCCCCGCAGCGACGCCAGCGTGGCGTCGCGCAGGTCGACGCCACCGAAGCGGACCGTCCCCGCCGTCGGGTCGTAGAGCCGGGCGACCAGCTTGGCCAGCGTCGACTTGCCCGCCCCCGTCGGTCCCACCAGCGCCAGCCGCGACCCGGCGGGGATCCGCAGCGACACGTCCCGCAGCACGTCCGGTCCGTCCCCGTAGGCGAACGACGCCGCCTCGACCTCGACGTCGCCCACGGCCGGGAGGTCGACCGCCCCGGCACGCTCGGGCACGTCCACCGGGGTGCCGAGCAGCTCGTACAGCTTGTGGAGGCCGGCGCCCGCCGACTGCACCATGTTGAACAGCTGGCTGAGCTGCTGCACCGGCTCGAACAGGTTGGACAGCGTCAGCACGAAGAACGCCACGGTGCCGACGGTGAGCGCGCCGTCGTGCACCCACCAGCCGCCCACGCCCAGGGCCAGCGCGGTGGTGCCCCACCCGGCCAGCTCGATGACCGGCAGGTACCAGGCCGAGATCGCCACGGACCGCATGTGGCTGTCGTAGAGCTCGCGGTTGCCCCGCTCGAACCGGCCGACCTCGACCTCTTCGCGGGCGAACGCCTGCACCACCCGGACCCCGGCGATGCCCTCCTGCAGGTGCGACAGCGTCGAGCCGATGCGGTCGCGTACGTCGAGGTAGGCGTCGTTGGAGTCGCGCTGGAACTTGACACTGGCCAGGACCACCGGCGGCAGCGCCACGAGGCACACGAGCATGAGCTGCCACGACACCGTGGTCAGGACCACCAGCGACACCACCAGCAGCAGGGCGTTGGACACGAACATCGCCAGGCCGAGCTGGATGAGCTCGGCCAGCGAGTCGACGTCGGACGTCATGCGCGACACGAGCACGCCGGCCTTGGACCGGTCGTAGAACGGCATCGACAGCCGCTGCAGGTGGTCGAACACCCGGATCCGCAGGCGGCGCAGGAAGTCCTCGCCCACCCGGCTGATCAGCGTGATCTGGATGCGGTTGGTGACGTAGGCCAGGACGGCGACGACCACGTAGCCCACGACCGCCGCGTTCAGCGCGCCGGCATCGCGCCCGTTGATGCCGTGGTCGATGCCGAAGCGGACCAGGTAGGGGCCGGCCAGCACCGTCCCGGTCCACAGGACGACCATGGCCAGCGCCCCCGCGACCCGGGCCGCCTGGGGTCGCAGCAGCTGCGCCGTCCGACGCAGCACCCGGCGGGCGGCCACGCGGTCGAGGCGGTCCTCCTCGCTGACCCCGGAGGCCATCCACATCAGCGGGCCACCTCCTCGGGCCGGCGAGCGTCGTCGCCGCCGCCGTTTCCGGCGGCCGCGGTCGCGGCGGCGGTCGCCCGCCGTGATCGCTCGGCCGCGGCCAGGACCTGGCGGTAACGGCCGTCGGAGGCCAGTAGGGACTCGTGTGTGCCCTCGGCGGCCACCCGACCGCTGTCGATCAGCACCACCCGGTCGGCCAGGGCGATGGTGGCCGGCCGATGGGCGATGACGATCGTGGTCCGGCCCCGCATCACCTCGCTGAGAGCGTCGCGGATCTCGTGCTCCTTGGTGGGGTCGACCGCCGAGGTGGCGTCGTCGAGGATCAGCACCCGGGGGTCGGCCAGGATGGCGCGGGCGATCGCGATGCGCTGGCGCTGCCCGCCCGACAGCGAGTAGCCCCGCTCACCGATGCGGGTGGCGTAGCCGTCGTCGAGCTCGCAGACGAACTCGTGCACCCCCGCCAGCCGGGCGGCCCGCTCGATGGCCGCCTGGGACGCATCGGGATCGGCGAAGGCGATGTTGGCGGCGATCGTGTCGCTGAACAGGAACGTGTCCTCGAACACGATGCCGATGGCCCGGCGCAGGTCCCGCAGCCGGAGGTCGCGCACGTCGACGCCGTCCAGCGTGATGCGGCCCGACTCGACGTCGTAGAACCGGGGGATGAGCCGGGCGACCGTGGTCTTGCCCGAGCCCGTGGCGCCGACCAGCGCCACCGACTCGCCGGCGGCGACCCGCAGGTCGAACCCGTCTAGCACCGGCGCCTGGCGCCCGTAGCCGAAGCGCACGTCCTCGAACGCGACCGCCCCGCCAACACATATCCCGCTCGCACGGCCGCTCGGGCCGGTGGGCAGTGGGACCGGATGGGCGGCGTCCTTGACCAGCGGCGCCGTCGCAAGCACCTCGTCGACCCGTTCGGCCGAGACGGCCGCCCGCTGTGACTGGGCGACGATCATCCCCAGCATGCGCAGCGGCCACACCAGCATGGCGATGTAGACGTTGAACGCGACCAGCGACCCCAGGCTCAGGTCGCCGTTCAGCACCTGGTGGCCGCCGTAGGCGAGCACGGCGATGAGCCCGATGTTGGGCAGCAGCTCGAGGCCCGGCAGGAAGCGGGCCCGGGTGCGTGCCGCCGCCATGGACTGGTCGTAGACGTCCTCGGCCTCGGCCTTCAGGCGGGCGGCCTGGACCGGCTCAGCGCCCAGCCCCTTGATCACCCGCACGCCCGCCACCGACTCCTCCACCACCGCCGCCAGCTCGGCCGACTCCCGCTGGATGCCCATGACGCTCGGGTAGAGGCGGCGGGAGAACCGCGTGGCGAGCACGTTCATGAACGGCAGCGACCCGAGCGCCAGCAGCGTCAACAGGGGATCGATGAGCGCCAGGATCACCGTGACGGCCAGGACGGTCACCGCGTTGGAGATGGTGAGCGGGATCATCACCACGAACGCCTGGACCTGCTGGAGGTCGGTGTTGGCCCGGCTCATGAGCTGGCCGGTCTGCGACTGGTCGTGGAACGCGAAGTGCAGCCGCTGGAGGTGGGCGAAGAGGCGGTCGCGCAGGTCGGCCTCGATCCAGCGGGCCTCGCGGAACGCCATGTAGCGGCGCAGCCCGGTGAAGGTGGCGGAGAACAGGGCGACGACGCCGAGCGTGACGGACCAGCGGACGAGGGCACCGGTGTCGTCGGACTGGATGCCCTGGTCGACCGCGGTCTTGACGATCAGGCCGGTGGACACCTTGGCGGCGGTCCACGCCAGGCCGGTGGCCACGCCGAGGATCAGGCCGCTGCGTCGGGCCCGGACGGAGCGGAGGATCAGGCGCCATCCCGCCCGGCTGCTGGTCCTGTCCGCCATGGCTGCGGTGCTGCCCTCTCTCGCGCTTGACCCGGGGGTCAACGCTACCGACGGCACCACGGTGCGGGACAAGCGAGTTGGGTCGCTTCTGCCCGCGCCAACCCGCAATATGCGCGGTGAGCGCGGGCGGAACGTGTCACACGCCCACGATCGCCGGTGCCAGCTCTCGCCACTGGTCCAGCGGCACGGCGGTCTCCTCGGTACCGAGCACCTGGACGCACACGTGATCGGCGCCGGCGGCGTGGTGCTCCGCGACCCGGGCGGCGATGGCGTCGGCGTCGCCCCAGGCCACCAGCGCGTCGACCAGCTTGTCGCTGCCGTCGCCCGCCAGGTCGTCGTCGCCCCAGCCCAGGCGCCGCAGGTTGTTCACGTAGTTGGGCAGCGTGAGGTACCGCTGGGTGTGCTTGCGGGCGGCGGCGCGGGCCTCCCCGGCGTCCGTGGACAGCACGCACCCCTGCTCGACCAGCAGCATTGGGCCCTCCCCCAGTGTCTCCCGAGCCTCCCGGCTGTGCTCCGGCGGTACGAAGTAGCTGAGGGCACCCCAGGCCCGGTCGGCGGCCAGCCGGAGCATCTTGGGACCGAGCGCGGCCAGAACCCGGGGCGGCGTCTCGGCCGGCGGGCGCGGCGGGGGCGAGACGACGAACGCCTCGTCCATGGCGTCGAGGAACCCGCGCATTCGGCTGAGCGGGCGGTCGTAGCTCTGGCCCAGCATGCCCTCCACCATCGGACCGTGGCTCACACCCAGCCCGAGCAGGAACCGTCCGCCCGACGCATCGGCCAGCAGCCGCTGCGCCGCGGCCGCGCCCCAGGGCGAGCGGTGCCAGATGGTCGCCACGCCGTTGGCCACGACCAGCCGTTCGGTCGCCCCGAGGAGCACCGCAGCGTGGCTGGCGGCCTCGCGCCCTACCGCCTCGGGGATCCACAACGTCCCGTAGCCGAGCTCCTCGATCTCCGCCGCCAGCTCCCTGGCCCGGGCGGCCGGTTGGAAGTCGAGCTGCATGGTCCAGATGCCGACACGTCCCACGTCCATAGGAGGCCGAAGCTACCGTGGCGCCGGTGAGCCATTCCCGCGTTCTCGCGCCTGGAACGGCCGCCATGGCGACCATTTCAGGGCCGAGAACCCGCGGTGCGCGCTGGGCGACGCTGGCCGGAGCCGCCGTCGCCACGGCGTTCGTCGGCCTGGTGGACCCGTCTCGGGGCGGCGCCTACCCCGTGTGCCCCAGCCGGCTGCTGCTCGGGCTCGACTGCCCTGCGTGCGGCGGCCTGCGCGGCACCCACGACCTGCTGCACGGCCACGTCCTGGAGGCCCTGGACCACAACCTGCTCCTGCCCGGGTTCCTCGCCGTGCTGGGCGTGGCGCTGGCGCTGTGGCTGCGGCCGCTGGTCGGCCGGCCCGCCGGCACGCTGCTGGTCCCCCGCTGGGCGACGGTCGCGGCGGTGGCCGTAGTGGTGGCCTTCACGGTCCTGCGCAATCTGCCGCTGGCACCGCTCGAGCTCCTCGGCTCTGGCTGAGGGCGACTGACGGTCAGGTGTCGTAGCGGCCGAAGCCGCCGCGGAAGAACACCAGCGGGCCGCCCTCGTGGCCGATCTCCAGATCGAGCACCCGGCCGACCACGATCCAGTGGTCCCCCGCTTCGTGGACGGCGTCGATGGCGCAGTCGATCCACGCCAGCACGTCGTTGATGACCGGCGCGCCCGTGGCGACCGAGGGACGCCAGCCGATGCCCGCGAACTTGTCACTCCCCTTGCCGGCGAACACCCGGGCGATGTCCTCCTGGTCTTCGGCCAGGATGTTCACGCAGTAGTGGCCGGCGGCCTCGATCCCCGGATAGCTGGTCGACGACTCGCCGGCGCAGAACGCCACCAGCGGCGGGTCCAGCGACACCGACGTGAACGAACCGACGCACAGGCCCACGGGACCCCCGTTGGTCGCGGCGGTGATGACGGTGACCCCCGTCGGGAAGTGGCCCAGCACCTGCCGGTACCGGGCGCTGTCGACGGCGGATGTAGCGGGCCGCTCGGCGTTCATTGGCGCGCCTCCGGCGCGCCAATGAACGATCGCCGCTTCGCGGCGATTAACGCACTGTGCTCATGGTTCGCTCGCTGCCGCTCGCTCACTCCGAGGCACCCTAGCGACGGCTCAGCCGCCGAACGAGACGGTGAGTCCCTCGTACGCGGCGATCACCTCGGCCAGCGATGTCGCCGCAGCCGTCTCGTTGGCGTGGGCGAGGAGGGCGTCGACAGTGGCGTCATCGTGGGCCGGGTCGTGGTGGAACAGCGCCAGCCGCTTGGCGCCCGCCTCGTGGGCGACGAACACGGCGTAGTCGACCGTGCAGTGGCCCCAGTAGTACTTCTGCGCGAACTCGTCGGTCGTGTACTGGGCGTCGTGGATGACCAGGTCGGCGCCGTCGCACAGCTCGAGCACGGGGTCCGTGACTGCGTGGCTGCCGTCGTGGGGCATCTGGTGGTCGGCCAGGTAGGCCACCACGGCGCCGCCGATCTCGACCCGGTAGCCGTTGTTGGTGCCCACGTGGGGCACGGGGCGCACCCGCAGCTTGACCCCGTCGATCTCGACGTCGGCGTCGGTCACGTCGTGGAAGGCGATCTGCCCGTACAGCTGCTCGACGGTGACGGGGAAGAACGGCGGCCGCACGAACTGGCGGAACGCCTCCTCCAGCGAGCCCGCCTCCTGTGGTGGCCCGTAGATGTCGAGCCGGGCTCCGGGCGCCAGGATCGGCCCGAAGAACGGCAGGCCCTGCACGTGGTCCCAATGCATGTGGGTGACGAGCGCCGAGCCCTGGAACGACCCGTCGGTGGGCAGCGTCTGCCCGAGCTGGCGCAGCCCGGTTCCGAGGTCCAGGACGATCGGGGCATGGCCCGGCGCATCGAGGAGGACACACGACGTGTTGCCGCCGTAGCGACGGTTCTCGTCGCATGGGCACGGGGTCGAACCCCTAACTCCGAAGAAGGACACGTTAAGCAAGGGTTCCCCAATTCGGGCATCGGGCGCCTCGGGACGTTAGCCAACCCGGCCCGGCGGCAGCGCTGGGTGTGACCACAATCACTGGTCGCGGCCGCCCGGCGTGGCTGCGCCCAGGTCGGTTAGCGTCCGCCGTCATGCCTGAAGCCAACTCGGGATCGATCACCGAGCACCGCATCGACGCCAACGGGCTCACGTTCGGCTACCTCGCCGCCGGCGATCCCGAGGCGCCGCTGGCGCTGTGCCTCCACGGCTTCCCCGACTCGGCGTGGACGTGGCGGCATCTGCTCCCCTCCCTCGCCGGCAGCGGCTATCGGGCGGTCGCCCCGTGGTTGCGGGGGTACGCACCGACGACGGTACCCGCCGACGGGCGCTACCAGTCCGCCGTGTTGGGGCTCGACGCCTGCGCCCTGCACGAGGCGCTGGGCGGGGGCGACGACGCCGTGCTGATCGGCCACGATTGGGGCGCCTTCGCCGCCTACGCCGCCGTGCACCACACCACGCCGTGGCGCCGGGTCGTGACCCTTGCGGTGCCGCCCCCGGCCACGATCGCCGGCGCCTTCTTCTCCTACGACCAGCTGCGGCGGTCGTGGTACATGTTCTTCTTCCAGCACCCGCTGGCCGAGATGGCGCTGCCGATGGACGACCTGGCGTTCGTCGAGCGGCTGTGGGCCGACTGGTCGCCGGGCTACGACGCCAGCGAGGACCTGCCCCACGTCAAGGACGCCCTGCGCGACCCCGCCAACCTGACCGCCGCCATCGGCTACTACCGCGCCACGCTCGGGGGCGTCGGCATCGACACCAGCCCAGAGGTCCAGGCGCTGCAGGACGCCTCGGCCCAGCCGCCGCCGCTCCCCACGCTGTACCTCCACGGCCGGACCGATGGTTGCATGGGCGCCGACCTTGCCGAGCTGGCGGGCGCGGCGCTCACGACACCGGGCTCGCGGGCCGAGATCGTCGACGACGCCGGCCACTTCCTGCACCTCGAGCGACCCGACGTCGTCAACCGGCTGATCGGCGAGTTCCTGGCCGAAGGCTGATCCCAGAGCCGAGGCAATAGCCGCCGGTCCGACACTCTTGAGGAAATAGCCGCCGGAGGCGGCGGGCATTGCCTCGGGTTCTCATGAGCGGCGCTTATTGCCTCGGGCAAACGGGGGCAGGCCGCGCTACGGCAGGCGGAGGACCGTGCCGTCCCGGACGGCGAGCCCGTCGTCGAGCAGGCCGACGGCCACCCGATCGGCCCGGACCGGATCGTCGGGCCATCCCATGACCGCCGGCAGCTCGGCCACCGCCACCGGGCCCCGGCACAGCGCCTCCACCAGCCGCCCGCGGCCCTGGCGGTCGGAGCCCTCGAAGCGCGGCTGACCGCTGCCGACGCCGGCGGATCCGTCGGCCGGATCGGGCGGTGCCAGTCCGGCGGCGGCCCAGCCGCACCATCCCCGCACCGGGCACGACTCGCACCGGGGCCGGCGGCGCAGGCACAGCGTGCCGCCCAGCTCCATCACCGCCTGGTTCCACGCCCACGCCCGGGCCGGCGGGACGAGGGCGTCGGCGCGCGCCTGCGCCTCGGCCGGGCGGAGCGGCCGTCCCTCCCATCGGGCCAGCACCCGGCCGACGTTGGTGTCGACCACGCCGACGTCGCGCTCGAAGGCGAACGCCAGCACGGCCCGCGCCGTGTAGGGACCGATGCCCGGCAGCGCCAGCAGCGCCGGGAGGTCGGCGGGCAGCGTCCCCCGATGGCGGTCGACCACCGCCCGGGCGCAGCGGTGGAGGTTGACCGCCCGGCGGTTGTACCCCAAGCCGGTCCACAAGCGCAGGACGTCACCGACGGGCGCCGCGGCGCACGCTCCCGGCGTCGGGAACCGGGCCAGGAACCGCTCGTAGTAGGGCACGACGCGGTCGACCCCGGTCTGCTGCGCCATGGCCTCGGACACCAACACCGCCCACGGGTCACGCGTCCGGCGCCACGGCAGGCCGCGCAGGTGCCGCTCGGCCCAGGCCAGCACCGCCCGCTCGCGGTCGTGGGTCACACCAGCTGGCAGAGGTGCAGCGTGCACGGATGCGCGTAGGCCAGCTCGGAGCGGCCGGCGGTCTCGGGGTGGGTGTCGAGGAATCGGCGCAGGGCCTCGAGGACCCGCCGCCGACGCTCGTCGTCGATCACGTGGACGCAGCTGCGCGACTCGCTCTCGACGAGCTCGCGCTCGACGGTGGTGGTCACCTCGACGTCGTAGCGCGTCACGGTCCGGGGCCCGAAGCGCTCGTCGGCGGTGAGCACGTACTCCCAGCCGTTTCCCGGGTATGTGCGCGTGAACCCGGTCAGCTCGGCCCGCAGGGCGTCCAGCTCGGCCGCCCACCCAGACTCCGGCCGCTCGTTCCAGATCAGCGCCAACCAGCCACCGGGACGGAGCACGCGGGCAATCTCGTCCAGCGCTCGCCGGGTGTCGAACCAATGAAACGCCTGACCCGCCGTCACGACCTCCACCGAGACATCGGGCAGCGGGATGTCCTCTGCGGTCCCGTCGAGCACGCGCACGCTGGGCACCGCCGCCGCGAGCCGGGCCCGCATGCCGGCCGACGGCTCGACGGCGATGACGTCGGCGCCGAGGGCCACGAGCTGCCGGGTCAGCTTGCCGGTGCCGGCGCCGAGGTCGATAACGGGCGTGCCGGCGAGTAGCCGGCACCGGGCGGCCAGTTTCGCCAAGGCCGCCTCCGGGTAGAGCGGGCGGGCGCGCTCGTAGGCGTCGGCGACGTCGCCGAAGCGGGCGGCGTTGGGGGCCACTCGCGGGTCGGTCACGCAGTCCTCTGGCAGCGGTAGACGCGGGTGACGTAGGCGAACCCGAACGTCGTCCGGCCTGCTAGGTCGGGGTGGGTCCGCGCCAGGTGACGGATGCGCTCGAGGACCCGGGCCCGGTCGTCCTCGGGCAGGGCGCCGACCACGCTGACGGACTCGGCCCGGGCCACGAGCAGCTCCTCGTCGCAGGGCTGCTCCCAGGCGTGGGCCCACGACTCGACCGGCGTGAATCGTCCGGCGCCGGCATCCGCCACCACCGCGGCATAGTCGACGTCGTAGTACCAGTCGTAGGGCCGCTCCAGGTCGGGACCGTCCAGCAACAGCTCGCCGAAGGTCCGCACCCAGTCGTGGTCGCGATCGCGCTCGTTCCAGATCAGGAACAGGTGACCGCCAGGCCGGAGCACCCGGCCCATCTCCGCCAGCGCCACCGGCGCATCGAACCAGTGGAACGCCTGCGCCACGGTGATGGCGCCGACCGATGTGTCGGGCAGTGGCAGGTCCTCTGCCGTGCCGTCGAGCACCTCGAGGCCGGGCAGGGCCTGCGCCAGGCGGGCCCGCATACCGGCCACGGGCTCGACCGCGACCACATCGGCGCCGGTGGGGACCAGGAGACGCGTGAGCTTCCCGGTACCGGCGGCGAGGTCGAGCACGCGCCGCCCGGGGCCGATGGCGCCATGGCCGACGACGTAGGCCACCGCCTCGGCGGGGTAGGAGGGCCGGGCCCGCTCGTAGGCGGCGGCGTTGCGGTCGAACCCCAGCGCCGCGTCCTTGACCT
>OCZV010000357.1_pt1 | contig 16831 bp, 18 predicted proteins | sample 1539051 | NCBI WGS metagenome assembly OCZV01 (sample SAMEA3113581, study PRJEB22503) | soil metagenome
ACTGTCGCACACACCTGGGTGGATCAACGTTACCGCCGAACCTACTCCGGCGACTTCGTGCCACAGTTCCATGGCTCGCAGCCTAGAGCGGTCCAGTCCCTGACCATTGGTTTTCTCGGCCATGAGGTCGCCGGGGCCTTTACCCAGCATCCTCACTTGCCGACAAGAGAACTGCCACCAATAAGTTGTCCCGTCCAAAGAGGTGCGTATGTACGAAGGCGTCGGATCTGCCGCCGCGGGTACCGCGGCCGCGGGCGCAGTCTTGCCGTTCACGGGAGTATCCGGCCTTGGAGCCGTTCTGGTAATCGGCTTCGGGCTGTTGTTCCTCGGCGTGCTTGTACTGCGCCTCGCACATAGATAGAAGACCCATGGGCTGGCTCGCCGCCCGCTTGGTCGTACTTGCAGCCACGCTGTATTTCCTTTGGAGCGCCGATTATTCGGACCGAGCGGTCTGACGATCGGTGTCGCGGTGGGTGTCTTCATCCTGGGCAAAGCCGTCCTGGCATTGGTATACAAACCTCGGATTTCGTCGCGGACCAAATATCTCAAGGTCGCGTTGGTCGTGCCTTTCTATGAGGAGAGCGACACGTCGCTGGGTCGAACCCTCCACTCGATCATTCAACAGACGCGACCGGTCGATCACCTCATCGTTGTTAATGACGGGTCGTCGATGGGGGAGGGCGCCGTCAGACTATGGCTCGGACCGTTGCGATCCCGCATCAACAAGGTGACGTATCAGGTGTTCCCCAAGAACGGAGGAAAGCGAGAGGCGCTCGCCTGGGCGTTCAGGAACACAGATTGTGACATCGTCATCACGACCGACAGCGATACGGGCCTATCACGGGCAATGGTCGCCAACCTCGTGAAGCCTTTCGCATCCCCAGAGGTCCAAGCGGTTACCGGGAGGGTTGCGGTCCGGAATCGCAAGAGGAACCTTCTTACGCGTTTCCAACACATCATCTACGCAGCCGCATTCATGAACCAGCGAGCCGCTCAGTCGAATTTCGGAACGGTTCTAATTTGCTCTGGAGCTGTTGCTGCCTATCGTCGGATCACCATCGAACAACACTTGCACGAGTTCTTGGAGAACGAATGGATGTTTGGCGAAGATCGCCATCTGGCGAGTTTCGCTCTCCTTCACGGGAAGGTCGTGTATCAGGAATCGGCCGTTGCCTCCACAGATGTGCCGGAGCGGGTCCCGCACTACATGCGGCAGCAGCTTCGCTGGCAACGAGGATTCGTACAGAACACGCTCTGGACGTTGGCGAACTTCCCGCTGAGTCACCGGTCGTTCTGGCTATGTTTTCTGCAGATGGCTACGGGTCTGGCGCTACTTGCTGGCGTCGTATACGCCCTCATTTCTGCCGGGCCAGATTGGGGAAAGATCCTTATTTACAGTTTTCTGACCTACGCGCTACTCATCTCGTATGCGCTGCACGCAAGATATCTGGAACTGAAGAGCGATGAAGGAATAGTTGAACGCCTTCTGATGTTTGCCTTGACACCAGTATTCGGCCTTGGCCATTTCATCTTCATCGTTCCGATCCGCACGTACGCGCTGCTCAGTTACCGGAACAAGGGGTGGGGTAGTCGGAGGCGAACGCCAAGCGGATTCGCTTCTCGGCCGTAGTCTCCCCACTGCTGAGTCCCGAACAACAGGGCGGGGGCACTCTACGAAATGAGGACCCAGGCCACCCAGATCGCGATCATCACAATGCCCGCCAGGAGTTGGGCCGCGACGCCCAATCCGAACCCCACAACCACGGCCCTGGTTGTTACCCACGCGACCGTCCATTCATTGGTGCGGTTGTACTCCGCGATGAGCACACCCAGTATTGCTCCAATTACAAGCCCCACCACGGGGATGAGAAAGAACCCCACCAATCCGCCTGCCGCGCCGGCGACCAACGTCGATCGAGGTGCTCCACTTGCTCCCAAACTCCGAGCAGGAAGTACCACTCCGGCCATAATCCCAGCAACGCCAGCGACCGAGATCGCAGCCATTGCTGCTATTCCGGCTGTCTCGAAGCCCTCCAGAAGGCCGAATCCGAGTGCGGACACCCAGATGAGCGGCAATCCCGGAAGGAAGGGGAGCAGGGTCCCAAGGAGCCCAACGGCCATGACGAAGGCGACGATAGCGATCGTCGATCCGTTCGCATCAACATCGATCCCCGGCACCCCACTGTCCTACCCGGAATGAAGGGATGCGTCGGCTCAGAATCTGCGCCGCGGATCGACGGCTACCTGTGCGAATTCGACGAATTGGCATAAGGTCTTGTCCCTTCGAGCGGGAGTTCGACTCAATTTTCAGATGAGATAGCTCAGCCTGTTGCTCGGGCGCTCTCAGTTTGCGCTCGGTGCTCGAGCTGCTTTCGCCACCCGTATCGAGTTAGACCCTTCGGCTTGTAGACGTTGAGCACCAGGACCACGAGGAGAACCAGTGCGCCGCCGACCGAGTGGAACAGCGTGCTTTGTAGTGCGCGCAGTGCAGTTGGAGAGGTTTCGGGACTTGCCGCCACGTCGGCGAGATAGCTGATCGTGCTCGTCTCCGACAGCAAGAAGAGAACCGCGATCGATGTCAGTGCGAACGAGATCACGACCCAGTAGTGGCGGAACAGCCCCCACCTTGTTCCCAGGGACATGACGATTCCTGTCAGCAGCGAGGCTATGGCCAGGGGAACGATGACGGACTGTGCAATCCGCTCCATCCCCACGTAGGCCGACCGCAACGTCTGGACGTCTTGACTGGTGACGGTGGTCACATCCAGCGCTACATAGGCAGCGACGGCCCCGATCCAGCCAACCGAAAGAATCAGGTGGGCCGCAAGCGTGAACTTGCGGACCCCTGGCGACATGACCACAGACGCCGAATGGGGGTATCGTCAGTGTTGCCCCGGTCCCAACTGCCCGGGTCCATGTTCGCCTCCGAGTACGCCCGTCAGCGCTAGGACGACCAGCAGTACGACCAAGATACCGACGATTATCAAAGATGCCTTCAACCACCGCGGCCTTGTGTGCGGCCTTGAGTCCGAATGGTGGGGCGTGTCGGCCATTTGGGTCCCCCTTTGCTCCGACATCGTTCTGCCGTGCGCATCGCTGTGAGTGCCGTCCGTCTTGAGAAGGCTAGGAAACCTGGTGTTGGTTCTTCGTATGGTTCAGGTCTCCGTCTCCGAACGACGCGGGTTGGCGCCTGGGGCCGGCCGGTTCAAGCCCGTTTCGTAGGCGAAGATGACCGCCTGGACGCGGTCGCGTAGGCCGAGCTTCATCAGGATCTTCTTCACGTGTGTTCTGATGGTCGACTCCTGCACGACAAGGACTTCGGCGATCTCACGGTTTGATAGGCCCCGAGCGATAAGCTCGAGAACGTCCCGCTCACGCGGTGTTAGCTCGTCGAGTTCGGCCTGATTGGCGAGTTCTGGAGTGGGCTGCTGGGCCATGCGGTCGATAACGCGCCTGGTGACGGACGGAGAGAGCAGCGAGTCCCCGGAGGCGATGGTGTGCACCGCCGCGATCAGGTCCTCGGGTCGGGTGCGCTTGAGGAGGAAGCCCGAGGCGCCGGCGCGCAGGGCGCCGAAGACGTAGTCATCCTGTTCGAACGTTGTGAGGATCACGACTCTCGTGCCCGGGGTCGCTCGCGTGAGCTCGCGGGTGGCCCCGATACCGTCGAGGTCGGGCATGCGAACATCCATCAGGACGACATCCGGCGCGAGCCGGTGCGCTTGGCTGACGGCTTCTCGCCCAGTCGAAGCCTCGCCGACAATCTCTATCTGGGGGTCCGCTGTGAGGAGTTCGACGAGTCCAGCGCGCATCAAATCGTCGTCGTCAGCGATCATGACGCGCGTCACTCGCGATCACCCGTGTAGGGGATGGTGGCGCGAATTCGAAAGGTGCCGTTGGCGCGCTCGGCATCGAGTTTTCCGCCGAGCAGGGTCGCGCGCTCTCGCATGCCGACCAGCCCATGACCCTCGCGCGAGCGTGGGCCATCATCGGCGAGCACGGGATTGACTACTGTGATCTCGACCGTTGTTTCGTGGAACGATAGTTCGAGCCGCGCGCTGCCGGTTCCATGGCGGGCCGCGTTGGTGAGTGCCTCCTGGAGTATCCGGTAGGCGGCCTGGTCGGCCGCGCCGCCGAGTGGTCGCGGCGTCCCCGATGCGTCGAAGGTGACCTCGAGTCCTGCGGCCACGTATTGAGCAATCAGAGTGTCGAGCGACGCGAGTCCCGTCGGCGGCTGGACGGCCCCCAGCACGGACTCGTCCTCGCGCAGCGTCCCCACGATGTGGTCGATCTCCTCTGCCGTCCGCCGAGCCAGCTCCTCGATTGCCTCCAGCGCAGCCTTTGAACGATCCGGATCCTGCTGATGCCGCAGTCGCGCTGCGCCGGCGCGCACGGCGATCACGCTTATTGCGTGACCGGCGGAGTCGTGAAGATCGCGCGCAATCCTGGCACGCTCCTCTGCAACTGCAAGCAAGCGATCGCGCTCGGCCTCTTCCTCGATGCGCACTGCGCGTTCTTTGAGTTCGCCCACATGCTCGCGCCGAAGGCGCGTGCGCTCGCCGGCGAACCACGCGACCGCCCAGGCAAGACCAGTATGCAGGAGCTCGAACCCGGGAAACATCCCCTGCGCGACGCCGCTTGCGCCCAGGTAGGTGACGAACAGCCCGGCCCCAACGGCAGTGGTGCGCGGCGTCCATGGGGTCTCTTGCGAGCGGCTCGCAGCGAGCAGGTAGAGAGCGGCGGTCGGGCCGAGAAGCAGGTCGATCCGATGGTCGAGGCCCGCCAGCAGGACGCTGGCTGCCGCGGTGAATGCGAATACGCCGAGGGGAGAGCGCCGCCAGGCGATGAGGGGCAGCGTCGAGCACGCTGTGACGGTGAGGCCGACGACATCTATCTCCCCCGGCTCGGGGCGGAATGGGCTGATGCCGCCGTGTCGGAGTTGGGCCAGCGACCCTGCCAACGCGGCCGCCGCGACTCCGATATCAAGCAGAACTCGAGAGCTCGGGCGGGCCGCGAAGAGGTTGCGGGGCGCGGGTGTTGTGGACATTAAACAACGAGCGTATCTCCGTGAGACCCAAAGGTAATCCCCCCGGCGGATGATCCGCATCGACAAAATGTGGACGAGGAAGTTCCCCCCACGGGGCGTTTCGCCGGAACGACTATCCCCGTAGCTTGACGCAATGAATCACAGCTGGGCAACCGATCACGAGCACACGGCTCGCAAAAGGGAAGACAGAATCACAGCAAAACCGGAGGCGATGCTGGTCTCCGAGGCCCGTGTCGAAACGGAGCACTCCAGCCGGTACCTCGTACAACTTTGCCGGCACTTGCACAAGATTGCGCAGAGGCAACCGGAGATGGGGACCGAGGTCGAGTCGACCGACGATCACGGGATCATCAGCTTCGGCTGGGGCCAATGCATATTGCGAGCTCACCCGGGTCTCTTAATGCTGCGAGCAGAGGCCTCCGATGAGGCGGACCTGCGGCGGCTCCGGCACCGCGTTTCTGAACTGTTGGAGCGCTTCGGCAGAGGCGAGCAGCTGACCGTGTCCTGGACACCGCGCCAGAACGGTGCCGAGCAACGGCACTGACCACCGTGCGCCAAGACAAGGAAGCGCCTGTGACCGACCGGCCCCATCATCCGAACTCGAGCACCATGCCGGCATACGACTCGCCGAAAGGCAATAGAGGGGAGCAAACGAATGGGTGACCCGTACCGCCACCCCGCCGACTCCAAACCGACGTCCGGACGACGGTGGGTGAAGGTGCTTGCAATCGTCGCCCTGATCGCGGTCTTGATCGTGGTCATCATCGCCCTTGCCGGTGGGCACCGCCCGCGGCCCCACACGCTTCCCGACGACGCCGGACTCGGTCGCGTTGGGACCACTCTCGTTACCGGCACGCCGGCTCGCTACGGCCCAATTGAATACGTCGGTGGCTGAGGCGCGCCGCTCCCCCGGCTCCGACACGAACAGCAGTCACCCCCTGGAGGTACGACTCAGTGGAACATGCGATAAAGGTCGGCGACGTTGTAAAGGCGTATCCGTTGAGCGCAGGCGAGGTCATCGCAATCGATCACCTGAACCTCGACATCGCGCACGGCGAGTTCGTCGCAGTCGTTGGGCGGTCGGGCAGCGGTAAAACCACGCTGCTGAATCTGCTGGCCGGCATCGATAGGCCGACCTCGGGGACGCTTCGTGTTGCCGGCGCCGATCTGGGGTCGTTATCGGAATCGGGACTGGCTGCGTGGCGTGGACTGAACGTCGGGCTTGTGTTCCAGTTCTTCCAACTGTTGCCTACGCTCACGGTTCTCGAGAACGTGATGCTGCCGATGGACTTCGCAAAGAAGATTCCGATCGGCGAACGGCGCGATCGGGCGCAGCATTTACTGGAACGCGTTGGTGTTGGAGACCAGGCGGACAAGCTCCCCGCCACGCTCTCGGGGGGACAGCAGCAACGGGCTGCCATCGCAAGGGCACTCGCCAATGATCCTCCGCTGCTGCTCGCCGACGAGCCGACCGGCAATCTCGATTCAGTCACGGCCGCCGCAGTCTTGGAGCTGTTCGCGGATCTGAATGCCGAGGGCCAGACCATCGTCGTCGTCACCCATGAACGCGATATCAGGTCGATCGTCCGTCGAGAGCTAACCCTTAGGGACGGCCGCATCGTTGCAGACGAGGGCGAGCGGGCCGAGGTGTCGATGTGACCGGGTTGCTGGGAGTCAAGCTGCGCAGGGACTTGCGGGTTACCTGGCCCCGGATCGCGCTGATGATGGTCGCGATCGCGGTGAGCCTGATCGCTTTCAGCACGGTGCTCTACGCATGGAGCACCATCGGCCGGGAGACGGAGAGGGCGTATCTGAGCACCGAACCGGCGTCGGCAACTATCCGCTTCCTCCCCGCCCTCGACGCCGAAGAGATGGCCGCGGTCGCGGCAGGGGCACGGACACGCCCGGGGGTAATCGAAGCGACTGGACGCAGCCAGTTCACGACTCAGGTGGTGCTCGACGGCCGTGAGCGCGAAATCCCGCTCCAGGTATTCGTGGGGGCGCCGGACGACCCGATGCGGATGGCCAACTTCGAAGTGCGCGAGGGCAGCTGGCCACCGTCTCCTGGGGAGATATTCATCAGACGGGACTCTCTCAGCCTGCTCGACGTGGATATCGGGGACACCGTGTCCGTCGAGACGCCGGGCGGCGCAACGGTGCGGCTCCGAGTTGCGGGTACCGTCTATGACCCCAGCCTGGCCCCCGCACCCCAGCAGCAGATGGGACAGGGATACCTGTCCACAGCGTCGTTGGCCGCCCGCGGCGAGCCGGACGTCCTGGACCAGCTGAAGATCCAGGTCGCCGACCAGGGAGGGTCGACGCCGAGCCGAGATCGCGAGGCGATTGTTGCGGTAGCGGCCGATGTCGGTGAGTGGCTGAAGCAAGATTACGGGCTCGCGGTACGGGAGATCCAAGTCCCCGAGCCCTATGCCCACCCGCACCAGGGGCAAGCCGATGCCTTGCTGGCCGCGCTGCTCACAGGTGCGGGAGCGGCGCTGTTGCTCAGCACGATCCTGGTCGCAAACATGCTCAACGGCCTGTTCACTCAGCAGATACCCCAGATCGGCATCATGAAGGCGATCGGCGCGCGCTCCGGCCGCATCGGTCGGCACTACCTGGCGATGACGTTGATGGTCGCCGGCGCGGCCACACTGCTCGCGCTCTATCCAGGCATCCAGCTAAGCCGCGCCTTTGCCCCCAACGTCTTTGGGTTCCTGGGCATCGAGGCCTCAAGCCTCGCTCCTGCCCCCTGGACCTACCTCGTAGTTCTCGCGGCGGGCCTTGTTATGCCCGTGTCGATTGCACTTGTGCCGCTGATCAAGGCGAGCCGCACCACGGTGCGGGCGGCGATCGATCATCGGGGCCTTGGCTCGAACCCGCGCGTAGCGACCCGAGTTCTCGCGCGCCTTGGTCGCATCCCCCGCCTCAACCGGGGTTTGCTCATGGCCCTGCGCAACACCATCCGGCGTCCAGCCCGCTTCGTGCTGTCGGTCGGGCTCCTGGCGACTGCGGGGATGATGTTCGTCGCCGGAATGTCGGCACGCGCCGGCACCGCGGCGGTAGCCGAAGAGGCCACCGAGCGGGTCCGATGGGATGTCGTGGTGCAACTCGGCAACTCGATGTCAATGGATGCACTTGCGTCCGTGGTTGAGGAGGTGCAGGGCGTCGAGCGGGCTGAGGGCTGGACCGTCGAGTCGGCCGGCGTCTCTGGGCCGGGGAGGATCCCGGTCACACGCACCTATCCCGACCAGGGACACGGCGGGGTGTCACTGACCGCGATCCCCGCGGACACCTCCATGTTGCCGCCTCCCAAGCTCCTGGAGGGCAGCTGGCTGAAGCGCGGCGACACGGACGCGATCGTGCTCAGCCAGGTCACTCTCGCCAACACCGGACTCGATGTGCAGGAAGGCGACCTCGTCGAACTGTCGGTCGCGGGAGAGTCTACGACCTGGCGCGTTGCAGGCATCGTCGAAGAAAGAGGTGACGCGGGGGCTGCGTACGTGACGGCGGATGGTCTCGCGGAGGCGCTGGGCGAGCCCCTGTGGTCGAACACGCTGCGTATCGCCACCGCCGACCATGATGAGCGCACACGCGAAGCCGTTGCCGAGGCGGTCGACGAGCGTCTTACCGGCGCGGGGGTCGAGGTGAGATCCGCGGAGTCAGTTGGGCGTCAGGAGGCGGCCACCGGGGGGCACCTGGAACCGATCCTCGTGATTCTTCTGGCAACCGCTCTCCCGATGGGCGTGATCGGCGGTATCGGGCTGGCCTCGACGATGAGCGCCAACGTCCTCGAGCGGATCCGCGAGTTCGGGGTCATGCACGCCATCGGTGCGCGCCCCAAGACAGTTCGTCGAGTGGTTGTCGCCGAAGGCGTTTTCATTGCGCTTGCCAGTTGCCTGGTGGCGATCATTCCCGTTCTGGGGCTCACGGCGGCCATGGGAGCGTTGCTCGGCAACCTGTTCTTCTACGCTCCACTTCCGTTCCGGATCTCTTTGCTTGCAGCCGTCGTCTGGACCGTGTTGGTCGTTCTCGGCGCCGTGCTCGCAACCGACGCAGCGGCAACCCGCGCTTCTCGCCTGACCGTCCGCGAAGCCCTCGCGTACCTCTGAGCACCTGTCGTTCGGCCAGACATACCCGCGGCACTGCCGTTCTCGGGGGATCTCACCGGAAATAGTCCGGTGAGATCACCTGAGTTGCGGTCACCTCGTGCGCTGGTGCCCGGAGAATTAGGCACGGCTTGACCATTCTTTTAAGTAGAACTAAATTCTTGGTGTGGCTCCGCTAACTTCTGCCATTCAGGACTATCTGAAGGCGATGTACCTGCTAGCCGAGGCGCGCGGCCAGGTCGGAGCCGGCGTCTCCACCACGGAGCTCGCCTCCCGTCTGAACGTGTCCGCCGCCTCTGCCACCAGCATGCTCAAGAAACTCGCCGCCCTGGGCCTCGTGACCCACATCCCATATAGGGGGGCGGAGCTAACAGATTCCGGGCGCGGAATTGCGTTGGAGATCGTCCGGCATCACAGACTTCTCGAGACCTACCTCGCCGAGGCGCTCGGCGTGCCGTGGGATCAGGTCCACGACGAAGCGGAGGTTCTCGAGCACGTTCTGTCCGAAGAGCTCGAGGAGCGGATCGCGCGCAAGCTCGGGGATCCGACATCCGATCCCCACGGTCATCCCATTCCAACGAAAGACGGAGAGATTGCACCGATGTCCGGGCGGACTCTGTGGGATGCGCAGGACGGCCTGTCGGTAGTCGTCGAGCGAGTTTCCGATTCGGACTCCGGATTGCTGAGACACCTCGCCGATATCGGAATAACACCCGGTGCCACTGCCTACGTCATCCGGCGGGGGCCGGTCGGCGGGCCGCTGTTCATTGAGGTTGCCGAGCGTGAACAAGTCGTCTCCAGAGAAGTTGCGGAGTCCGTGTGGGTTTCCTGACGCGAAGGAAGTTTCTCGCAGGGGTGGGTGTCGGTACGGCCGGAGGGGCCGCATTGATAGCGAGCAGGGGTGGTGCCGCGACACAGACTCCTCAACGTGGCCACAACGGAGACGGCCAGATGATGGGCGCGGTCGGTCGGGTGGATCACGCTCGGAACGGTTTCGATCCCACGGACATCCTCACCGACTTCGATCCCGGCACTACGTCTCGGGATGCATCCGGACGGACGGTGCGTGAATACGAATTTACGGTCATCAACAAAGAAATCGAAGTTGCTCCGGGGGTCTTCTTCCCCGCGTGGACCTATAACGGGCGGGTTCCTGGTCCCAGTATTCGGGCAACCGAGGGCGATCGAGTGAGGGTGAAGCTCATCAATGCATCCTCACACCGGCACACCATTCACTTCCACGGAATCCATTCATCGGGGATGGACGGTGTGCCTGGGGCCGGTGAGGTCGAACCCGGCGATGAGTTCGTTTACGACTTCATCGCAGCGCCCTTCGGGACGCATCACTACCACTGCCACTCGTTTCCCCTCACGCAGCACATCCACCGTGGGCTGTACGGAGCCTTCATCGTCGATCCCAAGCAGGGGCGGCCGGACGCCAACGAGATGGTCATGGTGATGAATGGCTTCGATACAAACTTCGACGGCGAGAACGAGGTCTATGCGATCAACACAGTTGCGTTTCACTACGTCAACGAGCCGATCGAGATCTCAAGCAATCAGCTCCAGCGCGCTCACGTGATCAACTTCACCGAGTTCGATCCCCTGAATTCGATCCACCTCCACGCCAATTTCTTTCACCTCTACCGCACCGGGACGTCACTCGAACCCGACGAATTCACAGACACGATCTCGATGGGTCAGGCCGAGCGGCACATGATCGAGTTCGCCTACAAGGAGCCCGGCGAGTTCATGTTTCACGCTCACCAGACCGAATTCATTGAACTCGGGTGGATGAGCCGCTTCCGGGTGACGTGATGGCCAGCGCTCACTCGCTCCCTCGTTCCTTTCCGAAATGGGCCTCGGCGCTCGCTCCGGCGGTGTTAATTGCCGCGCTCGCGCTCGCATTTATCGCTCTCGACCCGATTGGTTCTCTGCGAGAGGTTCCTCCGGCAGAGGAACTGGCTTTCGAACGAACTGTTCTTCGGGAAGGCGAGATCGAACTCCGTGTGCGAAACGATGGGCCCGACCCCGTGAAGATCGCACAAGTGCTCGTCAACGATGCGTACTGGAACTTCACCGGTCCCGATGAAAGTCTCGGCCGGCTGGAGAGCGCTCGGCTATCGATTCCATATCCCTGGGAAGAGGGACTACCACTCAACATCGCACTCGTCACGAGTACCGGCGTGACGATCGAGCATGAGTTAGAAGCCGCTGCCCTGACTCCAGACAACGATCGTGATGCCGTCCTTATATATGGCCTTCTTGGCCTCTACATAGGGGTGATTCCCGTAAGCGTCGGATTGCTGTGGTTCCCGGCGATTCAGCGGGCCGGTCGAAATGTGCTTACCTTCGTTCTTGCCTTCACGGCGGGACTGCTGGTCTTCTTGCTGCTCGACACCGTCGTCGAAGGGTTTGAGCTTGCGCAGGCGGCGCCCGCGGCGTTCGACGGTCTGGGACTGTTCGTGCTAGGTGCCCTCGCTGCGATTCTGGCGCTTACGGGAGTTGAGCGCGCTCTCTCCGGAGTGAGGGCCTCCACGGATACCGCAGCTTTAGGGCTCGCGTATCTGATTGCCCTCGGGATCGGTTTGCACAACATGGGGGAGGGGCTGGCGGTTGGATCAGCGCTGGCCGTGGGGGAAATAGCTCTCGGCACCTTCCTCATCGTGGGGTTTGCCCTCCACAACACGACGGAAGGACTTGCGATTGTGGCCCCGCTCGGTGGGGGCCGGCGCCCCAGCCTGTGGCACTTCGTGGCGTTCGGAGCCGTGGCCGGCGCGCCGACCATCATCGGGGCGTGGCTTGGGGGTTTTGTCTTCTCGGCGACGATCGCAGCCCTTGCCTTCGGGGTGGCCGCCGGAGCGATTGCGCAGGTCATCTGGCAGATCTGGCGCGGAGGGTCCAGGCCACTGTCATTCTCGTCCGGCGCCGGTGCGCTCGGCCTGGTGGCAGGGTTCGTTTTTATGTACGTCACGGGGTTATTCGCGGCTTGACCATTCGGCTGATCATTGCTGCTGCGTTGAGTATGGCAGCGACGGTTGCCTGCTCGGGCGAAAACTCAGGAGACGTGGCGATGACTTCTGCGCAGCGCTTCGACCCGAGCACAATCACGGTCTCGGTGGGCGAGCCGGTTGTCTTCGTCAATAACAGCAACGAAGCCCACACGGTTACCGCGGTGGAGGACACCTTGCCCGATGGTGGCTCCTATTTCGCAAGCGGAGGGTTCACCGACGAAGCCGCGGCGCGGTCGAACCCGAGCGACGGGTTCATCCTCGAGGGCGAAATTTTCGAGATCGAGTTCGGCGCGCCGGGGACGTACGAGTACTTCTGTATTCCCCACGAGTCGTCGGGGATGAGAGGGACGATCATCGTCGAGGAGTAACGAACCTCTGTGAACCAGACGACACATACTGTCCGTTTATTCACAGAAGTTTGATCGGTTCATTCCTGATCGGGGATGTAAGAGGCGATTCCGCGGAGTATCAACTCGATGCCGAGTTGGAATCGTTCGTCCTCATTCCCCGCGAACATGTGATCCATGGTGGCGTGGAGATTGGGAAAGCGGTCGGGGGGCAGCGACTCCATGTAGCCGCGGATCATCCCGATGACCTCCTCCGGAGGAAGGTCCTCGCCCGTCGGCGAGCGTAGCCCCATTGCATCCTCGAGCGCGTGCGCTCCGAGGTACAGACCACCCAGGTCCCCCGCGTAGGTGGCAATACGATCGGGCACGCCGGCACTCCGCAGAAGCCCGACGAACCATTCGATCCATTGCACCGTGTTCGGGCCGATCGGGATACGGCCTAGAGTCAGCGCGCCGACTCCGGGATGGCGCTTCATTACTTCCCGAGCCTGGATCATCCAATGCGTTAGTTGCTCCTGCCAGTGGGTCGGGTCCGGTTCGGGGACCTCGATTTCACGGGTCACGCGGTCGATGATGAGTTCGGCGAGCTCGTCCTTGCTCGCTACGTGCCAGTAAAGAGACGCCGCCCCGGCTCCCAGCTCGGCGGCGACTCGCCGCATGGTCAGACCGTCGGGGCCGTCCCTTTCCAGGACACGGAGGGCGGCATCGATAATGGCCTCCCGACTGAGAGGCGTCCGCGGCCGCCGCTGCGGGCGCTTGACCATCCAGGGGGGTAGCGGAACCTCCTGCCCTCGATCCTCGTCTTCCACGCCCCTAATGCTACTCCTGACCGTACAGAGTTCTACGACTCGAACACTGTTTGACAAGTCTACTCCTGGCCGTGTAGAACAGTGTTCGGGACATAGAAGAGCGTTCGAGAAGAAGGGAGTTGGGGTGAAGCGTGCGAGACAAAAAAGGAAGGAGGCGTCGTGACTCCGGCGATTGAGGCCGTCGACCTGCGCAAACGGTTCGGGAAAACCGTGGCTCTAGACGGCATCAACCTCGTAGCCGAATCAGGGCAGGTGCTGGCCGTCCTGGGACCCAACGGCGCGGGCAAGACGACATTCGTGCGAGCCCTCTCCACCTTGCTCCGCCCGGATGGTGGCGAGCTGCGGGTATTCGGACACGACGTCTCTAAGCAACCGGGCTCCGTTCGCCGGTTGATCGGACTCGCCGGCCAATACGCGGCCGTCGAACCGGCGATGTCGGGGCGGGAGAACCTCGAGATGGCCGCTCGTTTGTTCGGGCTGGACCGGAAGACCGCCAAACACAACGCCGCCCGCGCTCTGGATCAGCTCGGCCTGGACGAGAAGGATGCGGGACGGCTGGTGAGGACTTATTCGGGAGGGATGCGCCGGAAGGTAGATCTGGCGGCCAGCCTTGTTGGCACTCCGCGGCTTCTGCTTCTCGACGAGCCGACTACTGGTCTCGATCCGCGCAGTCGAATCGAGCTGTGGGAAGCAATTCGTTCGCTGGTAGAGCAGGGGACGGATGTGCTACTCACAACTCAATATCTGGACGAGGCGGATCACCTCGCAAGCCGCATCGTGATCATCGACCACGGCCGGGTTGTCGCTGCGGGTACGCCCAAGGAACTCAAGGCACGCATCGGGCGCAACGTCATCGAGGTTCACGTTCGCCGTTTTGAGGATCTGGTCCCAGTGGCGCGCGTCCTGTCGTCACCGAACAACGGCGCGCCGCGGATTGAGGAGGCGACTAGACGAGTAACCCTTTCGGTGGAAGCAGGGATCGGGCGTCTGAGGACCGTGTTGGGCGCGATCGAGACCGCCGGACTGGAAGTCGACGACGTCTCATTGCGAGCCCCGTCCCTCGATGAAGTCTTCCTGGCTTTGACGGGCCGACCGGCCGAAGAGAAAGGAGCTCAGTGAGATGGACAGCGCTTTGCCGGTAATGGATCACACCGCGGGGCTGGGGACCAGCACGTGGGTGATTGCCAAACGCGGCATTCTGAAGTTCCTTCGGACTCCCCAGCTTGTGCTTCTCGGATCGATTCAGGGTGCGTTGTTTCTGTTGATCTTTCGTTATGTCTTCGGTGGAGCGATCGGCGTAGACGGAGTCGGGTATGTCGACTTCCTCGTGCCGGGGTTCGTCGCTACGAGCGTGCTCTTCATTCGGATGGGTGCTGCAATCGGCGTGGCCGAGGACCTGGAACAGGGCCTCGTCGACCGTCTCCGATCCCTGCCGATTCCGCGTAGTGCCGTTCTGGGAGGACGGGCGCTAGCCGACACTGTAGAACTCGTGCAGGGTTTGATCGTCACATCGGCAGTCGGCTTCGCCGTCGGTTTCCGAATCCACGGCTCGGTGGTCGAGGCCTTGACCGCGTTCGCATTGCTGGTTGCATTTGGATTTGCGATCGAGTGGCTCTTCATCACGCTCGGGACACTGGCGGGAAATCCACAGGCGGCTCAGGGGTTCGCTCTGTTGGTTTTCCCCCTCACGTTCGTATCGAGCGCCTATGTTCCGGTGGAGACGATGCCCACGTGGATGCAGGGATTCGCTCAGAATCAGCCGATTACGTATCTCGTTGACGCGGTTCGAGCTCTGACGCTAGGTGACACTGCCGGTCAAATCCTGGTCCACGACGCCGGGTGGTATGTGCTGCGATCGCTTCTGTGGGCCGCCGGGATCGTGGCGGTGTTCGCGCCGATCGCCATCATGCGGTTCCGCCGCGGCTAGCCCATTCCACGGATTCAGCGAACCTGTGTACACCAAACGACAAAGTTTGTCGTTCTGTGTACTCAGGTTTTCTAGTCGAGCGGCACCAATATCCGCGCCAAGTCCCGCAGGACATCGAGTGAGTAGGAAAAGGAGTGGAGCTCCACATGCGTGCCCGCCCGTTCGAGCCGAACGACACGCAGCGGCGGCTCGATGTCGTGATCATCGCCGTACCGCATGCCGTCCGATTCCCGCCAATCGACGCCACGCCGGTCCCCTAGCGGCTCGGCCGCCTCGACGAGCGAAAACGAGAGGTGGTCTTCGTCCAGGAACATGGACGCGTAGCTGATAACCACCTGTAGTGGACTCGCGCCCTCCTCGGGGTGGATCTGCGCCTCCTCCACTCCGACCGGTGGACGTTCGGGCACCAGGACTGTGAAGGGAACGTGTTGACTGAGCTCCGAGATCGGCACGTAGCGAGGCATTCCGATCGTCTCGTAGTCCCCGTCTGGAGGGACGAAGGTCTCGTCATCGATTGTCTGGTCAAAGAGAATCTCGTCGACGTGGACGATTCGAAACGGAGCGCCGGCGATCTGCGCTTCGGTGCGAAGAAGGACACCCCGCTCCGCATCGACCACCAGCCGGTACTCGTCGGCGCCGGAGCCGAGGAAGTGAGTTGCGAGCACCCAATCCGAGTAGTCCTCGGATGCCGGCTCGACTTGAGTAGGTACTGCTCTCACAGCAATGGCCGGCCGGTCGGCAAACGTCACCTCTTCGGGCGCATCGAAGCTGAGAACGGGCAGGGCTCTGGCCCCGTTGAGCAAAACGTCCCCCGGCCCAAGGCCGTGGGAGGAGTTGGGTTCGCCCGAGTTCGTCCTAGGCGCTCGCGTCTCCCCCCAGCTCCACCATGTATCTCCTTTGATCACAACCGTTACAGGCTCCTCCGAGAGGAACGTGGCGCGAATGTTGTCCGGTTTGGCGAACCACAGTTCCCACGGCTCCGTCGTTTCCTCCGGTGTTGCGGCGCCGCTGTACGTCACGGATTTCTTATCTGGGGGGAGGTGCCGTCGCCATGCCTCAGTGGATCGGCCCAAATGCCGCCACTCCCATCCGCGGGCGTGCAAGGTCTCCCACCGAACTTCTGACGTGTGCATCAACTCCAGCAGTTCGCCACGGCCGATCAAGACGCAGCCTCCAGTGACCGCGCGATTCGCATCAGGTCTTCCATGGGAAGATCGGAATAGATTTCGGCCCACACCTCGTCCACGCCAACCAGGATGGCGTTTGATTGCGGGCGCCCGGGGCCCCTCCCTGCGACCTTCACTTTCAGCCGTCCGTCGGTGAACTCTTCTTCGTACGTTCGGAGGGCGTCCTCCCCAATTGCAGGCCCTTGCCGGATGTCAAGGTGATGCAGGTAGCCCGGATCGATCGCCCACGAGAAGGCGACCCACTCGGGTGGCTGCGCTCGATCCATCATGCATTTGACGAGCCGGGCGCCATCGGGCAGCCACCTCGGGAACAACATCGGAAACGGCGCGCCGAGAGCTTCCTCGATCTCTACTTCAAGTGGAGGATCTGAGGGCCGTATAACTGGATACTCGTCCG